>Ga0308159_1000222_pt1 | contig 174849 bp, 142 predicted proteins | sample PhyCR1_FD_201040 | JGI IMG/M metagenome (GOLD analysis project Ga0308159, IMG submission 201040) | Phyllosphere microbial communities from UC Gill Tract Community Farm, Albany, California, United States - DLSLC.R1 | ecosystem: Host-associated > Plants > Phyllosphere > Unclassified | place...
CTACAACGGCAAGCCCACGTAGTTCTCCGCTACCACCGCCTGCATCGCACGCGAACCAGCCACATAGTCCAGCTCCGCCGTCTGCATCCGATGCTCGAACCCACCATCCTCCGGAAAACAATGCATCAGTTTCGTCAGATACCAGCTGAAACGCTCCGCCTTCCAGATCCGCGACAACGCGCGCGCCTCGTACCCCGACAAGCCGCCCTCGTCGCCACGCTGGAAAAACGCCACCAGCGCCGCCGACAAATACGCCACGTCCGACGCCGCCAAATTCAATCCCTTCGCTCCCGTCGGCGGCACGATATGCGCACTGTCGCCCGCCAAAAATAAGCGGCCATGGCGCATCGTCTCGAACACATAGGATCGCAGCGGGGCGATCGACATTTCCAGCGCCGGGCCACGGGTGACGCCGTGATCGCTCAGCGGATCGAACCGTTCCGCCAATTCATCCCACAGCCGGTCCTCGCTCCAATCCTCGACCCGGTCGGTCAGTGGCACCTGGATATAATAGCGGCTGCGCGTCGCCGACCGCATCGATGCCAGTGCAAAGCCGCGATCGGTGTTGGCGTAGATCAGTTCGGAATGGCATGGCGGCACGTCCGCCAGAATGCCCAGCCAGCCAAACGGATATTCCCGTTCGAACTCGCGCACCGCCGCAGCCGGAATCGCCTTTCGCGAGGGGCCGTGGAAGCCGTCGCAGCCGATGATGAACTGCGCATCGATCCGCGTCGCCACGCCGTCCTTCGTAAAGGTCACGAAGGGCGCATCGCTGTCGATGTCGTGCAGCGCCACGTCCTTGGCGTCATACAGGATGGTCAGGCCGCGGTCGGCCGCCGCGTCCATCAGGTCGCGGGTCACCTCGGTCTGGCCGTACACCGTGACATGCTTGCCGGTCAGCGCCTTGATGTCGATGCGGATCAGATGGTCGGCGGTGGCGAGGTTGAAGCCTTCCTCGACCAGTCCCTCTGCCCGTAGCCGTTGGTCGAGGCCGAGCCGCGCCATCATGTCGGTCGTCACCGCCTCCAGCACGCCCGCACGGATGCGACCCAGCACATAGTCTGGCGACTGACGTTCGACGACGATGCACTCGATCCCCTCGGCGCGGAGCAGGTGGCCGAGCAGCAGGCCCGACGGACCTGCGCCGATGATGACGACTGGAGTCTTCATCGTGCCGCTGCAAGCTGCTGGTCGAGGGCGTCGAGCACGCGGTAGCAGGGCATGACCTGCGCGACGCTGGCATTGGGTTCGCGGCCTTCGCGGATCGCGGCGATGAATTCGCGGTCCTGCAGCTCGATCCCGTTCGACGACACCGCGACGCCGGACAGGTCGATCGGTTCTTCCTTGCCGGTCACCAGATCGTCATAGCGCGCGATATAGGTGCCGGTGTCGCCGATATAGCGGAAGAAGGTGCCGAGCGGGCCGTCATTGTTGAAGCTCAGCGACAGGGTGCAGATCGCGCCGCTTTCCGCCTTCAGCTGGATCGACATGTCCATCGCGATGCCAAGATCGGGGTGATGCGGTCCCTCGATCGCATTCGCCTGCACGATCGGCCCGGCCTGATAGGCGAACAGGTCGACGGTGTGCGCGGCGTGGTGCCACAGCAGATGGTCGGTCCACGACCGCGGCTGCCCCTTGGCATTGATGTTCTTGCGGCGGAAGAAATAGGTCTGCACGTCCATCTGCTGCAGGTTCAGTTCGCCGGCCACGATGCGGTCATGGACATATTGATGGCTGGGGTTGAACCGCCGGGTATGGCCGCACATCGCGGTCAGGCCGGTTGCATTGGCCTTGGTCAGCACTGCTTCTCCATCGGCCAGGCTGTCGCAGAGCGGGATTTCGACCTGCACATGCTTGCCGGCGTCGAGGCACTGGATCGCCTGCGCAGCGTGCATCTGCGTCGGGGTGCAGAGGATAACGGCGTCGAGGCCGGGGATCGCCAGCGCCTCGGCCAGATCGGTCGTGGCATGGCCCACGCCATAGCGGGCGGCGACCGCCTGGGTCGGTTCGAGGTTGCGGCCGACAACCGAGACGACCTCGACCCCGTCGATATTCTTCAGGCCGTCGAGATGCTTTTCACCAAAGGCGCCGGCGCCCGCGAGTGCGATTTTCATGGTATATCTCCCTCTCCCCTTCGGGGGAGAGGGCCGGGGAGAGGGGCAGTCTCTCGCGCCAGCCCTTGTGTTTGTGGTTGTCGACTGCCCCTCTCCCAACCCTCTCCCCCGAAGGGGAAAGGGCTTTAATTGTCGGGTTTGAGTACCAGATGGCCGATGGCGGTGTTGCTGCACGGCACATGGTAATGGCGGTGGAGCGCGGCGGTACGCTTGCCCAGCGCACCCCGCATGATCAGCCACATCACCATCTCGATCCCTTCGGACCCCGTTTCCCGCAGATATTCGATGTGCGGGATGTGGCGCAGCCGGTCGGTGTCGCCGATCATGCCGTCGAGGAAGTCGTTATCCCATTCGCGGTTGATCAGGCCGGCGCGCGCGCCCTGCAACTGGTGGCTCATGCCGCCGGTGCCCCAGACCTGTACGTTCAGGTCCTCGGGATAGCTGGCCACGGCCCGCGCGATCGCCTCGCCCAGCGCCCAGCAGCGATTGCCCGAGGGCGGGGGATAGGTGACAACATTGACCGCCAGCGGGATGACCTTGCACGGCCATTCCGCCACATCGCCGAACATCATCGACAGCGGCACGGTCAGCCCGTGGTCGACGTCCATCTCGTTGATGATGGTCATGTCGAATTCGTCGAGGATCAGGCTCTGCGCGAGGTGCCACGCCAAATCGGGGTGGCCGTGGACGTCGGGCACCTTGCGCGGGCCCCAGCCTTCGTCGGCGGGCTTGTAGCGTTCACCGCAACCGATCGCGAAGGTCGGGATGATCTTCATGTCGAAGGCGGAGGCATGGTCGTTATAGACCAGGATCACGACGTCGGGCTTCTCCGCCTTCTCCCATTCGCGGGTCCAGTCGTAACCGGCGAAGATCGGGCCGAAATAGTCGTCGCGATCCTTGTTCAGGTCATGCGCGACGCCCAGCAGGGGAACGTGGCTGCTCGCCACGCCGGCGGTGATGCGGGCCATTATCGCGGATCCTTTTTCGAACGAAGGCCCTGCGGCGAACGGCCGCCGGCGTTCATCATCGCCTGATAGTCCTCGACCGACACGCCGGTCATGGTGCTGACCGCCTGTACGAAGCTGAGGCCATCGGTCGAAAACACCTTGGCGAGGAAATAGATGTTGCCGCCCAGGTCGAGGCAGCGATTATAGTCGCGCGACAGGATCGCCGCGCGCTGTTCGTCGGACAGCGGCCATTCGGCGAGATAGGCGGCCTCGTCCGCCTTCCACCGATCGCGGTTCTCGGGCTTCATCAGGCTCATCGCGAACTGGTTGAGGTGATAGCCCTGTCGCGCCCGCGCGGCGGTGAAGACGCGGGTGCCGGGAATATCCTCGAACTCCGCCAGATAGGCGTGGATGTCGTTGGGTTCGCTCACAGGCCGCGCTCCTTCAGCAAGGTATCGAGGCGCGGGAAGACGCGGCGGGCATTGCCGGCAAAGATCGCGGCACGGTCCGTTTCGCCGATGTCCAGCGCGTCGACATAGCGTTTGGTGTCGTCGAAATAATGCCCGGTCGTCGGATCGATCCCGCGCACCGCGCCGACCATCTCGCTGCCGAACAGGATATTCTTGTTGTCGATCACCTGCGACAGCAGGTCGACGCCGGGCTGGTGATAGACGCAGGTGTCGAAGAAGATGTTGTGCATCAGATGCGTGTCGAGCGCCGGCTTTTTCAGCATGTCGGCAAGGCCGCGATAGCGACCCCAGTGATAGGGCACCGCGCCGCCGCCATGGGGGATGATGAACTTCAGCGTCGGGAAATCAGCGAACAGGTCGCCTTGCAGCAACTGCATGAAGGCGACGGTGTCGGCGGCGATATAATAGCCACCGGTCGCGTGCATCGCCGGGTTGCAGCTGCCCGACACATGGATCATCGCCGGGACGTCCAGCGCGACCATCGCCTCGTAGAACGGATACCAGTAGCGGTCGGTGAGCGGCGGATGGGTGAAATGGCCGCCGCCCGGATCGGGGTTCAGGTTGCAGCCGATAAAGCCCAGCTCATTCACGCAGCGTTCCAGCTCGGCGATCGACGCGGTCATGTCCGCCTTAGGGCTTTGCGGCAACATGCACACGCCGACGAAGGTATCGGGGAACAGGCCGACGACCCGTGCGATCAGGTCGTTGCAGCGACGCGCCCATTCGATCGCCACGCCTTCGTCGCCGACATGCGGTGCCATGGCGGAGGCACGGGGGGAAAAGATCGTCAGGTCGGCGCCGCGTTCCTTGATCAGGCGCAGCTGGTTCGCCTCGATCGTCTCGCGAATGTCGGCGTCGCTGATGTCGGGATAGGGCGGGGCGGGTTCGCCCGCCTTGAACGCGGCCACCTGTGCTTCGCGCCAGGCGTCATGCGCCTTGGGCAGCACAGTATAATGGCCGTGGCAGTCGATGATCATGCGGTGTCTCCCAAAGCGGCGAGCTTGGCGGTGAGGCCATCGGACGGGGTCAGGCCGAGGCTGCCGATCATGCGCTGGCGGTGGATCGTGCCGCGTGTCATCACCGGGTCGACGCCCAGCGCCGTCAGCGTGGCGGCGACCTCCTCCATCTCGGCGGCGCGGCGCAGGCCGTGCGCCATCATCCGGTCGAGATTATAATCGATCCGCGTTTCCCAGCCCTGCGGTTTCCAGCTGGCGTCGAGCGAGGCGATAACGGCATCGCGCACCCCGGCGCGTTCGGCGGCCAGCGCGCATTCGGCGGTCAGCGCCTCCAGCCCCTTCACCATGACCGACCGGATCATCTTGATCGCCGACGCTTCGCCGATGGTCGGGCCGGCGATGGCGACGTTGGTAAAGCCATGGTCGCGCAACACCGCCTCGGCCTCCGCCGCATCGGGACCGGCGAGCAGCAGCGGCACGGCGAGCCGCGCGGGCAGGACCGGCGCCATCACCGCGACGTCCACGTACCGGCCACCGGCGGCGGCGATCGCCTGCGCCGCGGCGCGCTTGGTATCGGGAGCGACGCTGTTCATGTCGAGCCACAGCGCGTGCGGGGCGAGCAGGGCGGCACAGGCGCGGGCGGCAGGCAGCGCCTGATCGGCGGTCACCAGCGAGAAGACGGCGTCGGCATCCGCCAGCGCGGCCTGCGGTGTGTCGCAGCCTTCGACCCCGGCGGCGCGGCATGTTTCGAGCAGGGCGGTGCGGGTCGCTGCGCCCGCCACCTTCCGATCATAGGTGCGGATGCCGGGACGGGCAAAGGCCTGTCCGGCTTCGCCGAACCCGATCGAGGCGATGATCCTTTCCATATCCCGGACGTACCGGGCGAACCGCGCCGCCCGCCAATCGGAAAGCGCCGGGCGTTATCGGTTTTCCTGAAGTCTGGTTTCCTGCGAGGCGCGTTCGAGCAGCGCGATCAGCCGCGCCTGTCCGGCGGTCGGGCGCCATCCGGTCCGGGTGGTGATGCCGATCGTCCGCACCGTATCGGTCAGGTCGGGGCCGATCCGCGCCAGCAGCCCGGCATCGACCTCCAGCGCGATCTGATCGGGGGACAGCAGCGTCAGCAGGTCGCTTTCCGCCAGCAGCCCGCGAATGACCATCACCGACCCGCATTCGACCGGCACGGGGGGCAGCGGGCGGCCGGCGAACAGCGTCTCCCAATGGCTGCGCAGCGGGGTGCCGGTCGGCCCGACGACCCAGCGTTGCGCGGCGAGCTGGTCCAGATCGACCGCCTTGCCCGCCAGCGGATGGCCGGCGCGCCCGAAGATGGCGAGCCGGTCGGTAAACAACGGCACCTGATCGATCCCGGCGGGCGGATCGTGGCGCAGCGCCCCGATCATCAGGTCGATCACGCCGTCGAGCAGCGGGTCGACCAGCTCGCGCCACGACCCCTCCACCACGTCGATCACCGTGCCCCGCGCATCGTTCAGGAACATCGCAAGGGCGTGGGGCAGCAGCAGCGCGCGGCTGAGCGGCATCGCGCCGACCGCGATGCGCCCGCCTTCGCCGGCATCGCCCCGCGCCTCGACGATGCCCGCCGCGATCTCTCCCGCCGCCAGTCGCACGCCGCGTGCCAATGCCCGGCCGGCGGCGGTCAGCACCATGCCGCGCCCGCGCCGTTCGGCCAGCGGCGTCGCCCAGATCGCCTCCAGTTCGCGCACCGCGCGGTGAATCGCCGGCTGCGACAGGCCGCTGCTCGCCGCCGCGCCGGCAAAGCCGCCGGCATCGGCGAAATGCAGGAACGCCTCCGCCTGGGTCGCGGTCATCAGCGCTTCGGGCCGGGCAAAGCCACGCTTGCCGCCGCGTCGTCCGATCCCGGCCAGCAGGGTGAAGGCGCGCCCGGTCCGTTCGGCCAGCGCCTGTCCGGCGGCGGTGGCGGTCATGCCGTCGGGGTGGCGTTCGAACAGCTGCGTACCCAGCTGTCGCTCCAGCTTGCCCAGGCCCTGGGTCAGCGCGGGTTGCGACAGGCCGGCGGCGTCGGCGGCGCGGTTCAGGCTGCGCTCGGCGACGATATGGCCGATGGCGCGCAGGTGACGCAAGTTGAGGTCGAACGGCTTCACGGCATGGGAATATAGCAAAAACTTATGGGCCGCGCGCAAGATGGATTGGCATAACCGGGCGCGACGCGGGACGGACGATGCGACTTGCCTCAACGGAAGGACCGCCATGAACGTCGTCGTGCAACATATCGAACGGGCCGATGCGGCGGTCATCGACGGCCTTGCCGCCGCCGGCGTCGCGACGGTGCATGAGGCGCAGGGGCGGATCGGGCTGCTGGGCCATCAGCTGCGGCCGATCTATGCCGGGGCGCGGATCGCGGGCAGCGCGGTGACGATCTCCGCCGCGCCCGGCGACAACTGGATGGTGCATGTCGCGATCGAACAGTTGCAGGCGGGCGACATCCTCGTGCTGGCGCCGACCAGCCCCTGCATCGACGGCTATTTCGGCGACCTGCTGGCGACCAGCGCGATGGCGCGCGGCTGTCGTGGGCTGGTGATCGATGCCGGCGTGCGCGACGTGCGCGACCTGACGCAGATGGGCTTTCCGGTATGGTCGAAGGCGGTGTTCGCGCAGGGGACGGTCAAGAACACGCTGGGATCGGTCAATGTGCCGGTGGTCTGTGCCGGGGCGGCGATTGCGGCGGGCGACGTGATCGTGGCGGATGACGACGGCGTCTGCGTGGTGAAGCGCGCGGATGCGGCGGCGGTGCTGGACAAGGCCCGCGCGCGTGAAGCGGCGGAAGAGGGCAAGCGCGTGCGACTGGCCGCCGGGGAACTGGGCCTCGACATCTACGACATGCGCCCGCGGCTTGAAGCGATGGGGCTGAGATATGTGTGACGGCGTGCGCTGCATGTGGATGCGGGGGGGATCGTCGAAGGGGGGCTATTTCCTGAAGGACGACCTGCCTACCGGCCCCGCCGTACGCGATGCGTTCCTGTTGCGGGTGATGGGGTCGCCCGATCCCCGGCAGATCGACGGCATGGGCGGCGCGGACCCGCTGACCAGCAAGGTTGCGGTGGTCAGCGCGTCGACCCGCGACGGCGTGGACGTCGACTACCTGTTCTTGCAGGTGTTCGTCGATCAGGCGATCGTGACCGATGCGCAGAATTGCGGGAACATCCTCGCCGGCGTCGGCCCCTTCGCGATCGAGCGCGGGCTGGTCGCGGCGCAGGATGGTGAGACGCGGGTCGCGATCTTCATGGAGAATACCGGCCAGGTGGCGGTCGCGACCGTCCGGACGCCGGGCGGCGTCGTGACCTATGCCGGCGATGCGGCGATCAGCGGCGTGCCCGGCACCGCCGCGCCGGTGCCGCTGGCGTTCCGCGACACGGCGGGGTCGTCGTGCGGTGCGCTGCTGCCGACCGGGAACGGCGTCGATACCGTCGATGGCGTGGCGGTTACGATGATCGACAACGGGATGCCCTGTGTCGTGATCGCGGCGGAGGATGTCGGCATCACCGGCTATGAGGATCGCGAAACCCTCGACGCCGATGCCGCGACGAAGGCCAGGGTAGAGGCGATCCGGTTGCAGGCCGGGCCGCTCATGAACCTGGGCGACGTGACCGAAAAGTCGGTGCCCAAGATGATGCTGGTCGCCGCGCCCAGGGATGGCGGGGCGATCGCGGTGCGCTCGCTGATCCCGCACCGGGTCCATGCGTCGATCGGGGTGCTGGGGGCGGTCAGCGTCGCGACTGCCTGCCTGATCCCGGATTCGCCCGCCGCTAAGGTCGCGAAGGTGCCGCGGGGCGAGCATCTGACGTTGGGGGTCGAGCATCCGAGCGGGGTTACCGAATGCGTCGTCACGCTGGATGAGGCGGGCCAGCCGGTCGAGGCGGGGATGCTCCGCACCGCGCGGAAGTTGATGGACGGGGAGGTTTTCGCGTGAAGGACGAACAGGGCCGTATCCGCAGCTGGACGCTGGAACCCTCGACGCCGCGCTTTACCCCGCCGCCCGGCGCGGTCGATGCGCATTGCCATGTGTTCGGACCGCAGGCGGAATTTCCCTTCAGTCCCAAGGCGAAATACCTTCCGCAGGATGCCGGGCCGGACGCGCTGTTCGCGCTGCGCAGCAAATTGGGGTTCAGCCGCAATGTGATCGTGCAGGCGAGCTGCCACGGCACCGACAACCGTGCCACCTTGCACGCCATCGCCGTGTCGCAGGGCACGTGTCGCGGGGTGGCGGTGGTCGATCCGGCGATCGGCGATGCGGAACTGGACGCGCTGCACGCCGGGGGCATTCGCGGGGTGCGCTTCAATTTTCTGAAGCGGCTGGTCGACGATGCGCCGAAGGACCGCTTCCTCGACGTTGCGCACCGAATTGCGCGGCTGGGCTGGCATGTCGTGGTCTATTTCGAAGCGGACCTGCTGGAGGAAATGCGCCCGTTTCTGGCGGCAATCCCGGTGCCGGTGGTGATCGACCATATGGGCCGGCCCGATGTGACCCAGGGGCCGGACGGCGCGGATATGCGGGCGTTCCGCAGCCTGCTCGACAGCCGCGACGACCTGTGGACCAAGGTGACCTGCCCCGACCGGCTGGACCCCGCCGGCCCGCCCTATGCCGATTTCGTGGCTGCGGTACGGCCGTTGGTCGAGGCGTATCCGGACCGGGTGCTGTGGGGCACCGACTGGCCGCATCCCAATATGGAGAGCGTGCTGCCCGACGATGGCGCGCTGGTCGATGTGATCCCGGCGATCGCGCCGACGGCGGCATTGCAGCGCAAGCTGTTGGTCGACAATCCGATGCGGTTGTACTGGCCGGAGGAGGGTTGAGTCCTACCGTTCGTCACTCCCGCGAAAGCGGGAGTGACGATGGGCAGTTAGGCTACGCCCGGCATTCGAACGCCGCCGCCTTCTCCGTATCGCTGGCCCCTGCCACCGGCCTTGCGACGAGGGGATAGGGGCACAGCGGACGGGTGCGGCCGGGCCATGGGGTCATCGGACCGGCGCTCGCCTCGATCCGGTCGGGGGCCTGTCCCTGTTCGACCCAGCGGACCAGCGCGCCCAGACCATCGAACTGGTCGGTGGCCGGGCCGCCCGAACAATGCGCCATGCCCGGCACCGAAAAGACGCGGACGAACGACGCGGCCTGTCCGCCGTTCCTGCCGTCGACATCGTTCCACCACGCGATGGTGTCGTTGATCGAGAAGACCGGATCGGACGCGCCATGCGGCACGATCATCCGCCCGCCATGCTTGCGGAACCGGCTGAGGTCGCTCGACCGCGCGGCGATGTCCTCCCATGCCGATCGCGGAAAGCCCGGCGCGGTGGCGTGGATCTTTGCCGGATCGCGGTCGAAGTCATAGGCCATGGCGAAGTCCATCCCCGCCTGCGGCCCCGGCCCCAGCGCGCGGGGTGGCGTGGAAAAGATCGTCGCGAGCGCCGGCGCCCCCATCCCCGCGTTGATCGCCGGGACGGCGGGCGTCTCCAGCCCCATTTTCCAGATGCGCCAGCCATTGTCAGACATGCCGGCATCCCATGGGAAGCTGGCGTAGAGTGCCTGGCCCCGGCTGTCGCGCGGACCACCGAACCCGCGCACCATCGCGTCGATCTGTCCGGGGGCAAGGCAGCTCTGGTTCTTCTGCCCGCTGCATTGGCGCGCGCGCAGTTCGCGCACGACCTCCGCCGTACCGCACTGAGCAAAGGCGCCGACCAGCCCGTCGGCCAGGCCATCCTTCGCATCGCACGCCGCCAGCACCGCCTGCCGCGCGAGCAGCAGGTCGGCGTTGGAGAAGGCCTGTGCCAGCCGGGCGATGGGTACGGTCTTTTCCCCGGCTGTGCGGACGATCGCCGCATAGCTCTGCGTGTCCCAGGCCTCGGCGATCGCCGCCTTGGGCAGGGCAAAGCCCGGCGCGGCGGCAAGGATGCCGTCGAACGCTTCGGGATAGCGCTGGGCAAAGGCCATGCCCTCCTGTCCGCCCTTCGAACAACCCGCGAAATAGCTGTGCGCGGGATCGCCGCCATAGCGCCGTTTCAGGATCGCACGGGCGGCGTCGTAGCTGGCCTTCAGCGAGGCGTGGCCGTACTCGGCGCGCGCCTGTGCATCGAAGCCGAACGCCACCGCCCCGCCACGGGCGGGATCGGCGTTGGTCTCGTTCGAATGGCCCGAATCCTGGCTGATGACGGCAAAGCCCTGTGCCAGCGCGGTCTGCCCGGCGTTGAGCGGTCCGATCGCCGATCCGATGTCGCCATTGGTGCCGCCGCCACCCTGGAACAGGAAGCGCCGGTTCCACTGGTCGGGCAGGCGCATCCGGAAACGGATCGCGTATTTCTGCCCGTCCTGGCCCGTGCGTTCGTGCAGCACGCCGGTGACCTCGCAATGCGCGGGAAGCGGCTGGGTCTTGGCGCCGAAGCCCATGTCGAGGACCATCCCGGCGGCACGGTCGTCGGCGGCCAGGATGCGCAGCGTCGGATCGCTCCAGCCCCCCGCCATCAGCGCGGCGCAGCCCTGCGGTGCCTGTGCCTGCGTCACCATCGGCGGCACCGGGGTCGCGCATCCGGCCAGCGCCGACCCGGCCAGGATCGCGGCGACAGTGATCGATCGTTGCATCATGGTGCGCTCCATCGTCATGCCAGCTGATAGACGGTGATGCGCACCGCCGCGCCGTCCGCCGGATCGGCGGGGCCGACCGTGCCGAGGAAATTGCCCTGGTTCAGCCATTGATGCTTGCCCAGCGGCACTTCGAATACCGGGGTGGTGCGCACCTGTCCGTTGAACACGATCCCGCGATTGGTGATGTGGATCAGCGTGCCGTCGGCCTCGCGCATCAGATACGCCGCTTCGAGGACGGTCGACCCGTCGGCGCGGACCAGTTGCCAGTCCATCCCCTCGGGCAGGATCGTGCCCGAAATGCGCGGGCCGGCGAAGCGGCCGCCGGTGATCGGGATGCGGATACGCTTGCCCAGCGGGGTCGCGCCGACCTCCTCGGTCTTGCCCAGCGTCACGATCGCTTCATAGGCGAAGGTCAGGCCGATGCTGGTCAGCCGAGCGGGCGGGGTCGCTGCTAGCGCGGGTAGCGCCGCCGATCCCGCCAGCGCGGCGGAGGCGCCCAGTATCGCGCGCCGCGTCACGCCATCGCTCGTTGCTTCCCGCATCCTCGATCCCCTCATATTATTGCTATTTACCATAGCTAAACTATGTCGTCGAGGTCAACTGGCCTTGGCAAAGGTACGCTGGAGCCAATGGTCGAATGCCTCGACCCAGTGGCCAACCGGCAGGGTCGGGGAACCGACGCCGAAGCCGTGCCCGCCCTCCGCCGCGAAATGCGCCTCGACCGGGCGGCCGGCGCGGCGCAGCGCGGCCATCATCGCCAGGCTGTTGTCGGGGACGACTGCGCCGTCGTCCATTGCGTGCAGCAGGAAGGTCGGCGGCGTGGTCGCCGTCACATGATCGGCGGGCGACCGGCGTGCGACCGCCGCCGCATCGGGCTTCGGCCCCAGCAGCCGTTCGGCGGACAAAGCGTGGGTGAACGGCGCGCTGGCGGCGATCACCGGATAGATCAGCGCGGCGGCGTCGGGCCGGGCGTCGATCCGGTCGGTCGCGTCGCGCGGCGCATAGACGGCCTGCGCGAAGTCGGTTTCCAGCGTCGCGGCGAGATGCCCGCCCGCCGAAAAGCCCAGCACCGCGACCCGGTGCGGGTCGAGACCGTCCTTGCCCGCCGCCGCGCGGACCATGCGTAAGCCCCGCTGCGCATCCTGCAACGGCACGTCCGACCGGTTGGCCCAGCCTTCGCCCGGCAACCGATAGACGAGGACATAGACGGTATAGCCCAGCGCGTTCAGCCGCTGCGCAATGTCGACGCCCTCATTGCCGATCGACAGGAAGTCATAGGCGCCGCCGGGAATCACCAGCACCGACGCGCCATTGGCACGCGCCGGGCGGAACAGGCGCAGGCCGGGCTGGTCGATATTGCGCAGGAAGGTCGCGGGGCTGTCGGCGGGCACGGCGACACGGTGGAAGCCGCCGCCGGGCGGGGTGCCGGTCCATAGCGGCACGAACGGCGCGGCGGTCCATGCGGTGGGCGGGGCGGGGCGTTCAGCCACGACGCCCTGCGCGGCAACGGCGCCCGGCAGCAGGCCGAGCGAGAACAGCAACGCGGCGCGAAGGGGCAGGGAGCGAGCGGCCATGGGCAATATCCTGTCGATGAATCATGTCGGCGTGCCATCGGACCCGAAGGCACGGCGCAGCGCGGCGATCTTGGCGGCGGTGAAGCGCTTGGCAAGCCCGGTGTCGGGGGCGACGGCATCGAACCCGTGAAACGCGCCCGGCGTCACGACCAGTTCGGTCGGCACCCCCGCCGCGATCAGCCGGCGGGCATAGTCGACGTCCTCCTCGACGAACAGGTCGACCGACCCGACCGCGATAAAGGTCGGCGGCAGGCCCGACAGGTCGCGGACCCGCGCCGGCACCCCGGCGGCGGGCACGGCCGCGCCGCCCGGCGCCTGTCCGAGGAAGGAGGTCCAGCCGAAGATGTTGGCGGGCGCGTCCCACCCGACCTTGCCGATGAACGGCGGGACCGCGCGGCTGCTGCCGGTACGGTCGTCGAGCATCGGATAGATCAGCACCTGCGCGCACAGCGGCACGCTGCGCCGGTCGCGCGCCATCAGCGCCAGCAGCGCGGCATGGCCGCCGCCGGCACTTTCGCCCAGCAGCGCGATTCGGCCCGGATCGACGCCGAGCGTCGCGGCATTGGCGTGCAGCCACAGCAGCGCGGCATGATTGTCGGTGACCGACCCGGCATAGGTGGTTTCGGGTGCGAGGCGATATTCGACGGTGACGACCACGCAGTCGAGCTGTCGGGCGATGTCCTGGCATTGCAGGATCGACCCCCTGGCCGAGCCGACGATATAGCCGCCGCCATGGGTGTGCAGGATCGCCGGGCGGCGGGTGCCGGGCTTCGCGTTGATGACGTACACCGTCACCAGCGGCTGGCCGGGGGCGCCGGGGATGCGCCGTTCGACATGGGGGATGTCGGTCGCGGGCGGCGGCTGGGGGCCGGCGCGCATCGTGGTATAGGCCTGGGCGATCGGCGGCATCGCGGCGACCATCGCCTGTATCTGTCGCGCGGCGGGGCGCAGTTCGGGCGCGACTGCCGCGATCGGGTCTACCGGTGTCGCCGCCAGCGACCGGCTTGGCAGCGTCGCCGCGATCCCCGTCAGCGCCGCGCCGCGCAGAATGTCCCGTCGTTCCAGCGTCATGCCACTCTCCTGCCGATGCCGCGCGGGTGCGATCCCAATCGATCGTCCTGCGTCTTGGCTATGATGGATAACGATTTTTCGGCGCGCGGCAATCTGTGTTTGCAAACGATTTAAAGACTGTTATGAACCATTGCAGTCGGAGGATGCCGACGAAGGAGAGGGACCATGCGGGACTGCCGCATGGACGATCGGTCGCGCCGGGCGCGTCGGTCGCCATCGCCTTGTTCGGGTCCGATACGACGATCGACACCGGGGAGATGATGATGCGTAGATGGACGTTGCTGCTGGCCGGAACCGCGCTGTTGCCTGCAAGTGCCTGGGCACAGGATGCCGCGCCGCCCGCCGAACCCACCACCGCGACCGCCGCCAGCGACGACAGCGCGGTCGGCGACATCATCGTGACGGGGCAGAAGACGTCCGAACGCCTGTCGCGCGCGCCGATCGCGATCAGCGTGGTGTCGCAGGATACGCTGACCCGGCAGGGCGTCGATTCCGCCGCCGCACTGGCGACCACCGTGCCGAATTTGCAGCTGAGCGCCAACGGCTTTGCGGTGCGCGGCATCGGCAGCAACAACAGCTTCAGCGGCTATTCGACCGTTGCGACGCAGATCGACGGCATCTACGAACCCTCGGCACAGGCGCTGTCGTTCGGGCTGTACGACCTGGGCGCGGTCGAGGTGCTGCGCGGGCCGCAGGGCACGGTCTATGGCCGCAACGCCACCGCCGGCGTCGTCAACATCAACACCGCCGACCCGCGCAAGACGCGCGGTGTCACCGCCGACCTGCAACTCGGTCGCTTCAACGAAGTCCGCGCGCGGGCCGCGGTCGACCTGCCGGTCAGCGATGCGTGGCGGCTGCGCTTCGCCGCCTATCGCCAGGTCGATGACGGGGTGGACGACCATTTCGGCGCGCGCCACGGTTACGGCAAGACCGACCAGTCGGGCCTGCGCGTCACCTCGCTGCTCGATGTCGGGCCGGTGACGTGGCGGCTGTCGCTGAACTATGGCCGCAATCAGGGCACGATCCCGGCCAGCTACCTGACCAGCATCAACACCTATCCGCAGGGCAATCTGGCCGCCGGCACCTTCGGCCCGCGCCAGGTGATCGCGACCGACGGGCTGAACGTCGGACAGGCGGCGGTGACCGACAACCGCATGGACCTCGAATATTATTCCGCCCGCTCGCGGCTGGCATGGCAGGTCGCCGATGGTCTCTCGCTCACTTATCTGTCGGGCTATACGCTGCTCAAGAATGACGGCGTCGATGCGGCGACCGGCGTGTTCACGCAGGAATCGATCGACCGGCGGACGGAAAGCTGGTCGCACGAAGTCGACGTCAATTACGATCGCGGCATCCTCAACCTCGTGCTCGGCGGGTTCCTGTATCAGGATCGCCAGCCCTCAGGCACGCGCCTGCTCCACGCCGGCGACACCGCGCCCGCGCCGTTCAACACCGTCTACAACCTGATCGGCGCGAAGGTACGCGGGACCGGTACCGGCATCTCGACGATCAGCGGCGTCGATGTCGTCACCAGCTATCGTGGGCAGGGCACCAAGTCGCAGGCGGTGTTCGGGCAGGGGACACTGGAAATCCTGCCCGGTCTGAAGCTGATCGGCGGCATCCGTTCGACTTGGGAACAGGTGAACGCGCGCAACATCGAGTTGGTCTGTCCGGGCGACACGATCAACCGGCAGAACATCACCGCGACGACCTGCCCCGGCATCCCGTTCGTCTTCGCGCTGTCGAACGACACCAACCGGCCGGAGGCGAAGTTCGACAATATCAGCTGGAAGGTCGGCGCCAATTACGAGGTCAGCCCGACCACGCTGGTCTATGCCACGGTCAGCACCGGCTTTCGCGGCGGCGGGCTGGAGGCGAGCGGTAACGCGCCGCAGTTCCGCCAGTATCGCCCGGAAACCGTGACGAACTACGAAGCGGGCATCCGCACCACGTTGATGGACGGCAAGCTGTATCTCAGCGCCACCGGCTTCAACATGGAGTACAAGGATTTGCAGGTGTCCAGCATCGTGCTGAACCCGCTGACCAACCAGGTATCGGCCGTCACCACCAACGCCGCCACCGCCCGGCTGCGCGGCATCGAACTGGAGGCGAGCCTACGCCCGACGTCGAACGACCGGATCAGCGGCTATGTCTCGTACCTCGACGCGCGGATCAAATCCTTTGCCACTGCGTCGGACAACCTCAATTCGGCGAGCGGCAACTATAACGCCTTCGCCCCGGCGTTCGGGTTCCGCCCGCTACCCTCCAACCTCAGCATCGATGCGTCGGGCAACCGGCTGGCCAATGCGCCGGAGTGGAGCGGGCGGTTCAGCTATGCCCATACCTTCGATCTGGGCAGCGGCGGGCGGGTGATCCCCAGCGTCGATTTCTATGCCCAGTCGCACACCTATAGCGACGTGCAGAATTACGCGCAGAGCCGGCGCGACGCCTATACCAAGACCGACCTGAACCTGCGGTTCGAGGATGCCGACGACCGCTATTCGATCACCGCCTTCGTCAACAATGTCGAGGACAGCCGCGTGCCCAACACGCTGGTGACGGTGTGGAGTTCGACCACCGCGAACTATGACCCGCCGCGCACCTATGGCGTGCGGCTGGGCATGAATTTGCGCTGATCGATGCGATGGCCGGAGCGGCGCCATGCCGCTCCGGTTATTCGCTATAATCCGCCCAGAATACCGAATCCCGGCTCTGGGTCGGGTCGCGGCCGATGAAGCATTCGGCGACCAGCTTGCGCAGCCACGACACCGCGGGGTCGGTGTGCGAGCGCCGGTGCCAGAATTGCCGCAGCTCGACGCCCGGCACCGCAAAGGGCAGCGGCAGCAGCTTCAGTCCGAGCAGCCGGGCATAGATCCGCCCGACCGCCTGCGGCACGACGGTCATCATGTCGGACCGTGCGACCAGCAGCGGCACGCTCATGAAATGCGGCGAATGCAGCGCGATGCGGCGGACCAGCCCCAGTTCGCGCACCTGTCGTTCGAACCGTTCCTGGCTGCGCCCCTCCTGCGACACCACGATATGGTCCAGGCCAAGGAACTGGTCGAGCGACAGCGTGTCGCCTACAGCCGGATGATCGCCGCGCACCAGGCAGACGAGATGCTGCACGAACAGCGTCTGTTCGAACAGGCTGGCCGAATTGGCGTCGGTCAGGTGGCCGATGGCAAGGTCGATCGTGCCGCGCGCCATGCCGTCGATCAGTTGGGCCGGGTCGGCCGCGACCGACCGTACCGTGACGCCCGGCGCCCGCTCGCGCAGCCGCGCCATCAGGTCGGGCAGGAACACGAGGTCGCCGAGATCGGACAGGCTGATGGTGAAGCTGCGATCGGACCGCAGCGGGTCGAACCGTCCGGCGGGCAGGATTTCCGACTGGATCGTCGCCAGCGTGCGCAGCACCGGCTCGCGCAACGCCTCCGCCAGCGCGGTCGGCACCATCGCGCCGCCTTGTCGCACGAACAGGTCGTCGCCGAAATGGACGCGCAGGCGGCGCAGCGCGATGCTGACCCCCGGCTGGGTCAGCCCCAGCGCCCGCGCCGCGCCCGACACGCTGGCGTGCGAGAACAGCGCGTCCAGCACGCGCAGCAGGTTAAGGTCGAGGGGTGCCATATGCAGTGCTTATACTGGCTATAGCGATGATGCGCGATGCTTATGATGTGGCGGGGTGGTAGCGTCGCCCGATCGCGTGACCGGAACCAATAGCCGGACCGCACAGGAGCAGGACATGACCACCGACACCCTCGTCGCGCCCCCCAAGCCGCGCGCCATCGCCGCCGATGCCCCGCGCACGCCCTGGCCGGTCAATGCGTGGTACGTCGCCGCCGCCGCCGCGGAGGTCACCGATAAGCCGCTCGCGCGCCAGATTACCGGGCGGCGCATGGTGTTCTTCCGTCCGCAAAGCGGCGGCGTGGTCGCGCTGGAGGATTTCTGTCCGCATCGCGGCGCGCCGCTGTCGCTGGGCTTCGTGCGCGGCGACACGATCGTGTGCGGCTATCACGGGCTGGCGCTGAACTGCAAAGGCCGGCCTGACAACATGCCGGGGCAGCAGGTGGACCGGTTTCCGTCGGCGCAGCATTTTCCGGTGATCGAACGCTATGGCTTCATCTGGGTCTGGCCGGGCGATCCGGCGCAGGCATCGGCGGACAAGCTGCACCCGCTCCCCTGGGCGGAAAGCGCCGACTGGGCCTATGGCGGGGGGCTGTTCCATATCGCGTGCGATTATCGGCTGATGATCGATAACCTGATGGACCTGACCCACGAAACCTATGTCCATGCCAGCAGCATCGGGCAGAAGGAGATCGACGAGGCACCGGTCAAGACCGAGGTGACCCCGGACGAGGTCGTCACCAGCCGGACGATGGAAGGGGTGACCGCGCCGCCCTTCTGGCAGATGGCGCTGCGCGGTGCCGGCCTGCCCGAGGATGCCGTCGTCGACCGGTGGCAGAAGTGCCGGTTCAGCCTGCCCAGCCATGTGATGATCGAGGTCGGCGTCGCGCTGGCCGGCGAGGGTGGCTATGACGCACCGGACGCGAAGAAGGCGGCGAGCATCGTCGTCGATTTCATCACGCCGGAGACCGAGACGTCGCACTGGTATTTCTGGGGCATGGCGCGGCAGTTCGCAGTGGACGACGCGGCGTTGACCGAATCGATCCGCGAGGGGCAGGGCAAGATCTTCTCCGAGGATCTCGACATGCTGGAACAGCAACAGCGCAATTTGAGCCAGTTTCCCGATCGCAAGCTGTTGAAGCTGAACATCGATGCGGGCGGGGTACGCTCGCGGTTGATGATCGACCGGGCGATCGCGCGCGAACAGGCCGCCGCCGAATGAGCGTGGGGCCACGCCGGTTCGACGTGCTGATCGTCGGCGCAGGCCATGGCGGGGCGCAGGCGGCGATCGCGCTGAGGCAAAAGGGATTTGGCGGCAGCATCGCGATCGTCGGCGACGAGGTCGACCCGCCTTACGAACGGCCGCCCTTGTCCAAGGACTATCTGGCCGGCGACAAGCCGTTCGACCGCATCCTGATCCGCCCCGCCGCCTTCTGGGCGGAGCGGTCGATCGAACTGCTGCTGGGGCGGCGGGTGGTGCGGGTCGATGCCGAGGCGCATCGCGTCGAGACCGAGGACGGCGCGGTGTTGGGCTATGGCCAGTTGATCTGGGCCACCGGCGGCAGCCCGCGTCGGCTGACGTGCAGCGGTCACGACCTGCCCGGCATCCACGGGGTCAGGACGCGCGCCGATGTCGATGCGATCATGGCCGAGCTGGACGGGGTGACGCGGGTCTGCATCATCGGCGGCGGCTATATCGGGCTGGAGGCGGCCGCCGTGCTGCGGAAGTTCGGCAAGCAGGTCACGCTGCTGGAGGCGCAGGACCGGGTGCTGGCGCGCGTCGCGGGGGGGCCGCTGTCGGCCTTTTACGCAGCCGAACATCGTGCGGCGGGCGTCGATCTGCGCACCGGCGTCACGGTCGATTGCGTTGAGCGGGGCGCGGGCGGCGGGCTGGCGGTGCGGACGGCGGATGGTGGCACCTATGCCTGCGAGATGGTGATCGTCGGCATCGGCATCGTCCCCGCCGTCGCACCGCTGCTGGCGGCAGGTGCCGAGGGCGGCAACGGCGTGGCGGTCGACGCGTGGTGCCGCACCTCGCTGCCCGACATATTCGCGATCGGCGACTGCGCGGCACAGGCGAATCGCTTTGCCGAAGACGCGCCGATCCGGGTCGAAAGCGTGCAGAACGCCAACGACCAGGCCATGACCGTCGCGACGCTGATCGCGACCGGCGACGTCGCCCCCCATGCCGCGCTGCCATGGTTCTGGTCGAACCAATATGACCTGCGGTTGCAGACGGTCGGCCTGTCGATCGGCCATGACGATGCGGTGGTCCGGGGCGACATGGCGGCCCGTGCCTTTTCGATCGTCTATCTGAAGCGGGGCCGGGTGATCGCGCTCGACTGCGTGAACGTCACGCGCGACTATGTGCAGGGGCGCAAGCTGGTGGAGCAGGGCGCATCGCCGCCGCGCGAGCGGCTGGCCGATGCGAGCGTGCCGCTCAAGGAGTTGCTGTGATGCCGATGCTGACCGTGACCACCCGCGACGGAGCTGTACGCGACCTAGGCGGGCAGGTCGGCCTGTCGGTGATGGAGGCGATCCGCGACGGCGGGATCGACGAACTGCCCGCAATCTGTGGCGGATGCTGTTCGTGCGCGACCTGCCATGTCTATGTCGATGCCGCCGACCTCGCCCTGCTGCCGCCGATGACGGAGGACGAGGACGATCTGCTCGACGGATCGCCCAACCGCACCGACCGGTCGCGCCTGTCGTGCCAGATCGCGGTGTTCGACGGGCTGCGGGTGGCGATCGCGCCGGAGGATTGAGGCGCGCTCAGTCCGTCGTCACCGCCCGCTGTTCGATCCGTTCCAGCAGGTCGAGCAGCGTCGCCTTCTCCGCATCGGTAAAGCCGGCCAGCAACCGTTCCTCATGCGCCTCGATCCGGGCGATGCAGTCGGTCAGCATCCGCTGCCCCTCGACCGACATGTCGAGGGTGAAGGCCCGGCGGTCGCTGGGGTCGGTTTCGCGGACGATCAGCCCGGCTTCGATCAGTTCGTTGATCAGCGGCACCATGTTGGCGCGCTTGATGCCCAGCAGGCGGCCGACCGTGCCCTGGTTGATGCCGGGATTGTCGGCGACGACCGCCAGGATGCCCATCGGGATCTGGCGGATGCCGGTCCCTTCCAGCGTCACGGCGAAATCGCTGGCAAAGACGGCGGAGGCACGACGCAGGCGATAGCCGACCAGCCGGCCGAGCGTCCGGGTGTGGGGATGCGGTTCGGTCATGCCGCTTGCGAAGCCATGTTCCGCGAACCGCGTCAAATCTAAATCGCCTGGCCGGACCGGTCGGCGGGGGCCGGACGGAGCGTCAGCAGGGCAGGCGCGACCGCCAGCGCGACCACCGCGATCATCGCGCCGGGCACCATGACCCAGCCGGTCCATTCCAGCAGCCAGTGCGACACCAGCGGGGTCAACCCGCCGAAGATCGCGGTGGCGGCGGTCGCGCCCAGCGCCAGCCCGCTTAACCGCCCTTCGCCGGGCAGCTGTTCGGCGGTCGCGACCGCGCCGACCGCGCTCATCGCCCCGCCCAGCGCCGCCAGCACCAGCGCGCCGATCAGCGCGGCGGACCCGGCACCCGCCATCCACGCGAACATCGTCATCGGCAGGATCGCGGCGGCGACGCAGATGGCGATCAGCACCGGCTTGCGCCCGACATGGTCGGACAACAGCCCGACCAGCGGCGTGACCGCGATCACCATGACCGCGGCGGCGGTCGCCAGCCACAGCGCCGCCCCTTCGCCCATCGCGCCGGTACTGGTCAGGAACGAGGGCACATAGACGATGCCGACATAATAGGTGATCGACCCCAATGCCGAGATGGCGAAACCGCGCGCGATGGCGGCGCGGTGATGGGTCAGCGCATGGCCGATCGGGTTGGCGGGGACCGACCCATCGCGCTGCTGCCGTTCGAACTCGGGCGATTCCTGCAGCGTCGAACGCGCGATGCCGATCGTCGCGGCCAGCGCCGCACCGATGAAGAAGGGGATGCGCCAGCCCCACGACTCCAGCTGCGCCGTCGACAGCCACGAAACGACCGCCGCCGAAATCCCGACCGCCAGCAACCCGCCGACCTCGCTCGCCGCCGAAGCCGACGAGGTGACCAGCCCGCGCCGGTCGGGCCGCGCCCCTTCATAAAGATAGGCGACGACCCCGGTATATTCCCCGCCGACCGAGAAGGCCATGACACAGCGTAAGCCCAGCAACAGCCACCCCGCCGCCGGGCCGATCGCCTCGCGCGTCGGCAGCAGCGCGATGCCGAGCATGGCGAGCGTCATCAGCGCCATCGACAGCAGCATCATCCGCCGCCGCCCGAACCGGTCGCCGATCTGCCCGAACACCAGCGCCCCGATCGGCCGCATCAGGTACGACACCGCAAACCCGCCCAGCGTCACCGCCAGCGACGCCGCGCCCCCGCCGTAAAAGACGCGCGACAGCAACGTGGCGAGATAGAGGTACAGGGTGAAATCGTACCATTCGACGACCGTCGAAAAGGCCGCGATCGTCATCGACCTGCGCGAAATACCGTGTCGCGTGCTGCCGTCCGCCATCGCCATTCCCTTCGCGGGCGGTGGTGGACGGTTCTCGGATGGGCGGCAAGCGGGTTTTGCGTGGTCGTCAGCGCAGCGGCTGCTCTTGTACCAGCAGGCTGCGCAGCGCCGCGTGCAGTCGTGCGTTGCGGTCGGCGTTGTTGTCCGGTTTGCAGCCGAAATCGATCATCGCCCAGCGGTTGAGGTCCGGACCGGTCCAGTGGACGTTCAAGCCCCCTTGATCGGTGACATAGTGTCCGGTGCAGGGCATCCACATCCGCTTCCACATGTCGCTCTCCGCAAAGGCGTATTTGGATCGTCGCAGCGGTTCGAGGGTCGCCATCAGCTCGGCCATTTGCGATGCCGTGAGGGTGAAGCGGCCTTCACGTCCGGGCTCTGCCTCGCGGAACCAGCCCTTGCCCTGCGCATCGATCCGCACCTCCATATCCGGCAGCCAGAGGTCGATGCGGTCGATCTGTGGAGGGGACGGAGTGCAGGCGCTTGCAAGGAACAGGATCGGCAACAGGCTGCGCATGAGCATTCATCGCCGAACGATGATGAGAGAGCAATCGTCGAGCCAAACGCTTTCCTCGTCACCCCGAAGCAAGGCCGGGGTAACGGGATGGGCCGTTACCCACCGCTCTACAGCGCGGCAAACCGGAAATCGCGGAAGCGCGTGGTGCCCGCACCTGCCGAATACAGCCCCGGCCGGAGCATCAGGAACCCGCCACGGACATTGTGGTGATAGCCCGATACCTCCATCCCCCGGTCGAACCGCTGCCACGTCACGCCGCCATCGCCGCTGGTGTGGAAGGACACGATGTGCCGGTCGTTGGTCACCCGCATCCGCATCCGGCTACCATGCGGATTGGCCGGGCGGCTCCGTTCGATGCCATATTGGTGGGTAACGAAGCGGTCCTGATCGAAGCCCAAGCCGCAATACAGCTTGTCGTCATAGAACAGGATCAGCCCGGCGGTGCCGCCGGCCGCGATCTCCACATCGCATTCGAAGCGATAGCGCGTGTCGCCGGCGATCAGCAGCAGCGGCGAACCGTCAGACGGCGCCTTGCCCTTCGCATCCAGCAGCAGCGCGCCGTCCTGCACCCGCGCCCGCGCGCGATCCTGCGGCGTCGGGCGAAAGAAATTCCACCGTGTGCCGAGCGCCAGTGTTCGGAAATCGTCGGATAGCGGCTGGCCATGCCGCACCGCCCGTCCGCCCCTAGGCTTCAGCAGCGGGCGCGACAGGTCGCCGCCGGTCATCCGGAACCAGCCATCGGCACTCCACGCGACCGGATCGAGCAGGGTCTGCCGCCCCAATGTCCAATAGCCGTTTTCATAGCCGTGATAGACCGACCACCAGTTGCCGTCCGGCCCCTCGACCAGCGTCGCATGGCCGCGCGACCACCATTGTTCATCGGTGGAAGTGGTGCGGACGATCGGGTTGCCGGGATGATGCTCCCACGGGCCATGGATCGACCGCGACCGCGCGGCGATGACCATATGCCCGGTCGGCGGCCCCGCCGTGCCGCCAACGGCGGTGACGAGATAAAACCAGTCGCCGCGCCGGGTGACCTTCGGTCCCTCCGGGCTGAACCCCTCGACATCCCAGTCATCGGGATAGCGCCACGGGTCATAGACATGCTCGACCGCGCCGACCGTCGACAACCCGTCGTCCGACAGGCGGATACGATCGCCGCCCGACAGGAACAGCCAGCGCGACCCGTCCTCGCCGACCGCATGGCCCGGATCGATATGGTCGGGCAGCTTCAGGTCGATCGGTTCGGACCAGGGGCCGTCGATATGATCGGCCCAGATCACCCAGCTGGTCGTCGGGTTCTTGGTGGGCACGTAGAGGTAATAGCGGCCCTTGTGCTTGGTCAGCTCGGGTGCCCACACCGATCCGATATTGGTCGTCAGCGCGGCGGTGCGCGGGGTCCAGTTCACCAGGTCGCGCGAATGCCAAATCACCAGCCCCGGATAGGAATCGAAGGTGGAGAAGGTCATGTAATAATCGTGACCATCCTTCAGGATCGTCGGATCGGGGTGATCGCCCGCCATCAGTGGATTGAGGAACCGTCCGTCGCCCTGATCGGCAATCCGCTGATTGTCATACCCGCGCCGGGGCGTAGGGGCGGGGGCCGGCAATCCCGCGGCGGGCAACGCGGCGAGCGCGCCGCTCAGCGCCGCGCCCGCCATCACCCCCCGCCGCGAAACGCCGCTCACATCTTGACCCGTGCACCGACCAGCAGCGTGCGGCCGAAATGGTTGTTCTCGTAATTGCGGCGGGCATCGACGTCGGTGATCCGGCGGCGATAGGCGTCGGTCAGGTTCGTACCCTCCAGCGACAGTTCGAGGAAGTCGGTCAGCTTGTAGCGGATCGACGCATCGACGTTCGCGATCGAATCATAGCCTTCGAAGATATTGCCGGTGCCCGACCCGCCATCGACATACGGCCCGCGATACGCGACCGAGGTGCGCGCGCTGAACTTCGCGTCCTCGTAGTACAGCGTCGCGTTGAACTGGCGCTTCGACACATTGTACAGCGTTTCGGTGCGCGTCACGGTCGGCAGCGTGCCGCCCGGCGTCGTCGCCGGACCCTGTTGCGTGTAGTCGGCGCTCGACCGGACGAAGGTCGCGTTCACGATCCCGCCGAAATTGTGGAGGAAGCCGGGCAGGAAGCGGAACGGCGCCTGCAACGCGACTTCGACCCCGTCGAGCGTCGCGCCCGTGCCGTTGCCGGTGGTCGAGATCGTCCAGATGTCCTGCGATTGCAGCGCGGGGTTCAGCGCGGCGGGCGAGGACGATACCAGCACCGAGGGCGATAGCCCGGTTTCGGTGAAGGTGCCGCTGCGCGAAATGGCGACCGGGAAGCTCGCCACATCCTTGCGGAACAGTGCGACCGAGAAGGCCGATTGCGGCGCGAAATACCATTCGGCGGCAAGGTCGAAATTGGTGGCGCGGAACGGTTCGAGGAACGGATTGCCGCTGGTCACGCGGAAATTGAACCCGTCGGCCGACCCGCCCGGCGTCAAATTGCCGAGCGACGGGCGGGTGATGACCTTGGCGATCGCGCCGCGCACGATGATGTCGGGCGTGGGATAGAGCGCGACGTTCATCGAGGGCAGCCAGTCCTCGTAATCGCGCTTCACCGTGACGTTGACGCCGCTGTTGATGCCATAGGACGACTGGTCGGTGCGGACATAGCGGATGCCGGCATTGGCGGCATATTCCAGCCCGAAGACGGTGCCTTTGGCATCGAATTGCAGATAGCCGCCCTTCGTCTCCTCGGTCACGCCGCGATTGTTGCCGACGTCGAGCGCGAGCGGGCGGTTGTAGAGGCCAGTATATTGCGTCGCCGCGTCGAGGTTCGGGATCAGCCACTGGGTGGTGGTGCCCGACGGCGTCTTCGCGCCCTTCAGCGTAAACAGTTCCGACAGTTGCGGCGTCGCCTGGAAGCCATAGACGGCGGTCGAACCGAACGCGGTGCTGGCCGAACAGGTGATCGTGCCCAGCACGAGGTCGCGTCCGCCATTGCCGCACACCGCCGTATCACGGGTAAAGGCGGTGGTGTCGTAATCATAGCGCCGCCAGACACCGCCGACGCGGACCTGGAACCCCTCCGCCACATCCCATTCGGTGCGCAGCTGCGCGGTCTTGAACTGGTTCACCACGTCCGACGGGCGGTCGCGGATTTCGGCGAGCTGGAAATTGGCCGGGTCGGTGACGCTGGTGCCGAAGGCGAGGAGCGGCGAATTCTTGTCGCTGTAATCGTAGCGATAGCCCTGCGCATCGCGATCGTCGAACACCAGGGTCGTTTCGACCGGCACGCTGGCATCGGATTTGGAGAAGCCGCCGAGCAGGGTGAAGCGGAACTTGTCGCCGACATCCTGATCCCAGGTGCCGCCGATCTGGTAGAATTCGGTCTGCGACTGGCGCAGATAATGTTCGGTGCGGACCCATGCGTCGTTCAGCGTCGCCGACACCATGTTGTTGTTCGCGTCATAGGTCGGGTTCAGCACGTCGATCTGCCGCTCGTTCGATCGCAGCAGCACCTCGCCCCATTTTTCCTCGCGGTCGGCGCGGAAGCGCGAATACAGGCCGTCGATCGACACCTTGGTCGCGTCGGACGGCGACCATTGCACGCTGCCGGTGATGCCCAATCGCTCGCGGCTGTGCGTCACTTCGCCATAGCGCGGGATGCGCGGGTGGAACGCCAGCGCCGCCTTGTCGCACGCCGCGCTTGACACATAGGTGCCGCCCCTGTTCGGCGCGGTCCAGCAGCGCGTGCCATCGACCGAATCGAACCGCGCCTGTGCCCAGCGGACGGTGTTGTTGCCGATCTCCTTGGTCACCGTATCCTGATAGGCGACCGACACCGACGCGCCGAGCGTCCCGTCGGGCGACTTCCACCCGAGCAGCCCGGCGAAGCGCGGGCCGACCGTCTTCGACAGGTCGTTGTAATTGGCGACGGCGGAGGCGGCGACGGTCACCCCGGTCTTGCCGGCCAGCGGGTTGCCGGTGTTCAGGTCGACGACCGCGCCCAGCGACCCTTCGTCCAGATCGGCCGACGCGGTCTTGTGCACCACGATCGAGCTGAACAGTTCGGAGGCGAACACGTTGAAATCGAACGATCGATCGCGATTGGCCGAAGCGCCGTCGCTCGACGTCGTCACGGTTTCGAGGCCGTTGACGCGGACGCGGGTGAATTGCGCGCCGAGGCCCCGGACGGTGATCGCGCGGCCCTCGCCGCCGTCGCGCTGGATCGCGATGCCGGGGATGCGTTGCAGCGATTCCGCCAGGTTCTGGTCGGGGAACTTCGCGATGTCCTCCGCGACGATCGCGTCGACCGCGCCGACCGACTGGCGCTTGACGTTCAGCGCGGCGTTCAGCGACGCGCGAAACCCGGTGACGACGATCTCGCCCTCGGCATCCTCGGCGCTCTGTACCGGGTCGGCTGTGACGGGCGCTTCCTGCGCCTGTGCCGCGCCGGCAACGGCGATGAGCGACGTCGCGGTGAGCAGCGCGCGAATGAAACGGCGATCGGTGCGAACTTCCATGGCAATCCCTCTCCCTGCGCGATGACACCGGGGGCATTTCGCTGCCCCGCCGGTCATCCAGCTTGTCGGCGGCACGGGTCCCGGTTCGGTCCGCACCTGCGTCGATCCTCCCCGCGATGGTGCGATCCGCCGCGAGAATCCGGTTTTGCCGTTTTCGGCTTGAGAAACCGGTGTCAACGCGACATTGTGCCGTCACGACGAAGCTGTCAAGAAGCGCTCGGAGAGGAAATCGATATGAACCGACGGATCGCCCTGACCCTGTGCGGGCTGTTGCCGATCGCGATGATCGCGGGCGCGGCACCTGCACAAAATATCGCGGCCCCGGCGGGGGTTGGCGCATTCCCGGGCGCGCAGGGCTGGGCGGCGGCGACGCCGGGCGGACGTGGCGGGCGGATTATCCGCGTGACGACGCTGGCGCCCGACGGCCCCGGATCGTTCAAGGCCGCGCTAGAGGCTAAGGGCGCGCGCATCGTGGTGTTCGAGGTGGGCGGGGTGATCGACCTTGGCCGAACGACGCTGACCATCACCGAACCGTTCCTGACCATCGCCGGACAGACCGCGCCGTCGCCCGGCATCACGATCATCCGCGGCGGCATCGACATTCGCGCGCATGACGTGATCGTCCGCCATCTTCGCGTGCGGCCCGGCCTCGACGGACAGCCCAAGCGATCGGGCTGGGAAGTCGATGCGATGAACACGGTGTCGGCGCACAACGTCATCGTCGACCATTGCACGATGAGCTGGGCGCTGGACGAAAACCTGTCCGCCTCCGGCCCGCGCTTTGCCGGTACGACGCCCGACGACTGGCGGCGCGGGACCAGCCACGACATCACTTTCAGCTACAACCTGCTGTCCGAGGGGCTGGCCGATGCCAGCCATCCCAAGGGCGAGCATAGCAAGGGATCGCTGATCCACGACAATGCCACCAACATGCTGATTTGGCGCAATATCTATGCCCATAATATCGAGCGCAGCCCGCTGTTGAAGGGTGGCGTGCAGGCGGCGGTGGTCAACAACCTGATCTACGACCCCGGCACCCGCGCGGTGCATTACAACCTGATGGCGCTGGAATGGGCGGGGCATGAGTATCAGGAGGGCAAGCTGTCGGCGGTCGGCAACGTGCTGCGCGCCGGGCCGTCGACCGATGCGAACCTGCCGTTCCTGATGCTCGGCGGCGATGGCGACCTGCGCTATCACGGGCGCGATAACGTCGCGGTCGACAAGCATGGCGGCCCGCTGCCGATGTTCGGGCGCTATGGGGTCACGCGGGCGAAGCTGATCGAAGCGAAGACCCCGCCGGTCTGGCCGACCGGCCTGCCGGTGCTGCCCGCGCAGGATGTCGAGACGCATGTGCTGGCCAATGCCGGTGCGCGGCCGTGGGACCGCGACGCCGACGACATCCGCGTGCTGTTCTTTGTGGCGGAAGGGCGCGGAAAGATCATCGACGACGAACGCCAAGTGAGCGAATATCCCCATCCGGTGCCGACCACGGCGCCGTTCGTCGAGGCGGAATGGGATCTGATGACGATGGAGCCGAAATCGGGACGCTATCCGGGGCAGAAGGGGCCGATCCAGGAATCGCTGTCGGCGCGCGACCGGGCGATGCGGCAATGATCGTCCGGCTGATCGTCACGCTGCTGGCGCTGCTGTTCGCCGTGCCGGGCATGGCCGCGTCGCGCGTGCTGCTGTTCCACCGCGCGACCGGGTTCGTGCATGACTCGATCCCGACCGCCGTGGTCGCGCTGACGAAGATGGTGCGCGACAAGGGGATGGAGCCGGTCGCGAGCGAAGATCCGGCGGTGTTCGACCGGCCGCTGACCTATGCCGCGATCGTGCTGGTATCGACCACCACCGATCCGAAACGGCCCGAAAGCGAATGGTTCGTCGGCCCGCGTCGCGATGCCTTGCAACGTTATGTCGAGGGCAGCGGCGGGATCGTCGCGATCCATGCCGCGGCCGATTCGCACTATAACTGGCCATGGTATGCGCGGATGATCGGCGGCCGTTTCGCCCAGCATCCGCCGGGCACGCCGGAGGCGGAGGTGACGCGCACTCCGCACCGCCATCCGGCGACCGATAAACTGCCCGACCATTTCCGTATCGCCGACGAATGGTACGGCTTCGGCGACCTGTCGACCGATCTCGATCATTTACTGACCTTCGATCCGCAGTCGATCGGCGCGCGCGACGTGAACCCCAAGCCGCTCGCCTGGGCGCATCGCGTGGGCAAGGGGCGGGTGTTCTACACGGGCCTTGGCCACCGCAAGGAAAGCTGGAGCGATCCGCGCGTGCTTGCCCATGTCGGCGGGGCGCTGGACTGGGCGACCGGGCGGCGGCGTTGACCGGGCCTATGCGATGATCCGGCACGTCGCCCCAGCGCAGGCTGGGGCCTCAAGCGGCGCTTGCTGCGCGCTACAACCAAGAGATCCCAGCCTGCGCTGGGATGACGATTGGGGCGGACGCCCTTACGTCCCCGGCTGGATATACGGAAACCGGGCGAAGAGTTCGCGTTCCCAGCGGCGGGGATCGTCGACCACGCGGCTGGTCGTGTCGAACACCATCGTCGCACGCTGGGGCAGGGTGTGGTGCGGCCAGTCGCGACCGGGATGGCCGTTGCGGGCCAAGGAGGCGAACGCCGCCATCATGCGGGCCGACAGCGCGCGGGTGGCGGGGCCGGTGCCGCTGACCGAACCGGCGGCGTCGAGCGTGCCGAACACCAGCGGGATGTCATCGGTGTGCGCTGCGCCGCCGCCCGGCCGTACGGGCGAGCTGTAATCGAGTTGATAGACCCAGGCGGGGGCATCGGCGGCGGCGCGGGCTTCCGCCTCGATCACCTGTCCCGGCCAGCTGCGCCCGGCAGTGGTCGCGCGGTAGAGGATGTCGCCGGGCGTCATCGCCGGGAAGTGCGCGCGATACTGCGCCACGACCCATTCGGGCGGGGCGTCGACGCGCAGCTGTGGGGCGATGCGCGCGGCCAGATTGTCCCATGACAGGTCGGGCTGCGGCGCGATGAACGCACGGGTTTCCTCCCGCGTATTGCCCAATATCAACGGGATATGGCGGCCGAGCGGATGGGCGTCGGGCCAGAAGGGGTGGCGGGCAAGCGACCGCATGTCCAGCACCGGCCCCATATAGACCCCGCCGCCTAGGATCGGGTCTTCGGCCGACAGCGCGTCGATCAGCCGGGCGACGGGCAGGGTCACGGCTTCGGCTGGGGTGGCCTTCAGCCGGGTGAGGAACGCCTGTGCCCGGCGGGTGGCGTGGAGCGGGCCGGAGGCGGTGACCTGTTGCCCGCTCATCGTCGCGGCGGCGTGGAACAGGCCGGCGGCGGCGGGCATCGCCATCAGCGTCGCGATCTTCGCCCCGCCGCCCGATTGGCCGAACAACATGACCCGGCCGGGATCGCCCCCGAACTGCGCGATATTGGCGCGAATCCAGCGTAGCGCGAGCAGCAGGTCGTGTTGCCCGACATTGCCGCTGTCGGGAAAACGCGGGTCGAGCCGGGCGAGGTAGCAATAGCCCAGCGCGTTGAGCCGGTGATTGACCGTCACCACCACGACATCGCCGTCCGCTGCGAGGGCGTGGCCAGCGACCAGCGGATCGACCACCGTGCCGTTCATATAGGCGCCGCCGTGGAGATAGACCATGACCGGCCGCCTGGCGCCCGGCCGGGCGTCGGGGGTCCAGACGTTGAGGAACAGGCAGTCCTCGCGCTGGTTGGCGGTGTCGGCCCGTTGCGGGCAGGAAGGCGCGAAGGTCGTCGCGTTCAGCGTGTCGCGGACCGGCGCGGGGGCGCTGACCGGTTGAAACCGATAGCGGGTCGGGTCGACGCCGTAGCGGATGCCGCGAAACACCTGCACGCCGCCTTGCGTGGTGCCCCGCCAGCGTCCGGCGGGGGCGGTGACCACCGGATCGGCGGCGGCGGCGCAGGCCGGGCGGGCGAGCGCCAGCGCGGCGGCACCCGCGATCACGTCGCGGCGGGCGATCGGTAGGGTCATATGTCTCTCCTGACCGACACCATTCCGTTCGTCCCGAGTAGCCATTGAGCTGGTCGCAATGGCTACTCGGGACGAACGGGGATGTGCGGCGTGTCCGGTTCGGAGCCAGGGTAATCGGTGTCATCCGCCGCCGCAAGTCACCCCTGCGGCTTGGCGACCGAGGCTCTGCGGATCAGGGTCGAGACGAACAGCGTCGCCTCCGCCTCCGGTGCGTCGGCATCGGGTTCGTCGTCATCCTCGCCGATCAGCTTCAGCGCGGCAGCGCGGGCCATGGTGGCGATCGGCCAGCGGACGGTGGTGAGCGGCGGCCACAGGTGCGACGCGATCGAAGTATCGTCGAACCCGACGATCGACAGGTTTTCCGGCACGTCCAGCCCGCGTTGCCGCGCGATATGCAGCGCCCCCGCCGCCATTTCGTCGTTCGACGAAAAGATCGCGGTCGGACGCGGCGACAGGTCGAGCAGCCGTTCGGCGGCGCGCATCCCCGATTCGAAGGTATAATCGCCCTGCGCGATCCAGGTGCGCTGGACGCCCAGGCCGGCAGCCTCCATCGCCTCCTCATAACCCTGTTGCCGTTCGAAGGCGGAGCGGAAGCCGTGCGGACCAGCGATCATGCAGATGCGGCGATGGCCAGCGGCGAACAGGTGATCGACCGCACCGCGCACCGCCTCGCGATCGTTCGACGACACCATATGCGCGGGATCGTCGAACGCGGCGGAGCCCATGCGGACATAGCGGCAGCCGATCTGCGCACAGAGCGCAGCCAGCGCATCGTTTTCGGAAATCGGCGGGAGCAGCATGACGCCATAGGGCCGCTGGCGTTCGAGGAAGCGCCGGATTTCGTCGCGCATGTCGGGCGCGCCACGATCGACCGGATGGACCAGCAGTTCGAATTCGGTGTCGCGCAGCACCTCCAGCAATCCCTGCTGCACGCGCAACACCATCTGCGCATTGGGATTGTCATGGATCAGCGCGATCAGGAAGTTGCGACGCAGTGCTAGCGCGCGCGCCTGCGGATTGGGGATATAGCCCAGCTCGGCGATCACCGCCTGCACCTTGTCCCGTGTCTCTCCATTCAGCAGCGGCGACTGGTTGATGACCCGGCTGACCGTCTTTTTCGAGACTCCGGCAAGGCGGGCGACGTCGTTGATGGTCGGCTGGCCGGTTTTCTTCATGGCACGATCGATAGCGCGGGCCGTGCGATCCGCCAATGTCCCGGTGGGACGATTCCATCGCCTTGCGTGTGACACCGGTTTCCTATACGCCCGCTGCAGAAAAGAGAGAGGCTGGGGCATGGGTAATCGCGATCGTATCGCACAGGCGTTCGTGACGGCGCGGCGGCAGGCGACGGGCCTGTCTCCCTATCCGGGGGAAGCGCCGACGACGCTGGCGGATGCCTATGCGATCCAGGACCGCGCGATTGCGATCGACGGGCGCGTCGTCGCCGGGTGGAAGGTCGGGCGGATCAATGCGCCGCTGGATGCGACGCTGGGCGCCAACCGGCTGGCCGGGCCGATCTTCGTCGATCAGCTGTTCGGTGCGGAGACGGCGGAGATGGCGGTGATCGCCGACGGCTTTGCCGCGGCGGAGGCGGAATATTGCGTGCGGATCGGCCGCGCCCCCACGCCTGGCCGCACCGGCCTGTCGCTGGACGAGGCGCTGGAACTGGTCGATGCGGTGCATGTCGGCGTGGAGATCGCCAGTTCGCCCTATGCCGGGATCAATGCCGATGGGCCGCTGGTCACGATCAGCGATTTCGGTAACAATTTCGGGCTGTTGATCGGGGCGGAAGTACCCGGCTGGCGCCAGCTCGGCTTTCTCGACTGGCCGGTGGAGTCGCGGATCGACGAAATGGTGGTCGGCAGTGCGACGGCGCGGACGATGCTGGACGGGCCGATCGGCGCGGTCGCGTTCCTGGTCGATTGCCTCGCGGCGCGCGGGCAGGTGCTGACGCCGGGGACCTGGGTGTCGTCGGGCGCGGTGACCGGCGTGCATCAGATCCGGCCGGGCCAGCGGTTCGAGGCGGATTTCGGCGTGCTGCATGTGACGTGCGGGATCGTCGCAGCGTCGGGTGGTGCCGACACCGGCCGTACCCCCGCGCAGGCGGGGGGCCAGGGTTTCTGATCGCGACGTTCCGATCCTGTGGCTCTGGACCCCCGCCTGCGCGGGGGTACGGTGCGTGGGTATCGGGACCGTGGCGGTGGCTGTGCGGCGGGCTGCCGATCAGGTGAGCTAGCCGCCCACAACGAACAACGCGGAATCGGCTCCGCACGAAGGGTCGATCCGCAGAGGATGCAAGCGGAGGCGTGGAATGACGGAGCAGGGTGACGGCATCGAACGCGCGGTGGCGCGGGCCGGGCGGTATCGGTGGGGGATCGTCGCGCTGTTGTTCATGGCGACGGTCATCAACTATGTCGACCGGCAGATGATCGGTGTGTTGAAGCCGACGCTGTCCAAGGACCTCGGCTGGACCGAGACCGATTTCGCCAACGTCATCTTCTTTTTCCAGATGGCCTACGCCATCGGCTATATCGGCTTTGGCCGGATCGTCGACGTGATCGGCGCACGGATGGGCTATGCCGTCGCCTTCGTCATCTGGCAGGTCGCGCATATCGCCCATGGCGGTGCCTATGGCGTCACCCAGTTCGCCATGGCGCGCTTCGGCCTCGGCATCGGGGAGGCGGGGAATTTCCCGGCGGGGATCAAGGCGGTGACCGAATGGTTTCCGGCCAAGGAGCGCGCCTTTGCCATCGGCGTGTTCAATGCCGGGGCCAATGTCGGCGCGATCATCACCCCGCTGGCGGTGCCGGTGCTGACTATCGCCTATGGCTGGCGCATGGCGTTCGTGGTGACCGGCGTCGTCAGCCTGGTGTGGCTGGTCGCGTGGCTCGCCTTTTATCGGTCCCCGCGCGATCACAAGAAACTGTCGGGCGGCGAGCTGGCGTGGATCGAGCAGGACCCGGCGGATCCGGTACAGCCGATCGCTTGGAGCAAGCTGGTGACGAAGCGCGAGACCTGGGCCTATGCGCTGGGCAAATTCTGCATCGATCCGATCTGGTGGTTCTTCCTGTTCTGGCTGCCGGGCTATCTGGGGACGCGCTACAACCTTGACCTGCTGAGCTTCGGGCCGCCGTTGGTCGCGATCTATCTGTTGTCCGATCTGGGCAGTGTCGCGGGTGGGTGGATGTCGTCGCGGCTGATCGCCAGCGGGCGGACGGTGAATTTCGCGCGCAAGGCGACGATGTTCGCCTGCGCGGTCGCGGTGCTGCCGGTGTTGTTCGCCCAGTCGATCGACAATCTGTGGGTCGCGGTGCTGGTGATCGGCATCGCCACGGCGGCGCATCAGGCGTTTTCGGCGAACCTCTATACACTCCCCTCCGACCTGTTCCCGCGCGCGGCGGTGGGGTCGGTCGTGGGGATCGGCGGCACGGTCGGCGCGGTCGGCGGCATGTTGATGGCGAAATATGCCGGTTATGTGCTCGACGGCATCGGCAGCTATGCGCCGTTGTTCTTCGTCGCCGGCTCGGCCTATTTCGTGGCGCTGCTGCTGGTGCATGTGCTGTCGCCGCGACTGGCGCGGGTGGAGAGGGCGTAACGCCTGCCTCCCTCTCCCCGTTCGGTTCGAGCAGCTTCGAGCGAAGTCGAGAAGCGTCCGTCGAGAACGGGTTGCCACAAACGGGGCGTTCTCGACTGTCGCTTCTCGACAAGCTCGAAGCTGCTCGAACTAAACGGGGAGGGGTGGGGGTGATGACGGAAGTTATTCCCCCGCCAACCCCATCACCACCGCCCATTCGGTATCGCTGACCGGCGACACCGACAGCCGCGACTGGCGCAGCATCGCCATGTCCTTAAGCGCATCCTCGCCCTTCATCGCTGCCAGCGAGACCGCGCGGGGCAGGGGGTGGTCCGGCTCGACCCGGACCGAAACCCAGCCTTCGTCGCCATCGGGTTGGGCGGCGCGCGCGATGCGCGCCACGCCGACCGCCGCCTTGTCCTTGCCCGAATGATAGAAGAGCGCGCGGTCGCCGACCGCCATCGCGCGCAGGTGTTTGGCGGCGGCATGGTTGCGCACGCCGTCCCATTCGGTGCCGCCGTCGCGGACCAGATCGTCCCAGCCATAGCTGTCGGGTTCGGATTTCAGCAGCCAGTTCGCCATGCGCCTGTTCCCCCTGGATAAACGGCCGGTGAATGCCCGGTTCCGCGGGCGTTCAGTCGTGCCCTGCTATCGACTCGATCATCGGCGCGGATGCGTCGACGTGACAAGGGGCAACATGGCCCCCACGTAGTTTCAAGGAGATTGGCATGAAGACCTTGCTGACCAAGGCCGGGCTTGGCGTCACACTCGCCGCCACTGCGCTGACCGCCGCCGCCCCTGCCGATGCGCAGTGGCGCCGCGGCTACGACCGGGGCTATGATCGCGGCTGGCACCGGGACCGGGGCGATGGCGGCGCGGCGGTCGTCGCCGGTATCGCCGGCCTCGCGATCGGCGCAGCGCTGGTGTCGAGCGCCAATGACAGCCGCTATCGCGACCGCTATTATCGCGACCGGGGCTATGCCTATAATTATGACGACCGCTATTATCGTCAGCGCGGCTATTATCCGAACGACGGCTATTACGCCTATCGCTACAATAATTATCAGCGTTGCTGGGTCGAGCGCCGCTACGACCCCTATTACGACCAGACGGTGCGCGTGCGCGTCTGTAACTGATCGGGCGGGGCGGGGGAGGGTTCCCCCGCCCTTTCCGCTTGGCGGGACGGGCATTTTGCGGCATGGGCCGCGCCCATGACTGATACGCCCCCCGATCGCCTGTCGATCAATCCGCGCAGCCCGCATTTCAACCAGCCCGTGCTGGAGCGTGGCATCGGCATCCGCTTCAAGGGCGCCGAGCGCAACGACGTCGAGGAATATTCGGTGTCCGAAGGCTGGATCCGCGTCGCGCTCGGCAAGAAGGTCGACCGCAAGGGCCAGCCACTGACCATCAAGCTGTCCGGCCCGGTCGAAGCCTATTTCCAGACCCCCGCCGAGGGCGAGGAAGCGCCGGCCGAAGACGCCAAGGGCGACGAGGCGGAATAATAGAGGGACGTCGCCCCAGCGCAGGCTCGGGCCTCCCGTGGCGAGGAGCGCGCTTCCTTACTGCCGGGACCCCAGCCTGCGCTGGGGTGACGTTGGTGGCAAGGGTTTACGCCTCGTCCCGCTCCATCCTTTTGCCCACATGCTGCTCGCCACGCCGTGCCGCCAGCGTCACCTGCCGATGCCGCTCCGCCTTGGCTGCCAGCGTCGCCGCATCGCGCGTGCCTGCACAGGCGGGGCATTGCACGCCTTCCTCGAACAGGGGCGAGGCGCGGTCTTCCGGGCTGACCGGCATCCGGCAGCCGCGACACAGGCCATGGGTCCCTTGCGCCAGGCCATGCCCCACCGCGACGCGTTCGTCGAAGACGAAGCATTCGCCCTGCCACGCGCTGGCTGCTTCGGGCACCTGCTCCAGATATTTCAGGATGCCGCCATCGAGGTGATAGACGTCCTCGATCCCTTCGCTCTTCAGGAAGGCGGTCGATTTCTCGCAGCGTATGCCGCCGGTGCAGAACATCGCGACCTTGCGCTTGCCCGCCAGCAGCTCGTCGCGGTGCGTGCGGAACCAGTCGGGAAAGTCGCGGAAGCTGTCGGTCTGCGGATCGACCGCGCCGGCGAAGGTGCCGACCTTCACCTCATAGGCATTGCGGGTGTCGATCACGACCGTTTCCGGATCGGCGATCAGCGCGTTCCAGTCGGCGGGCGCGACATAGGTCCCGACGATAGCGGTCGGATCGGTGCCGGGTACGCCCATCGTCACGATTTCCCGCTTCACCCGCACCTTCAGCCGGTGGAACGGCATCGTCGCCGCGTGGCTGAACTTGGGCGCAAGGTCCTCGCAGCCGGGCAGGGCACGGATCGCGGCGAGCGCGGTGGCGATGCCCTCCGCGCTGCCGGCGATGGTGCCGTTGACGCCCTCGGTCGCGATCAGCAGCGTTCCGCGAATGCCGGCACTCGCCAGCACCGCTTCCAGCGCATCACGGGTGCCCTGCGGGTCGGCAATCGAAACAAAGCGGTACAGCGCCGCGACGGTAATTCCGGTCATCAGTGGACGAAGCGCGCCACCACGTCGCGATACGAGCGGCTGACCTTCACCTGCGACCCCGATTCGAGGATCAGGAAGCATTCGCCGTTAGTGTGCGGCTTGACCTGCTTGACCAGGTCGAGATTGACGATCGTCGAGCGGTGCACGCGCTGGAACCGGCGCGGGTCGAGCCGCTTTTCGAGGTCCTTCATCGTCTCGCGCAGCACCAGCGAATTGTCGCCGGTGTTGATGACCATATAATCGCCCGCCGCCTCGATCATCTCGATCGTGTCGACATCGACGCGGAAAATCTGGCCGCGGTCCTTGATGTTGATGAGCTTTTCGAAGCGGTTCGCGCCGACCGCGTCGTCACTGGTGCCGTCCGCCGCCTCCATCTCCGCCGCGGTGTCCGGCGCGACCTCGGCCAGTACTTCCTTCAGCTTTTCGACCTCGGCCTGGCCCCGCTTTTCGGTCAGGCGCTGACGCACGCGGTCGAGCGTGTCGGCGAGGCGCGATTCCTCGACCGGCTTCATCAGGTAATCGACCGCCTGTGCCTCGAACGCGCGGATCGCGTGGTCGCTATAGGCGGTGACGAACACCACCAGCGGCGGTTCGACCTCCATCAACCCCTGCACGACCGAAAAGCCGTCAAAGCCGGGCATCTGGATGTCGAGGAAGACGAGGTCGGGCTTGTGGGTCTTGATCGCGCGGATCGCCTCGCGACCGTTCATGCACTTGTCGATGATCTCGACATCCTCATGCGCCGCGAGGCGTAGTTCGAGGCCCTGGATCGCCAACGATTCGTCGTCGACAAGGATGGTACGGATGGTCATGCAGCCTCTTTGGTAACGTCTTGCGTCTGGTACGGCAGTTCGATCTCGACCACGAACCCGCCGTCGTTGCCGCCGCGGGTTTCAAAACGATGGTCGGGGCCATATGCCTGTGCCAGCCGGTCCCGGATATTCTGAATGCCGACACCGGTGGAAAGCGTCGGCCGCTTCGGCCCGTCGATCAAGCCGGGTCCGGTATCGGACACGGCGATCTGCACCCGATCCCCGGCCAGTCGAGCGGTGATCGATATATCGGCCCCGTCCTCCTGCGGCGTAACCGCATATTTGATCGCATTTTCGACCAAAGGTTGCAGCAGCAGCGACGGAAGCCGCGCGTGCGCGACGCGGGCATCGATGTCGAATTCGGTGCGCAGACGATCTTCGAACCGCATCTTCTCAATATCGAGATACAGTTTCAGCGTTTCAACCTCCTGCTCCAGCGTGACGTGCGCGGTCGGTTCGTTGGCCAGCGTATAGCGCAGGAACGACGACAGGCGGCTGAGCATCACATTCGCCTTCTCGGTCTGTTTCAGCAGGACGAGGGTCGAGATCGAATTGAGCGTGTTGAACAGGAAATGCGGGTTCAGCTGGTAGCGCAGCATGGCGAGCTGGGCCGACGACGCCTGCATTTCCAGCATCCGCATCTCGTCCACCTGCTGTTCGACCACCAGGTAGAAGTTGATCCCGAAATAGAGTGCCGACCAGCCGGTCAGCACCGTGAAGTTCAGGAACAGCGTGCCCAGCACCAGTGACAAGCTGACATCGGGCGACACGTTGCGGATGAAGGTGAAGACGAACGCATCGATCAGCGAATAGGCAAAGGTCGCCGCCGACAGGGTGCACATCGTCAGGAAGATCGCGGGGACGCGCGGCAGCGAGCGGTAATAGCCGTACAGCACGCTCATCAGCAGCGTCAGGCAATAGCCGACGATCACCTCGACGATATTGCCCAGCACGTTCTTGAGCGACGCGGCGCTGGCCACGGTCGAAACCGAGCGCAGCAGCAGGTAACCGGTCCAGCCGGCGGCCTGCAGCAGCCAGAAGGCGCGGTTCTTCTGTTCGAAGAAGGGGCGCGAGAAAATGGCGGGCTTCGGCGTCATGCGCTCCGTCAGTCGTCTTGTGCCCCCATGGGCGTCATAGCCGGGCGGGGGCGGGTTGGCAAAATGCCCTTAGCGCAAGCCAGCCCCAAACGAAAACCGCCGCCCCGTTGCCGGGACGGCGGTTCGCGTCTTGGCCGTGATGTGTCGCCTTAGAAGGAGAACACCAGCGAACCGCTGACCGTGCGCGGCACACCGATCTGGACGAACGGCACCGAGGTGTCGTTGGTCTGGCCGCTGACATAGCCGATGTAGAAGCTGTTCAGGATGTTGGTCACATTGACCTGGAAGAAGGTCTTCTGCAGTCCGAACTGTGCCAGCGAGAAGCGGGCGTCGGCATCGAGGATGTCGAACGCCGGGGTCTTTGCCGGATAGAGTTCGGTCGTCGTCACCACACCAGCGGTCGACACCGAGCGCGCGACCAGCGGCAGGTTGCTGTCGTTGATGTAGCGCGGGCCGGTGCGCTTATACTGCACGCCGGCTTCCACCGGGCCGAGGTTCGCCTGTAGACGACCGCCGAACATATATTCGGAGACGCCCGATTCCTGCTTGCCGCCGGTCGGGAAGAAATACTGCTGGGTCGTGGCGGTGCAACCATAAGCGCGTTGGCTAATCAGCGTCGCGGTGCAGTTGCCGCCGAGCAGATCGTCCTTGATCTCCGAGTTCAGGTACGAACCGTAGACATAGGCCGTGATCTCCTTGATCGGGCTGTACGACACGCTGCCGTCGACACCCCAGCGGGTCACTGCGCCGATGTTGCGCGAGACGCTCTCACCCAATTCGGCGTCGAACGCGGTCGCGATGCGGTTTTCGAAGGTGGTATAGAACGCACCGATCTGTGCCTGCACCTGCGACGAGCGATAGCGGACGCCGGCATCGAAGCTGTCGGTACGTTCCGGCTGCGGCTCGGCGCCCGGACGACCCGGCGCGTAGAAGAACGCGTTGTACAGCACGTCCGTACCCGGAACCGACAGGCCCTTGGCATAGCTGGCGAAGATGCTCGCCTGCGGCGTCAGGTTGTAGGTGAAGCCGACGTTCGGCAGCACCGCGCTGAAATTGTATTCACGCTGTTGCGGACGGGCGAAGGTCGGGTTCTGCGCCGCATAATCCGCCTGGCGGAGGAACGGGATGCAGTCGACGAAACCGCCGGCCGAGGTGGTGAAGCAGTTCTGGTCCAGCTGGCGCTTGAAGAACGGCGCACGCACGCCGAGGTCAAGGACCAGCGCTTCGTTGAAGAACTTGCCACGATACTGACCCGACACCTGGTTCAGCAGCGCTACCGACTTGCGGTCGCGCTTCTGGATGACGTTGCCGTTCAGGTCCACGATCGGGTTATTGACCGGAAAGACGTCGAAGGGTTCGCCATTCGAATAGACGCCGCCGACTTCACCGGTCTGACGGTGACGACCGCGATCATAGGTGTAGGCGAGGCGGACCGTCTGATCTTCATCGATGTCGTAGATCAGGTTGGCGATAAGGATGTAGCGACGGGTCTGCGTCTGGCTGGGCGACAGTAGGGTCACGGCGTCGAGCGTATCGCCGTCACCGTTCAGGTCGGTGCCGAAATAATAGTTGTTGCCCGAAAAGCCGGTGTAGTTCTGGCCGCTGATCGTGCGCAGCTGTTCGCGACCTGTGATCGTGCCGCCGCCGTTCGCCTTGACATACTGGTAGCTGGGATCGACCGTCAGGACGAGGCCGTCGGCCAGCGTGAAGCGCGAGTTGCCGCGGATGTTGCCGGTGTTCGACGGGTTGTAGCGACGGTCGAATTCGGTGCCGCAGGTGGCGGCCGCTTGGGCGGTGCCGCGGACTGGCGTCACGACCGAGGTGCCGGTGCAGGGATAGTTGATCTTATAGGTCGCTTCGGCGATCGTGCGCGGGAAACGGTTGCCCGAACCGGTGCCAGGCGCACGGTTGGAGTCGTCGCGCAGCGGGGCCGAACCGAAGAAGTTGTTGCGGTTTTCGTTATAGTTGCCAGCAACCGAGATGAAGTCGCCGTCCGCGCCGATTTCCTGATACAGGCGGGCGTTGAACTGCTGCTTGCGGATCTTGCCATAGTTGTTGAACGGGTTGTCGTAGGTCGTCCACGAACCCGACACGAACGCGGTCGTGCCCTTGCCGGTGATATCGCCGGTGTCGATCATGCCGAACACGCGGTTATAGTCGAAATCGCCGAGCGATGCCGACATCATCGCGCCGAGTTCATTGCCGGGGCGGCGCGTGCGGATGTTGACGGTGCCGCCGACGGCGGATGCGGTCGGGCTGTCGACGTCGGTCGCACCCAGGTTGACCGTCACCGATTCCAGCGTTTCCGAATCCTGCTGCTGGTTGGTGTAGATGGCATAGTTGCCGGTGTCGTTCAGCGGGATGCCGTCCTGCGTCTGCGAAATGCGCGACGAGTCGAAACCACGAATGCGGAAACCGCCGCCGCCCGAACCATACGGATCGTTCGACAGGTTGCTGACGCCAGGGACCAGGTTGATGATCTCGTTGACCGTCTGGCCGGCGCGCTGGCGCTGGATGATCTCGGAATCGAGCGTCACCTTCGCCTTGGGCTGGTTGGGAACTTCGATACCACCGACGTCACGCTGGGCCGAACCGGTGACGACGATTTCGGCGTCGTCGATTTCCGACGATGCGGTCGACTGCGCAAAGGCCGAGGCAGGCAGGAGGAGCGCGGCGAAGGCCACGCCGGCGTAAAGCTTGGTGTTCATAAGTCCCCTTTGAATCGCAGTTTGCTGGCGCGACTCGGTACGCTGGTTCAGGCGGTGTCATTCACCGTCCCGGCGCCAATGGACGCGCCATATTTCTATTTTGCGACAACCGAAAGCGGGGGACTCAGTCTCTTTGGGTGCGTTGCAAAAACGTCACGTTGTTGCAGCGGATACGATCGCCGCCCACGCCGCCTCGTCGATCACGCGGACGCCCAGTTCCTCGGCCTTGGCCCGCTTCGATCCGGCATCGGCGCCGACCACGACCAGGTCGGTCTTCTTCGATACCGACCCCGCCACGCGCGCGCCCAGCGCGTCCGCCTGCGCCTTGGCCTCGTCGCGGCTGAGCGTTTCGAGCTTGCCAGTGAAGACGACGGTCTTGCCGGTCAGTTCGGAGGCGACCGCACGATGTTCGACGGGCAAAGGGGTCACCTCGCGCAGCAGGTCGTCGACGACCGCGCGGTTATGCTCTTCGGCGAAGAAGGCGAGGAGCGCGTCGGCGACCTCGGGGCCGATGCCCTGCGTCTCGACCGCCGCGACCAGCGCGCGGCCACGGCGCAGCACGAACTTGCGGTCGTTCTCGCCCAATGCCGGCACGGTTTCGGCGCGCACCACCAGCGCGCGTTCGATCATCTCCAGAAACGCCTCGATCGTGCCATAGCGGCGGGCGAGGTCGCGGGCGGTCACTTCGCCGACATGGCGGATGCCGAGCGCGAACAGGAACCGGTCGAGGCCGATGGAGCGCCGCGCCTCGATCGCCGAGAGCAGCTTGTCGACCACGAGGTCGGACATGCGCTCGCGCTGGACCAGCGCGTCGCGGTGGGTGTGGAGGCGGAAGATGTCGGCGGGGGAGGCGATCAGGCCGTCGCGGAAGAAATCCTCGACCCGGACCAGCCCCAGCCCGGCAATGTCATAGGCATGGCGCGAGACGAAATGGATCAGCCGCTCGACCCGCTGTGCCGGGCAGACCAAGCCGCCGGTGCAGCGCACGACGACTTCGCCCTCGCCACGTTCGGCGAGCGACCCGCATTCGGGGCAGGTGGTCGGGAAGGCCCAGGGTTCGCGCGCTTCCTCGCGCGTCAGGTTGTCGACGATCTGCGGGATGACGTCGCCGGCGCGCTGCACGATCACACGGTCGCCGGGGCGCACGCCCAGCCGCTCGATCTCGTCGGCATTGTGCAGCGTCGCGTTGGTTACGACGACCCCGCCGACCGTCACCGGCTCCAGCCGCGCGACCGGGGTCAGCGCACCGGTGCGGCCGACCTGGATGTCGATCGCCTTCAGCGTCGTCTGCGCGCGTTCGGCCGGGAATTTGTGCGCGATCGCCCAGCGCGGCGCTCGGCCGACGAACCCCAGCCGCTCCTGCCAGTCCAGCCGGTCGAGCTTATAGACCACGCCGTCAATGTCATAGGGCAGGTCGGCGCGGCTCCCCTCGATCGCGCGATAGACGGCGAGCGCCGCGTCGGCCCCGTCGCAGCGCTGGAAGGTGTCGGCGATGGGGAAGCCCCAGTCCCGGAGCGCGGCGACCACGCCCGCCTGGCTGTCGGCGGGGAGGGCGGTAACCTCGCCCCAGCCATGCGCCAGGAATTTGAGCGGGCGGGTGGCGGTGACGGCGGCGTCCTTCTGCCGGAGCGACCCGGCGGCGGCGTTGCGCGGGTTGGCGAACTGCCGCGCCTTGGCCGGATCGGTTGCCTCGGCGAGCAGCCGGGCGTTGAGGCCGGCGAAATCGGCCTTGGCCATGTAGACTTCGCCGCGCACCTCGAACACATCGGGGGCGGTGGCCGGCAGCGTCTGGGGAATGTCGGCGATGGTCGCGACATTGGCGGTCACGTCCTCCCCCACTGCGCCGTCGCCACGGGTCAGCGCGCGGACCAGCTTGCGGCCCTCATAGCGTAGCGAGCAGGACAGGCCGTCGATCTTCGGCTCGGCGGTCAGCGCGACGGATTCGGTGTCGGACAGGCGCAGGAAGCGGCGGACGCTGGCGACGAACTCCGCCACGTCTTCATCGGCAAAGGCGTTGTTGAGGCTGAGCATCGGGCGGGCGTGCGCGACCTTCGCCAGATGTCCCGAGGGCGCCGTGCCGACCCGCAGCGACGGGGAATCGGTGCGGACGAGGTCGGGGAACGCCCCCTCGACGGCGCGGTTGCGGCGGACCAGCGCGTCGTACGCGGCGTCGGTCATCTCCGGCGCGTCGTCACCGTGATAGGCGGTGTCGGCCCGCGCGATGCGATCGGCCAGTTCCGCCAGTTCGGCGCGGGCTTCGTCTTCGGTGGCGGGCAGGGGAAGTATGGTCATGGCCGACCGCTATCGGGGGGATGCGGGGCGATCAAGGGGGCGCATCCTCCCGTTTGGTTCGAGCAGCTTCGAGCTTGTCGAGAAGCGGCAGTCGAGAACGCCGGTGTTTGGGGCAACCCCTTCTCGACTACGGTTCTCGACAGGCTCGAACCTCCGCTCGAAGCAAACGGGGGGAGGGTGGGAAGGGGGAGGGGGCGCCGCGCCTTACGCCCCGGCTTCGCGTCCGGCGACGCGGCGGATGGTCACGCGGCGTTCGACGACGATCGGGTGATCGAAATGCAGTCCGGCGCGGCCATCCTCCGCCCAGCGCAGCGTCGCCGCCGTCCACTGTCCGCCGCCGGTGTCGATGCGCAGCGTGGTGCCGATCGCGGCTTCGTCGAAATCGACGAGGTCGATCAGCGCGCCGTTGCTCGACAGGTCGCGGATACGGGCCGAGCGGCGGGTGCCGTTCACCTCGATCGTGGTCGACCGCAGCATCCGGGTGCGTGGCGAACGGGGCGCCTTGGGACCGCGCGGGGTCATCGCGCCGCCCTCTGCCAGCAGCCGTGCCGCCGCCGCCGCATTGTCGAGCGGCTGGCCATAGACGAAGCCTTGGACATCGGTGCAGCCCAGGTCGCGCAGCGCGGTCAGTTCGTCGTGATATTCCACGCCCTTTGCCGTGATGTCGATGCCCAGCGTGTCGGCCAGCGTCGTGATCGCGCGGACGACGGCGGCGTTGCGCCCCTCCGGATCGCCGATCCCGCGCACGAACGACCGGTCGATCTTGATCCGGTCGAACTGTACCCGGCGCAGGCACGTCATCGATGCCTGTCCCGCGCCGAAATCGCCCAGCGCAATGCGGACGCCGATGCCGTGCAGCGCGGCGAACGTGCCGATCGCGGCGCGCATGTCGCGCAGCACGCCGGCTTCGTCGATGTCGAGTTCGAGCCGCTCGGGCGGCAGGCCCGAGCGCGCGACGGCATTGGCGATGATCGCGGGCAGTGCGGGGTTGGTGAACTGCGCCCCCGACAGGTTGACCGACAGGCGTGGGCTGCCCGGCCATGCGGCGGCGTCGTGGCACGCGGTGCGCAGGACCCATTCGCCGATCGATTCGATCAGCTTGCTCTCCTCCGCCACGCTCAGGAACTCGGCGGGCTGCAACGTGCCGCGCGTGGGATGTTCCCAGCGCAGCAGCGCCTCGAACCCGGTGATGCGGTTGTCGTCGAGCGCGACCAGCGGCTGGTACACGATCCGCATCTGGTCGCGCGACAGCGCGACGCGCAGGTCCTCCTCCATCTGCCGCCGCGATCGTGCCCCGTCGAGCATCGCGTCGTTGAAGAAGCGGGCGACGCCGCGCCCGGCATCCTTGGCGGCATAGAGCGCAAGGTCGGCATGGGCGACGAGCGCATCGGGGGTTGCGCCATGGTCGGGCGAAACGGCGATGCCGACCGAACAGCCGATCGACACCGCCGCGCCGTTCAGGAAATAGGGCTGCGACAACGCGGTGATGATCGCCTGTGCCAGCGTGACCATTTCCGCCCGGCTGCCGATACGGGGCAGGATGACCTTGAACTCGTCGCCGCCCAGCCGCCCGACCAGCCCGGCATCGCCGACCGTGCGCAGCAGCCGCTGTGCCACCTGCTTCAGCAGCGCGTCGCCGACCGGATGGCCCATGGTGTCGTTGACCGCCTTGAACCGGTCGAGGTCGAGCAGGAACAGCGCGGTGCCGTCATAGCCCGGCTGGGCCAGCGTCTGTTCCAGCGACATCCGCATCCGCTGCCGGTTGGCAAGGCCGGTCAGGCTGTCGAACAGGGCGAGGCGGGTGATCGCGGCGTCGGATTGCTGGACGGCGGCGATGTCGGTGCCGGTGCCGACGAACCCTTCGAACCGGCCATAGGGGTCGGTGAACGGGCTGCCCGATACGGTCCAGTTCCGGCCGCCCTGTCCCGATGCCGCCGGGGTCACGGCATAGTTGGTGAAGGCGGTGCGCGCCGACAAATGGAAGGCGATGGTGCGCTCGGCGTCGCCCTGTGCCGATTCGCCACCGGCGATGCGCAGGATGTCGACCAGCGGCGCGCCGATCGGATCGATGCCGACCGCGGCGAACACCGCGACGATCTTGTCGCTCAGATAGGCGATGCGGCCGTTGCGATCGGTCTGCCAGAACCAGTTGGGGCTGTGATTCTCCGCCTCGCGGAGCAGGCGGTGGTCGCGGTCGGCGGGCGCGCGTGCGCTCTCGTCGGTCCCCTGGACCAACGACCGCAGTGCCGCCTTCAAACCGCCGCTCGCCAATGTGCTTCCCCTGCGTGATGCGGGGTAAGGATAGCGTCAGACAAGTGAACGAATTCTTTGCGTGGGCGTACCGTGACCCTGTAGGGCGGGAAAGATTTTCGACAGACATGGACCCCAGGATGACCGTCACCATCACCGAAGCCGACCTGATCGACAGCGTCGCCGACGCGCTCCAGTTCATCAGCTACTACCACCCGATGGACTATATCCGCGCGCTGGGCGAGGCCTATGCCGCAGAGACGTCGCCCGCCGCCAAGGACGCGATCGCGCAGATCCTGACCAACAGCCGGATGTGTGCCGAGGGGCATCGGCCGATCTGCCAGGATACCGGCATCGTCACCGTGTTCGTGAAATGGGGGCAAAATTGCCGGCTGGACAGCGACCGGTCGTTGCAGGAGGTCGTCGACGAAGGCGTGCGCCGCGCATACCTGCACCCCGAGAACAAGCTGCGCGCCTCGATCCTCGCCGATCCGGCGTTCACCCGGCGCAATACCAAGGACAATACGCCGTCGGTGCTCCACGTCGAAATGGTGCCGGGCGACAAGGTGCATATCGATGTCGCGGCCAAGGGCGGCGGGTCGGAAAACAAGTCCAAGTTCAAGATGATGAACCCCAGCGATTCGATCGTCGACTGGGTGCTGGAGATGATCCCGCAAATGGGCGCCGGCTGGTGCCCGCCCGGCATGATCGGCATCGGCATCGGCGGCACCGCCGAAAAGGCGATGCTGCTCGCCAAGGAATCGCTGATGGCGCCGATCGACATGGGCCAGTTGAAGGCACGCGGGCCTCAGAGCGACGTCGAGGCGCTGCGCATCGAACTGATGGACAAGGTCAATGCGCTCGGCATCGGCGCGCAGGGGCTGGGCGGTCTGTCGACCGTGCTGGACGTGAAGATCCTCGACTGGCCGACGCACGCCGCGTCGAAGCCCGTCGCGATGATCCCCAACTGCGCCGCGACCCGCCACGCGCATTTCATGCTCGACGGCAGCGGCCCGGCCTATCTCGAACAGCCGAACCTCGCCGACTGGCCCGACGTCAACTGGACCCCGGACAAGGCGGCGATCCGCGTCGATCTCGACACGCTGACCCCGGAGGTCGTCGCGACGTGGAAGCATGGCGACCGGTTGCTCTTGAACGGCAAGATGCTGACCGGCCGCGACGCCGCGCACAAGCGGATCGCCGACATGCTGGCGAAGGGCGAGGAACTGCCGGTCGATTTCCGTGGGCGCGTGATTTATTATGTCGGCCCTGTCGATCCGGTGGGCGAGGAAGTGGTCGGCCCGGCCGGCCCCACCACGGCCACCCGCATGGACAAGTTCACCCGCATGATGCTCGACCAGGGGCTGCTGGCGATGGTCGGCAAGGCCGAACGCGGCGCGGACGCGACCAAGGCGATCGCCGAGCGCAAGTCGGCCTATCTGATGGCGGTCGGTGGCGCGGCGTATCTCGTCGCGCGGGCGATCAAGGGATCGAAGGTCGTCGGGTTCGAGGACCTCGGCATGGAAGCGATCTACGAGTTCGAGGTGCAGGACTTCCCGGTCACCGTCGCGGTGGATAGCGAGGGGCAGAATGTCCACCACCTCGCCCCGCTGGTGTGGCGGGAAAAGATCGCGAAGGAGCGGTTGTTGGAGGGGGCGTGAGCCTCGAAGGGGAGGGCGCCTCTCGCCACCTTCCGTCATTCCCGCGCAGGCGGGAATCCATAAACGCTGACGTCTGGAATGGAAGCGCGGGCGTTGCGTCTATGGGTTCCCGCCTGCGCGGGAACGACGAATGGGTGAGGGGGCGACCTGTCCTTCCCGCTTCGCCGGGATGATGGGAGGGGGACGGGGTGACCCAAGCTTCCCCACGCACGTCACCCCAGCGCAGGCTGGGGTCTTCCGGTTGTAGCACGGGACAGGAGCCGCATGAGACCCCAGCCTGCGCTGGGGTGACGTGCGTGGGAGCCGGGGTAATGCCCGGTCGGTTACGTTATTCCGCCGTCAGCGCGCCGATGAACCGCTTGCGCCACCAGATCACGTCCTCGTCGACGACATTCTCGATCATCGCCTGCCACCGATCGATACGTTCGGCGCGCGGCATCCGCAGCGCCTTGTCGATGCCGTCGGCAATATCCTCTGCACTATACGGGTTCACCATCAGCGCGCCCACGGCCAGCTGCTGCGCCGCGCCGGCGAAGCGCGACAGGATCAGCACGCCCGGATCGCGCGGGTCCTGTGCCGCGACATATTCCTTCGCCACCAGGTTCATCCCGTCGCGCAAGGGCGTCACCAGCCCGATCCGCGCCGCGCGGTAGATGCCTGCCAGCACCTCGCGCGGATAGCCCTTGTTCACGTAGCGGATCGGCACCCAGTCGGTATCGGCAAAGGCGCCGTTGATCCGCCCCGACATCTGTTCGAGGGTGTTGCGGATGTCGCGATACGTCTGGACGGCGGAGCGCGATGGCGGCGCGATCTGCAGCAGATAGACCAGCGCCCGCCGGTCGGGATGGTTCTGCAGGAAGCGTTCGTATCCTGAAAACCGCTCCGGCAACCCTTTTGAATAGTCCAGCCGGTCGACACCGACGATCAGGCTGCGCCCGACCGCGCTTTCGAGCTGGTTGAGCTGCGCCGCCCGCGCCACCGGCCCGGCGGCACCGGCGATGAAGTCCTTCGCCTCGATCCCGATCGGGCAGCTGATCGCGCAGATCGTGCGCCCGCCGACGGTGACGTTGCTGCCGTCGACGGTGCCGCCCATCTCTTCACGGACATAGTTGCAGAAGCTGTCGAGCCATTCCTCGTTCTGGAACCCCACCACGTCGTACGCGAACAGCGCCTCGACCAGCCGGCGATGGTCGGGCAGCGCGGTCAGCAACCGGCGCGGCGGCCACGGAATGTGCAGGAAAAAGCCCATGCGGTTGGTCACGCCCTGCTGGCGCAACACCCAGCCCAGCGGGATCATGTGATAGTCATGGACCCACACCAGATCGTCGGGTTGGATATGGGGGCCGATGCGTTCGCCGAACACGCGATTGACGCGTTCATAGCCTCCCTGAAAATCGCGTTCGAACTCGGTCAGGTCGAGCCGGTAGTGGAACAGCGGCCACAAAGTGCGGTTGGCATAGCCGTCATAATATTCCTCGACGTCCTGCTCGCTCAAATCCATGACCGCGCTGGTGACGCCGCCATAGGTTTGGAACCGCAGTTCGCGATTGTCGCTGGTATCCCCCGACCAGCCGAACCAGATGCCGTCCTCTTCGGCCAATGCGGCGTTCAGCGCGACGGCAAGGCCGCCCTGCGCGCCGCCGCCGGTGCCCGGCTGCGGGGCCTGCACCCGGTTCGAGATGACGATCAAGCGACTCATCGCACGACATTCCATGACTTGCTCAACAGGACGGCGGAATTGATCATGCCGACCAGCGAGTAGGTTTGCGGGTAGTTACCCCATAATTCCCCGGTTTCGGGGTCGATGTCCTCGGACAGCAGCCCGGCGGGCGTGCAGCGCGACAGCATCTCTTCCAGCAATTCGCGCGCATCGTCGTCGCGGCCGGTCGCGTGCAGCGCCTCGATCAGCCAGAAGGTGCAGACGTTGAACGCGGTGTGCGGCAGGCCGAAGTCATCCTCGATCGCGTAGCGCAGCATATGGCTGCCGCGTCGCAGCCCCTTCTCCACCGCCTCCAGCGTGCCGAGGAAGCGCGGGTCGCTGGGTTCGAGGAAGCGCAGGTCGAGCAGCTGGATCAGGCTGGCGTCGAGGTCGTCGCCGCCGAACGTCGCCGACATGCGGTTCGTTTCCGGCCGCCATGCCTCACGCTCGATCTTGGTGCGCATCGCGGTCGCCCGGTCGCGCCAGAACGTCTCGCGCTCGGTCAGGTCCAGTGTCCCCGCGACATTGGCGAGCCGGTCGCACGCCGCCCAGCACATGGCGGCGCTGTAGGTGTGGACGTGGCTCTTGGTGCGCAGTTCCCATAGGCCGGCGTCGGGCTCGTCGTATGCTTCCCACGCCCGCTCGCCGATCGGCTCCAGCGCCTCGAAATCGGCCTGCTTGCCGACGCGAAACAGCCGCTGGTCGAAGAACCCTTGCGCGTTCGACAGGATGATCTGGCCGTATGCGTCGTGCTGGACCTGCTCGTAGGCCTGGTTGCCGACGCGCACCGGACCCATGCCGCGATAGCCGTCCAGCCCCTCGGCCTCACGCTCCACCAAGGTCGCCTCACCGCCGACGCCGTAGAGCGGCTGGATCTGCCCGTCGGCAGCATTGTCGACAATGTTGCGAAGATATTCGAGATACCCCTCCAGCACGTCCAACGCGCCGAGGCGGTTGAGCGCCTGCACCGTATAATAGGCGTCGCGAATCCAGCAGTAGCGATAGTCCCAGTTGCGCCCCGAATTGGCGTGTTCGGGGATCGAGGTGGTCAGCGCCGCGACGATCGCGCCGGTTTCTTCATGCTGGCACAGCTTCAGCGTGATCGCGCTGCGGATCACCGCCTGCTGCCATTCGACCGGCGTGGCGAGGCCGCGGACCCAATGGCGCCATTCCTCGATCGTGTTCTTCAGCATCCGTTCGACCGAAGCGGGCAGTTCGTCGGAAAAGCTCTCGTCCGGCCCGAGGAAGAAATGCAGCGTGCGTTCGACGCGGAACAGCCGTTCGTCCTCGACCCAGCCGACCGGGGCGCTGGTCGACAGGCGGATCGCCTCGCTGTCGAGCAAATAGCGGATATGGTTCGACCCGCGCGTGCGCTCGGCCGGGGCGCTGCCCCAGTCGACCGAGGGGCGCAGGCGGACGCGGATGCGGGGCGACCCGGCCAGCGGTCGCACGATCCGGCAAAAGGCGACCGGGCGATACATCCGGTCGTGCCGTTTGAAGCGCGGGCAGAAGTCGATCACCTCGATCGCATTGCCCGCCGCATCGGTATGGCGCGTGACCAGCACCGGCGTGTTGCGGATATAGGTCTGCTCGGTCTCGACACAGCCGTCGAGGTCGATTTCCCAGAAGCCGAACGCTCCGTCCGATCCGCGCCGCCGATCGTCGAGCAGCGAGGAAAAGGCCGGATCGCCATCGACGCGCGGCAGGCAGCCCCATACGAACCGCCCGTTGCGGTCGACCAGCGCCGACACCTGGCAATTGCCGATCGGCCAGAGGTCCATCGTCGCGGTCATGCGTTGTTCTCCAGCCAGGTCAGAAAGGCGGCGACATCGTCCAGCCGGTATGCGGCGGCGGTGTCGCGCATCGGCCCGATCAGGATGCCCGCCCCGCCATGATGCGCGGCGACCACCATGCCCGGTTCGTCAGTCAGGTCGTCGCCGACGAACACCGGTGCGTGGCCGGCGAACGGCGCATCCTCGCACAGGGTCGCGATCGCGGTGCCCTTGTCATGGCCGGCCATGCGCAGTTCGATCATCATCTTTCCCGCCTGTGCGGTCAGCCCGTCGCGCTGGGCAAAGGCATCAACCAGCGCGTGCGCCTCCTGTTCGACTTCGGGCGCGCCGCGATAATGGATCGCGACGCCCAAGGTCTTGACCTCGATCACGATCCGGGGATCGTCGGCGAAGCGTTCGGTGAAGGCGCGTTCGGCGGCGGTCAGGCTGGCGGGGCGATCGGGCAGGAGGGTGTCGCCACCGGCCGGGCGGATTTCGGCGCCATGGCTGCCGACAACGGCATATTCTCGGACGGTGTCGCCCAGAAAGCCGTCGATCTGTGCGATCGACCGCCCGCTGACGATCGCGACCCGTCCGCCCAGCCGGGCGGGCAGGCGGGCGAGCAGCGCGTGCAGCGCCGGGTCGACCGCCACGCCATCGGGCGTATCGGCCAGCTCGACGAGCGTCCCGTCGAAATCGAGGAACAGGCCGGCATCGTCGAGCAGGCCGGCGGGCGGGGGAGGGAGGTCCTGGTACGGCATCACGTTCGTGAACGCCGCGTCGGGGGAAATCGTTTCGCACGTGCGGTGTATTTTGGTGAATGGGCTTTGCCGGGAGGGGCAGCGCGCCCCTCAACCCGCCTCGTGGAACTGCAGGTTCGCCAGCCGGGCATACAGCCCGCCCTGCGCGATCAGCTCCGCGTGCGGTCCGCTCTCGACGATACGCCCCTGGTCCATCACGATGATCCGCGACGCCGCGCGGACCGTCGCCAGCCGATGGGCGATGACCAGGGTCGTGCGGTTCGCCATCAGCCGGTCGAGCGCGTCCTGCACCAGCCGCTCGCTCTCCGCATCCAGTGCCGAGGTCGCTTCGTCCAGCAACAGGATCGGCGCATCGCGCAGCAACGCGCGGGCGATCGCCACCCGCTGCCGCTGCCCGCCCGACAGCCGCGCGCCGCCTTCGCCCAGATAGGTGTCGAGCCCCTGCGGCAGGTCGCGCAGGAAGCTGCTGGCATTGGCCGCATCGGCGGCGGCCCAGAGCTGTTCGTCGCTGGCGTCCCAGCGGCCATAGCGTAGATTGTCGCGGGCCGACGCGGCGAAGATCACGGTCTCCTGCGGCACCATCGCGATGCGCGCGCGGACCGCCGCCGGATCGGCATCGCGGACACCGACCCCGTCGACCGCGATCCGGCCGCTTTCGGGATCGTAGAAGCGCTGGATCAGCTGGAACAGCGTCGACTTGCCCGCGCCCGACGGGCCGACCACCGCCACCGTCTCCCCCGGTGTCACGTCCAGCGTGAAGTCGGACAGCGCGGCCACCTCCGGCCGGGTAGGGTAGTGGAAGGTGACGCCGTCGAACGTCACCGCGCCGCGTGCCGGTTCGGGCAGCGCGACCGGATCGGCCGGCGCGGCGATGACCGGACGCTGTGCCAGCAGGTCGGCCAGCCGCCCGGCGGCACCCGATGCGCGCAGCAGATCGCCATAGACTTCGGTCAACGCGCCGAACGATCCGGTCACCAGCGCGGCGGTCAGCACGAACGCCGTGATCGCGCCGCCGGTCGTCCGCCCCGCCGCCACGTCGCTGACCGCGTCCCACATGATCAGGGTGATCGCGGCGAACAACATGCCGATGACGAACGCGGTCATCACCGCGCGGGTGGCGAAGCGCTTCTTGGCGGTGGCGAAGCCGCGATCGACGGCGGCCTCGAACCGTTCACCCTCGCGGCCCTCCTGCCCGAACGCCTGCACGATCTTCATCGCGCCCAGCGTTTCGGACGCGACCGATCCGATGTCGGCGATCCGGTCCTGGCTGGACCGCGACAATTTGCGCACCCGCCCGCCCAGCCACATGATCGGGAACACGATGATCGGGATACCGACGATCAGGTATAGCGTCAGCTTGGGTTGCAGGCTGAACAGGTAGATCACCCCGCCGACCCCGACCAGCAGGTTGCGCAGCGCGACCGACACGGTGGTGCTGACGATCCCCTCGACGATCGCGGTATCGGCGGTCAGGCGCGAGGCGATCTCGGACGGGCGGTTCTCCTCGAACCAGCCGGGTGACAGCGTCAGGAGGTTGCGATGCACCGCCACGCGCAGGTCGGCGACGGTGCGCTCGCCCAGCCACGACACGAAATAGAACCGCCCGGCGGTGGCGATCGCCAGCACGACGACGACGCCCAGCAACCCTTCGAAATAGACGCCGATTTCATTCATGCTCGCCCCATCGGCGAACCCGTTGTCGACCACCTTCTGAAAGGTGCGCGGAATCCACAGCGTCGCGACGGCGGCGGTGATCAGCGAGACGAGCGCCCCGATCAGTTGCAGCTTGTAGCGAAAGGTGAAGCGCCAGACGAGCTGGAGCGCCGGCAGCATCTTTGCGCGGTCGGGAGCAGGGGGCGTGTCGGCCATGACGCGCTGCCTAGCGCCTGCCAACGCCTATCGCAAAGGGAACCTCCGACCGCCCTCGTTGCTTGAGCGTATCGAAGGACGTCGGCGAAGGGGTCCACATCCGCGCTTCCAGCGCGCAGGACCGCTTTGGCGTGCGACATTCGAAGCGTTGCCGATGGCAACGAATCGCTATATTTTCACTGGTACGGGTAGTCCCCGTCAGAAAATCCGGGGATGCCCATGTTGTACGACGCATATGAATGGCAACGCTCGCTGCTAGCCGGGGCCAGCGCGATGGCGAATTTCGGCGCGGGGCTGTTGCAGAACCCGCGCAATCCGTTCGCCTATTTCGGCGGCGGCCCGGTGCTGGGATCGGCGTTGCAGGTGTTCGCCCATGCCGCCGCCCCGCGCGGCAAGCCGGGGTTCGGCCTGACCAGCACGACGATCGATGGACAGCCGGTGGCGGTGCACGAGGAGATCGTGCTGCGCCGTCCGTTCGGACAGCTCAAGCGCTTCGTCCGCGAAGGGGTGGAGGACAGCCCGAAGCTGCTGATCGTCGCGCCGATGAGCGGCCATTATGCGACGCTGTTGCGCGGCACCGTCGAACGGATGTTGCCGTTCGCCGATGTGTACATCACCGACTGGCGCGATGCGAAGCTGGTGCCGCTCAGCGCCGGTCGCTTCGACCTCGACGACTATATCGACTACGTCGTCGCCTTCCTCGAAAAGATCGGCGAGACGGGCGATGCCCGCGCGCATGTGCTGGCGGTGTGCCAGCCATCGGTCCCGGTCTATGCCGCGACCGCGCTGATGGGGGCGGACCAGCATCCCAACCGTCCGCGCACGCTGACCATGATGGGCGGGCCGATCGACACGCGGGAGGCGCCGACCGCGGTCAACACGCTGGCGACCGAACGGCCGCACGCGTGGTTCGAACAGAATGTCATCGCGACCGTGCCGATGACCTATCCGGGCGCCGGCCGCCGCGTCTATCCGGGCTTCCTGCAGCTTGCCGGCTTCATGAGCATGAACCTCGGCAGCCACATGATTTCGCATTACGAGATGTTCAAGCATCTGGTGCAGGGCGATGGCGAAGGTGCCGGCACGACCCAGCGTTTCTATGAAGAATATCGCGCGGTGTGCGACATGACCGCCGAATTCTATCTCCAGACGATCGACCTGGTGTTCCAGACCCATGCCCTGCCCGAAGGCACAATGCAGCATCGCGGGCGTGCGGTCGATCCGGGTGCGATCACCGACACCGCCGTATTGGCGATCGAGGGGGAGCGCGACGACATCTCGGGGCTAGGCCAGACTCGCGCCGCACTGACGCTGGCAACCGCGCTGCCCGACGCGATGAAGCAGTATCACATGGCGCCCGAAGTCGGCCATTACGGCATCTTCAACGGGTCGAAGTGGCGGACCCGCATCGCGCCGGTGCTGGAGGAATGGATCACCCGCCACAACGGCTGATCGACCGATCGCCAGCGGACAAGGAAATGGAGCGGGGGCGCGAACCCCCGCCCCTTTTTCCGTAAGGTCAGACGTCGACGACGGCGTGGCTGCCGGCTTCGTCGCTGCTCTTGATGGTCTGGCCGGTGATCATCTTCAGCTTGCCCAGCAGCGACTGGTCGGTTTCCCACACCTCGGCATTGTCGAGGTCGAAGCGCAGCATCAGCAGCGACGGGTCCTGCCGGCCCTGTTCATACCATGCCTCGACCGGCTTCGACCAATAGCGGTCGATCACCGCCGGGTCGGTTTCCTCGGTCAGCGTGCCGCTGATGCAGGCGAACAGGTCGTGGCCCTTGGCGACGAACTGCACCATCGCCGGCCCGCCCGACGCGGCGCGGTTGTCGCGCTTGGTATAGAACCAGAACTCGCTGTGCGCATCCTCGTCCAGCACGGCATACATCGGCTCGCTATGCTGCTGCTTGCCGGTCAGGCCCAGCATCACATAGGGGCTGGCCGCCATCGCCTTCCACATGGCGTCGCGGATTTCGGCGGGGCTTTTGGTCGACATGGATTTTCCTTCCTGGACAATGCCTCCCCCCAACGACCCAAGGGCGTCAGGTTTCCCACGGCAGCCCCACGCAAACCCCATTGCGAATCCCGACAGTTCCCCCTAGTGCCTCCCTCCACCGCGCACGCCGCGGTCGCTGGGGCGTCGCCAAGCGGTAAGGCACCGGTTTTTGGTACCGGCATTCGTAGGTTCGAATCCTGCCGCCCCAGCCAATTCCGCAGAATTAGTGAAATCGTTGGGCTACGCGGATATTCCGGTCCGGTGCGGCTGGTATCGCCGGCCTTCTCGTACGCGGGCTGGGGTCCCTCTATGGACATCGACACCGCCGATGCGGGCTGTCCCGCTCCGGGTAAAGCCGGTATCCTAGCCGCGGATGCGCGACATGACAGAGGAACCGGGCGGCGGATTGCGTGCGCTGTACCAGTTGCACGCTGCGTCGTTGCGCCGGTTCCTGCACGCGCGCACCGGCAGCGCCGATCTGGCCGGCGACCTGATGCAGGAGCTGTGGCTGCGGCTCGACACGGTGGCGAGCGGTCCTGTCGTGGATGGCCGCGCCTATCTGTTTCGTATCGCGCAGAATTTGATGCTCGATCAGCTGCGGGAGCGGCGGCGGCGCGACGGGCGCGAACGGGCTTGGGCGGAGATGACGCTGGACCAGCGCGCCGATGCGCCCGAACCGGTCGAAGCGACGACCGCGCTCGACATCGCGATCCGGCGCGAAGAGGCGCAGCGGCTGGCCTCCGCCATCGCCCGTCTGCCCGCCGGGGCGCAGCGCGCGTTCCGCCTGCACAAGCTGGAGGGGCTGAGCCACACGGAGACCGCCGAGCGGCTGGGGATCAGTCGCAAGGGCGTGGAAAAGCATATGGCGACGGCGATGCAGCATCTTCGCCGGCTGCTCGACGAGCGGGAGGTAGGGTGATGGGCGCGGCGCGGCGTCTCCCACGATATGACAGGTCCGCACGACGGGCATCGGGACGCGCCACGCGCGCAGGGACGGGAACGGCATGAGCGAGACGATCGACGCGGCGGCGGCGCGCTGGTTCGCCGCGCAGGATGCCGAGGACATGGACTGGGACGGCTTCACCATATGGCTGGAGGCGGACCCGCGCCACGGCGCGGCGTTCGACCGGCTGGCGCTGATCGATGACGACATCGTGGCGCAGGCGCCCGCGATCCGTGCCTTGCTGCCCGCGAACGACGATGCGGACGACGTCGCCGCCATGCCGCCCGCACCGTCGCGGCGGCGCTGGCCGATGGTCGGCGGTGGGATGATGGCGGCAGCGGCGGCGCTGGCGCTGATGATCGGCCTGCCGACCCGCGCGCCCGACGATCGGATGTGGCAGACCGGTGCGACCGCGCAGGCGGTGGAGGTCGGCGAAGGGATTCGCGTGACGATCGCGCCGCACAGCCGCCTGACCGCGACTGGCGGGTCGCAGCAACTGGCGCTGCAGGGCGCGGCCTATTTCGACGTGGCGCATCGCGAAGGCCGGGAACTCGCCATCGCCGCCGGACCGGTCGAGATTCGTGACATCGGCACGCGGTTCGATGTGTCTACCGATGGGCGCGGCGTCGCGCAGGTTGCGGTGGCCGAGGGGCAGGTGGCGGTCGCCGCCGGTGCGCTGGCTACCCCGCGCACCGTCACTGCCGGGCAGAATCTGACGCTGGTCGACGGGCGGGTGCGGCTGGGGCGTGCCGATCCGGCGGGGGTCGGTGGCTGGCGCGGCGGTACGCTGAGCTATAGCGACACGCCGCTGGCGCTGGTCGCGGTCGATCTGTCCCGATATGCGGGGGCGGGTATCCGCGTCGCGCCTTCCATAGCCGACCGGCGTTTTTCGGGGGCGTTGACGGTCGGTGACGGATCGAAGCTGGTGGAACAGGTGGCGGCGATCCTCGACCTGCGCGTCGTTCGCGATGCCGCTGGCGTGCGCCTGGAGCCTGCCCGCTGAGGCACAGGTGCCGGCAGTCGCCATAGACCTGCCCGCCGGACCGATCGCCACGTCGCTGACGCTGCTCGCCCGGCAGGCGGGGGTCTCGATCGGGTCGGCCACCGGGCCGGTGCCGGGCATGGCACCCGCCGTTCGCGGACGGATGCCGGTCGAGCGCGCGTTGGCGCGGCTGCTGGTGCGCAGCGGGTGGCAGGCGCGGCGGCTGGGTCCGGCGATCTGGCGGATCGAGCGGATCGCTGTCCCGCCACCGATACCCCGCCGGCCCGTCCGGATCGTGCCGCCGCCGTCGCCCGTACCGGCCGACGACGCGGTTGCCGAGATCGTGGTGACCGCGGTGAAGGTGCCGCAGACGCTGGCCGATGCGCCGGTATCGGTCGAGATTGCCGGACGCGACCGGCTGGCGCTGCTGGGGTCGGCGCCCGATACCGGGGCGCTGGCGACGATGGTCAACGGCCTGTTCACGACGAACCTGGGGGCGGGGCGCGACCGGCTGTTCGTACGCGGCGTTGCTGACGGGCCGTTCGACGGCTTTGCGCAGTCGAGCGTGTCGGTCTATCTGGGCGAGGTGCGCGCGACCTATGACGCGCCCGACCCCTATCTGCGGCTGGTCGACATGCGCCAGGTCGAGGTGCTGAAGGGGCCGCAGGGTCCACTCTACGGCACCGGCGCGCTGGGCGGGGTGTATCGCATGGTGCCCGCCACGCCCGATGCAACCGCCGCCGCCAGCTGGATCGATGTCCAGGGCAGCCTGACCGCCGGCCCCCGCCCGGCGGGCGCGGTGCAGGCGATGGCGAACGTGCCGCTGATCGCCGACCGGCTGGCGGTGCGCGCGGTCGCCTATGATGTCGGGCAGGCGGGCTGGATCGATCAGGGCGGTAAGCGCGGGATCAATCACGGCCGCACGACCGGCGGGCGGCTGGCGCTGCGCGGGACGCTGGCGCGGTGGACGCTGGAGGTCGACGGCACGCTGCAATATGCGTTCGTGCGCGACAGCCAATATGTCGAGGGCGGCGAAACGCTGCGCCGTGCGGTTCGCCTGCCCGAACCGCAGGATACCGACTTTGCCGCGATCGGCGCGACGGCAAGCGGCCCGGTCGGGGCGGCGACGCTTACGCTGACGGCGGGTGCCGCGTGGCAGCAGCTGCAGGCGACGTACGATGCATCGGCCAAGGCGGCGGTGCTGGGTGCGGTCGGGCCGGTCCAATATGGCGATACCCGGCGCTATGGCGTCCGGTCGACCGAGGCGCGGTTGGCGGGAACGACGGCGGGGCTGGACTGGGTGGCTGGCATCTCGCTGCTGGATGCTGGGACCGAGGCAATGGGCACGCTGTATCCCGCTGGCACTGCCGCTGCGACGACGATCCTGCGGTTCGACCGGCAGGTGGACGAGCAGGCGGTGTTTGGCGAAATCACCGGCCATGCGACGGCCACGCTGTCGGGCACGCTCGGCCTGCGCGTGTTTCGCTCGGCGATCGACGACCGGCGGCGCGACGACGAACGCGGGCCGACCGAGGGCAGCTATGCCGATCGGGTCCTGCGCGCCAGCCCCAGCGCATCGCTATCGTGGAAGCCGACGCCGACGATGCTGGTCTATGCCCGCTATGCCTCCGCGTTGCGACCTGGTGGGGTGCAGGCCCCCGACGGGCAGGTCGCCGTGGCACCGTACCGTGCCGATACGCTGCGCGAAACCGATCTGGGCCTGCGCTGGCGCGGCGGCGGGGCATGGACGCTGGATGCGGTGGTGTTCGCCTCGCGCTGGTCGGACGTGCAGGCGGATATGCTGGCGGCGGACGGGTTGGTCTCCACCCGCAACATCGGTCAGGCGCGCAATATCGGCGCGGATGTCAGCATCGGCTGGACGCTGGCCCACGGCATCGCGCTGACCGCCGGGGTGTTGGCGCAGCACGCGCGGATCGTGAGCGGAGCCGTCGAACCGGACGACCGCCGGTTGCCGGTCGTCCCCGACCTGGCGGGCCATGCCGAACTGTCGGTCACGCGGGAGCGGGCCGGCTGGCGCTGGTCGGCGATCCTGCGCGCGCGCTATGTCGGCGATGCCCGGCTGGAGCCGGATCCCATGGTGAACCGTGAAACCGAGGAAAACCTGTTGCTGGGGGCCGCGTTCGGCGCGCGCGGGGGGAATTGGGCATGGCGGTGGGACATCGAGAACATCGCCGACAGTCGCGCGGACAGCTTCGCGTTCGGCAATCCTTTTACCGCCGCCGCCAGCGACCAGCGCACGCCGCTGCGGCCGCGAACCGTCTCGCTGTCGCTCCGGCGAAATTTTTAAATCGGCGCAGGTAGGGTAGCGCCGCCCGCCCGGCGTCTTGGGTGCATTCGGGAGGACCGGAATGTACCAAAGCGCGTTACGCTCGTTGATCGAGCGCCGATATTTCGAATGCCACGGAGCGGCCCCGTCGGCTGATTATCCCCGCTACCTGACCATGGGATCGTCCGAAACGCCCCTTGCCGCGATCGGGATGCGGTCGGCGGCGGGCGGGCCGCTGTTCCTCGAACGCTATCTGACCGAACCGGTCGAGACCGTGCTGACCCGCGCGCTGGGCCGGCCGGTGCCCCGGTGCCGGGTGGTCGAGCTGGGCGATCATGCGTCCCGGCGGGCGGCGGCGACGATCGGATTGTGGCGCGAAGCGGCGGCGGCGCTCGATGGGCAGCTGGACGTGGCGGTGGCAGTGCTGACCGCGCCGCTCAGGGCGATGTTCGCGCGGCTGTCGCTGCCGATCGTGACGGTCGCGCCGGCCCATGCCGCCGCCCTCGGCCCGGCGGCGGATCGCTGGGGCCGCTATTACGATGCCGACCCGATGGTGTGCGCGGGCGAGATTGCCGCCTGTCGCCGTATGCTGTTCGGGGAGACGGGCGCATGACGCCGCTGTTCTGGGCGATCCACGTCCATGCCGCCGCGAAGCCGGATGCGATCGCGATCGATGGCGATACCCGCTATCGCTGGGCCGATCTGGCGCGGCTGATCCCGGCGCTGGCCGCGACGCTCGGTACGCGCTTTCCCGGCGGGCGTCCGGTAGCGACGCGGGTCGATCATGGCGCGGACGCCTGCCTGCTCGACCTCGCGCTGCTGGAGGCGGGCTGTGTCGCGTTGCCGTTGCCGCCGTTCTTCACCGCAGCGCAGGAGGAACATGCGCTGGCGAGTGCGGGGGCGCAGGCGCTGCTGAGCGGGCCGGTGACGCTGCACGATGGCGATCTGCACGTTGCCACCCGCGACCTGACCGGCCCGGCGGTCGAGCTGCCGGTGGGGACGGCGCGGATCACCTTTACCTCAGGGTCGACCGGCGCGCCCAAGGGCGTCTGCTTGTCGCGCGAGCATCTGTGCGGCGTCGCCGGTGCAGTGGTAGAGCATCTGGGGACGCACCATGCCGGTCGCCACCTGCCGGTACTGCCGCCCGGTATCCTGCTGGAGAATGTCGCCGGCTTCTACGCGACGATCCTTGCCGGTGGCACCTATGTCGCGCAGCCGCAGGCGGCGATCGGCATGGGCGATCCGTTCCGCCCGGACGGGGCCGCGCTGGTGCGTGCGATCGTCGAACAGGGGATCACCTCGCTGATCCTCGTGCCCGAACTGCTCGGCCTGCTGGTCAAGACGCTGCTGTCGACCGGGGAGCGGCTGCCCGCGCTGACGCTGGTCGCGGTCGGGGGCGCGCGGGTGCCCGATGCGCTGCTCGCCGCCGCGACCGCGATCGGCCTGCCGGTGCGGCAGGGCTATGGCCTGACGGAATGCGGGTCGGTCGTTTCGCTGGACGACGGCACAGCGCCGGGCAGCGTCGGACGCAGCATCGGGTTGAACGGCATCCGCCTTGCCGAGGATGGCGAGGTGCTGATCAACGGGCCGCTGTTCCTCGGTACGGTCGGCGCGCCGCGTGCGGGCGGACCGCTGGCGACCGGCGACATCGGGCGGATCGACGATGCCGGACGGCTGTGGATCGAGGGGCGCAAGTCTGCGCTGATCGTCACCAGCCATGGCCGCAACATCGCGCCCGAATGGGTCGAGGGCGTCCTGCTGATGCAGTCCGCGATCCGGCAGGTGCTGGTCCGGGGCGAGGGGCGTGCCGAACTCGACGCGCTGATCGTGCCCGCCAGCCCCGATGCGGAGGTGGCCGCCGCCGTCGCCGCCGCCAATGCGATGCTCCCCGCCTATGCCCGGATCGGCGCCTTCCGCGTCGTGCCGCCCTTCACCCCGGCCAGCGGCCTGCTGACCGGCAATGGCCGGCTGCGCCGCGCCGCGATCCATGCCGCCTATCCCGATGAGGAGCCTTTGATGACCCAGCCCTTTTTCCAACGCCTCGTCGCCGAAACCCGCGAGGCGCAGGCGCGGTTCGCGATGACGCCGCAATTACAGGCGGGCCTGACCGGCCGGATCAGCCGTGCCGACTACATCGCCTATCTGACGCAGGCCTATCATCATGTCAGCCATACCGTGCTGCTGATGCAGGAGGCGCGCGCGCGCTTGATCGACCGGCCGATGCTGGTCGAGGCGCTGGACGAGTATATCGAGGAGGAAACCGGCCACGAGCATTGGATTCTCGACGACATCGCGGCCGCCGGCGGCGATCGTGCGGCCGCGGCGGCGAGCGAACCGGCCCCTGCCACCCGTGCGATGGTCGACCATGCCTATCGCACGATCCGCGAGGGCAATCCGGCGGCGTTCTTTGGCATGGTCTATGTGCTGGAGGGGACCAGCATCGCGCTGGCGACGCATGGCGCAAGTGCGGTGCAGTCGGCGCTGGGCCTGCCCGACGGCGCGTTCCATTACCTGACCTCGCACGGCGCGCTCGATCAGGGTCACATGGTCTTTTTCGAAAAACTGATGAACCGCATCGACGATTCCGCAGACCAGTCGGCGATCATCGCCATGGCGCGCGACATGTTTGGCCTGTTCGGCGGGGTGTTCGCGGGAATCGAGCTGGAGGAAACCCGTGCAGCGGCTTGAGGGCGCACGGGTCGCGCTGACCGGTGCGGCCGGGGGGCTGGGCGGGCTGCTGGCCGAACGGCTTCGCGCAAAGGGCGCGCAGGTGCTGGGCATCGACCGTGCCGTATCGCCCGCGTGCGATGAGAGCGCCACTATCGACCTGTCGGACATGGCCGCGCTCGACAGCCTTGCCGCGACGCTGGCCGGACGGCGGATCGACATCCTCGTCAACGCCGCCGGGCTGCAATATTTCGGGGCGATCGACGAACAGGGCACGGGGCGGATCGCGACCGGCTTCGCGGTCAATCTCGTCGCGCCCGCGATCCTGTCCGCCGCGCTGGTGCCGCAGATGCGGGAACGGGCCTCGGGCGGGATCGTCAATATCGGGTCGATGATGGGGGCGGTGCCCTATCCGTTCTTCACCGCCTATTCGAGTGCGAAGGCCGGGCTGAAGGCGTTCAGCCAGGCGCTGCGCCGTGAGGTCGCGGGCAGTGGCATCACCGTCACCCATGTCGCGCCGCGCGCGGTCAACACCCCGCTCAATACGCCGCAGATCCGCGCCTTCATGGACGCCACGCGGATGCGCGCCGACCGCCCCGAAGCGATCGCCGACCGCATCGTTACCGCGATCGAGCGCGGCGAGGGCGATGTGTCGATCGGCGGGATGGAGCGGGTTTTCTCGCACCTGAACGCGCTCGCCCCGGGCCTGATCGACCATGGACTGCGCGGCCAGATTGCCACCGCCCGCGCCTTGCTGACCCCAGTTGCCGGAGGAGTATCCCGATGATCCGTCCCCTGTTTGCCGCCCTTGCCGCCTTGTTCGTCGCCGCACCGGCGCTGGCCAGCACCGATCCGGTGATGGATGCCGCCGTGAAGCGCATCAACGACCAATGGGCGCATATCCGCTACGAAGTGCCCGACCGCGACGACCAGTATCGCCAGCTCGCCGCGCTGGAGACCCGCGCCGGACAGGTCGTCGCGCGCTATCCCGGCCATGCCGAGCCGCTGCTATGGGAAGGGATCGTGGTCAGCGAAGAGGCGGCACGCGCCACCGTGTTCAGGCAGCTGGGCCTCGCCACCCGCGCGCGCGACATTTTGGGCAAGGCCTATGCGATCGATCCCAAGGTCGCCGATGGCGGCGCGGCGATGAGCCTCGGCGTGCTCTATTACCGCGTACCCGGTTTCCCGATCGGTTTCGGCAATGCCAAGCGCGCCCGCACCTTTTTCCAGCAGGCGCTGGTGCAGGACCCCAAGGGGATGGACAACAACTTCTTCTATGGTGATTTCCTCAACTCCACCGGGGAAAAGGCCAAGGCGAAGGATTTCCTGCACCGCGCGCTGAACGCGCCGGTCGACCGGACCCGCCCGGTATGGGATGCGGGCCGTCGGGCCGAAATCCGCGACCTGCTGGCAAAGATCGACCACGGTGCCTGACCTTGCCGGGCTGGCGCGGCAACTGGCCGCGCCCAGCGGGATCGGCGGGCGGCTGGTCGGTGGCCTGATGGATGTCGCCAACCGCAAGCCGCTCGCGCGCAGCATCGCCGCGCTGGCCCCGCGCGCGGGCGAGCATATCCTCGACCTGGGCGCGGGCACCGGGGCGGGGACGGCCCGGTTGCTGCGGGCGGGCGCGCGGGTCACCGCCATCGACCATTCCCCGTTGATGGTCGAGACGGTCCGGCGGCGGTTTCGCCCGGAAATCGATGCCGGGCGGGTCGTCGCGCATCAGGGCGATTTCGCGGCGCTACCGATCGTCGACGACAGCGTCGACGCTGTGCTGGCGGTCAATATCCTGTATTTCTGGCACGATGCGGACCGGATCATCGCCGAGCTTCGCCGCGTGCTGCGCCCCGGCGGGCGGTTCGTCGCCTATGTCACCGATGCGGCGACGATGACGCGGTGGGGCATGGACCGGACCGGTACGCACCGGCTGTACGATGCGGCGGCGCTGCGCCGGATGGCGGCGATGATCGCCCCCGAAACACGGTGGTCCCGGCTGGCGGCGATCACGACGCTTGGCGCGGGCGGGTTCATCCTGTCGGTCGTGCTGCCATGACGGAGGGCAGGATCGGGCTGTCCGACGCGGGCAAGGTGCCGGCCGTCACCCTCGGCTTCTGGATCGTCAAGGTGTTGGCCACCACGCTGGGGGAAACCGGCGGCGATACGCTGAGCATGACGATGGGGTTGGGCTATCTGGCGGCGACCGCGGTTTTCGCGGTGGTGCTGATCGCGCTGATGGCGGCGCAGGTCGCGGCACGGCGCTTTCACCCCTTACGCTACTGGGCGACGATCATCGCCTCGACCACCGCCGGGACGACGCTGGCCGACTTCGCGACGCGGTCGCTGGGGATCGGCTATGCGGGTGGTTCGCTGCTGCTGCTGACGTTGGTGCTGGGGGCGCTCGCGACGTGGCGAAGCGTGCTGGGGCGGATCGATGCCGACGACATCCGCGACCGGCGGGCCGAGCTGTTCTACTGGCTGACCATCACCTTTTCCCAGACGCTGGGGACGGCGCTGGGCGACTGGCTCGCCGATACGGGCGGGCTGGAGTATCTGGGGGCCGCGCTGGTGTTCGGTGGCGGCCTGCTGTGCCTGACGCTGCTGTACCTGCGGACGTCGCTCGACCGCGTGCTCCTGTTCTGGGCCGCGTTCATCCTGACCCGGCCGCTGGGCGCGGCGGTGGGCGATTTCCTCGACAAGCCGCTCGACAAGGGCGGTCTGGACATCAGCCGACCGCTGGCGTCGGCGGTCCTGGTCGCGGTCGTCCTGCTGCTGGTCCTGCTGTTGCCGCAACGGCCCGGCCGCCATCGCGATGAAGCCCGGTGAGGATGTCACCGCCGGGGGACGATCGGCGTCGTCGCATGTGATATGCCCACGATCAGCTTGGCGGAAATCGACAGCATGGCAGGGGCTAAATGACGACCGACATGACGCAACATCCCGCCGCCGAACAGCATCTGGTGCATCGCACCGGCTGGCTTCGCGCGGCGGTGCTCGGCGCGAATGACGGGATCATCTCCGTCTCCAGCCTGATCGTCGGGGTTGCCGCCGCGCCCGGCGCCACGGCGGCCAACATCCTGCTGGCCGGGGTGGCGGCGTTGGTGGGCGGGGCATTGTCGATGGCGGCGGGCGAATATGTCTCGGTCAGTTCGCAGGCCGATACCGAAACCGCCGATCTGGCGCGCGAGGCGGCGGAACTTGCCCGGTCGCCGCTGGCGGAAACGCGCGAGCTGGCCGCGATCTACGAATCGCGCGGCGTCGACGCAGCGCTCGCGCAGCAGGTGGCCGAACAGATGATGGCGCATGATGCACTGGGCGCGCATCGTCGCGACGAACTGGGCCTTGCCGACGACGGCGGGTCGCGCCCGTTGCAGGCGGCGTTGTTCTCGGCGATCGCCTTTGCCACGGGCGCTGTCCTGCCGGTGATCGCCGCGCTCGTGCCGCGTGCCTATGTCCTCACCGCCGTGCCGTTGGTGGCGTTGGTGCTGCTCGCATTACTGGGCGCGTTGGGGGCGAGGGCGGGTGGCGCGCCGCTGGGGCGCGGGATGCTGCGGGTCGTCCTCCTCGGTGCCATGGCGATGGGCGTGACCGCGCTGATCGGCACGCTGACCGGCGTGGTGATATGAGCCGGGCGGCACTCGCCTGCACGGTGCGATCGCTTTAGGGTCGCGGCCTCCCGCATCCAGAGGCCGCCCCTTGTCCCAGTCCCCGACCGATCCCATCGCACAGCGCCTGTTCCGGCTGTCGCTGGGCGTGTTCTTCATCGGCGGGTTCGTCGCATCGTCGATCAGCCTGCTGGTGCCCCGGATGCGCCTGACGCTGGGGCTCAGCTATACCGCCGCGACCAGTATCCAGCTGGCGTCGTTTTCCAGCTATCTGCTGTTCGCCGCCCCGGTCGCGGCGATCGTCGCGGCGACCGGCTATATGCGGGCGCACGCGATCGGGCTGGCGACGATGGCGCTGGGCTGCGTCGCGCTGATCGCGGGGCTGGTCCAGCAAGAATATGCCATCGTCCTGCCCGCGCTGCTGGCGATCGCGACCGGCGCGACGTTCCTGCAGATCGCGAGCAACACCGCCGTCACCATGGTCGGCGACCCACGTCGCGCGGCGGTGCGGCTCAACCTGTTGCAGGGGTTCAATTCGCTCGGCACCGTTGCCGGCCCGGCGCTGGGCGCGACGACGATCGTGTCGGCGCGGGCGGCGACCGACCCGATCGGCGCGCCGTTGCCGTTCGCGCTCGCCGCTTTGGTGCTGGCGGTGCTGGCCATCGCCTTCTACCGGCATCGCGACCTGTTGTGCGGGTTGCCGGCGGGGAGCCTGCACATGACCCGCGCGGCGTGGCGCGGGGCGCTGGGCGACCGGCGGTTGCTGTCCGGGGCGGGGGCGATCTTCGCCTATGTCGGCGCGGAGGTGACGACCGGCGCGCTGCTCACCGATTTCCTGATGAGCGACCATGCGCTGGGCTGGGGCGCCGAAGCGGCGGCGGGGCTGGTCGCGCTCTATTGGGGCGGGGCGATGGTCGGGCGCTTTGCCGGGGCGGCGGTGATGCGGCATCTGGCCCCGGCGAAGGTGCTGGGCGTGGCGGCGCTGCTGGCGACCGCACTGGCGGTCACCGCCGTGCTGGCGAACGGTCCGGTGGCGGCGGGGGCGCTGTTGTTGGTCGGGGTGGTCAATTCGGTGATGTATCCGACCATCTATGTGCTGGCACTACCCGACCGGCCCGAACAGACCGCCCCGGCGGCGATGCTGCTGTGCATCGCGGTCGTCGGTGGGGCGGTGGTGCCGGTACTGACCGGTGCACTGGCCGACCGGATCGGGCTGATCCCGGCGCTGTTGCTGCCCGCCTGCTGCTATCTGCCGATCGCCGCTTTCGCCCGTCACGCCCGGCATCCGCGCGCATCCGAATAATCGATGTTGCGCGAAAGCGACTTTGTGTTACTGAATTGGAAGCGCTTCCAATCGACCATGACACATGGCCGGAGGCGGATACGGCCGGCACGGGATCGGTCCGATGGGGAGGATGACTATGAAGAGCGTATGCGCGCGCCGCACCGTAACGCTGGTATCGCTGTTGCTGGGATCGAGTGCGATCGCACCGGTCGCCTGGGCACAGGACACCGCCGCACCCGCCGATGCGCAGACCGCCGCCGGCGATCCGCAGACGACGATCGACGCGCCCGCCGATGGCGGCGAGGTCATCACCGTGACCGGCATCCGTCGCGGCGTCGCCGACGCGATCAGCCTGAAGCGGAACAACACCTCGATCGTCGAGGCGATTTCGGCCGAGGACATCGGCAAGCTGCCCGACGTATCGATCGCCGAATCGATCGCGCGCCTGCCCGGCCTTGCCGCACAGCGCGTCGGCGGCCGGGCGCAGGTCATCTCGATCCGCGGCCTAGCCCCCGATTTCACCACGACGCTGCTCAACGGCCGGCAACAGGCGAGTTCGGGCGACAATCGCGCGGTGGAGTTCGACCAGTATCCGTCCGAACTCCTGTCCAGCGTCGTCGTGTACAAGACGCCCGACGCGCAGATCGCGGGCATGGGCCTGTCGGGCACCGCCGACCTGCGCACCGTCCGCCCGCTGGCGTTCGGGAAGCAGGCGATCGCGGTCAACCTGCGCGGCGAGAAGACCGAGGGCGGCAAGCTCAACGACGACATCCGCAACAGGGGCTACCGCGTCAGCGCCAGCTATATCGACCAGTTCGCGAACGGCACGATCGGCGTCGCGCTGGGCTATGCCCGGATCGATTCACCCTCGGGCAACCGCCATTACAAGGCCTATGGCTATGAGGCGTTCGGCGATCAGACCGACGCGAACGGCGCGCCGATCAACATCGTCCGCCCCGACAGCGCCGACGGCGCCCTGCTGGTCAACGGGCAGGAAGTCTTCGTCACCTCGCGCAGCAATGTCCGCGACGCGTTCATCGGCATCCTCGAATGGCAGCCGAGCGACAGCGTGCATTCGACGCTCGACGTCTATTATTCCAAATTCCGCCAGAACGAGATCACGCGCGGCGCGCAGTGGTTCTCCAACCCGTTCGCCGACGGCCTGACCTATACCGGCGTCACCACCGAGGATCGCGGCGGCACGAAGCTGGCGACCAGCGGCGTCGCGGTCGGCGCGGTGCCGATCATCCGCAACGACAATAACCGGCGCAACGACCAGCTGTTCTCCGCCGGGCTGAACAACGAATTCCGCCTCGACGACCGGACGCAGTTCGTTGCCGACCTGTCCTATTCGCAGAACAAGCGCGACGAACAGATCCTCGAAACCTATGCCGGCTATGGCAGCGGCATCGGCGGCGTTACCCCTGCCACCCCCAATGTCGGCCGCACGCTCGACAATATCGGGTTCACCACGCCCGAAGACGGCTTTGCCAGCTATGATCCGGGGCTGAACTATGCCGATGCCAGCCGCGTGTCGCTGGGCGACCGCGCGCCGTGGGGCGGGTGGGGCCATGACGGCGCGATCCGGTTCCCGAAGGTCGATGAGAAGGTCTATGCCCTCGACCTGCGGCTGAGCCATGAGGTCGAGGGGTTCTTCAGCGGCTTCGACATCGGCGTCAACTGGACCCATCGCAGCAAGAGCAAGGCGGTCGACGACAACGACCTGTTCCTGAAGAACGGGCGGCAGCAGGTGCTGGTCGACGGCAGCTTCCTGCAAAAGCCGACCGACCTGGGCTTTGCCGGGTTCGGACAGGTGCTGAGCTTCAACGCCGCCGATCTGCTCGCGCGCTATTACGACATCACCCCGATCCGCGACGCCAATTTCTATGACAAGAACTGGTCGATCCTCGAAGACGTCATCACCTGGCACGCCAAGGCGAATATCGACTGGGGCCGGCTGAAGGGCAATGTCGGCGTGCAGGTCGTGAACCAGGACCAGTCCTCGACCGGTGTGGTCATCAACGGCCTCGAACCCGGACAGCCGATCGTGCCGCAGCGTATCCGCGACGGGGCGAGCTACACCGATGTGTTGCCGAGCCTGAACCTGATCTACGACCTGGGCGGTGGGCATCGTCTCCGCTTCGCCGCGTCCAAGACGATGGCGCGGCCGCGCATGGACGACATGCGCGCCAATGTCGCGCCGGGGTTCAACTCGCTGGTCTGTTCGGGCCAGCCCTGCGCACCCGGCACCACGGTTAATCCATGGTCGGCATCGGGCGGCAATGCGAAGCTGAAGCCGTGGCGCGCCGACGCGCTCGACCTGGCGTACGAATGGTACATCAACCCTACGACCTATCTGTCGGTCGCGGGCTTCTACAAGGACATCAAGACCTATATCTACCAGCAGTCGGGGACGTTCGATTTCAGCGGCATCCCGCTGCCGACGACCGCCAATGCCATCCCGGCGGGCGTTGTCATCAGCCCGATCGGCCAGATCACGCTGCCGGCGAACGGCAAGGGCGGCACGGTCAAGGGGCTGGAGTTCAGCGGCGCGTTCAACTTCGGCACGCTGACCTCGGTCCTCGACGGGCTGGGGGTGCAGGGCAGCCTGTCGCTGACCGAATCCAACCTCAACCCGACCAGCAACCCCGACCCGACGCAGGCGGTGCGTATCCCCGGCCTGTCGGGGACGGTGTACAACCTCACCGCCTATTACGAACGCGCCGGGTTCCAGACGCGGATCAGCCAGCGCTATCGTTCGGGCTTCAAGGGCGAGGTGGTGCAGCTGTTCGCGACGCGCGGCTTCACCGAAATCCTTGCGGACAAGCAGGTCGATGCGCAGGTCGGCTACACGATCCAGAGCGGCGCGCTGGAAGGGCTGGGCGTGTTGTTCCAGGTCAACAACCTGACCAATTCGCCCTACCGCACCCGCCTCGGCCTCGACGGTGGCGGCACGACGACGTCGGACGGCGGGTCGCTGCTCGAAACCTATGAGACCTATGGGCGGCAGTTCCTGCTGGGCTTCAACTACCGCTTCTGATGTTCCCCCTGCCTCGCGGCGGGCCTGCCCCGCCGCGACTTTTTTTGGAGCCAAATTCCTTCCTTCTTCGCACCCCGGCGAAGGCCGGGGTCCAGTTGGGAAGGTTTTTCCGTAAGTTACTAACGTTCCCCAACTGGGCCCCGGCCTTCGCCGGGGTACGACAGGATGCGGATCAAGTTTGATGCAAGCCAGCCCCGCCATCGATAGAACCACCGCATGACCCCGCTCAAACGCATCCTGATCACCGGCGGCGGATCGGCCGGGTGGATGACCGCCGCGATGTTCGCGCGGTTGTTCAAGGGGCGCTATGCCATCACCCTGATCGAATCCGATGCGATCGGCACGGTCGGGGTGGGGGAGGCGACGATCCCCGCGATCAAGAAATTCAACGAACTGCTCGGCCTCGACGAGGACGATTTCCTTCGTCGGACCCAGGGCAGTTTCAAGCTGGGCATCCAGTTCAACGACTGGTCGCATCCGGGCAGCAGCTATGTCCATGGTTTCGGCGTCATCGGCCGCGACCTCGAGTGGTTGCGCTGTCACCAATATTGGACGAAGCAACATCATGCCGGGCGCGTCGGGCCACTCGACCTGTATTCGATCAACACCGTCGCCGCGACTGCCAACCGCTTCATGCGCCCGCGTGCCGACATGCCCGACAGCCCGATCGGGCAGATCGCCTATGCCTTCCACTTCGATGCCGGCCTCTATGCCGCCTATCTGTCCGACTATGCGCAGGCGCGCGGCGTCGTGCGGCGCGAGGGGGAGATCGTGTCGGTCGCGCAGGACGCCGATACCGGGTTCCTCACCTCGGTGACGCTGGCCGATGGCGGCGTGGTCGAGGCCGATCTGTTCATCGATTGCTCCGGCTTTCGCGGGCTGCTGATCGAACGGACGCTGGCGGCGGGCTATGAGGAGTGGAGCCACTGGCTGCCCTGCGACCGGGCGGTGGCGGTGGGGTGCGAGCGGTCGGCCGACTTCACCCCCTATACCCGGTCGACCGCGCGCGCGGCGGGGTGGCAGTGGCGCATCCCGCTGCAGCATCGCACCGGCAACGGCCATGTCTATGCCAGCCGCTATACCGACGATGCGACGGCGGAGGCGGTGCTGCTCGACCATCTCGACGCGCCGTCGATCGGCACCCCGCGCCGGCTGACGTTCGTGCCGGGCAAGCGGCGGACGGCGTGGGTGCGCAACTGCGTCGCGATCGGCCTGTCGGCGGGGTTTCTGGAACCGCTCGAATCCACGGGGCTGCACCTGATCCAGTCGGCGATCCTGCGGCTGGTCCGGCTGATGCCCGATGCCCGGTTCGATCCCGCGGCCATCGCCGAATATAACCGCCAGACCGATTTCGAAATGGAGCGCATCCGCGACTTCATCATCCTGCATTACAAGGCGACGGACCGCGACGACACGCCGTTCTGGCGGCATGTCCGCACGATGGACGTGCCGGAGACGCTGGCGCGCAAGATGGCGCTGTTCGCCGCCAATGGCCGCATCTTTCGCGAGGATGACGAACTGTTCGCCGAGGAAAGCTGGATACAGGTGCTGATCGGGCAGGGGATCGTCCCCGCCGCGCCCGACCCGCTGGTCGATGTGACGCCCCCGGCCGAGATCGAGCGGTATCTGGGCGACATCGCGCGGGTCATCGCCAAATGCGTCGATCGGATGCCGAGCCACGCCGCCTTTGTCGAACGCCATTGTGCCGCGCCATGACCGCACCGCTGGTCCGGGTCGCGCAGCTCGGCACCGAAGGCGAGCCGATCGTCATCATCGACCATGCCGCGCCCGATCCCGACCGGCTGGTCGCGGAAGGATGCGCCGCGCCGCTCATGCGGGTGGGCGATAATTATCCGGGGCTGCGCGCGCCTGTCGATCGCCGCTATCATGACGACATCGCGCCGTTGATCGCCACGGCGGCCCGGCGGGTGTTCGGCTATCGCGACCGGCTGACCTTCGATCGGGTGCTGTTCTCGCTGACCATCACGCCGCCCGACGGACTGGCGGTCGCGCAGCGGCTGCCGCATGTCGATACGGTCGAGCCGGGCGGGCTCGCCATGGTCCATTATCTCGGGCGGCACGACTGGGGCGGCACGCGCTTCTTCCGCCATCGATCGACCGGGTTCGAGACGATTGGCCCCGATCGCTATGCCCGCTATCTGGACGCGCTGGCCAGCGATCTGGCCCGCGTCGGCGATCCGCCGCCCGGCTATATCGCGGGGGAGACGCCGCTATTCACCCCGATCGGCCATGTCACCGCGCGGTTCAACCGCATGGTGCTGTACCGCAGCAACCTGCTCCATTGCGCCGCGATCGACAATGCGGCGGTGCTGCCCGCCGACCCTGCCACCGGGCGGCTGACCATCGCCGCGTTCCTGAGCGCGGCATGACCGTACCGTGTCTTGCGTCGGCGGGGGTGTGCTGCCAAACGCCGGGGTCAGCACATAAAGATGGTCGGGGCGGGGAGTGACGGCACGCAAGCCAACGATCGATGACGTCGCCCGCCTGTCGGGCCTTGCCCGCGCGACCGTTTCGCGCGTGCTGAACGACGGTCCCAATGTCAGCGAACGGTCGCGCACTCGCGTGCTGGAGGCGGTGGCGACGCTCGGCTATCAGGTCAATCTGCAGGCGCGCTATCTGGCGGGCGGCGGCAACCGGTCGGTGCTGTTGATCCTGGCGTCGGATACCGAGAGCGAGCCGAACTCCTATTACCAGTCGGCGCTGGAGATCGGTGCGCTGCGCGTCTGTATGCAGACCGGCATGGAGCTGGTGACGCATACGCTGCAACAGACCCGCGACGATGTGGCCGCGCGGCTGATCGAACTGGTCGAGGACAGCCGCTGTTCGGGCGTGATCCTGACCCCGCCCTTTTCCGACCGGATCGAACTGATCGCCGGGTTGAAGCAGACCGGCACGGTCGTCGTCCGCATCTCGCCCGCCGCCGACGAACCCGGCGGCATTCCCGGCGTCGGCATGGATGACGAGGCGGCGGGCCATGCGCTGGCCCATTATCTAATCGCGCTTGGCCATCGTCGTTTCGGCTTCATCCAGGGGCTGGCCGAGCATCTGTCCGCCGAACAACGCTATCGCGGGGCGCTGCGCGCGCTGGCGGAGGCGGGGCTGGACGAAGGGGCAATGCGGGCCGAACGGGGTAATTTCACGTTCAAGGCCGGGGTCGACCTGTTGCCCGCGCTGGTCGAGTGCGCCGACCCGCCGACCGCGATCATCTGCGCCAATGACGACACCGCCGTTGGCGCGCTGTTCGCCGCGCATCGTGCCGGCATCGACGTGCCGGGCGACCTGTCGCTGGCCAGCTTCGACGACACGCCGGTCTCCGCGCTGGTCTGGCCGCCGCTGACCACCGTGCATCAGCCGATCCAGGAAATGAGTGCGCGGGCGATGCAGATCATCGCCGAGGCGCTGACCGCCGGCGGGCCGGTGGCGACCGGCGCCGAACGGCTGCCGTTTTCGATCGTCGAGCGCGGTTCGGTGGCGCGGGCGCGCTGATCCTTTTGCAAGGCAATTGACTTCCCCGGACAAAGGACACAGTACCGATATTGGAAGCGCTTCCAATTGCGCCGATAAAGGAGAGGATATGACGCCGACCGCTCGAGCGCTGCGTTGGCGCGTCGCGACGATGCTGCCCGCTTTGTTGCTGGGAACCGCCGCTACCGCGCAGACCGCGACCCCGCCGGCCGGCGACGCTGCCGAGGCGCGGGCCGACACGCTCGTCCGCCAGATGACGCGCGAGGAACAGCTGCGCGCCGTGTTCGGCTACTTCCCGCCGATGAGCAAGGATCGCCCGGCCGACATGATCCCGTCGGCGGGCTATGTTCCCGGCGTCCCGCGCCTGAACATCCCGACGCTTCGGGAAAGCGACGCCTCCCTCGGCGTCGCGAACCAGATCGAACAGCGTAAGGGCGATGTCGCGACCGCGCTGCCCGCCAGCCTCGCGCTTGCCGCCAGCTTCGATCCCGACCTCGCCTATCGCTCCGGCGCGATGATCGGGGCGGAGGCGCGGGCCAAGACGTTCAACGTGCTGCTGGCCGGCGGCGTCAACCTGACCCGCGATCCGTGGGGCGGGCGCACCTTCGAATATCTGGGCGAGGACCCGCTGCTCGCCGGGATCATGGCCGGGGAATCGATCCGCGGCGTCCAGTCGAACCATATCGTTTCGACGGTCAAGCACCTCGCGCTCAACCCGCAGGAGACGCTGCGCACCACGATGGACGCGCGCATCGGCGAGGCGGATCTGCGCGAAAGCGACCTGCTCGCCTTCCAGATCGCGATCGAGCGCGGGCGGCCGGGATCGGTCATGTGCTCGTACAACAAGCTCGACGGCGACTGGGCGTGCGAGAACGACTTCCTGCTCAACCAGGTGCTGAAGCGCGACTGGGGCTATCGCGGCTGGGTGATGAGCGACTGGGGCGCGGTGCATTCGACGGTGAAGGCCGCCAATGCCGGCCTCGACCAGCAATCGGGCCGCGAACTCGACAAGGCGATGTATTTCGGCAAGCCGCTGGCCGACGCAGTCGCAGCGGGCACGGTGTCGCCCGCGCGCCTTGCCGACATGAATCGTCGCATCCTGTGGGGCGTGGTGTCGACCGGGCTGATCGACCACCCGCTGCCAACGACCGCGCAGGCGATCGACTATGCCGCCAACGCCCGCGTCGCGCAGGAAGCGGCGGAAAAGGGTGCGGTGCTGCTGAAGAATGACGGCAAGCTCCTGCCGCTCGCGCGCACCGCGAAGCGGATCGTGGTGATTGGCGCCCATGCCGATGTCGGTGTGCTGTCGGGCGGCGGATCGTCGCAGGTGCGATCGGTCGGCGGCGCGCCGGTCGAAATTCCGCTGACCGAAGGGGCGGCATCGTCCTTTGCGCGGATCACGTGGCACGCCTCCTCGCCGCTCGCCGCGATCCGGGCGATGGCGCCCGGCGCGACCGTCACCTATCTCGACGGCCTCGATCCCGCCGCCGCCGCCGCCGCTGCTGCCAAGGCCGACCTCGCCATCGTGTTCGCATGGCAATGGCGGACCGAGGCGCAGGACGTCGAGAGCCTCGCGCTTCCTGGCCGGCAGGATACGCTGATCGATGCCGTCGCAGGTGCCAACCGCAACACCGCCGTCGTGCTGGAAACCGGCGGTCCGGTGCTGATGCCGTGGCTGACGAAGGTGCCCGCCGTGTTGCAGGCATGGTATCCGGGGCAGCGCGGCGGGGAGGCGATCGCCAACCTGCTGTTCGGCGCGGTCAATCCGTCGGGCAAGCTGCCGATGACCTTCCCCGCGAGCATCGATCAGGCACCGCGCCCGACCATCCCCGGCCTCGCCGAGATGAAGGCCGCCGACGCCGCGCGCAAGACCGGTGGCACCTACGGCATGGTCGAGCGCGAACTGGCCCCGGTCGTACCTTATGCGGAGGGTGCGGCGGTCGGCTATCGCGGCTATCTGAAGGACGGCAAGCGCCCGCTCTTCCCGTTCGGCCACGGCCTGTCCTACACGCAGTTCCGCTATGACGGGTTGAAGATCGAGGGTGGGCCGCAGCTGCGCATTCGCTTCACCGTCACCAACACCGGCCGGGTCGCCGGGGCCGATGTACCGCAAATCTATGCCAGCGCCGGGCGTCGCGTCGGAGCGACCACGCGCCTGGTCGGCTTCGAACGGGTGACGCTGGCGCCGGGTGAGCGGCGAGAGGTCAGCGTCACCGTCGACCCACGCGTGATCGCCGACTACGATGTCGCCGGGCGGCGCTGGCATGTCGCGGCGGGGCGCTATCCGATCACGGTCGGGCATTTTGCCGGCGACGCCGCGCTGTCGGGCACCGCCACCCTGACCGAACGGAGCGTGAAGCCATGATCCGCCGCCCCCTTACTGCCATCGCCGCGTTGCTGACGATCGGCGCGGCACCCGCACCGCCCGCCGGCGTCCGCGCGTGGCAGACTAACGCCGATGGCAGCCAGCGGCTGACCCCGGTCGCGCTGTCGCCCGGCGCGACGGGCGAGGGGGCGACGATCGTCATCGATCCCGCGCGCCGCTATCAGACGATGGTCGGGTTCGGCGCGTCGATCACCGACGCCTCGGCGATCCTGATCCAGCAACTGCCCGCACCGAAGCGTCAGGCGTTGCTGCGCGAATTGTTCGGCAGCGGTCCGGGCGACCTGCGCCTCGGCTTTGCGCGGTTGACGATCGGCGCGTCGGACTTCTCGCCGACGCATTACAGTTTCGACGACATGCCCGCCGGACAGCGCGATCCCGACCTCGCCCGCTTCTCGATCGCGCCCAATCGCACGACGGTGTTGCCGACGGTCAAGGCGGCGCTGGCGATCAATCCGCGTCTTGTCGTGATGGCCAGCCCTTGGAGCCCGCCGGGCTGGATGAAGACCGGCGATTCCATGATCGGCGGCACGCTGCGTGACGATGCGTACGACGTCTATGCCCGCTATTTCGTCCGCTATCTGAAAGCCTATGCGGCGCAAGGGGTGACGATGCGCTACGTCACCGTGCAGAACGAGCCGGATTTCTCGCCGTCCGATTATCCCGGCATGAAATGGCCCGCGCGCGACCGGGCGCGCTTCGTGGGGCAAAATCTGGGACCTGCGCTCGAACAGGCGAAGCTGCCGACCCGCGTGCTGGAATGGGACCATAATTGGGACCAGCCCGAACAGCCCGAAACGGTGCTGAGCGACCCTGCCGCCAGCCGCTATATCCCCGGCGTCGCTTGGCATTGCTATGGCGGCAAGGTCGCGGCGCAGTCGCGCGTCCATGCCGCGTTTCCGGCCAAGGACACCTTCTTCACCGAATGTTCGGGCGGCGGGTGGCGGCCGGGATGGAAGTTGGGGTTCAGCGACGCGATCCAGAACCTGATGATCGGATCGACCCGCAACTGGGCACGCGGCGTGCTGCTCTGGAACCTCGCGCTCGATCCGAAGGGTGGCCCCAACAAGGGTGGCTGCACCGATTGCCGCGGCGTCGTCACCATCGATCCGGCGACCGGCGGCGTCGCGCGCGAACTCGAATATTATGCGCTGGGGCATCTCAGCCGCTTCGTCACCCCCGGCGCGGCGCGGATCGACAGCAGCGAGACGCCCGACATCGCCTCGGTCGCGTTCCGCAATCCGGACGGCGGCGTGGTGCTGCTCGCCTATAATCGCGGCGACACCCCCCGCCGGATCGACGCGCAGGTCGGCACGCGGCGAGCGAGCCATGTCCTGCCCCCGGCGGCGGCGGTAACGATCGTGTGGGACCGCGCGCGATAGGGGCGGCGGTGGTGCCAACCGATCGCCGATCCGCCCTAAACCTCGTGCAGTTCGGTCACGAATTCATAGCGGTCGCCGCGATAGACCGACCGGGTGAACTCGACGATCCGGCCATCGGACAGGCGGGTGCGGCGTTCGATCCGCAGCACTTCGGAGAGTTGTTCGATCGACAAGATCCCCGCCTCGGTCGCGGTGGCGAGCGAGGCGCGGACCCGCTGCGTACCGCCGATCGGGCGGAAGCCGTGCGCCTCCAGCGCCTCGTACAATGAATCCTGCAGGTGATCGAGGTCGGGCATGAACTCGGCCGGGACCACCGCATGTTCGATCGCCAGCGGATCGCCACCCGACAGTCGCACCCGCCCCAGCCGCGCGACGCGGGTATCGGGCGCGACCTCCAGCGCGGCGGCCTCTTCCTCGGTCGGCAGCGCATAGCTCTTGTAGATCCACACCACCCCCGGCGCCTCGCCGCGCAGGCGGGCATCGTCGCTGAAGCTGGTCAGCCGGCTTCCCCGCGCCTCGATCCGGGGGGCGACGAAGGTGCCCGATCCCTGCTTGCGCACGACGATGCCTTCGTCGATCAGCTGCTGGATGCCCTTGCGCACGGTCACGCGCGACAGGCCGGCCATCTCGCTCAGGTCGCGTTCGGAGGGGAGGGCGCCGCCCGGCCCGATCCCGCCATCGCTGATATGGTCGCGGAGACTCCGGGCGAGTTGCAGGTAGAGCGGCGTATCCGCATCGTCGCGCGGCCAAGCGATCTCACGCATCAGCCGATGGCCGCGATCGCGGCATCCAGCCGCCCGTGATGGTCGTCCAGCAGCGCCGCCGCCGCATCGGGCGCCAGCCCGCGCGCGATCAGCACCGCGCGGCGGATGTCGTTGCCGCCGCGTTCCAGCGCATCGGCGGCGGCGGGCGGCTCCACCCCGGTCAAATCCTGCACCATCGCCCGCGCCCGGCGCAGCAGCTTGGCATTGGACACCCGCATCGCGACCATCCGCCCGTCATAGATCAGACCGAGGCGGATCATGATCGTGGTCGACAACAGGTTCAGCGCGGCCTTTTGCGCGGTGCCAGCCTTCATCCGGGTCGACCCGGCGATGATCTCGCTGCCGGTCGCGGCGACCACGACATGCTCGGCGGCTTCCGTCAGCGCGGTGGCCGGATTGTTGGCGATGCCGATGGTCAGCGCGCCCGCGTCCCGTGCGGCGGTGATCGCGGCGACGGTGAAGGGGGTGCGCCCGCTGGCCGCGACGCCGATCATCACGTCGGCGGCACCGATCCCGGCGGCGGCGACTTCGGCGCGGGCGGCATCGGCGTCATCCTCCGCCCCTTCGCGCGCCTTGGTGAGGGCATCGGCCCCGCCCGCCATCAGGAACAGCATCCGCTCGGACGGCCAGCCGAAGGTCGGGTGCAGTTCGGTCCCGTCCTGCACCGCCAGTCGCCCCGACGTGCCCGCGCCGACGAACACCAGTCGCCCGCCGGTCTCCAGCCGCTGGGCGGCGGCGTCGGCGGCGGCGGCGATGGCGGCGGTCTGCGTCTGGAGCGCGGCGATGGCGGCCATCTGCCCCTCCAGCATCGCTTCGACCGCACACTGTGTCGGCCAATGTTCGACGCCCTGATAACGGGGGTCCAGCGTTTCGGTGTTCATGCGGGAAGTCCGTCCGGTTGGTCGCGCTTCCCTACGCCCGCCGGAGCGGCGCAGACGAGGAACGCGACGAAGGTGCCGATGCACAGCTGAAAGGGAAAGGCGAGGCCGGTGAGCGCGTGCGGCAGGCCGATCGCGCGGGCGATGGCGGGTTGCAGCAGCACGATCACCGCAAAGCCGACCAGCAAGGCTGCGACCACGGAGTTCGTGGTCCCACGGCGCGTAAACAGCGCGGTGAAGTACACGCCCAGCAGCCCGGCATAGGTGAACACCATCACCTGCAACGCGAACTCCAGCAGGCCCATGCTGCTATGCCGCTGCCAATAATAGGACGCGACCGCCATCACGAGCATGGCGAGGCCGATCACCCCCATGCCCGCCCGGCCGGCGCTCACATAATGCCGCTCGGCCACCGTACCCCGCCGCTCGCGCCACGGGCGATAGAAATCCTGCACCAGCACCGACGACATGGCGTTCAGTGCCGAATTGGTCGTCGCGACGGCGGCGGCGCAGATGCCGATCGTCACCAGCCCGCGTAAGCCCCCGGGCAGCTGCGTCAGGATATAGTGCATGAAGATGCTGATCTTCTCCCCCCCGAATGCTTGGCCCGCCGTGGCGGCGGCACCGCCCATAAGGTCGGGGCGATTATAGAAGATGTGGAGTAACAATCCGATGACGATGAACAGCCCGACCGTCGGGATCGTCGCGAACACCGATAGATACAACCCGCGCGCGCCGGTCTTCGCATCCTTGCACGCCAGCAGCCGCTGGGTCGTGTCCTGGTCCATCCCGGCATTGGCGATGTAGAGCAACGTGATCCCGGTCACGATCGCCAGCAGCGAGAAGGGGCGCGACAGGTCTAGCGAGAAATCGAACAGCCGCAGCTTGTCCGCGCCGTTCGGGGCATGGCGCAGCGCGTCGATGATCGCCTCGTTCGACGCCGGGATCGACAGGCGCAGGAACACCAGCACCGCGATCGCCGACCCCAGATACACGACGAACTGGATCAGGTCGTTCCACAGGACCGACTTCAGGCCCCCGACAAAGGTGAACAGCACGCTCGCCACCACCAGCAGCGCGGCGGCGATCAGGATGCCGGTCGCATCGACCGACCCGGTGATGACCATGGCGAGCGCGATCGCCGCCAGATAGACGCGCGCACCGCCTGCAAACACCCGGCCGACCAGGAACATGCCCCCGGCCCAGCGCGTCGCGCGGATGCCGAACCGCATCGTCAGCAGCTCATAGGCTGTCGTCGCGCGGATCGCGTAGAAGCGCGGGATCAGCACATGCGCGACGAACATCGCTCCCAGCAACCCGCCCAGATTGCCGGTCAGGTAGGTAAGGTCGGCGCCATAGCCATAATCCGGCCCGCCGAGGAACGTCGCCGCCGATTGCGTGGCGGACAGCACCGACACCGCCGCCAGCCATGCCGGTACATTCCCCCCGGCGAGGAAATAGTCGTGCGCCGACGCGGTGTTGCGGGGGGTGAAGATCCATCCCCCGGCGATCAGCAGCAGCAGATAGGCGGCGATGACCAGCCAGTCGGCCAGCGAAAAGGGCAGGTGCATCGCCCTTACATCTTTGCCGTCAGGGTGAACCCGATCGTGCGGCCAAGGATGTCATAGGTATCGGGGAAGGTGTTGAAGACCCCGCCCGCCGACACGCGCGGTGGCTTGCGGTCGAGCAGGTTGTAGACGCCCGCGCTCATCGTGATTGCCGGCGCGAAGTCGCGCGATGCCGACAGGTCGAACGTATCCTGCGCGCCGATCGTCTCGGTCGACCCCGCCGCACTCGACTTCACCCGCCCGATCCGCTGCCAGTCGAACTGGATCACGCCGTGGTCGAACAGGATGCCGATGCCGGCGGTGTGGCGGTAGTCGGGCTGGACCAGGGTCGTGCCGTCGCTCGAACAGGTCGCGCCGAACGTGCCCTTGCATTGCACCGCGCTTACCGTTGGGTTCGCCTGGATCAGGTAGGAGGTGACGATATTGCCCTGATAGCTGGCGCGCAGGCCCAGCCCGTTCATCCATTCCGGTCGCAGCGTATAGCTGGCGGCGACGTCCAGCCCGCGCTGGAGCAGGCGGCCCAGATTCTGGTTGTTGACGAACGCATCCTTGAACGTCCCGTTGGCATTGCGCGTCACCAGGTTGCACAGCGGGTTACCGGCGCTCGGATTGGTGATGTAGCAGCTGGTGATCGCCGCGATCGGCTGGATCACGCCCACCGCGCCGCGCAGGTCCAGCTCATACCAGTCGACCGTCACGTTCATGCCCGGCAGGAAGGTCGGGGTCAGCACGCCGCCGATCGTCTTGGTAAATCCGGTTTCGGGTTGGATGTCCGGGTTGCCGCCATAGAAGTAATTGCCGGTAAGGTAATTGGCGGCCTTCGAATCCGCCGCCCCTTGCGCCGGGGCGCCCAGCCGGTCGCACTGCGCGCGGTTGCCGGTGCCGATCACGCACGGATCGCCGCCATAGCGCGGCTTCAGCCGGTCGACGGTCACCAGGCTGCTGAACGGCAACGACGAGGTGCTGGCGGCGAACTCGCCGAAATTGGGAGTGCGCAGCACGCGCTGGTACGTACCGCGCAGGCGCAGATTGCGGTCTACCGCCCAGTTCGCCTCGACCTTCCACGTGCCGTGCGTGCCGAACAGGTCGTAATCGGACAGGCGATACGCGCCGCCCACGTCGAGCTGGCGGATGAACGGCGTGTTGTGGATCAACGGCACGCGCAGTTCGCCGTACAGTTCCTTCACATCGAACTTGCCGGTATAGGCCGCCTGCACCCCCTGCCGGTAGGTGTTGCCCGACAGCAGCGCGCTGTCCTGCTGGATGCTCGCCGTCTCACGCCGATATTCGGCACCGACCGCAAAGCCGATCGGCCCGGCAGGCATCGTGAACACATCGTCCAGCGTCCCGCTGATCGTCGCCGCGCTCACGAACTGGTCGCGCTTGCGGTTGAAGCCGTTGATCGGGCTGCCCAAAGCGGCGGCGATGCCGGGGCGGTTCGGGCCGAAGATGTCGACCGTATTGACGATCGACGCGAAATTGTTCGCCCCGCTGGCATTCGCCACCAGCCCGTCGCCGCCGATCAGCGAGTTTTCGACCGACCGGCCATATTGGGCATAGACGTTCCACTGGATCGCACCGGTCAACGGCCCGCGCAGCCCCGACTGCAGCTGCAACGTGTCGCGTTCGGTGCGATAGGTGATCAGGCCCAGCTCGGCGAGCGAACGGCTGACATTCACCTGCGCCACGCCATTGACGAAGGTCAGCTGGCTGCGGATCGCGTCGGTCAGGAACGGGTTGGTCGCATTGATGCCGACGGTGCGGCTGACGCTGGCCGGTTGCGCGCCGGGCGTGCCGGTCTCTTCGGTCCGGGCATTGGTGAACATCGCGCGGCCGTAGAGTTCGACCGCCGGGGTGATTTCGTACTTGTACAGCGCGGCAAGGTTGATGCGCTTGAGCGGCGACACCAGCGGATAGCTGCCCGAAATGTTCGATGTCGCCGAGGGGCTGGTGGTGAACGCACCGGCATCGGTAAAGCCGAACCGCCGGCCGCTGGCGACATCGGTGAACACGCCGCCGACATTGGGAATGGTCTGGTTCGGCGTCGCCGCCCAGTCGCGCTGGCGGGCGAGGATGCCGTCACGCTGGGTATAATCGGCCGCGAACACCAGATTGCCACGATCGCCGACGCCCAGTCCCAGCATCACCGACCCGCCATATTGCGCGCCGCCCCGTACCGAGAGGCGGCTGGCAGCCGTCCCGCGCACCCCTTCGAACTCGTCGTTCAGGATGAAGTTGACGACCCCCGCCACCGCATCCGCGCCATAGACGGCGGCGGCACCGCCGGTCAGCACATCGACCCGCTTGATCAGCGAGGCGGGGATGGCGTTGACGTCGACCGAGTTGCGAAAGCTGAACGGCGCGGCGCGGGTCCCGTCGATCAGCACCAGCGACCGGCTCTGCCCGAAATTGCGCAGCTCCAGCACCTGTGCGCCGAACGCATCGCTCCCCTGCGACCCTTGCCGCACGCCGCCCGACAGCTGCGGCAGCTTGGTGGAGAAGTCCTCGATCGTCAGCGCCGACTGCAAGCGGATCTGCTGTTCATTGGTCGATGCCACCGGGCTGCTCGACACCAGCCCCGGCGTCGGGATGCGCGTGCCGGTGACCACGATCTCGCCCGGTTCGTCGGCGGCGGGCGCGGTTTCGGCGGGGGCAGGGGCCGTCTGCGCCATCGCGACGCCCGGCAGCTGCGTCAGCGCCATAGCCAGCGCCGCCAGCGCGATCGAATGCCGGAACGATGGTATCATGGCTTGCTCCCTCTATCGCACCGCCGACTCTGCCGTTCGGTGCCTTCCCCCGCACATCGCGGCTGATAGAGAGTATGTATACCTGTGCTGCCGATGTAAATGGGTGGTATTAATCTGGTATGGTGTAAACGGCCGCCAAACTAAGGCCGTCACTCCGGAATGGTCCGTGGTCCCACTGACTGTTGGCGGCTATCAGGTCCGGTATACAGGTGCATCTCCTGTGAACTAGCTTTTGCCCCACTGCGGACATTCCAGCCGACCCTATCCTGCGGCAATCAAGGAGTATGCGGGCATGATCATCGAACATCTCGACATTACGCCACAAGGTATTCGCCCCGACCTCATAGGCAGGTCACGCAGGGAAACCGATGCCATGCTGGGAGAGGGCCAAGCTTCACGTCAAGGTTTGCTGAGGGGCGAGCACGACATCATTTACCCTGCCGCCCACGCCCGAGCGGCTTTTCGAAATGGTCATACTGTCGAGATCAGCTTTGTGCCGCCCGCACCGATTCTTTTCAGATTGCAGCGCTTGTTCGACCATCCCCAACTCTGGCGCGACATTGCAGCGATGGACCTCAGTGCGCGCGAGAGCCTTGGGTTCCTTGTTCTGCCTACGCTGGGCATCACGCTTACCGGCTTCCATGACGATGATGTCTCGCAACTCGCCTTAACCGTCTTTGAGCACGGACGTTGGGACGATCGTGACGTTTGATTGACTAATGTTCGCTTTCTATCAACAGCGGACCTTCTTAGAGAGTGCCGGCTAGGTTTCCGGTGGTCGTCACCGCCGTGCACGACATGATGACGGCACTGATCCCTGCTACAGAGGGTTGCGTGTCAAACCAGTATGATGCCACTTGTCATCCTACACCCGCTGGTATCTATGTTTCTTATGACCGGACCCGCACTCCCCGACCTCGGCATGATCGAGGGCCGTTTCGGCCGCCTGTGGACCCCCGAGGAGCGCGGCCATGTCGTCCGCACGCTCGCATCGGCCGGCTACAGCTTCTACCATTACGGACCGAAGGGGGATGCGGCGCTGCGCCGGAACTGGCGTATCGCCCACGACCCCGCGCAAACCGAGGCGCTGACGCAACTGTCGGCAGAGGTCCGCGCGGCGGGAATGCGGTTCGGCATGGCGCTGACCCCGATCGGGTCGACGCATCCGTTCGACGATGCCGTTCGCGCCGATCTCACCCGGCGGATCGCCGATCTCGACGCGATCGGCATCGACGACCTCGCCATCCTGTTCGACGATTTGCGCGGCGACCTGCCCGAACTGGCGGCGCGGCAGGCGGCGGTCGTCAATTTCTGCGCCAGCATCAGCCAAGTGACGCGGGTCTATATGTGCCCGACCTATTATTCCGACGACCCGGTCCTCGACCGCGTGTTCGGGGCGCGGCCGGTGGACTATCTGGGCGATCTGGGGCGGATGCTCGATCCGGCGGTGCAGGTCTACTGGACCGGCGAAGAAGTCTGCGCGCGCGAGATCGGCGTCGGCCATTTGCGCGCCGTCGCCGGGGCTCTGGGGCGGCGGGTGTGTCTGTGGGACAATTATCCGGTCAATGACGGGGTGCGCATGTCGCGCCACCTGCACCTGCGCGCCTTTACCGGGCGGTCGGCGGCGATCGCGCCGTGGCTGACCGGCCATGCGATCAACCCGATGATCCAGGCGCGTCTGGGCTGCGTGCCCGCCCTGACCCTTCCGCTGTTATACCATCGGGGCGAGGACTATGCCTATGGCGCCGCCTTTGCCGAAGTCGCGACCGGGCTGCTGGGTAAGGAACTGGCCGAACTGCTCCAGCAGGACCTGCTGAAGTTGCAGGACAGCGGCCATGACCGGCTGGACATCGCCCCCCTCCGCGCCCGCTACGGCGCGCTCGATCATCCCGCCGCGCAGGAGGCGGTGCGGTGGCTGGACGGCCTCGACCTGATGACCGATGCCGAGGTGCAGACGCAGTAGCGTGGCGCGTCGTCAATAGGCGGCGGTGAAGCGGGCGCGGGGGTGGCGGTGGGCCTCCAGCTCGTCGACCATCGCGATGGCATAGTCGGCGAAGCTGATCCGGCTGACCCCGGCATCGTTGGTGACGAGCGTGTCGGTGCCGAGCCGGTACTGGCCGGTGCGCGGACCCGGTTCGATCATCGCGGCGGGGGAAAAGAACGTCCAGTCGATGTCCTCGACCCCGCGCAGCGCGTCGAGGAACGCGATGCCGCCCATCGCGATGTCGCGCCATACCGCGGGGAAGTCGGGCGAATCGATCAGCCGCTGCCCCGGTGCCACTTCCAGGCTCGCCGCACCGCCGGTCACCAGCAACCGCCCGACGCCCGCAGTGCGCAGCGCGGTCAACAGCGTGTCGGCGGTGACGTCGAAATGCAGCGCGCTGATGACCGCATCGGCTCCGGCCAGCCGCTCGGCCAATGCCGCCGGGTAGTGAGCGTCACCTGCGACCGGGGTGATGCCGTCGCCGGTCGGAATCTTGTCGGGATTACGGGCGATCGCGCGGACGACATGTCCCCGCCGCGCGAGTTCGCGGGTGATTTCCGAACCGGCATTGCCGCTGGCGCCGAGTACCGCAACGATCATCGAAACTCTCCACTGGTTCCCAATGGATACCAGGTGCTATGGGGATACCCATGATGCAAGACGGTACTTTGGCGATACCCGGTTTCCCCGAGGAAACCGCCCCGCGACAGGGCGATGCCTATGCCGCCGATTGCCCGACCCGGCAGTTGCTCGACCGGATCGGCGACAAATGGAGCGTGCTGGTCCTGCTGCTGCTGGGTGACGGCCCGATGCGGTTCAACGCGTTGCGGCGGCGGATCGCGGGCGTGTCGCAGAAGATGTTGAGTCAGACGCTACGGTCGCTGGAACGCGACGGGCTGGTCGAGCGGGCGGTGACCCACACGATGCCGGTGGAGGTGCACTACAGCATCACGCCGTTGGGGGCGGAACTGATCGAGGCGCTGACGATGATGATACGCTGGGCGGAACGGCGCTACCCGGCCGTCGCGGCGGCACAGGACCGGTTCGACGCCCGCCGCGTCGAGTAAGGGGAGAGCCGCGCTGCAGGACTCGCCCCGATCGATCAGCCCCAGCGGCTGCGATGGTCGTCGTCATGGCCGGCGCGCAGCATCGCCGCCTGTTCCCGCCAGCGTTCCTCATCGATCGTGCCCGGTCGCAGGCGCAGATCGTCTTCCAGCGCGCGCTCGTCGGCTTCGCTCAGCCCCTCGATCGCGCGATAGGTCTTGATCCCGCGCTGGGCCAAAGCGCGCTCCAGTTCGGCGTCGATGCCACGGATGCGCGACAGGTTGTCGCCGCCCCAGCCGAAGAAGCCGCCGCCGCTGCTGCTCGCTGCCGCACCGGTCGCCGCCGCGGTGGCGGTGGTCGCTGCCGTGCTGCGGTCGGTGGCCAGCCGGTCGCGCTCGGCCTCGATCTCACGCAGGCGGTCGTCGCGGGTCTTGAGGTCGGCGGCCACCTCGGCGCGATACGCCTTGTGCGCGGCTTCCTCGTCGCGATAGCGCTGCTTCCACTTCTTGCCGCCCGACGAGGATGCCAGCCCGAACAGCCAACCGGCGAACAGGACGAGAGCGAGGACCGCGAACTGGGTCGGCGTCTGGAACAGCATCGTGCAGGCCCCTTGAAAGTGATTACGGGGCAATAACGGTCGGGGCGGGGCGGCGTTCCGCCTGCACCCCGCCGCCGGTCGGCCGGGCTATTTGCCGAACGCGTCGCTGATGCTGCAGGCGGCCGGACCGAGGATGACGACGAACAGCGTCGGCAGGATGAACAGGATCAGCGGCACGGTCATGATCGCGGGCAGACGGGCGGCCTTTTCCTCGGCGCGCATCATGCGTTCATTGCGGAATTCGGCCGAGAGAACGCGCAGTGCCGAGGCGAGCGGGGTGCCGTATTTCTCGGTCTGGATCATGGTGGTCACCACGCCCTTCACCGCGTCGAGGTCGATGCGCATCGCAAGGTTCTCGAACGCCTGGCGCCGTTCGGTCAGGAAGCCCAGCTCGATCGAGGTCAGCGAGAATTCCTCGCCCAGTTCGGGATAGGCCCGGCCCAGTTCGCGCGCGACGCGGGTGAAGGCGGCGTCGACGGTCAGGCCCGCTTCGGCGCAGATCACCAGCAGGTCGAGCGCGTCGGGCAGGCCCTTGCGGATCGCGTCGGTCCGTTTGGTGATCTTGTTCTTCAGATAGAGGTCGGGCGCCTTGTAGCTCAGGATGAACGTACCGGCGACGAGGCCGTACGCCTTGAGCGGCGACCAGTCGGCAAAGGCGTCGGTGCCATAGACGAGATAGAGCATCGGCAGGCCGAACACGATTGGCAGCACCAGCCGCCCGAAAATGACCGCGACCGCCCAGTCCTTCGACCGGATGCCCGCCTGCATCAGTTTCAGCTGTGCGACCTTGAGCTGCGAATCCTGCAGCACCTTCATCGACGACAACAGCCCACGGATGCGGTCGGTCGCGTCGTTCTTCTGCACCAGCTTCGCGCGACGCTTGCTGGTGGAGGCGGTGATGCCGGCCTTCAGCTGTTCGCGGCGGTCGTTCAGCGCCTTGACCCGGCGGGTCATCGGGTCGCGGGTGGTGGTGGCGACATAGATCGCCAGCATGACCGACAGGACGGCGATCGCCGACAGGATCGTCGCGACGTTGACGACGTCGAACCCGAGCAGCGTGGGGTGGGGGGCGGTTACCATCGCATCAGATCTCGAAACTGACCATCTTGGCCATGATGAACGCGCCGATGCCCATCCACAGCGCCCCGGCCAATCCGGCGACCATCAGCCGCGGATCGACGAAGAAATTCTGCATATAGGTGTCGTTGATCGCCCAGATCATGCCGAAGACGATGAAGGGCAGCGAACCGACGATATAGGCCGACGCCTTGGATTCCGACGACATCGCCTTGATCTTCAGCTTCATCTGCGACCGTTTGCGCAACACGTCGGCCAGGTTGGCGAGCGTTTCGGCAAGGTTGCCGCCGGTTTCGCGCTGGATGGCGATGGTGATGATGAAGAACTGGAATTCCGGCGTGCCGAGCCGGTCGCCGGTTTCCTGCAGCGCGGCGTCGAGCGAGCGGCCGATCTTCATCCGGTCGCTGACGAGGCGGAATTCCTCGCCGACCGGTCCGTCGACCTCCTGCCCGACGACGTTCATCGTCTCGGTGATCGGCAGGCCGGACCGCAGGCCGCGCACCAGCAGCTCGATCGCGTCGGGGAATTTGGCGGTGAAGCGGGCGATGCGCCGCTTGATGACGAAGCCGACCGCGAAATGCGGCAGGCCCATGCCCGCGACCAGCCCCAGCAACAGCGCAAGGATCAACGGGAACCCGCGCAGCGTCAGCAGCGCGGTGACCCCGACGATCAGCCCCAGCGACACCTTGCCATATTGGGCGAGCGTCCAGCCGCGACCGGTCTTTTGCAGGCGCAGCTTGAGCTGTTCGACATTGGGCAGGAACCGCGCGGCGGTGCGATCCCCCTTGGTCGCGCCACGGTTGCCGATGCGGCGCATCTGCGCCTCCATCGCCGTCGAGCTGGCGGCGGAGGCATGGCGTTCGCGAACCGCCAGCAGGCGACGGCTGCGCGCGCGTTCGCCCGACGGTCCCGACACGGCAAGGTACAGCAACACCAGCGTCATCGCCGCGCCGGCCGCCAGCAACAGGATGGGGAGCATGTTCATCGCCGTACCGCCCGCGCTTATTTCTTGGCCTTGGTGGGCAAGCGCGCGCGCAGGCCGGCGAGCTTGCCGATCAGCGAGGTGCCGCCCTTGTTCTTGCCCTTGCTGTCGGCGTCACCGTCTCCGTCGACATCGTGCAGCTTGCACAGATGCCGCGACAGGTCGACGAGCGGCGCCATCGCACGATTGCCCTTGCCGGCCTCGGCCAGCGGCTTGCCGAGCTTGGCCGCCTGTGCCGCCAGCTTGCCGTCCCACGGGATCACGAAGTCGAGCTTGCGTTCGACCGATCCTTCGAAATCCTTGCGGCTGATCTCCTGGTTCGCGACCGGCTGCACCTTGTTGCCGACCAGCACGACGGTGACGTGCGATGCGTTGGATCGGAACCACGACAGCAGGCGGATGGTATCGCGCGCGGCGGCCAGCGTCAGTTCGGTGACGATCACCGCCGTCTGCACTTCCTCCACCAGATGCGGATAATTGACCAGCATGGTGCGCGGCAGGTCGACGATGGTCGTCTCGAACGCGGCGCGCATCTCTTCCTGCAACTGGTAGAAGGCGGTGCCGTCGGTCTGGACCGGCGCGTTGATCGGCGCTTCCGCCGACAGCACCGACAGCCGTTCGCCCGCGCGCACCATCGCGCGTTCGATGAACAGCCCGTCGATCCGGCTGGGGTTTTCGATCGCGTCGGTCAGCCCGCGGCCGGGTTCGAGGTCGAGACCCAGCGCGCCCGTGCCGAAATGCACGTCGAGGTCGAGCAGCGCCGTGCTGCGCTTTTCCTGTTCGCCGCTCAGCCACGCCAGCGACGTGGCGATGGTCGAGGCACCGGCGCCGCCGCGCGTGCCGATGATCGCGACCGCGCAATGCGGCCGTTCGACGCTCACCTCGGCCACCTTCGGCGCATGGAGCAGCGCATGGGCCTGCGCGATCGATTCCCGCACCATGTCGGGGTTGAGGGGTTTGAGCAGATAGTCGTGGATGCCGCTGGCCAGCAGGTCGCGGTACAGGCGGACGTCGTTGACCTGTCCCATCGCGATCACGACCGTGCCCGGCTCGCACACTTCGGCAAGGCCGTTGATGTCGTTCAGCGGATCGCCCGATTCCGACAGGTCGACGAACAGCACATGGGGGCTGGCCGCGACCGACAGCGTCTGCACTGCGTTGCGCAGGCCGCCCTTCATGACCTTTTCGACCGGCCAGCCATGATCGGTGGCGACGCCGCGCAGCGTCTCGGCCGAATTTTCGTCGCAGACGAATGCGACGAACGCATCGCGCTGCGTGGATTTGGCGAGGGAGAAGGGGGCGTTCATTACTTGCTGCTCCCCCCGCTCGAACCGCCGCCGCCCGCGCTGCCGGTGGAATTGGTGACCTGTCCGCCATTGCCGCTGGGGGCCGCCCGGCGCAGCGCGCCGACCGCCTTGGTATTGACCATGGTGTCGGTGGTGTCGCCGTTGCTGCGGCCCAGCACCATGTCGCCGGGCCGGGCGACCATCGCCGCCAGGTTCGAATTGGTCGCACAGCCGAAATCGGACGAGGTGTGCGCCCCGAAATTGGGCTGGTAGGTGCGCGAATTGTCGGGGCATCCCGGCACGCTGGCCGTCATGCGCGACACGACCACGCGGACGGTGCCGGGGGCCAGCGCGCCGGGCGTCGGCGGCACGGCATCGGCCAGCAACAGGCCGACCCGCGCGGCTTCGGCGGCGATGTCGCCGCGCACCGCGTCGCCGCCGTCGCCGGCATCGTCCACGCCGATCTCGTCGCCATAGCGCAGGTGCATCGCCTCCAGCCAGCCGGCCAGCCGGGCGCGTTCGCCCGGTGCCAGCCCGGCGGGACCGGCCGACAGGTCGAACGAATAGGCGGAACGGCTGACGACCGGCTGGTGGACCGATTCGACGCCGCGATTGGGGGTGCCGGTGCAGCCGGCGACCGCGATCGTCGTGCCGAGCGCGAGGATACGGAGAAGGGTCATCGGGGCGAGCCTCACTGAATGCTGAAACCGGGGGCGACGGGCTGGGCGTTGCGGCCGGCCTTGCGCGGGGGCGGTGCGGCGGGGACCGGATCGGCGGTTGCCGGACCGACCGGTGCCGGCGCGGTCAGGCCGATCGTCGGGCGGGCGGCGGGCTGCGGTGCCATGGTCGGGACCGGCCGGGGGGTCGGCTTGCGCTGTCCCGACAGCTGGCCCATCAGCACGCGTTCGACATCGTCCGGGCTGGAATAGGCATCGGTCGGCAGGGCGATGCGCGACTGGCTGTCGACCGGCTTCACCAGATACGGGGTGATGACGATCACCAGTTCGGTTTCGTTGCGAGTGAACGCGTTCGACCGGAACAGCGAACCGAGCACCGGCAGGTCGCCCAGGCCCGGCGCCTTGTCGATCGAATTGTCATGGCTGTTCGACAACAGCCCGCCGATCATCATGCTCTGTCCCGACCCCAGTTCGACCGTGGTTTCGGCGCGGCGGGTGGTGAGCGCGGGGATGGTAGTGCCGTCGATCTGCACCGCGCCCGCCGCCGACAGCTGCGACACTTCCGGGCGCACCCGCAGCGAGATGCGGCCATCGGCCAGCACGGTCGGGGTATAGGCGAGGCTGACGCCATATTGCTTGTACTGCACCGACACCGCGCCGAACCCCTGGCTGACAGGGATCGGGATTTCGCCGCCGGCGAGGAACGATCCGGTCTCGCCCGACAGGGCGGTCAGGTTCGGATTGGCGAGCGTCGTTACCTGTCCGATGCGTTCGCCCAGGTCCAGCGCGCCGAGCAGCTCGAGGCCGAGCAGCTTGCCCGCGAGGTTCAGCGTCGTGCCGTTCGTCCCCTTGGTCGGGAATCCGAACAGCGTGCCGCCGGGACGGCCACCGGTGGTCAGGAAGTTCGTGTCGGTCGGCGAACCGGGAATGGTGGTGATCGTGCCCTGCCGCCCCTGCGCCACGCCGAACAGGATGCCGCCCGACATGTCGCGCGACGTCATGTTGACGCCGATATTCTTCACGAAGTTGCGGCTGACCTCGGCGATGCGCACCTGCAGGTTGACCTGCAACGGCGTGGCGAGCTTCAGCCGGTTCACCACGCCGATCTTCAGCGCGGCATTGGGGTCGTTCACCGCAACGCCGGGGTTGAGCAGCGATGCGACCAGCCGCTCGGCCTGCGCACTGTCGGCCGGTGAGGCGATGGTGCCGTTGAGGACCGCGATCTGGCCGACCGTGGTCACGCGGATGTCGGCCTCCGGCATCGCCGCCTTCATCATCCGGTCGAGCGAGGTCAGGTTCTGGCCGACGCGGACATTGGCTGAATAGACGACCGCGCCGCTGGCGCTGGTGGCAAAGATCGTGGCTTCGCCATCGGCCTTGCCGAACAGGTGGATCTGGCGCGGATTGCCGACATAGACATCGGCGACGCCCGGATTGGACACCCATACGTCGGCGACGTTGGACGGCAGCGTGACCAGTTCGCCCTGGCCGATCGACAGCATCACGTCGGTGGTCGGTCGCATCGTGCCGGCGGGCGGGGTGCCGATACGGGCGGCGCGGACGGCGGCGGTGACAGGGGCGGTGCCGGGCGCGGCGATCGCGGCGGCGGGCAGCGCCGACCCCGCGACCAGCGCGACCGACAGGGTCGCGGCCAGCGACCGGTGGAGCAGGTTCTTGCCAGACATCACTTGGTTCCTCCGACCGGCACGGCGGTCACGTCATTGCCGCGGGTGATCCGCACGACCGGCCCGGCCGGTGCGGCGGGTGCCGTCGGCGCGGCAGGCGTCATCATTCCGGCCGGGGGGCCGGCAGTGCTCGGCCCGGCCATCATGCCGGCCTTGCCGGGGACCGAGCTGCGCTGGAACCGCGAGACATCGGCACCGGTCGAAAAGGTCGATCCGCCATCGGTCGGGCGGGCGGCGATCCGCGCCAGCGCGGCCTTTTCCGCCTTCGGATCGCCATTGGCAGGCAACTGGACGTCGCCGCTGGCGATCGCTTCCTCCAGTTCCGAACCATTGTCCGCGATCGAGCGCAGCGACAGCGACAGCGTGCCGACGGTCTGCGCCACGGCGATCTTTTCGGCGATGCGCGGCGTCGCCTCGACGGTGACCGTCGAATAGGTCGATACCAGCGTCTTGCCCTGATCGTCGGTATTCTTGTCGGTCCGCTGGTCGGTCGCCAGCACGCGCAGGTTGCGCAGGAAGGTTTCTGCCGCCTTGAGCGGGGCGCCATCGCCGCCGCCGGGCACGTTCTGCGTCAGGACCAGGTCGACCCGGTCGCCCGGAAACACGAAGCCCGCCACCGCGCTCTGCGTCGATACCGGCACGGTCACCGCGCGCATCCCTGGCCCGAGCGCGGCGGCCAGGAAGCCCCGGTCGCCGGGCTTTACCAGCGCGCCCTGCGTGATCGGCTGGCCCGCCGGAATGGCGAAGCGGACGACGGTGCCGACCAGGTTGCGCGATTCGGGCGAGGATTCGAGGAAATAGGCGTTCTCGACCAGTTCCTTGGGCCAGGGCTGGAACCGCAGCGTGGTGGCGTCGATGATCGTGCCGACCGCCAGCGCCTTGGTCGCGACCAATACGCGCGGGCCGTCGATCGGGGCCGCCATCGGGGCGGCGGTCGCCATCGGGGCCGATGCGCCGGCCATCAGATTGCGGGCCATGAACGCGGTCAGGCCCGCGACCATCAGCGCCCCAATCAGCAGGAACAGTTTGCGAGAGTCCATGACGTCGGTGGCCTTTCAATTCGCCTGGCCGGTTGATTCGCCGTTAAGCATCACCGAAATGGGTTAAGAACGGGTTCGCGATCGCGAGCATCCCGGCGATGGCGATGGCGATTCCGTACGGAATCTCCGGCACCTGCGCCGTGCGCCGCCGCCAACGGTCGGCAAGGAACAACAGGGTCAGGGCACCGCCCACCAGCGACATCACCATCAGCATCGACAGCACCGCGCCGGGCGGCAGCCACAGCGCGAGCGCGGCGATCATCTTCACATCGCCGCCGCCCATCTGCCCGGCGACGAACGCGGCGAAGAACAATGCGAAGACGATCAGCGCCACGCCGACCTGCCACGCCATGTCGATGCCGCCCAAGCCGTTGGCCCACCACCATGGCAGCGCCAACAGCGCGATGGCCGCGTTCTTCCAGTTGGCGATCTCGCGGGTGCGCGCATCCTCGATGCCGGCAGCGACCAGCAACAGCAGCAGCGCGAGCGCCAGCCAAGGAACGACGATACCCCCCATGGCGTTAACCTCTAGACGCAAGGGGTTTCGAAACCGTAACCGGACGCATGGCCGCCCACGCCCTCTATCGCCGCGCGATTCCCGCCGCCGCCGCCATCACCCGGTGGCAGGCGCCCGACGGCTGGTCGCATCGCCGGTTCGATTGGCCTGCCCCCGCCAATGTCCGCCCGCGCGGCAGCCTGTTATTCCAGACCGGGCGCGGCGACATGTTCGAGAAATATCTGGAGGTCTTTGCCCATTGGCACGTGCGCGGGTGGAACATCACCGCGTTCGACTGGCGCGGGCAGGGCGGGTCGGGCCGTTGCACCCCGGCGGGCGATTGCGGCGACATCGACCGGTTCGAAACCTATCTGGACGACCTGACCGCCTTCTGGAACCAGTGGACGGCGGAGGGGCCGCGCGTGCTGGTCGGCCATTCGATGGGCGGGCACCTCGCGCTGCGTGCCGTGGTCGAGCAGCGGGTCGATCCGGTCGCGTGCGTGCTGGTCGCGCCGATGCTGGGGCTGCGATCGCCGATCGGGCCGCGCTTCGGCGAACGCATGGCGCGGGTGCTGGGCGCGATGGGCAGCCCGTTACGCCCGGCATGGAAGGGCAATGAGCGCCCGCATACCGTCCGCCCGCGCGAGACGATGCTGACCCACGACCCGGCGCGCTATTCGGACGAGCTGTGGTGGCAGGGGACCGACGCGGCGCTGCGCACCGGGCCGCCCAGCTGGCGCTGGGTGATCGATGCGTTCCGCTCGACCCGCGAGCTGCGCGCCGATCCGGCACTTGGGAACGTGCGCGTACCGATCCAGATGCTGGTGGCCGATACCGATGCACTAGTCGATCCGCGCGCCGCGATCGAGGTTGCCGGGCGGCTGCCCGATGTCGAGCTGCTGCGCTTCGGGGCGGAATCGGCGCATGAGATATTGCGCGAGGCCGATCCGATCCGGTCACGGGCGATCGCGGCGATCGACGCGTTCCTCGACGCCCGCGCACCCGCGCCGCATCGGGCGCACGCATGACGCGCAGGCGGGTGGCGATTGTCGGCGCAGGGATGGCGGGGGCGAGCCTTGCCGCCGAACTGGCCGCGACCGACGATGTGATCCTGCTGGAGGCGGAGTCGCAGCCGGGGTTTCATGCGACCGGGCGATCGGCGGCGTTCTGGTCCGAAACCTATGGCGGGCCGCTGGTCCAGCCGCTGACCACCGCGTCGGGGCCGTTTCTCCACACCCCGCCGCCCGACTTCGCGCACCAAGGGTTCTTGCGCACGCGGGGCGAGTTGCTGCTGGCGCGCGACCGCGCCGTGCTGGAGGCGATGGCGGCGGACTTCGCGGCGACCGGCGTGCCGATCGCATGGCGTGACCCGCACGGCGTGGTGGGTGGCCTGCGCGGCGACTGGCACGCCCTGTGGTCGCCCGGCTGTGCCGACATCGATGTGGGGGCGCTCCACGCCGCCTATCTCGCCAAGGCGCGGCGCGGCGGGGTGACGTTGCACTGCGATGCGCGGCTGACCGGTGCGCAGCGGACCGATGGGCGGTGGGTCCTGACGACCGCCGCAGGCGACACCATCGCCGCAGATGTCGTCGTGAATGCCGCCGGGGCATGGGCCGACGACGTTGCCGCCCTATTGGGCGCTGCGCCGCTGGGTATCCGCCCCTATCGGCGGACCGTGCTGCAGGTCCGGGTCGACCCGCCGGCACTCGCCGACCTGCCGCTGGTGCTGGATGCGGCGGGCGGATTCTACTTCAAGCCCGAACCCGGCGGGCGATTGTGGCTGTCGCCGCATGACGAGACGCCCGACCGCGCGCACGATGTCGCGCCGGAGGAGATCGACGTCGCGCTGGCCATCGACCGGTTCGAATCGGCGGTCGACTGGCGGGTCGAGGCGGTCGAGCGGCGCTGGGCCGGCCTGCGCAGCTTCGCGCCCGACCGTTTGCCGGTCTATGGGTTCGACGCGCACGTACCCGGCGTCTTCTGGTGCGCGGGGCAGGGCGGCTTCGGTATCCAGACCGCGCCCGCCGCCGCCCGCCTGTGCGCCGCGCTGCTGGGTGTCGGCGAGGTGCCGCAGGGGGTCGACGCGGCGGTCTATTCGCCGCATAGATTGTCGGAGTAATTCGCGACACCCATTTACGTTAGCGCTATCAGTACCTATCTGGGCGCCAACATTTTGCGCAAAGAGGATGCACATGACGATCACCGGTGAACTGTTCCTGGGTTCGAAGCGCGTCGCCCGCGACGACCTGTTCCAGGCTTATGATCCCGCGACCGGCGCGCTGTTCGGCGAAGGTTTTTCGAAGGGCACGAAGGAAGACGCCGAGGAAGCGTGCGCCCGCGCCGCCGCCGCCTTCCCGATCTATGCCGCGCTGCCACTGGAACAGCGGGCCGGCTTCCTCGACGCGATCGCCGACGAGATCGAGGCGCTGGGCGACGCGCTGATCGAACGCGGATCGCGCGAGACCGGCCTGCCGACCGCGCGCCTGACCGGTGAGCGCGGCCGTACCTGTGGCCAGCTGCGCCTGTTCGCCAAGGAAGTGCGTGACGGCGCGTGGCAGCAGCTGCGCATCGACCATGCCGATCCGGCCCGCGCCCCGGTGCCCAAGCCCGACCTGCGGCTGCGCACCATCCCGGTCGGCCCGGTCGTGGTGTTCGGCGCATCGAACTTCCCGCTCGCCTTCTCGACCGCCGGGGGCGACACCGCGTCGGCGCTGGCGGCGGGCTGCACCGTGATCGTGAAGGCGCATCAGGCGCATCCGGGCACCGCCGAACTGGTCGCATCGGCGATCATCAAGGCGGCGGAAAAGACCGGGATGCCCGACGGCGTGTTCTCGATGGTGTCGGGGTCGGGGCAGGTGATCGGCACCGCGCTGGTCGCCGATCCGCGCATCCAGGCGGTGGGCTTCACCGGATCGCGTAGTGGTGGCACCGCGCTGATGAAGGTCGCGCAGGACCGTCCGCAGCCGATCCCGGTCTATGCCGAAATGTCGTCGATCAACCCGGTCGTGCTGATGCCCGAAGCGCTCAAGAATCGCGGCGAAGCGCTGGCCAAGCAATATGTCGGGTCGCTCAGCATGGGCGCGGGCCAGTTCTGCACCAATCCGGGCCTCGTCCTCGGCATCGCCGGGCCGGAACTCGACGCGTTCCTCGACACGGCGGGCGACGCGCTGCTCGGCACCCCGGCGCAGGTCATGCTGACCGACGGCATCCACAAGGCGTTCGAGGAAGGCCGCGCCAAGCTGGCCTCCAGCCCGGCCGTCACGCTGGTCGGCGAAGGCGCCGAACCCGAAGGCCCGACGCGCGGCCGCGCGGCGATCTTCGCCGTGTCGGGCAAGGACTTCATCGCCGATCCGGCCCATGCGCACGAAGTGTTCGGCATGTCGTCGGTGGTGGTGAAGTGCGCGCACGCCGACGAACTGGTCGAAGTGCTGAGCAAGCTGGAAGGGCAGCTCACCGCGACGCTGCAGATCGACGAGGGCGATTACGAGGACGCGCGCAAGCTGATCCCGGTGCTGGAGCGTACCGTCGGTCGCATCCTGTGCAACGGCTGGCCGACCGGTGTCGAAGTGGGCCATGCGATGGTCCATGGCGGGCCGTTCCCGGCGACGTCGGACGGGCGCACGACCTCGGTCGGCACGCTCGCCATCGACCGCTTCCTGCGGCCGGTATCGTATCAGGACTTCCCGGAAGCCCTGCTGCCCGAAGCCCTGCGCGAAGGGAACCAGCAGGGCGCGCTGGCGCGGATCGACGGAGCGTGGACGCTCGGCTGATCGGCGCGCGCGGATGCGATGCCGGCCCGAGGGAGCGGGCCGGCATCGTGTCTGGCGACCGGTGACGGAGACAAGCAGGCGGCGGGTCGTTGATCCGCCGCCGCTTTTCGTTTTGGATGCTGTGATGGACGACGATACGATCATCGATACCCCCGAAGGCCCGAAGCGCTGGGGGGACTGGAAGAAGAAGAACCCGGTCCAGGTGCCCTCGCGGCGGACCAAGGGGAAGGACTTGCCGAACCGGGTGAAGATTCGGACGGATGAGTGAAGTGTCCTGAGCGCGAACGGTTTGAGGATAGACTCTATCCCCATCCACCCCGTTTGGTTCGAGCAGCTTCGAGCTTGTCGAGAAGCGTCCGTCGAGAACGGGTTGCTTGGGGCAGGCGGGTTCTCGACAGGCTCGAACCGAACGGATCGAGGGCTTCGAACCAAACGGGAAGGGCAGGAGAAGCCCGGCCCCCCCTACCGCCGCCCGGCCAGCCAGATCACATGCCGCGCACCCTTGGTCCCGCGCGCCCGCACCACCTGCTCATCCACCAGATAGCCGCAATCCTTCAGCCGCTTGGTGAACACCGCATCGGCATAGGCCGACCAGATCGCCAGCACCCCGCCGGACCGCAGCGCGCGCTGCGTCACCTGAAGCCCACGCGCCGAATACAGCTTGTCGTTGCCGGCATGGGTGAGGCCATCCGGGCCGTTATCGACGTCGAGCAGCACCGCGTCCCAGCCGCCCTGTTCGATCGCCCGCGCGACATCGCCGACCACGATCCGCACGCGCGGGTCGTCGAGGCAGCCCTCGAAGACGTGGGCCAGCGGCCCGCGCGCCCATTCGACGATCTTGGGCACCAGTTCGGCGACCACCACTTCGGCATCGGCCGGCAGGATCTTCAACGCGCGGCGCAGGGTGAACCCCATGCCCAGCCCGCCGATCAGCACGCGCGCTTGCCTGCGCCCGGTCAGATGCGCACAGCCGAAATCGGCCAGCGCCTCTTCCGACGCCGACATCCGGCTGCTCATCAATTCGTTGCGGTCGAGGACGATCATGAAATCGTCGCCGCGTTGGACGAGGCGCAGCTCGACATTGTCGCCGGGAACCTTGGCGGTATCGATCAGGATGCGGGGGATCATTGCTTCACGGCCGCGTCGCTGGCGAGCTTGTCGGCCCGCTCGTTATCGGGATGGCCGGCATGGCCCTTGACCCAGATCCATTCGATCCGGTGCGGCTTGGCGGCGGCGAGCAGTTCCTGCCACAGCTCGGCATTCTTGACCGGCTGGCGCGCGGCGGTCTTCCACCCGTTCTTCTGCCAGCCCTTGATCCACTTGGTCAGGCCATCCATCACATAGCGGCTGTCGGTCGACAGGATCACCCGGCACGGGCGCTTGAGCGCGCGCAGCCCTTCGATCGCCGCCATCAACTCCATGCGGTTGTTGGTCGTCTCGCGCTCGCCGCCGGACAGTTCGCGCTCGCGGCCGTCGGCGGCGCGCAGCACCGCGCCCCAGCCGCCGCGGCCGGGATTGCCCTTGCACGCGCCATCGGTCGCGATTTCCACGCGGGGGAGTTCAGGCGCGTCGGTCATGCGAAGGCGGTCGGGTTGGCGTCATACCAGTCGAGCCGGCGCAGATAGGCCAGCGGGTCCTTGCGCGTCACCAGCGCGTCGGCGGGGGTGTTGATCCAGTCCCAGGCACGGGTCAGCAGGAAGCGGATGCACGCGCCCCTAGCCAGCAACGGCAGCGCGGCGACCTCGGCATCGCTTAGGCGGGCCTGCGTGCGGTAACCGGCGAGCAACGCCCGCCCGATCGCCGGGTCTAGCGCTAAGCCCTTCGCGTCGAAGCTCCACGCCGAATGGGTGATCGCGACGTCATAGGCGATGATGTCGGTGCACGCGAAATAGAAGTCGATCAGCCCGGTGACGCGCTCGCCCAGCATCAGGACATTGTCGGGGAACAGGTCGGCATGGATCGCGCCGGTCGGCAGGTCGGCGGGCCATGCGTCGACCACCGCGTCCAGCGCGCCGCCGACCCGCGCGCGCAGGCCCGCCTGGATCGAATCGAGCTGATCGGCGCAGTCGGCGAACAGCTTCGGCCACGCCGCCACGCCCATCGAATTGGCGCGGGTCGGGGCGAAATCGCGCAAGCCACGATGCAGCGCGCCCAGCGCCGCGCCCGCCGCATGGGCCTGTTCGACCGTGGGATGGCTGACCGACACGCCCGACAGGAATTCGATCAGGCAGGCGGGCCGCCCTTCCAGCGTCTGGATCACCTGTCCCGCCCGGTCGGGCAGCGCGCGCGGCACCGGGTTGCCGGCATCTGCCAAGGCATCGGTCATCGCGAAGAAGAACGGCAGGTCGGCCAGGTCGACGCGCTTTTCGTACAGCGTCAGGATGAACCGCCCGGTCGTGGTGTCGACCAGATAGTTGCTGTTCTCCACCCCCTCGGCGATACCCTTGGCCGATACCAGTTCGCCATGGTCATAGCCCGCCAGGAAGCGCGACAGCGCCTCCGCCGACACCTGCGTATAGACGGCCATCAGGCGGCTTCGAGGCCGCGCGGCAGCTTGAACGCGATCGTCTCGCGCGTCATCTCGACCTCGCGCTCGGTCACGTCGAATCGGGTGGCGATGCGGTCGACCAGCTCGCGCACCAGTATTTCGGGGGCGGACGCGCCGGCGGTGATGCCGAGCGTGCCGACCCCCTCCAGCCAGGCGAAGTCGAGATCGGCGGCGCGCTGGATCAGCTTGGCCGAGGTGCCTTCGCGCTCCGCCACTTCGACCAGCCGCACCGAATTGGACGAATTGGGCGCGCCGATCACCAGCACCATGTCGCAGCTTTGCGCGATCGCCTTCACCGCATTCTGGCGGTTGGAGGTGGCATAGCAGATGTCGTCCGCTTTGGGCGCGACGATCGTCGGGAAGCGGGCGATCGTCGCCTCGACGATGGCGCGGGTGTCGTCGACCGACAGCGTCGTCTGCGTCAGGAAGGCGAGGTTGTCGGGATCGGTCGGGGTTAGCTTCGCCACGTCCTCGACCGTTTCGATCAGCGTCATCCGACCTTCGGGCACCTGGCCGAAGGTGCCGATGACTTCGGGATGGCCGGCATGGCCGACGAACAGGATGTGGTGGCCGCTGGCGACCAGTCGTTCGGCCTGGCGATGGACCTTCGACACCAGCGGGCAGGTCGCGTCGAGATAGTCGAGTCCCCGCTGGCTCGCCGCCGCCGGGACCGATTTCGGCACGCCATGCGCGGAGAACACGACCGGCACGCCATCGGGCACCTGGTCCAGTTCCTCGACGAAGATCGCGCCCTTGGCCCTCAGCGAATCGACCACGAACTTGTTGTGGACGATTTCGTGGCGGACATAGACCGGGGCGCCATGCTTCTGGATCGCCAGCTCGACGATCTGGATGGCGCGATCGACCCCGGCGCAAAAGCCGCGCGGGGCGGCGATGAGCAATTCGATGGCGGGGCGTTGGGTCTCGGTCATGGCATCGGCGCTTACAGCTTGTTGGGGGGCACGCCAAGTCGTGCCCGGCGGTGCCGGCCCGCTCCCCCACCCGGCTACCCATTCAGAATACGCTGTGGGTGGCCGGGTGGGGGAGCGGGCCGGCACCGTAGTCCTGAAAAAGACTCGATTGCTTGCACCCGCGATGGCCGGTTCCTATGAAGCGTGGCTATTCAGGAGGCGCGGCATCGCCGCACCCGTGCATAAGGTACAGATTTCCGTGACCCTCCGCAAAACCGCCGCCGTCGCCACCCTCGCCCTTGTCGCGCTGTCGGGGTGCAAGCGCACCGGCGAGCTGGACGTAACGCAGGGCGTCGGCATTTCGGCGGTGCGCTCGGCCTGCCCGGTGGCGGGGGTGCCCGCCGGCACCGGCGACATCACGCTGTTCGACCCGCCCGCCAGCACCGATGCGAAGGCGATCGACGTGGTCGCGACGCTGACCAACGTCCGCGCGAACTGTGTCGAGGGGACCGACACGATCAACAGCACGATCAGCTTCGACGTGCAGGCGCGGCGCATCCGCACCGACGCCGCGCGCACCGTGACGCTGCCCTATTTCGTGTCGGTCGTGCGCGGCGGTACGCAGGTGGTGTCGAAGCGGGTCGGTCAGATCACGCTGAACTTCGCCGCCGGCGAAGCGCGCGCATCGGCGCAGGGGCAGGGGACCGCGGTCGTCGACCGCGCCGCCGCCACCCTGCCGCAGGAAACCCGCGACCAGATCAACCGCCGCCGCAAGCCTGGGGACCAGGACGCGGCGATCGACCCGCTGTCGGACCCGATAGTGCGCCAGGCGGTGCTGGCCGCGACGTTCGAGGCGCTGGTCGGCTTCCAGTTGAGCGATGCGCAGCTGCGGTATAATGTGACGCGCTGAGGCGGGGCAGCCACTTCGTCATTCCCGCGAAGGCGGGAATCCATAACCGCTGACGTTCGAACAAGAGTCGCTGTCGCTGCGTGTATGGATTCCCGCCTTCGCGGGAATGACGAGTTGGTGTGCTCGTTCGGAACCCGTCATCCCGGCGAAAGCCGGGATCCACGGATAGGTGACGTCGCGGATCCATCGATACCGCTCGTTTCCATGGATCCCGGCCTGCGCCGGGATGACGGGTAGCCAAGGCGACAACCCTTCCGTCCGCCACCGCCCCCGCTTTCCCGATTGACTAATCCCGATGCCCGAGCCAGAGCTTCGGCCATCACAGGCTTGCAGCCGACGCCATGCGCGGGAGAGTGCGGAACATGTCCGCCGCCGAAGGAGCAACCGCCCCGGAATCTCTCAGGCAACAGGGACCGCGCAGGGCATAAAGATACTCTGGAAAGCGTCGCGACCGAAACGGTCGGACCACCGAAGGGGTAAGCAGGTTCGCCTGCGAAAGCTCTCAGGTACCGTGACAGAGGGGGCGATGGTTGCCAGGCGCGGTGCGTCCGGGCGTCCGTCGATTGCCCCTATCACGAAAGACGTGGCCCATGAGCGACATTGCCCCCGAACCCGCCCACGAACTGCGCGCCGATGGCACCGATCCGGTCGAGGAACTGCCGCCGCAGCTGCTGCCGCTCGACGGCTGGCACCGCGCCAAGGGCGGGCGCATGGTCCCGTTCGCGGGTTACCTGATGCCGGTCCAGTATGAAGGCATCATGGCCGAACATCTGTGGACGCGCGAGAGCGCCGGGCTGTTCGACGTCAGCCATATGGGCCAGCTGCTGATCCACGGTCCGCAAGCCACCGCCGCGCTCGAGGCGCTGCTGCCGGGCGACCTTCGCATCCTGAAGCCTACCAGGATCCGCTATTCGTTGCTGCTGGACGAACAGGGCGGCATCCTCGACGACCTGATGGTCACGCGGCTGGATGCTGCGGGTCCGGAAGTGCCGTTCCCGCTGATGGAAACGCCCGAGGGTGACGACGCCTTCTACATGGTCGTCAACGGCGCGACGAAATATGACGACATCGGCCATCTGCGTGAGCATCTGGCCGACGAGATCACGCTCAACCATCTCGACGACCGCGCGCTGCTGGCGGTGCAGGGGCCGAAGGCGGTCGATGCGCTGGATCGCATCCTGCCGGGCGTCGCCGCGCTGACCTTCATGACCGCCGGGGCGTTCGACTGGCAGGGCCATGCGCTGTGGGTCAGCCGTTCGGGTTATACCGGCGAGGACGGCTATGAGATTTCGCTGCCCGAAGACGCTGCCGCCGCCTTTGCCGACGCGATCTGCGCCGAGCCGGAGGTGAAGCCGATCGGCCTGGGCGCGCGCGATTCGCTGCGCCTCGAAGCCGGCCTGCCGCTCTATGGCCATGACCTCAGCCCCGACACGACGCCGGTCGCCGCCGATCTGGGCTTCGCGCTGTCGAAGCGTCGCCGTGAAGAGGGCGGCTTCCCCGGTGCCGAGCGTATCCTCGCCGAACGCGCCGCCGGCCCCGCGCTCAAGCGGATCGGCATGATCGTCGACGGGCGCCAGCCGGTGCGCGAGGGTGCCGAGGTGGTCGACGCCGACGGCAATGTCGTCGGCCACGTCACCTCTGGCGGCTTCGCGCCGACCGTGCAGGCGCCGATCGCCATGGCCTATTGCCCGCCGGCGCTGGCGGAAGGCGGGTCGCTGACCCTGCGCCAGCGCGGCAAGCTGCACACGGCGCGGGTCGTCCCGATGCCGTTCGTCCCCCATCGTTACGTCCGCTGAAGGAAAGACCCATGAGCCGTTTTTTCACCCAGGAACATGAATGGATCGAAGTCGACGGTGAAGTCGCGACGGTCGGCATCACCGAATATGCTGCCGGGCAGCTGGGCGACATCGTGTTCGTCGACGTCCCCGCCGATGGTCGCGAACTGACCAAGGGCGACGATGCCGCCGTGGTCGAATCGGTCAAGGCCGCGTCGGACGTCTACACCCCGGCATCGGGCATCGTGATCGAGGGCAATGCCGCGCTGGCCGACAATCCGCAGCTGGTCAACGAAGACCCCGAGGGCGATGGCTGGTTCTTCAAGCTGACGCTGCGCGACGACAGCGAGCTGGGCGAGCTGATGGATGAAGAGAAATACGCCGCGTACATCGCGCGGCTGTAAGGACGGTTCCTCCCAGACCGTTCGTCCTGAGTAGCCATTGAGCGAAGTCGAAATGGCGTATCGAAGGACCGTGATCGCGCGGTGCTTCGATACGGGTCTTCGACAGGCTCAGCCCCTACTCAGCACGAACGGGCGGGGAGGAAGCGAAGCGGAAAACGCCCGGCCCGCTCCGGCGGACCAACAAGGACCATCATGCGCTATCTCCCCCTGACCCCGACCGACCGCGCGGACATGTTGTCCGTGATCGGTGCCGACAGCATCGACGCCCTGTTCGTCGACGTTCCCGAATCCGCCCGGCTCGACGGGCCGGTGCCCGGCTTGCCCAACCATGCCAGCGAACTGGCGGTCGAGCGGCACCTGTCGGCGCTGGCGGCGAAGAATGTCGCTGCGGGATCGGTGCCGTTCTTCCTCGGCTGCGGCGCCTATCGCCACCATGTGCCGGCGAGCGTCGACCATCTGATCCAGCGCGGCGAATATCTGACGGCCTACACGCCGTACCAGCCCGAAATCGCGCAGGGTACGCTGCAGATGCTGTTCGAATTCCAGAGCCAGGTCGCCCGGCTGCTGGGCTGCGACGTGGCGAACGCGTCGATGTACGACGGCTCGACCGCGTGCTGGGAAGCGGTGACGATGGCCCGCCGGGTGACGCGCAAGGCGAAGGCGGTGTTCTCGGGCGGGGTGCATCCGCACTATGTCTCGGTCGCCAAGACCATGGCGAAATATACCGGCGACGTGCTGACGACGGCGCTGCCGGTGCTGGACGCCGCGACCGACGATGATGCGGTGATCGCCGGCATCGACGCCGATACGTCGTGCGTGGTGGTGCAATATCCCGACATCCTCGGCCGCATCCCCGACCTGCGCCGCATCGCCGACGCGGCCCATGCCGCCAAGGCGCTGTTGATCGCGGTCGTGACCGAACCGGTGGCGCTGGGCGCGATCGAGGCACCGGGCAACCTCGGCGCGGACATCGTGGTCGGCGAAGGCCAGTCGCTCGGCGTCGGGCTGCAGTTCGGCGGCCCCTATGTCGGGCTGTTCGCCTGTTCGGAAAAGCTGGTGCGGCAGATGCCGGGTCGCCTGTGTGGTGAGACGGTCGATGCCGAGGGCAAGCGCGGCTTCGTGCTGACGCTGTCGACCCGCGAACAGCATATTCGCCGCGAAAAGGCGACGTCGAACATCTGCACCAATTCGGGGCTGTGCGCGCTCGCCTTCTCGATCCACCTGACGCTGCTGGGCGAAAAGGGGCTGCGCAAGCTAGCGGAGGTCAACCATGCCAAGGCATGTGCCGCCGCCGACCGTCTGGCGCAGGTGCCGGGCGTCCAGCTGGTCAACGAGAGCTTCTTCAACGAATTCACGCTGAAGCTGCCGACCGAAGCACGGCCGGTGGTGCGCGAACTGGCCGATCGCGGCGTGCTGGCGGGCGTGTCGCTGGGGCGGCTCTATCCGGGTGAAGATACGCTCGGCAACGGATTGGTCGTGGCGGTCACCGAAACCGTGACCGAGGAAGACATCGAGGCGCTGGCGACGGCGCTCACGGAGGTACTGGCATGAGCGTGAACCAGAGCGGCTGGCGTCCCGAAATGGGCGATGCCTCGCAAGCGACGCAGACGACCTTCACCGGCAACCGCGCCCTGATGCTCGAAGAGGCGCTGATCTTCGAGATCGGGTCGAACGAGACGACCGGCGTCGACATCGACGACGCGCCCAAGGCTGCCTCACGCCTCGGCAACCATGCCCGCAAGGGCGCGATCGGCCTGCCCGGCCTGTCGGAACCGGAAGCGGTGCGGCACTATACCCGCCTGTCGCGCCAGAATTATGCGATCGACCTCGGGCTGTTCCCGCTGGGCAGCTGCACGATGAAGCACAATCCGCGCCTCAACGAGCGGATGGCGCGCCTGCCGGGCTTCGCCGACCTCCACCCGCTGGGGCCGATCGACACGGTGCAGGGCGCGCTGGAGCTGATCCATCAGCTGGCGCACTGGCTGGTCACGCTGACCAACATGGATTCGGTCGCGATGTCGCCCAAGGCTGGCGCGCATGGCGAGCTGTGCGGCATCCTCGCGATCAAGGCGGCGCTGGAAAAGCGCGGCGAGGGCCATCGCAAGACGATCCTCGTCCCCGAATCGGCGCATGGCACCAACCCGGCGACGGCGGCGTTCGCCGGCTTCACCGTGAAGGCGATCCCCGCCACCGCTGAAGGCCGCATCGATACGCAGGCGCTGAAGGACCGGCTGGGTCCTGACGTCGCCGGCGTGATGATTACCAACCCGAACACCTGCGGCCTGTTCGAGCGCGACCTCAAGGAAATCTCCGACGCGGTCCATGCAGCGGGCGGCTATGTCTATTGCGACGGCGCGAACTTCAACGCGATCGTCGGGCGGGTGCGCCCCGGCGACCTCGGCGTCGATGCGATGCACATCAACCTGCACAAGACCTTTTCGACCCCGCATGGCGGCGGCGGTCCGGGGTCGGGGCCGGTGGTGTTCTCGAAGGCGCTGACCCCCTTCGCCCCGCTGCCCTTCGTCGAGCAGCAGGACGGCCGCTTCGTGCTGGTCGAGGAAGAGACGGCGGGCGAGCATCATGCCGACAGCTTCGGCCGGATGGTCGCGTTCCATGGCCAGATGGGCATGTTCACCCGCGCGCTGAGCTATATCCTCAGCCACGGCGCCGATGGGTTGAAGCAGGTGTCGGAAGATGCCGTGCTGAACGCCAACTATGTGCTCCGCAGCCTCGACGACACGCTCGACGCGCCGTTCGGCGGCAGTGGGCCGTGTATGCACGAAGCGCTGTTCAGCGATGCGAACCTTGCCGAGGGCTTCTCGACGCTGGACGTGGCCAAGGGGCTGATCGACGAGGGCTATCACCCGATGACGGTGTATTTCCCGCTGGTCGTCCACGGCGCGATGCTGGTCGAACCGACCGAGACCGAGAGCAAGGCCGCGCTCGACCAGTTCATCGGCGCGCTGAAGTCGGTCGGGGAGCGGGCCAAGGCCGGGGATCAGGCGCTGAAGTCCGCACCGCATTTCGCCCCCCGCCGCCGCCTCGACGAAACGCTGGCCGCGCGCAAGCCCGTGCTGGCGTGGAAGGACAGCGTCGTCCCGGTGGCGGAAGCCGCCGAATAAGCCCCGTCGCCCCGTCCGGTTGCCGGGCGGGGCGTTACGTGAGCGCCCGGCGCAGGTGTGGTGTCGCCTGCCGCCGGTCGCGCCACGCATCGCCCGCCTGTCCGACCGCCACCGCCAGCACCATCGTCGCCGCCAGCGCGACCAGCTGCGCCACATCGGCGTCGATCCCCGCCGCCTGTAGCCGGGTGATGATCGCATAGCCGATGACCGCGTGGACGAGGTAGAGCGGGTAGGAGATCGCGCCCAGCCACAGCAGCACGGGATGGCGCAGCCCCCGGACCCGGCCCGTCGCGATGCCGAAGAACAGCGCCATCATCCCGATGACCAGCAGCGTCGCATGTTCGCTGGCGGTAAACGCCTCGACGCCGAGGATCGCCGCCGCCAGCAGGCGCTGGTCCCGCCAGCGCGCGGTGCCGCGCCATACGGGATAGGCGATCAGCCCGACCGAGAACCAGACCGCGTGATCGGTCAGCAGGATGAATTGCAGCCACGCCGGGGTCGGCAGCAGCCAGCAGACCAGCCGGACGGCCAGCCACCCCAGGACCAGCCGGTCGATCGACCGCAGCGCGCCGGTCGCCCACGCCAGCGCGATCAGGGCATAGAAGATGACCTCGACGTTCAGCGTCCAATAGACGCCGTCGACCATCGGCACCCCGGTCAGTTTCTGGAGCAGCGGCAGGTTCTCCAGCCACTCGGTCGGGGTGACCGCCAGCCGCGCCGGCCCGAACGTCCAGGCGACGATGCCGGTCAGCGCCATGGCCAGCCAATATTCGGGCAGCAACCGCCGCGCGCGGGCCCGCGCGAACGCCCATAAGGTCGGCGTCCGCTCGATCGTCGCCAGCATGGCAAAGGCGGAAATGGCGAAGAACAGCTTCACGCCATCGTCGCCCCAGCGCACCTGCAACACGGGCAGCGCGGCGCCCGGCACCATGAACTGGATGAAGTAGCTGTAGTGATAGAATACGACCGCCAGCGCCGCGAGTCCGCGCAGGGCGTCCAGTTCCCGCAGCCGGAGCATGGCGGAGGGGGCAGGGGCGATTTCGGCCATCCGCCCCCTATGCGACCACAGGGGTCAAAACGGCGTTAACGATCTGACGACAGGCAGAAAAGGCGCTTGGCGGCCGAACCATCGTCCGCCGCCCGCCGCGTCCGCTTCCTCGTCGTGCAACGGGGCAAGACGGCCATGCCTGTGCGGGCGCCGTTGGCCGCCATGCGGAACCTTGTCGGAAGCAACCGGTTGCCATTGGTACATGGCCGAAACATCCACTCCCGCCAGCACCGCCACCGAGGAAGAGCGCAAGGTCGCGCTCGATCCCAAGCAGGAGGAGGTTGTCGACGATCGCCGCGCCGCCTCCGCCCTGATCGTTCACGAAGTCGTCCGACGACAGGGGATCGAGGAACTGGAACGTCCCGCCGCATCGCTGATGTGGTCGGGGGTGACGGCCGGGATCGCGATCGGCCTGTCGCTGCTGGGCAAGGCCGTGATGGAAACGGCGGTACCCGAAGGGGCGTGGACCCCGCTGCTGCAGGCCTTGGGCTATGCGCTGGGCTTCGTCGTGGTGATCCTCGGCCGGATGCAGTTGTTTACCGAAAGCACACTGTCGGCGGTCCTGCCGCTGGCGACCGATCCGTCGATGCGCAACCTGACCCGGACATTGCGGCTATGGGGCGTCGTTCTGGTCGCGAACCTGATCGGCACGTTCGCCTTTAGCGGGTTCGCGATGCTCGGCGGACTGGGCGCGGAGCAGGCTGCCGAGCTGGTGGAGGTCAGCGGTATCGTGCTGCATCACACCGGCCTCGACGGCTTCCTCGCCGGCATCCCCTCGGGGTTGCTGCTCGCCAGCGTGGTGTGGACCCTGCCGAGCGTCGAAGGACAGAAGGTCACGCTGATCGTACTGCTGACCGGGCTGATCGATCTGGGCGGGTTCGCGCATGTCGTGGCTGGATCGGCCGAGATGTGGGTGTTGCTCCTGCACGGTGACATGGGCGCGGGCCAGGCGGTGTCGTTCTTCTTCCCCGTGCTGCTGGGCAATATCGTTGGCGGCAGCGCGTTGTTCGCATTGCTCGCCCATGCGCAGGTCCGGGAGGAGATCGCCGAGGGCTGAGCCGCTAATCCTCCTCGACCATCGACCGCACCTTCTGCCGGCCGAGGCGATGTTCGCGCCATACGATGAACAGGCCGCTGGCGATGATGATCGGCGCCCCGGCCCAGGTCATCGGCGTCGGCAGCACGCCGAACAACAGCCAGCCATAGACGGTCGCCCACAGCAGCCCCGAATAGTCCATCGGCACCACCACCGCGACCGGCGCGGCGCGCGACGCGGCGGTCAGCGCGATCTGGCCCATGCCGCCGACCATGCCGATCGCGATCAGGTTCAGCCACGTCAGCCAGTCATGCGCGCGGATGTCGAAGGTATAGGCGATGGCGATGAACGGCAGCGTCAGCGTGGAGAACCAGAATACGGTCGTTCCCGCCGGCTCCTCGCGCAGCTGGCGCAGCGCGATCGCGACGAGTGCTACGAACAGCGCCGCCATCAATCCGACGAACGCGCCGAACAGCGGAACATGGCTGCTGCCCGGCTGCGCGACGATCAGCACGCCGACGAACCCGACCAGCACTGCGCTCCACCGCTGCCACCCGGTCCGCTCGCGCAGGACCAGCGCGCCGAGCAATGTCGCAAAGATCGGCACGGTGAACTGGAACGTCGTCGCCTCCGCCAGCGGCAGCAGCAGCACCGCGCCAAAGGTAAAGACCATGCCGACCAGCCCGATCATCGACCGCGTCAGATGCCCCTTGAACCGCGTGGTGCGCAGCGAACGCAGCCCCGGCCCGGCGGCTACGAACCCCAGCACGATGGGCAGCGCGCACAGCTGGCGATAGAACATGGTTTCGGGCAGCGACGCCCCGCGCGTCTCCGCGAGCTTCACCAGCGCCGACATGGTGGACAGGAAGAAGATCGCGAGCAGGCGGAGCGCCAACCCCCTGAGGATACGGTCGCCGGGCATGGCGCGGCGTCTACCGCGTGCGGCGCACCGGCGCTACCCCGCGCAATATCCGCGTGGGCACTGCGGCATTGGCGTTACGCATTGCTAACCATGTGCGCCCGGCCCAGCGGCGCCCGCACCCGTCGCGCCCGCGATCGGCGGCGCCCCTTGCGGGTTTTCGCACCGGCGGCGGTGTCCAGTATCGCAACGAAAGCGCCGATAAAAAAAGGCGATAGGATTGGATCGCCGGAGCGTATCGATGCAGCATGACCCGCATTCCCACCGTCTCGATCGGGTTGACCCCGCGTCGATCGACCGGATGGCATGGCCCCGGCGTTCGGCACGTCTCCGGCCGCGGGCGACCATGTTGTGCTGGCTGGCGTTCGTTATCGTGCCATGGGCGGCGATCATGACCTATGCGTGGCGCAGCGGCTGATTCGCCCTGCGTATCGCCGCTTGGCGAACCGCCCCCTTTGCCGCTATCGCCGCACCCATGAAGCACGCTCTCAACGTCACGCGCGAACAGGATTTCGCCGCCTGGTATCAAGCCGTCATCGCCGAGGCCGACATGGCCGAGGAATCCGGGGTGCGCGGGTGCATGGTCATCCGCCCCTGGGGCTATGGCATCTGGGAACGCATCCAGCGGCTGCTCGACGACCGGATCAAGGCGACGGGGCACGAGAATTGCTATTTCCCGCTGTTCATCCCGCTGTCCTATTTCGAGAAGGAAGCCGAGCATGTCGACGGCTTCGCCAAGGAGATGGCGGTCGTCACCCATCACCGGCTGGTGTCGGACGGCAAGGGCGGGCTGACCCCCGATCCTGAAGCGAAGCTGGAAGAGCCGCTGGTCGTGCGGCCGACCAGCGAGACGGTGATCGGCACCGCCTTTTCGCGCTGGGTCCAGTCGTGGCGCGACCTGCCGGTGCTGATCAACCAGTGGGCGAACGTCGTCCGCTGGGAAATGCGCACCCGCATGTTCCTGCGCACCGCCGAGTTCCTGTGGCAGGAGGGGCATACCGCCCACGCGACCGCGCAGGAGGCGCTCGAAGAAACGCTGAAGATGCTCGAAGTCTATCGCGAGTTCGCCGAAACCTGTCTCGGTCTGCACGTGATCGCGGGCGAGAAGCCGGAGAACGAGCGCTTCCCCGGTGCGGTCGCGACCTACAGCATCGAAGCGATGATGCAGGACGGCAAGGCGCTGCAGGCCGGCACCTCGCACTTCCTCGGCACCAATTTCGCGCACGCGCAGAATATCCGGTTCCAGAATGCCGAGGGGCAGTTCGAACACGCCAACACGACCAGCTGGGGCGTGTCGACGCGGATGATCGGCGGGGTCATCATGGTCCATGGCGACGATGACGGCCTGCGCGTCCCGCCGGCGATCGCGCCGTGGCAGGTGGTGATCGTGCCGATGCTGCGCGACGCGCCGGAGGACGAGCCGCTGATCGCCTATTGCCGCGAGTTGCAGGCCGCGCTGGCGAAACAGAGCGCGCTGGGCGAACCGGTCCGCGCACTGCTCGACCTCAAGCCCGCCAAGGCCGCGACCAAGCGCTGGGGCTGGGTCAAGAAGGGCGCGCCAGTCATCATCGAGGTCGGCGGGCGCGACATGGCCGGCGGCAATGTCTCGGTCGTGCGCCGCGACCGGCTGTACCGTGCCGATGGCAAGCTCGACAGCGCGGTCGTCGCGAAGGACGATTTCGTGGGGCAGGTCGGTGCGACGCTGACCGACATCCAGGCGACGTTGCTGGCGCAGTCGACCGAAAAGCTGCGCGCACAGATCGTGCCGATCGACGACTGGGCCGGGGTCGAGGCGCATTTCGCGTCGGGCGTGAAGAATCCCGGCTGGGTCGATGTCCGCTGGTCGAAGCCGACCGGCGACGCGCTGGAAGCGGTGGTGCAGCGGTTGAAGGGGCTGAAGCTCACCATCCGCAACGCGCCGCTCGGCCAGACCGGCTGTGACGACGGCCCGTGCGTGTTCACCGGCGCGCCGGCGGTGGAGCGGGTGTTGATCGGGCGGGCGTATTGAGCGCTACGGGCTGAATAGCGGACGAGCGTATCCCCGCGGAGGCGGGGATCCAGAGCCACGAACTTCGACGCCTGTCGCTCTGGACCCCCGCCTGCCCGGGGGTACGGTGTGGTGGGGTAAGCCTGCACTCTGAACAGTCCGTACCCCGGCCTCCGCCGGGGTACGGTCGGAGCGCCGGTCCACCCTCAATCCTTCAAATTCCCCGGCACCTGCCCACCGGCCTTGCCGAGTTCCTGCAACACCGCGCGGTGCAGCCAGATGTTCATCTCGGCACTGCCGTCCTTCGCCCCGGTATAGCCCAGCTCGGTTGCCAGCTCCTTGCGGTTGTCGAGGCTGGAATCGAGGTCGAGCAGCTTCATCAGGTCTACGATCGACGTGCGCCAGTTGAGCGGCGGATTGCCCTTCTGCTGGGCGATGCGCTCGATCGCGGTCATCGGATCGACCGGCTGCGGCGCGGCGGGGGCGGCGGGCGCGGTCGGTGCTGGAGCAGCCGGGGCCGGGGCGTGCTGTGCCGGAGCCTGTGCGGGCGCCGGTGTCGGGGCCGGCGCGGGCGTGTCCTTCTTCTGCCCGAAGTAATTGTCGCCGAACGGGCCGCCGTCCTTGCCGAAAATCTGCGTCTTGATGCGTTCGAAAATGCCCATGATCGTCTCCGTTCGAAAGGGGTTGCCGCTCCCAACGGGTTGCGCGCGGTTCGGGTCCCTGACGATACGCCATTGGTCTGACGGGCGGGGCGCTCTATGTCATGGCCGATGGTACGCACCAAAACGCCGCCCGGCCTGCCCACCCGCGAGCAGATCCTTGATTTCATCCAGTCGTCGGACACCCCGGCGGGCAAGCGCGAGATCGCCCGCGCCTTCGGCCTGTCGGCGCAGCAGAAGATTTCGCTGAAGGCCTTGCTCAAGGACATGGCCGATGAAGGGTTGATCGACAGCGCCCCCGGCCGCGCCTTTCACAAGATGGGCGGCCTGCCCAAGGTGACGGTGCTGCGCGTCGCCGACGTCGATGATGGCGGCAATGTGTGGGCGGTGCCCGAACGCTGGGAAGCGGACACGCCGCCGCCCAAGGTCCGGGTGCGCGAGCGTGGCCGGCGCAGTGCGCTGGGCATCGGCGACCGCATCCTTGCCCGGACCGAAGAGGCGGGCGCCGGCTGGGCCGCGTACCCGATGAAGAAGCTCGACCGCGCGGCCGAAGCGGTGCTGGGCGTACTGCGCGCCGAGGGCGACAAGCTCTGGCTGCAGGGCGTCGATAAGAAGGAGCGCCGCGAGGTGCCGGTGTCCGACGCCGGCGGTGCGGCGCCCGGCGACCTGGTGCTGGCGGCGATGGCCGGCCGCCCGCCGCGCATCACCGCGCGGGTGGTCGAACGGCTGGGCGACCCGTTCGAGGCGCGCAGCTTCTCGCTGATCGCGATCCACAAGCACGGCATTCCCGACGTGTTTTCGGAGGAAGTGCTGGCCGAGGCGCGCAAGGTCGCGGGCTATCCGGTCACGGACCGCGAGGACCTGCGCCACCTGCCGATCGTCGCGATCGACCCGATCGACGCACGCGACCATGACGATGCGGTCTGGGCACAGGCGGATGAGGCCGCCGATAACGAAGGCGGCTGGCAGGCGATCGCCGCCATCGCCGACGTGTCCTTCTATGTCCGTCCCGGCTCCGACCTCGACAAATCGGCGCGCTCGCGCGGCAACAGCGTCTATTTCCCCGACCGGGTGGTGCCGATGCTGCCCGAAATCCTGTCGGCGGACGTGTGCTCGCTAAAGGCCGGGCAGGACCGCGCGGCGTTGGTCTGCCACCTGACCATCGCCAGGGACGGGACGCTCAAGGCGTGGCGCTTCACCCGCGCGGTGATCCGCGTTGCGGCGAACATCGCCTATGAACATGCCCAGGCGGCGATCGACGGCGTGGAGGGCGCGCCGGTGCCGGCCGAACTGGTCGACAATGCGCTGAAGCCCCTGTGGCAATGCTGGGCGGCGCTGGCCAAGGCGCGGGCGAAGCGCGAGCCGCTTGACCTCGACCTGCCCGAGCGGCGCATCGTGCTGGACGACAAGGGCCGCATCCTGTCGGTCGCCCCACGCGAACGGCTGGATTCGATGCGCCTGATCGAGGACTATATGATCGCCGCGAACGTCGCGGCGGCCAAGGCGCTGGAGGCGAAGAAGGCCCCGGTCATGTACCGCGTCCACGAACCGCCGACGCGCGAGAAGCTGGTGGCGCTGAAGGACTATCTCGAAACCTTCGACGTGCCGTTCGCGCTGGGGCAGGTGGTCCGCCCGGCGACCTTCAACCATATCCTAGACCGCATCGGCGAGGCGGACTTCCGCCCGCAGGTGATGGAGCAGATCCTCCGCACTCAGACACAAGCCTTCTATGGCCCGCAGAATCACGGCCATTTCGGGCTGGGGCTGGGCAGCTATGCCCACTTCACCTCGCCGATCCGGCGCTATGCCGACCTGATCGTCCACCGTTCGCTGGTCGGCAGCTACGGCCTGGGCGAAGGGGCGCTTCCGGCCGAGGACGCGGCGAACATGGAACGGGTGGGCGAGGCGATCAGCGGCCTCGAACGCCGCGCGATGGAGGCGGAGCGGGAAACCGTCGACCGCTATGTCGCCGCCTATCTGGCCGAACATGTCGGCACGGTGATGGACGCGCGGATCACCGGCGTCGCCAGCTTCGGCTTCTTCGCCACGATCGACGGCGTGGGCGGCGACGGCCTGGTCCCGGCGCGCGACCTCGGCACCGAATATTTCCGCTTCGACGAAAGTTCGCAATCGCTGATCGGCGACCAGAGCGGCGAGACGTTCGCCGCCGGACAGCGGCTGCAACTGCGCTTGGCGGAGGCGAACCCGGTGTCGGGCGCGCTGCGCTTCGAACTACCCGATGGCAAGGGGTCGGCGGGGAGCGACCGGCGCAAGGGGCCGCCGCAGCGCGTGCTGAAACGGCGCGGGCGCCCGGCGAACATCCGGCATAACGGGCGCAAACGATGAACGTGGCGGTGCAGGATGTAGCCACGCGCAACCGGCGCGGCCGGTTTCGCCGCTGGTGGCGGATCAACGTCATCGGATCGGTCGATCACGACGCGGTGTTGCGGCAGGTGGCCGAGGAATCGGGCTGGTCGCCGCGCTATGGGCTGATGATCGTGCTGTCGATGGCGCTGTCGCTGCTGGGGCTGTTGATGCCGTCGGTCGCGGTGCTGATCGGGGCGATGCTGATCTCGCCGCTGATGATGCCGATCATCGGCCTCGGCTTCGGCATCGCGGTGCTGGACGTGCCCGACATCCGCAAGTCGCTGATCGCGCTGGCGATCGGGGCGGGGCTGGCGGTCGGGCTGTCCGCCGCGCTGGTCGCGCTGTCGCCGATCCAGACGATCACGACCGAGATTGCCGGGCGCACCCGCCCGACGCTGTTCGACCTGCTGGTCGCGTTCCTTTCCGCCATCGCCGGCGGCTATGCGCTGATCCGGGGCAGGGGGGCGACCGTGGTCGGCGTCGCGATCGCCATCGCGCTGATGCCGCCGTTGTGCGTGGTCGGGTTCGGCATCGCCACCCATAACGCGACCGTCGCGGGCGGGGCGTTGCTGCTGTTCTTCACCAACCTGATCACCATCGCGCTGACCGCCGCCGCGATGGCGCGCATCTATGGGTTCGGCCGGCACCTGACGCCGCGCAACACGACGTTTCAGGTCGTGCTGTTCGTCGGCGCGATGCTGGCGCTGGCGGTCCCGCTGGCCGCGGCGCTGCGCCAGATCGCGTTCGAATCGGTGGCGCAGCGCCAGGTGCGCAGCGCGATCCTGTCGCGCTTTCCCGACGAAGCGCGCCTCAGCCAGCTCGAGATCACCTATGACCGTAGCGCGGTGCGGGTGCGCGCGGTGGTGCTGACCCCGAAGCTCGACCCGCAGGCCGATGGCGCGCTGGCCGCGCAACTGGGCCGGCGGCTCGATCGGCGGCTGGACCTGCATGTCGACCAGATACGCAGCTCGATGGACCAGCAGGCGACCGAGGCGCAGCAGATCGCGAAGGTCAACGAACGCCCCGGCGCGACCTTCGGCCCGGTGCGCGAACGGATCATGGCACAGGTCGCGCTGGTGACCGGCGCGGCGGTCGACACGATGCAGGTCGACGATTCCAGCCGCAGCGTCCGCGCAGTCGCCGCCGAACTGCCCGGCCTGCCACCGCGCGGCTATCACGCGATCGAGGCACGGGCGCGGGCCGCCGCCCCCGGATGGCAGGTCGATGTCGTGCCGCCGGTCGCGGGCGATGCGCCGCCGCAGGTCGCCTATGTGGGCGGCATCGCCGATGCCCGCGCGTTGGAGGATGCGGCATGGCTGTCGGCGCGGCTGGACCGGGGAATCGTCGTCCGCGGCGGGACGGCGGTACAGCGCACGGCGCTGGTCGAGGGGATCGGCGCGCGCGGCGGCCGCGCGGTCGCCGGACCGGCGGCAGGGGCGCTGGTGCTGGCCTGGGCACCGGCGGCGGCGGCGCCGACGGCACCCGCGCAGGCAGTGATCGTTTCGGAGAGAAAATGATCGCTGTAACCGGAGTGTAACGCCCGGTTAGCTGCTGCTTTACCCTCCTGCCCTAACGCTGGCGGCTGATGGTTCAGCATTCCCGCCTCGACCCCGCCGCGATGGCCGATCACGTGACGATCGCGCAGGATGCGACGTTGACGCAGGTCGTCGACCGGTTTCGCCAGCATCACGACCTGCGCCTGCTGGCGGTCCTCGACCAGCGGCGGCGGCCGGTGGGGGTGCTGCGCGAGGTCGATGTCCGCGAACTGCTGTTCAACCCGTTCGGCCATGCGCTGCTGCGCAACCCCAGCTTCGGCAGCGGCACGGCGCAGCTGATCCGCCCCGCCACCATCGCCGACCATGAAACGCCGCTGCCCGACCTGCTGGCGATGCATGGCGACAGCGGCGTGGTGCTGGTGCAGCGCGGGTGTTTCTTCGCGCTGCTCGACCCGGTCCAGCTGCTGCGCATGGCGACCCGGTGGCACGGCGACGCATCGGCGCTGGCCCAGGCCCGCTCGCTGCGCGTCCATAGCGCCGCCAATGCGTTCGAAGCGGGGATCAAGGCGCTGGCGATCGACATCGGCACCGCCTGCACCGCGATCGGGCGGGTCGCCGCCGAACTGGACCAGCGCGCCACCGCCACCCATGGTAGCGCCGCCTCGGTCGCCGCCGCCGCGCACCAGACGGCGGTGGGGATGGTCGACCTCGAACAGCGCGGCCGCGCGCTGGCACTGTCGATCGAACGCATCACCCGCGACGCGGGCGAGGCGCACCGCCTGCGCGAACAGGCCAGCGCGGCGGTCGAACGTACCGGCGCGCAGGTCCGCTCGCTGTCCGATGTCGCCAACACGATCGAGGCGATGCTGGCGCTGATCCGTGGCCTTGCCAAGCAGACCAACCTGCTGGCGCTGAACGCCGGGATCGAGGCGGCGCGCGCCGGATCGGCCGGCACCGGCTTCGCGGTGGTCGCGGGTGAGGTGAAGTCGCTGGCGCGGCAGACCGAGGCGGCGGCGGGCGACATTGCGCGCCGGGTCGATGCGGTCCACGCGCTGCTGGGCGATGTCGACCACGGCCAGCGCGCGGTGCAGAACGCCATCGCCGCTATCGGCCAGATCACCACGACGATCGGCACGGCGGTCGCCGCCGAGCGCGAGACGACGCAGGCGATCGCCGTCCGGGTCGAGGAAACCCGTGGTGCCGGCGCGGACATCGACGCCCGCGCCGGGGCGATCGCGACGGCGGCGGACGGGATCGGCGACCGCGCGGGAATGCTCACGCGGATGGTCGACGGGCTGTCGACGCTCAGCCGGCAGTTGCAGGGCAGGGCGAGCGAACTGGTGGCGGCGGTCGCGTAGAACGGCGCCTCCGGATGCCTTCATCCGGTGACGGGTTCGCGCCATCCAGGGGGTGGCGAACCCGCGCACCACGCTCTATGCAAGCGCCATGACTGCCCGGATCATCGACGGAAAAGCCTTCGCCGCCACCGTGCGCGCGCGTGTCGCCACCCATGCCGCCGCCTTCGCGGCCGAGGCGGGCCGCCCGGCCGGCTTGGCCGTCGTACTGGTCGGGGAGGATGCCGCCTCCGCCGTCTATGTGCGCTCCAAGGGGAAGGCGACGCGCGAAGCCGGCATGGCCAGCTTCGAACACCGCCTGTCGGCCGATGTGACGCAGGACGAACTGATCGCGCTGGTCGAACAGCTGAACGCCGATCCGGCGGTCGACGGCATCCTCGTCCAGCTGCCCTTGCCCCGGCATCTCGACACCGATGCGGTGTTGCTGACGATCGACCCGGACAAGGATGTCGACGGCTTCCACCCGGTCAATGCCGGACGGCTGGCGACGGGCCTGCCCGGCATGGTGCCGTGCACCCCCTATGGTTGTTTGCTGCTGCTGCGCGACGTGCTCGGCGATCTGTCGGGGATGGACGCGGTGGTCGTCGGTCGCTCGAACATCGTCGGCAAGCCGATGGCGGCGCTGCTGACCGCCGAAAGCTGCACCGTCACCATCGCCCATTCGCGCACCCGCGATCTCGCCGACCATGTCCGCCGTGCCGACATCGTCGTGGCGGCGGTCGGCCGGGCGAACTTCGTCCCCGGCGACTGGATCAAGCCCGGCGCGACCGTGATCGATGTCGGCATCAACCGCACCGATGCGGGGCTGGTCGGCGATGTCGACTTCGCCTCGGCGTCACGGGTTGCGGGTGCGATCACCCCGGTGCCGGGCGGCGTCGGGCCGATGACCATCGCCTGCCTGTTGCGCAACACGCTGGTCGCCGCGCATCGCCGCGCCGGCCTCGTGTTCGACGATAGCGCGCTGTGATCGAACTGTTCGTCTCGTCGCTGATCACCTTCTTCGTGGTGATCGATCCGCCGGGCTGCGCACCGATCTATGCCGGGCTGACGACGGGCGCGTCGGATGCCCAGCGCCGCGCGATGGCGATCCGCGCCGTCGGCATCGCCACCGCGATCCTGCTGGTATTCGCGCTGTTCGGACAGGCGTTGCTGAAGGCGCTGGGCATCAGCCTCGACAGCTTTCGTATCGCGGGCGGCATCATGCTGTTCCTGATCGCGCTGGAAATGGTGTTCGAAAAGCGCACCCAGCGCCGCGAGGACCGCGCGCAGAAGATCATCGAGACGCCCGAGGTGGAGGACGTCTCCACCTTTCCCATGGCAATGCCGATGATCGCCGGGCCGGGGTCGATCGCGTCGGTCATGCTGATGATGAGCCAGGTCGGCGACTGGACCGCGCGCGCTGTGGTGCTGGGCGCGCTGGCCAGCATCCTCGCCCTGACGCTCGCCGCCCTGCTGGCCGCCGGCCCGCTGATGAAGCTGCTGGGTGCCCGGATCGAGGCGGTCATCACCCGCCTGCTCGGCGTCTTGCTCGCGGCACTGGCGGCGCAGTTCGTGATCGATGGAGTGCGGGCGAGCTTTTTGTAATTCAATACGCCCACACCGTAACGAAGTGTTGCTTTCTCGTTACACCCGATACGAAATCGCGACGCCCGGTGTCGGGCGTATTTACATACGGTGATCATTGGATCGATACCTTAGGAGCAAACCGGACCTCCGTTGGAGGGAAGGGGATGGCCAAATGCCTGATAAGGCGTGAAAAAAAGGGCTTCGACCACATGATTGCCACTATGTTGCGCGCCTCGCTGCGCCGCGGTACCGCGATGACCGCCCTTGCGGCGGCAGGCGCCGGCTTCCTCGCCGCTCCCGTCTATGCGCAGGAAGTGCCGCCCGCCGGCGCCACCGTTCCCGCCCCGACCGCTCCCTCCGACGACACGTCGCAGGACATCGTCGTCACCGGTTCGATCCTGCGCGGTGCCGATAGCGGCATCTCGCCGGTCACCACGCTGACCGCCGAAAACCTCGACGCGCGCGGCATCAACACGGTGCAGGACGCGATCCAGCTGCTGTCGTCGAACAACGGCCCGGCGCTGACCAACTCGTTCACCGCCAACGGCGCGTTTGCCGGCGGTGCGTCGGCCGTGTCGCTGCGCGGCCTGTCGACCAGCTCGACCCTGGTGCTGTTCGACGGCCTGCGTGCCGCCTACTACCCGCTGGCCGATGACGGTTCGCGCAACTTCGTCGACCTGAACACCATCCCCGACGACATCGTCGATCGCGTCGAAGTGCTGCGCGATGGCGCATCTTCGGCTTATGGCGCCGACGCGATCGCGGGCGTGGTCAACATCATCACGAAGCGCAGCGTCAAGGGCGTTTCGGGCCGCGTCGAAGCGGGCATTTCGGAAAACGGCGTTGCCGCGAACCAGCGCCTGACGCTGACCGCCGGCACCGGTGACCTCGATACGCAGGGCTACAACGCCTATATCAGCGGCTTCTACTTCCGCAGTGAAGGCGTGAAGAATAAGGATCTGCCGGGCATTTTCGCCACGGACGATCAGCGCAGCATCGGCGGCCCGAACGGCGTCCTGAACGGCCTGAACGCACAGGGCAACCTGAACGGCTTCAACGTCGGCAGCACCTTCTATGTCCGTCCGGGCACCTCGGGTCGCTATCAGATCCTGAACGCAGCCAACGGTTGCTATGCCGGTCCGTCGATCACGCCGAGCGCGGCCAGCCTCGCCGCCAGCGCGACGCTGCCGACCAGCAATGTCTGCCAGGAAGACGTCACCTACAACTACGGCAACGTGACGCCGGACATCGAACGCTTCGGCGGTTCGGCCCGCTTCACCGCCAAGATCGGTGACTCGTCGGAAGCCTATCTGTCGGTCAACTTCCAGCAGACCACGTCGAGCTATCTCGGCAACACGGGCACGATCCGCGGCAATGCGCCGACCGGCATCCTGTTCCCGCAGTTCTCGACCTCGTCGGGCGCGGCGACCTTCGCACCGGGTTCGGCGATCCTGACCCTGCCGGTCTATGTTTGCGCCGCGCGCGTGAACTGCACCGCCGCCAATGGCCGGCTGAACCCGAACAACCCGTTCGCGGCCGCCGGCCAGACCGCACAGATCCTGGGTCGTAACCAGGAGCAGACGTATAACGAGACGCGCAGCCGCGTGTATCGTGCGGCGTTCGGCCTGTCGGGTTCGATCTTCGACGACATCGACTACAACTTTAACGCGACCGCGATGCACACCGATCTGCAGCGCAAGCAGGACGGATATGTCTATATCCAGAACCTGCTGAACGTGATCGCCGACGGTTCGTACAACTTCGTCAATCCGGGCCAGAACAGCCAGGCGCTGAAGGATTACGTCACGCCGGTGAACATCACCGACGCATCGTCGGATTTGTACCAGGCGCAGGTGACCTTCACCAAGTCGCTGTTCGAACTGCCCGGCGGCCCGCTGCAGCTCGGCGTCGGCGGCTCGGTGTTCTACGAAGCGGTGAACGCACCCAGCGCCAACCCGGACACCAACGGCCCGTCGCAGCGCTACTTCACGCTCAACGCGTTCGGCACCGAAGGTAACCGTACCGTCACCTCGGCATTTGGCGAAATCCAGGCGCCGATCTTCGACATGCTCGATGTCAACCTGTCGGGTCGCTACGATCATTATTCAAGCGGTCAGAGCAACTTCTCGCCGAAGGCCGGTGCCCGGTTCAAGCCGTTCCGCCAGCTGACCATCCGTGGCACCTGGTCGCGCGGTTTCCGTATCCCGAGCTTCGCGGAAGCCAACGCGCTGCCGACGACCGGCTATGTCAGCCAGTCGATCACGAACGTGCCGGCCAGCTTCCGTGCGCAGTACGGCGCGGCCTGCGCCAACAACGCGACGGCGGCGACTGCCTGCCCGACCTACCTGACCGCCTATTCGATCGGGTCGACCACGCTCGCCTCGCCGAACCTGCAGCCGGAAAAGTCGCGCAGCTTCACCGCGGGGATTCAGTTCACGCCGATCCCGAACTTCACGTTCACGGTCGACTATTTCAACATCAAGAAGACCGGCGCGATCACCTCGCCGTCGAACGCACCGGCGATCGCCGCCTATTATGCGGGTCAGGCGATCCCGGCCGGATTCAACGTCATTCCGGACGCTCCGGACGTCAACCTGCCCAACGGTCGCCCGCGCATCGGCTTTGTCGAATCGCAGCTGATCAACTCGGACACGATCTTCTCGGAAGGTCTGGACTTCGGTCTGACCGGTCGCGTCGATTTCGGTGCGTTCCAGTGGCGCACCGCGGCCAACGCCAGCCTGTTGCTCGAACTCAGCACGACCTTCCCGGACGGTTCGAAGGAAACCTATGTCGACACGCTCGGCAACTTCAACCTGACTGCGGGCAGCGGCACGTTCAAGTGGCGCGGCAACTGGTCGAACACCTTCTCGTTCGACAAGGTCGACCTGACCGGCACCGTGAACTACATCTCGGGCTATGACCTGTCGGCAGAGGACCAGGGCGGCTCGTACCGCGACTGCTCGCTCAACCCCGGCTATGTCGACTGCCGCGTGAAGAGCTACATCACGGCCGACCTGAACGTCAGCTTCAACGTCAACGACAAGTTCACCTTCTACGTGAACGCGCTGAACGTGTTCGACCGCCTGCCTCCGATCGATCCGGTCACCTATGGTGCCCACCTCTACAACCCGGTGCAGGGCGGCAACGGCATCTTCGGCCGCAGCTTCCGTGCCGGTGCGAAGTTCGGCTTCTAGTCGCTTCGAACTTACAAGAACGGGCCGCTCCCCAACCGGGGAGCGGCCTTTTTTTGTGCGTCGAGGACGGCATCGACGATGCTACGGGGAAAGCCGGCGTCCATGATGGCAGGTAAAGGCGCAAACCGTGTCTCGGTTACGCAAAGGCACTGCTACCGGCACTCACAGCAAGCGCGTTCCGCAACCGCCGAAGGCTGAAATGTTGCTCAAGTGTTTCCGGCTTATTGCTCACTCGAACTTTGCTGATACAAAGCAACGGCTAGGTCTACATTAAAACTACATCGATAAGCGACGAACGCCCCGCGATAAGCGGGTTTCATTACCAAGGCAGTGCAATATAATATGTAATATCAATTACTTGGTTGTCGCTAGGCGGTGAACTTCCGCGCTCTGGCGTCTGTCTCTAAAATGCAACTCCATCATATTTTCGAAATCACGATGGCGGATGACAATTGCTTCCGAAGTTTCGCTGCCGTTATCCACCCGATGTTGCAACGCGGTTACGGCGCGTTTGAGGGAATAGGGGTGATTATGAAGAAGTCCGTCCGCACTGCCTTGCTGGCATCGACGTTGTTGATCGGGTTCGCGAACCCCGCGCTGGCACAGGTCGCGCCGGGAACTGCGGGTGCCGACCTGTCGGGTGAAGGCGACAATGGGCCGGAAATCCTGGTCACCGGTTCGCGTATCGCGCGCCCGGAAGTCGAATCCCCGGTCCCGCTTACCACGATCACGAGCGCACAGCTGTTGCAGGATGCTTCGGCGAACGTTTCGGACATCCTGAACGAACTGCCGCAGGTCGCGATCGGTTCGACCCGCACCAACACCAATTTTCTTACGTCGGGTACGGGCGTTTCGACCGTCAACCTGCGTGGTCTGGGGGCGAACCGCACGCTGGTGCTGGTCAACGGGCGTCGGTTCGTCGGCGGGTTCGGCGGCGACACGGCGGTCGACATCAACAACATTCCGGTCGACCTGCTCGAACGCGTCGACAACATCACCGGCGGTTCGTCAGCGGTCTATGGGTCGGATGCGGTCGCGGGTGTCGTCAACTTCATCATGCGTAGCAGCTTCGAAGGGCTGCAGGTTCGCGCGCAGGCCGGTGCCACCGAACGGGGTGACAATGGCCGTTACATGGTCAGCGTGACCGGCGGCACGAAATGGGGTGCGGACGATCGCGGCAACGCGATGATCAACTTCACCTATGACCGCGACGAAGGACTGTTGTCGGCCGACCGTGCCATTTCGGCGCAGGATTGCGCGAACCTGATTTGCGGGCCCGGCGCGTACAGCTCCTTTGCGCCGCAGGGCCAGTTCCAGCTGCTCAGCGCGGAAGGTGGCGCGCGCGCCGTCCTGCCCGGCAACGTATCGAACTTCTCCTACCGTCCGGACGGTTCGCTGGCGTTCCTGCCTGGTTATCAGACGGGCATCTATGGCTTCAACCGCAACGGCGTGCGCCGTATCGCGGTGCCGCTGGAACGGTATCTCGCGAACGGCATCTTCAACTACGAGGTCAACGACCGGATTCAGGCCTATGCGGAGGTAACCTACGCCCGCACCAGCTCGAACGCATCGCTCGAAGCCTTTGCATTGCAGAACGCTGACCTTGGTGCCGGCATCCCGATCACCAATGCGTTCATTCCCACGTCGGTTGCCGCCGCCATTGCTGCGGCCAATTCGGATGGCATCACCACCAACGACGTTTCGTCGATCGGCTTCCGCCGTCGCCAGAACGAAGTGTTTGACCGTAGCAACCGGGCAGAGCGCAACACGTGGCGCGCCGTCGCGGGTATTCGCGGCGACCTGGGCGGGAAGTTCAATTACGACATCAGCTATGTCTATGGCCACCTGAACGATTTCAACTCTAGCCAGGACATCGATACCGCGCGCTATCGCCAGTCGCTCGACTCGATCCGGGTCGGCACCGGCAATGTGGTCGGTACCGACATCGTCTGCCGCGACGTCGCGGCGCGCGCGGCTGGGTGCGTGCCCATCAACCTGTTCGGTCTGGGCACCGCCGATCCCCGCGCGGCTTCCTATGTCCAGGCGGTCGTGCCGAAGTCGGAAGACATCACCAACGAACAGCATGTCGTGACCGCGGTGCTGACCAATTCGTCGCTGTTCGATCTGGGCGCCGGTGGCGTCGGCATCTCGGCGGGTGTCGAATACCGGTATGAATCGGTCGTCGACGACCTCGACATCCTGACCAACACCGGCGGCAATTCGGGCAACCAGATCCCCGATCTGGTCGGTTCGCAGGACGTCAAGGAAGCCTTCGGCGAAATCAACGTGCCCTTGCTGTCGGACCGTTCGTTCTTCCGATATCTGGGTGTCAACGGCGCGGTTCGCTATTCCGATTATTCGACCGTGGGCAATGTGTTCAGCTGGAACGCGGGCGCGGAGTGGGAACCGGTCCGTGGGCTGCGTTTCCGTGGTCGCTACGCGGTAGCCAACCGCGCGCCGAACAACAGCGAACTGTTTAGCGCGCCGTCGGAAACCTTCGCATCGGTCACCGATCCGTGCGACGGCATTACCCGCACGTCAACGGGTGCCACCGATGCAGCTTGCCGCGCGGTCCCTGGCATTGCCTCCTTCTTTGCGGCCAATCCGAACGGCACGTTCGCCTACACGCTGGCCGATACGCAGAATATCAACGGCTTCGTCGGCGGCAACTCGGCACTGAGCGAGGAAAAGGCCAAGACGATCACCGCGGGGTTCGTCTTCACGCCCGACTTCCTGCCGGGGTTCCAGTTCACGGCTGATTATTTCGACATCCGGATCGATGGCGCGATCGACACGCTCGACCGTAGCGATACCGTCGAGAAGTGCCTGCTGACCGGTAACGCCGTTTTCTGCGACAACGTGCTGCGTAATGCCAACACCGGCATTCTGCAGACGGTCAATGCACAGCTCATCAACATCGCCGCCTACAAGGTTCGTGGCATCGACATGACGCTGCGCTATGGTCGCTCGCTCGGTCTGGCGACCGACGATCGCCTGACGCTGACCGCCAACTATACCTATCTGCTCGATAACAAGCGGCAGGACGATCCCGCCGCCGCCGAGGAAGAGGATGCCGGTGGTTTCGGTCGTGGTTCGACCCTGCGCAGCGCCTATTCGACGCACAACCTGAATGCGCGTGCGACCTATACGATCGAAGGCACCAGCCTGAGCTGGCAGACGAACTTCCTGAGCGGTGGCGATTTCATCCGCAACGGGTTCATCAGCAACGATCCGGCGGTGCTGGCGCTGAACAAGATCGACGATTACTGGCTGCACAACATCCAGATCAGTCAGGATGTCGGCAAGGCGTTCACCTTCTACGTCAACGTCGACAACCTGTTCGACACGAAGCCGCAATACCTGCCGGGAACGCCGTACGGCACTCCGACGGGTCTCGAAACGTCGGCCGACTTCGATCTGTTCGGTCGCCGCTTCACTGCCGGTGCGCGCTTCCGCTTCTGATCGGATCGCTTCGGCAAGAGAAGGGCGCCTTCCCATACAGGAAGGCGCCCTTTTCATTTACGCGACCGTCAGTTCCAGCCGCCCGTCACCCTCATCCACCCGCACGGTCGCGCCGTCGCGCACTTCGCCGCGCAGGATCAGGTCGGCGAGCGGGTCCTGCAGATAGCGCTGGACCGCGCGTTTCAGCGGTCGTGCGCCATACACCGGATCATAGCCGACGCGCCCCAGCCACGCCCGCGCGGCGTCGGTCATCTCGACCTTCACCTTGCGGTCGGCCAGCAGGCGGCCGACGCGGCCGACCTGGATGTCGACGATCGGCGCCATGTGATCGGCCGCCAGCCGGTGGAACAGAATGATCTCGTCCAGCCGGTTGAGGAATTCCGGCCGGAAATGCGCCCGGACCACGTCCATCACCTGCGGTTCGACCTCCTCGACCGGCTGTCCGTCGGCGAGGTTCGTCAGATATTGCGAGCCGAGGTTCGAGGTCAGGATGATGATCGTGTTCGAGAAATCGACCGTCCGTCCCTGTCCATCAGTCAGGCGACCATCGTCCAGCACCTGCAACAGGATGTTGAACACGTCGCCATGTGCCTTCTCGACCTCATCGAACAGCACGACCTGATAGGGGCGCCGCCGGACCGCCTCGGTCAGCACGCCGCCTTCCTCATAACCGACATAGCCCGGCGGGGCGCCGATCAGCCGGGCGACCGCGTGCTTCTCCATGAACTCGCTCATGTCGATCCGCACCATCGCGTTGGGATCGTCGAACAGGAACTCGGCCAGCGACTTGGTCAGCTCGGTCTTGCCGACGCCCGTCGGCCCCAGAAACAGGAAGCTGCCCAGCGGCCGGTTCGGGTCCTGCAATCCGGCACGCGAACGACGCACGGCGGTGGCGACGGCGCGCACGGCATCGGCCTGCCCGATCACTCGCTTGCCCAGCGCCTCCTCCATCGCCAGCAGCTTCTCGCGCTCGCCCTCCAGCATCCGGTCGACCGGGATGCCGGTCCAGCGGCTGACGACGCCGGCGATGTCGTCGGCGGTCACTTCCTCGCGCAGCATCGCGCCCGCCGATGCGCCCTCGGCCTCGACCAGTTGCTTTTCTAGCGTGGGGATGGTGCCATAGGTCAGCTCGGACATCTTCGCGAGATCACCCGACCGCTGCGCCTGTTCGAGCGCGACGCGCGCGGCGTCGAGCTGTTCCTTGAGCTTCGCTTCGGATGCGATCTTGTCGCGCTCCGCCTGCCACCGCGTTGTCAGCCCGGCCAGCTGCTCTTCGAGATTGGCCAGTTCCTCCTCCAGCGTGTCGAGCCGGTCGATGCTGGCGGCGTCGCTTTCGCGCCGCAGCGCCTCGCGCTCGATCTTCATGCGCAGGATGCGGCGGTCGAGGCTTTCGATCTCCTCGGGCTTGCTCTCCACCTCCATGCGGATGCGGCTGGCGGCCTCGTCCATCAGGTCGATCGCCTTGTCGGGCAGGAAGCGGTCGGTGATGTAGCGGTTCGACAGCGTCGCCGCCGACACCAGCGCGCCGTCGGTGATCCGCACGCCGTGGTGCAGCTCGTACTTCTCCTTCAGCCCGCGCAGGATGCTGATCGTGTCCTCGACGGTCGGTTCGCCGACGAACACCGGCTGGAACCGCCGCTGGAGCGCGGGGTCCTTTTCGACATGCTTGCGATATTCGTCGAGCGTGGTGGCGCCGATGCAGTGGAGTTCGCCACGCGCAAGGGCGGGCTTGAGCAAATTGCCGGCGTCCATCGCCCCTTCGGACTTGCCCGCACCGATCAGCGTGTGCATCTCGTCGATGAACAGGATGATCTGCCCCTCGGCGCCCTTCACCTCGTCGAGCACGCCTTTCAAGCGCTCCTCGAACTCGCCGCGATATTTCGCGCCGGCGATCAGCGACCCCATGTCGAGCGACATCAGCGCGCGGTCCTTCAACCCGTCGGGCACGTCGCCATTGGCGATGCGCAGCGCGAGCCCTTCGGCGATCGCGGTCTTGCCGACACCCGGTTCGCCGATCAGCACCGGATTGTTCTTGGTACGGCGGGCCAGGATCTGGATCGTGCGGCGGATTTCCTCGTCGCGGCCGATCACCGGATCGAGCTTGCCGTCGCGCGCCGCCGCCGTCAGGTCGCGGGCGAATTTCTTGAGCGCGTCATAGCGGTCCTCGGCCCCGGCGGTGTCCGCCGTCCGCCCGCCGCGCAGCTTGTCGATCGCGGCGTTCAGCCCCTGCGGCGTCACGCCAGCGGTGGTCAGCGCCTTGCCCGCCGCCCCCGGCGACAGGGTGAGCGCAAGCAACAGCCGCTCGACCGTGACGAAGCTGTCGCCGGCCTTGGTCGCGATCTGCTCGGCTTGGTCCAGCAGGCGCACGGTATCATTGTCGAGGCCGGGCGAGGATTGCGCGCCCGATCCCGACACCGCCGGCACCTTGGCCAGCGCGGCATCGGTCTCGGCATTGGCGCGGCGTGCATCGCCCCCGGCGGCGGCGATCAGGCCGGACGCCATGCCCTGTTCGTCGTCGAGCAGGGCTTTGAGGATATGTTCGGGGCTGATCCGCTGGTGATTGTTGCGGATCGCCACCGTCTGCGCGGCCTGCAAGAATCCTTTCGCGCGGTCGGTGAATTTCTCTAGGTTCATGGGATGCTCCCCTGTGATGTTGTCGGCGATATGGTGTGGTAAATGAGCAACACAAGAGCAGCCGCGCATCGATTGTTCGTGGAGCGCGTTCGGGCGTGATGGGGCGTGTCATCAGGGGGCTGGTCTGGACTGGCGTATGGATCGTTGCGGTCCTGTGTCTGGCCGTCACGATCGTGCCACGGTTCCTTGATCGCATCTATTATCGGGGGGTGGCGGGCGACCATTTCGACGGTGCGCGCTTCTTCAATCCCGACGGCGACGATACGTCCGCACCACCGGGCGGCAGCCGCAGCGGCTTTTTCTGGCGACAGGCGACCGGCAGCGACGGCCGCCCGGCATGGCTGGATCATGTGCCGGTACAGCCATGGAAGCCGACCCCGGTCGCACCCCCGGCGCCGATGCAGATCGCGGCGTACGGCGCGACCCCGCGACAGGTGGCGACAACGCCGTTGCGGGTGACATGGATCGGCCATGCCACCGCGCTGGTGCAGACGCCCGGCATCAACATCCTGACCGACCCGGTGTGGAGCGACCGCGCCGGGCCGTTCGGTTTCGGTCCGAAGCGGGTGGCGGCACCGGGGATCCGTCTTGCCGACCTGCCGCCGATCACACTCATCCTCATCAGCCACAACCATTATGACCATCTCGATCTGACCACGCTGAAGGCGTTGTGGGACCGCGACCGCCCGCTGATCGTCACGGCGCCGGGCAACGATGCGATCCTCCGATCTGCGGGGATCGATGCGGTCGCCGCCGATTGGGGGCAGGCGGTGGCGGTGCCGGGCGGCAACATGGTCGTGCCCGGCGGCGGCATGTGGGACCGCCCGGTCAAGGTCCATGTCGTGCGCAACCATCACTGGTCGAGCCGCTGGTTCGTCGACCGCAACCGCGCTTTGTGGTCGGCATTCGTCGTCGAACTGCCCGGCGGCAATTTGTTCTTCGCGGGCGATACGGGCATGGGTGACGGCAAATGGGTCGAGGAAGCCCGCGCGCTTGGCCCGATCCGCCTCGCGCTGGTGCCCGTAGGCGCCTTCCGATTCCAGCCCGGCCAGATGGCCAGCGGCGCGCATATCGGCCCGGTCGATGCGCTGGACGTGTTCGGTCGGCTCGGCGCGTCGCGCGGGATGGCGATCCACTGGGGCACGTTCCGCCTGTCCTATGAAGCCTGGGCCACGCCGCCCAAATTGCTGACCGCCGCGAAACGCTGTGCCGGGCAGACCGACCGCCGTTTCGGCGCGGTCGCCATCGGTCGTCCGGTCGACATCGCCCCGATGACCACACCGCCTGCACCTGCGTTCGACCGCGCCGCGATCCTGCGCTGTCTGGAGACGGGGGAGGGCAACGCCTTGCGCTGACCGCCTTATCCGGCCTAATAGTTACGACAGATACGATCCGGCAAAGACCGGGCCATTGGAGAGAGACATGCTCGATTTCGCGCTCGGCGAGATGGCAGATGCCATTCGCGAGACCACGCAGCGCTTCGCCGCCGACCGCATCGCGCCGATCGCGGCGGCGGTCGATGCGGAGGATCGCTTCCCACAAGAGCTATGGCCCGAAATGGGCGCGCTCGGCCTGCACGGCATTACCGTCAGCGAAGCGGATGGCGGCTTGGGCCTCGGCTATCTCGAACATGTCGTCGCGTGCGAGGAAGTGGCGCGCGCCTCGGCCTCGGTCGGCCTGTCCTACGGCGCGCACTCCAACCTGTGCGTCAACCAGATCGCGCGCTGGGGCAATGCCGAGCAGAAGGCCAAATATCTCCCCAAGCTGATCAGCGGCGAGCATGTCGGGTCGCTTGCCATGTCCGAAGTCGGCGCCGGCTCCGACGTCGTGTCAATGAAGCTGCGTGCGGACAAGGTCGACGGCGGCTGGCGCCTGAACGGCACCAAATTCTGGATTACCAACGCGCCGTACGCAGCGACCTTGGTCGTCTATGCCAAGACCGCGCCGGATGCCGGTTCGAAAGGGATCACCGCTTTCCTGATCGAACAGGATTTCGCCGGCTTTTCGATCGGGCAGAAGATCGACAAGTTGGGGATGCGCGGGTCGCCGACCGCCGAGCTGGTGTTCAACGACTGTTTCGTTCCCGACGACAACGTCATGGGGCCGCTGAACGGTGGCGTCGGCGTGCTGATGTCGGGCCTCGATTACGAACGGGTCGTGCTGTCGGGCATCCAGCTCGGCATCATGCAGGCGTGCCTCGACACCGTTCTCCCCTATGTCGCCGAGCGCCGTCAGTTCGGCAAGCCGATCGGCGCGTTCCAGCTGATGCAGGGCAAGATCGCCGACATGTCGGTCGCGCTCAATTCGGCCCGCGCATACGTCTATGCGGTGGCGAAGGCGTGCGACGCCGGCCGCACCACCCGCCACGATGCGGCGGGCGCGATCCTGCTGGCGTCGGAAAACGCGGTGAAGGTCGCCAACGACGCGATCCAGGCGCTGGGCGGCGCGGGGTACACCAAGGACTGGCCGGTCGAGCGGTATTTCCGCGATGCGAAGCTGCTCGACATCGGCGCCGGGACCAACGAAGTTCGCCGGATGCTGATCGGTCGCGAATTGCTGGGCGAGGGGACGCGCGCACAATGACGGTGCTGCCGACGCTGATCGATCGCAACGCGGCCGCTTTCGCCACCAATGCCGCGCACAATGCGGCGCTGGCCGCCGAGCTGCGCGACCGCATCGCCACCACGGCGCTCGGCGGGCCGGAGCGTAGCCGCGAGCGTCACGTCGCGCGCGGCAAGCTGCTGCCCCGCGATCGCATCCACCGCGTCCTCGACGCCGGATCGCCGTTCCTCGAAGTCGGCGCGCTGGCCGCCAACGGCATGTATGGCGACGAGGCCCCGGCGGCGGGCGTGATCGCCGGGGTGGGGCAGGTCCATGGCCGACAGGTGATGATCGTCGCCAACGACCCGACCGTAAAGGGTGGCGCGTACTTCCCGATGACGGTGAAAAAGCATCTCCGCGCACAGGAGATCGCGACCGACAACCAGCTGCCGTGCATCTATCTGGTCGACAGCGGCGGCGCGAACCTGCCGCACCAGGCGGAGGTCTTCCCCGACCGCGACCATTTCGGCCGCATCTTCTTCAACCAGGCGCAGATGTCGGCGAAGGGCATTCCCCAGATCGCCTGCGTGCTGGGCAGCTGCACCGCCGGCGGCGCCTATGTGCCGGCCATGTCCGACGAGACGGTGATCGTGCGTAACCAGGGCACGATCTTCCTCGCCGGCCCGCCGCTGGTCAAGGCCGCGACGGGCGAGGTCATCACCGCCGAGGAACTGGGCGGGGCCGACACCCATGGCCGCAAGTCGGGCGTGGTCGATCATGTCGCGGAAGACGACGAACAGGCGCTGCTGATCGTCCGCGACATCATCGCGACGCTCCCCCCTCCACGCCGCGCCGAGATGGCGTTGACGGCGCCCCAAGCCCCGCTTCACGACCCCGCCGACCTTGCTGGCATCATCCCGACCGACGTCCGCGCGCCCTATGATGTGCGCGAAGTCATCGCGCGGCTGGTCGACGGGTCCGAACTGCACGAATTCAAGCCGCTCTACGGCACGACCTTGGTCTGCGGTTTCGCCCGCATCTGGGGAATGCCGGTCGCGATCCTTGCCAACAATGGCGTGCTGTTTTCCGAAAGCGCGCAGAAGGGCGCGCATTTCATCGAACTCGCCTGCCAGCGCCGCACGCCGCTGCTGTTCCTCCAGAACATCTCCGGCTTCATGGTCGGCGGCAAGTACGAGGCGGAGGGGATCGCCAAGCATGGCGCGAAGCTGGTGACGGCGGTCGCGACGGCGCAGGTGCCCAAGATCACCGTGCTGATCGGCGGCAGCTTCGGCGCGGGCAATTACGGCATGTGCGGGCGCGCCTATTCGCCGCGCTTCCTGTTCACCTGGCCCAACAGTCGCATCTCGGTGATGGGCGGCGAACAGGCGGCGAGCGTGCTGGCGACCGTCCACCGCGACGCCGACAGCTGGACGCCGGAGCAGGCGGAGGCGTTCAAGGCCCCGGTGCGCGACCGTTACGAAACGGAGGGCAGCCCCTATTACGCCACCGCACGGCTGTGGGACGACGGCGTGATCCTGCCCGAACAGACCCGCGACGTGCTGGGCCTCGCCCTGTCGGCGACGCTGAACGCGGCCATAGCGGACCGGGCGCAGTTCGGTATCTTCCGGATGTGATGGCGGCCCCCCGCGCACCCCTCCCGTATCCCCGCGCAGGCGGGGATCCAGAGCCAAGCAGGCCGACGTCGGTCGCTGGCAACCCTGGACCCCCGCCTGCGCGAGGGTACGCGGTCGAGTGGGGCAATACTTTGCCCCATAAGCTGGACGTACCCCGGCGCAGGCCGGGGCCCAGTTGGGCGCCATCACCGCATGACCGCACCCGGCCCGCAACTGGACCCCGGCCTGCGCCGGGGTACGCTTGGCATGGGGAAGGGGCAGCATGACCACCATCTCCGGCCTCCCCCCCATCGGCCCGCCCGGCCCGCAGGACGTCGGCGTCGCCCCCGGCAAACCGCAACCCCCGGCCACGCCCGCCCCCCCGACGACCGCGCTCGGCATCGACACCGTCGCCTATGACGCGATCGTGGCGATGGTCACCCGCGCCATCGCCAGCCTGCCGCCGGGCATGGCGCTGTCCAGCTTCATCGCTACCGTCGCCCGCGTGACGGCGGAGGTCGAGGCGCAACTCGCCGCGCGCCCGACACCGGAAGGGCAGGGCGCAACGCCCACCGCTGCCGCCACGCAAACCCACACCACGCCCCTTCCCGAAGCGGTCGCCCAGCGCCTGGCCGCCGCCTTCGCCGCCGACCCGGCCGCCGCGCGCGCCGCGATCGCCGATCCGCTGCAACCCCTGCCGACCAGCCCGGCGGAGGTCAGCGCCCGCGACCTCGCGCTCGCCGCCGCCGCGATGCTGGGCGGGCGGGTCGATCCCGACCGTCCGATCCCGACATCCCACCCCCTCGCGACCGATCCCGACCGCGACAGCCTTTCCACGGAACAGCCCATGCGCGACCGCCTCTACCTGCTCGACCCGAGCTTCGCCGACCCGGCCTATCCCGACCGGACCTTCTATTGCCGCGACTGCATCACCATCGACGGGCTGCTCGCGCGCTTTCCGGACAAGGCGACGATGCTGGACATCATCCGCATCCCCTATCCCCGCCCGCGCGACGCCGTGATCGCGGTCGTCGGCGAAGCGCACCAGAATCTGCCGCTGCTGGTCCTCGCCCCCAATGCCGATCCGGCGCTGGCCGACGGTCGCCACGACGGCACCTATTTCGTCAGCGATCTTAAAGGCTTGCTCCACGCGCTGCACGTCCGTCACGGTTTGCCGGAGGCGCATCCATGACCCTTTCCTACAGCCCGGCTTCCATGTCAGACCATCGGCGGGAGGCTTTCCGCGCAGGCCAGGGTCACGCACCGCGCGCATGGCGCACGAGTGTGAACTTTGTGAACTTTGGAGCGGCGCGATGATCGAATCGCTGCTGATCGCCAACCGGGGGGAGATCGCCCGCCGCATCCTCCGCACCGCCCGCCGCCTCGGCGTGCGCACCATCGCGGTGCATAGCGACGTCGATGCCGGCCTGCCCTTCGTCCGCGAAGCCGACGAAGCGGTCTGCATCGGCCCGGCCCCAGCTCGCGAAAGCTATCTCGACCAGGCGAAAATCCTTGCCGCCGCACAGGCGACCGGCGCGGCGGCGATCCACCCCGGCTATGGCTTCCTGTCGGAGAATACCGAGTTTGCCGAAGCCGTCGTCGCCGCCGGACTGGTCTGGGTCGGCGCACCCGCATCGGCGATTCGCGCGATGGGCCTGAAGGACGCGGCCAAGGCGCGGATGATCGCGGCCGGCGTGCCCGTCACCCCCGGCTATCTCGGCGAGGACCAGTCCCCCGAACGCCTCCGCGCCGAGGCTGACGCCATCGGCTATCCCGTCCTTATCAAGGCGGTGGCCGGCGGCGGCGGCAAGGGGATGCGCCGCGTCGACGATGCGCGCGCCTTTGCCGACGCGCTCGACAGCTGCCGCCGCGAAGCCGCCGCATCGTTCGGCGACGACCGCGTGCTGATCGAGAAATACATCCTGTCGCCCCGCCATATTGAGGTGCAGGTCTTCGGCGACACCCATGGCAATGCGGTGCACCTGTTCGAACGCGACTGCTCGCTGCAACGCCGTCACCAGAAGGTGATCGAGGAAGCGCCCGCGCCCGGCATGGACCCCGCCACCCGCGCGTCGGTGTGCGACGCCGCCGTCCGCGCCGCCCGCGCGGTCGACTATGTCGGGGCGGGGACGATCGAATTCATCGCCGACGCCTCCGAAGGGCTGCGCGCCGACCACATCTGGTTCATGGAAATGAACACCCGGCTGCAGGTCGAACACCCGGTGACCGAAGCGATCACCGGCACCGATCTGGTCGAATGGCAGCTGCGCGTCGCCTCGGGCGAGCCGTTGCCCAAGGCGCAGGACGAACTCGCCATCACCGGCTGGGCGATGGAGGCGCGGCTCTATGCCGAGAACCCGGCGACCGGATTCCTGCCGTCGACCGGCCCGCTCACCCATCTTCATCTGCCAAGCGACATCCGCGTCGATGCCGGGGTGGAACAGGGCGATACGGTCACCCCGCATTACGACCCGATGATCGCCAAGCTGATCGTCCACGCCCCCACCCGCACCGCCGCCGCCGCGAAGCTGGCTGAGGCCGCGGCGTCGGTACAGGTCTGGCCGGTGCGCACCAACGCCGCGTTCCTAGCGCGCTGTGCCGGCGACCCGGACTTCGTGGCCGAGGCGATCGATACCGGCTTCATCGAAAGCCATGCCGATCGGCTGGTCCCCGATGGTAGCGCGTCGGACGCCATCGCCGGAGCGGCCGCAGCGGCTCTGGTCCAGCGCGACCCGACCGACCCGTGGCGCGCGCTGACTGGCTTCCGCCTCAACGCCGCGCCCGACCAACGGGTGGCGGTCGCGATCGGCGGCGCCACCCGCCTCGCCACGCCGATGCCGGGCGGCAGCATCGCGCAGGTCGGCCACGAACGCGTCCTGTTCGCCGCCGGGGAAGCCTTCCCCTTCGCCGCACCGGTCGCGGGGCAGGGCGGCGGCGCATCGGCCGGCGACGGCGCGATCCTCTCCCCCATGCCCGGCCGCATCGTCGCGGTCGAAGTCGCCGCCGGCGACCGCGTCACCGCCGGACAGCGGCTGGTCGTGCTGGAGGCGATGAAGATGGAACAGGCGCTGCTCAGCCCGTTCGACGGCATCGTCGCCGACCTCACCGCCACCGCCGGCGGGCAGGTGGCCGAAGGCGTCGTGCTGGTCCGCATCGAAAAGGACGCAGCATGAGCGGCCGCTATTATGACGACTGGCAGGTCGGCGACCGGATCGACCACCCGATCCGCCGCACCGTGACCGAAACCGACAATCTCCTGTTCTCGGCGATGACCCACAATCCGCAGCCGCTGCACATCGATGCGGAGGCGGCGAAGGCGTCGGAATTCGGCCAAATCCTCGTCAACGGCACCTTCACCTTCGCGCTGATGGTCGGGCTGTCGGTGGGGGAGACGACGCTCGGCACGCTGGTCGCGAACCTCGGCTACGACCAGTTGGTCATGCCCAAGCCCGTCTTCCTTGGCGATACCCTCCGCGCCACGACCGAGGTTACGGCCTTGAAGGACAGCCGCTCGCGCCCCGATGCCGGCATCGTCACGTTCCAGCACGAACTGCACAACCAGCGGGGTGAGGTGGTGTGCCGCTGCCTGCGCACCGCGCTCATGCAGCGCCGCCCATGAAGCTGCGCTCGTTGCTGTTCGTGCCCGGTGACCGGGCGGATCGCTTCGCCAAGGCGGAGGCCAGCGGGGCCGATGCGCTGATCCTCGACCTTGAGGATGCGGTCGCCGCTTCCGCCAAGGACACGGCCCGCGCCGCCGTCCGCGAATGGCTGGGCGAGGGGGCGTCGCTGCCGCGGTTCGTGCGGATCAACCCGGTCGACGCCCCGCTGGCGCTCGCCGATCTCGACGCGCTGGCCGGTACGCGCCCCGACGGGATCATGGTGCCGAAGGCGGAAGGGGCGGCGACCATCGCGGCGCTCGACCCGCTGCTCGCCGAGCGGGGACTGGCCGACATACCGTTGCTGCCGATCGCGACCGAAACCCCGGCGGCGATCTTCCAGCTCGGCAGCTATGGCGCGGTCGCGCACCGCCTTGCCGGGATCACCTGGGGCGCGGAGGACCTGCCCGCCGCGATCGGTGCCGCGACCTCGCGCGAGGAGGACGGCCGCTACACCGCGCCCTATGAACTGGCCCGCGCGCTCACCCTGTTCGGCGCGCACGCCGCCGGGGTCGCGGCGATCGATACCGTCTATCCGGCGATCCGCGACGACGCGGGCCTCACCGCCTATGCCGCCCGCGCCGCGCGCGACGGCTTTACCGGGATGATGGCGCTCCACCCGGCGCAGGTCGCGGCGATCAACGCCGCTTTCACGCCCAGTGCGCAAGCGGTCACGCGGGCGCAGGCGATCGTCGATGCCTTTGCCGACAACCCAAATGCCGGCGCGCTGCAGGTCGACGGCAGGATGGTCGACGCCCCCCACCTGAAACAGGCGCGGCGGATACTGGCGATACGCTAACTTCTCCCCGCTCGCGGGGAGGATCAGGTCATTCCACCGGCGGGCTGGGCGGCGGCGTGGCCAGCTTGCGCAGCGCCGCCGTCCGCTCGCGTTCGACCGCCGCCCGGTCGGCGGCCAGCCGCTTGCGCACCGCCAGATAATGCAGCGCCGCGCGGCGATCGTCCTCGCCCGTCAGCGATGCGGGCAGCTGCTGCGCGGCTTCCTCCAGCGCGGCGGGCGTCGGGACCGGGGTGGCGGGGGGCAGGCCGGCATGGCCCTGCGACGCGATGTCGTACCAATGCGCGGCGGCCTGCGAAAATCCGGGCAGGGTGGCGGCCACCGCGTCGAACTGTTCGACCGCCATCGCATGGCGCACCAGCTCCGCCTCGATCGGGATCAGCGCGCGTTCGGCCAGCAGCATCCGGAGCATCGCCGCGTCCCGGTCGAACCGGCCCCAAGCGGCATGGTTGAAGGCGTGCTGGCTGCGCTGCAGCGTCAGCGCGCGCAGCACGTCGGCGCGGTCGGGTTGCCGCCAGACCCACGCGATCCCCTGCACCGCGAAGCACCCCCATGCGACCAGCGCAAAGCCCGCCAGCGCCAGCAACAGGATGCGCCAGCCCGGCTGTCCCGCCGCACCGGCCGCGATGCCGACCACCACGCCCGCCAGCGCCGCCGCCGCCAGCCCCACGCGCGGGTCGCGATACCATGTCTCGCGCAAAGCAGCCTCTCCCCATTCCACCGATAGCCGGCGATCTTAGCACCGATCGTACCGGGGGCGACACCGGCAATGCGCGGCGGGCGTGCCGCGATGGGATGGGGTCAGGCCGCCAGCTGCAACCGGTCGCGGCCCTCGGCCTTGGCACCGTACAGCGCCCGGTCGGCCGCGCGCAGCACCGCCGCCGCGCTCACCATGCCATCGACCGCCGCGATCCCCGCGCTGACGGTCAATTCGACGATCGAACTTCCATGGCGCAGCTTGGTCGCGGACAGCGTCGTGCGCAGCCGTTCGCACAGCGCCTGCGCCTGTTCGATGCCGGTGCCGGGGAACAGGACGCCGAACTCCTCGCCGCCCAGCCGGGCGACGACATCGCCGTCGCGCATCACCCCGCGTGCGATCCGGGCAAAGGCCTGCAGCACATGGTCGCCGGTGTCGTGGCCGTGGCGGTCGTTGACCGCCTTGAAATGGTCGATGTCGAACACCGCGACGCATCCGGCGATACCGTTGCGCGCGGCGACATCGATCCGCTGCGCCAGCGCCGCATTGAACACCCGGCGATTGGCGAGACCGGTCAGCGGGTCGGTCGACGCCGCGCGCGACAATTCGGCTTCCAATGTCTTGCGATGCGATACGTCGCGGATCATCGATACGGTCCCGGTCACCCGCCCGACATCGTCCTGCACCGCGCGGGTGTGCGATTCGAACCAGCGCAGCGCGCCGCTGGTCACCCGCGCGCGATATTCGACGATCTGCGTGCCCTGCACATCGGTCAGCGCGTCGCGGTGGGCGACCAGGACCAGGTCACGGTCGACCGGATGCACCATTTCCAGCGCGCGGCGGCCCTGCAATTGCGCCGGGCTGCGCCCGACGATCTGTTCGATCGAGGGGGAGAGATAGGTGATCCGGCCGCCGGTATCGATGCCCAGCACGATGTCGGTCGAATGGTCGGCGAGCAGGCGATAGCGCGCCTCGCTCTCCCGCAACCGCCGGTACAGCGCCTGCCGCCGGCTGAGGTCCGCCGCCACCGGAAAGGTCGTCAGGATGGTACAGGCCAGATAGAATTGCAGGAACTCCATCCGCGACTGCAGGTCGCCGCCGATAAAGGCCGTCGGCCCCATTCCCTGCGTGGTGGCATAGCCGCCGACCAGCGCCAGCACGATCGCCGCCGCCGCCGTGCCCGGCAGCCCCAGGCGGAACGTGGTCAGCATCACCGGCAGCAGGGGCAGGAACAGCAGCGGCCGGTCGTTCTGCACGAACACCGCCGCCGTCACCGCCGCCGTCGCGGTCAGCAGCACCGCGCCCTCCACCCGCTGTTGCCGGCCTGCGCCGCGCCACATCCGCCCGACCGCGCCGCTCAGCAGCAGCGACAGCACCGGCGTCATGGTAATCATGCTCAGGCTGTGGCCAACGAACCAGATGCGCCATTGCCGTTCGAACGGCAGGCCGAACCAGGTCGCGACGATGCCGGCCGCCGCGGTCGCGCCCAAAGCCGGGGCCACGATGCCGACCGCCGCGACGAACCGCGCGATCCGGTCGAGCGACCCGAAATAGCCCCGCCGCACGCGCAGCTTGCGGAACAGCCACGCCGCCATCCCGACCTCGCCCACCTTGGCGATCGCCATCGGCACCGCCGCCGCCGGCCCGAAGCCGAACAGCGACGTCGCCGCCATGCTGCCGATCGCCGCGCCGATCAGGATCGCACGCCAGTCGCGGCGGGGCCGGGCGATCAGCAGTGCCAGCACGAACGGCGTCGCGGGCACCATGCTCGACAGGCCGCCCTGATGGTTCGACAGGATCGTGGCCGACGACAGCAGGAAATAGAGCAGGGCCGTAACCCATCCGATCCGCTGCCTGTCGATGCCTGTCGCCATGGCGGCTGCATGGGCTAACATCGGTTAACGCCGGGTATAACCATGCGCTAACCGGCTCCGAACCGATCGAATTTGTCCCGCTTCCGCTGGCCGAACAGCAATTTTCGTTCAAGGTGATGCCGCAGCGCCGCGTAATAGGCTTCGAGGAAGGCGAGGTCATATCCTTCTTCCCGCCGGCCCAGTTTCCGGCGGATCGCGGTCGCCACGGCGTACAGGTCGGCGCGGTCGTTCCGGCGCAACACCTCCTCCAGCCGCTGCAGCTCGAACGCGCCATAGGCATCCAGTTCGGCGGCACTGAACGGGGAGATCCGCGCCTGGTCCGACGCGTGCGCCGTCTGGATCAGCAGATCCTCACCCAGCGTGCGCACCTCGCGTTCGACGACCCAGGTGCCCGCGATCAGGTCCCCCGCGCGCAGCCGGTCGCGGTTGAACAGCGGCAGGAACACCAGGATCAACGCCCATCCCAGCGCCAGCGTCGCGGTCCACGCGGTCGCCATCCCCTCGGCAAAGGCAAAGGCGAGGAAGAATAGCGGCAGGAACACCTCGATCTCGCGCAGCAGGTTCCGCGCCAGCACCGCCGATCCGGTCAGCCGGCCGCCGTCGCGCGACACGACGCGCAGCTTCAGCAGGCGCTTGCCCGGCGTCGCCGCGCGCTTGCCCGCCTCGAACAACACGAAATAGAAGTTGCGCAGCAGGAAGAAGCCCAGCAGCCACACGACCGCATAGAGTGACGCCGCACCGCGTGGGCCGCCGATGGCGAGCGATGCGATCAGCAGCGACGCCCCGATCAGCACCGCGACCATTATGATCGCGTCGATCAGGAACGCCCCCGCGCGCGCGCCTGCCGACCCGAGCCGGAGGTTGAGCGGCACCCCCTCCGGCGTGACCAGCTGCCGGTCGAGCGTCTGGGGCACGCGTGGGCGGCGCGCCTTGCGTTCACGCCGCGCCACGGCGCCCTCCGAAGGTGAAATAGAGCGTCCACAGCGCCAGCATCATGGCCCCGATCGCGAGGCGCGCGCTGTCGTCGTTCACCAGCTGCCGGGCGAACCCCTCGAGCAACCCGGCGACCAGCAGCATCAGGATGACGCCGATCATCACCACCGCGCCCCGCCGGCCGGCGTCCGCGGCGGCGGCCATGCGGGTGCGCTCGCCGGGAAAGGCGACGGCGCGGCCGATATGCATCCCCGCCGCCGCCGCGATGGCGATCGCGCCAATTTCGGTCGTGCCATGGATCATCAGCCACGCGAACAGCCCCCAGCCAAGGCCATGCGGCACGAACGCGGCGAACATCGCGCCGGCCATCGCGCCATTCTGCACCGACAGGATGATCGTCGGGATGCCGAACAGGAACCCCAGCGCGAAGGCCGTGATCGCGACCTGCGAATTATGGGTGAACAGCGACGTGGCGAACACATGCAGCCCGCCCTGGTCCGGCGGGGCATAGAGCGATCCGCGCAGCGTCGCCGCGCTGGCGTTCATGTCGCGTCCGCTCGCCAGTTCGGGGGAGATCATCGCCGAATACCATGCCGGATCGGTGCGGACGAGGTGATAGGCGGCGACCGCGCTCAGGATCAGCAGCGCGGTCGCCAGCAGCAGTTCGGGGGCGATCGCGCGCACCGCCCGCGGCCAGCCGGTGGTGAAGAACGCCTTCACCTGCTGCCACCATGGCTCGCGCGCCGAATACAGCGCGAAATAGGCCCGCGTGGACAGCGCCTCCAGATAGCCGACCAGCGACGCGTCGAGCGAGGTCGCCCGCGCGATCGACAGCGCCGACAGCGTGGCCCGGTATAGTCGCGGCAGGTCGACCAAATCCGCGTCCGACAACCGGCGCGGTGATTTCTTTTCCAGCTGGTCGAGCAACCCCTCCAGCCGTGCCCAGTCGCCCTCGCGCTCGGCACGGAAATGGCGGGTGGCGAAGGTGACGGTCATCGGCCGCGCTCCCGGTGGTGCAGATAGCGTTCGACCAGCGCCAGCGGCATGGTGTCGGCGGTCGCCTCGATCACGTCGATCCCCATCCGCCGCAGCCGTTCGACGACGATCGCCCGGTCGCGCAGCAGCAGGTGGGCGACATTGGCGCGGACCAGATCGTCGGCGTGTGTCGGCTCGGCATCGCGCAATCCCTCCAGCTCGACATCGCGGAACAGCACGAACAGCACGCGGTGGCGCTTCAGCATCCGCTGCGCGGCGGCGAGCAGCAGTTCGGCGCTGGTCGTGTCGGTAAATTCGGTGAACAGCACCACCAGCGCGCGCCGGTCGAGCTTCTGGTCGAGGGTGACGAGGCCGAGCGTATAGTTGCTCTCCTCCGCGCCATAATCGATGTCGGCGGCGGCGTGGTGCAGCCGGGCGAAGCCGCGCGTGCCGCCGCCGATGCTGCCGCTGTCGACCTGCGGCCGCGCGCCGAACGAATAGAGCCGCACCCGGTCGCCGGATTTCAGCGCCACGAACGCGGCGAGCAGCGCCGACGACACCGCCCGGTCGATGCGCGGAATGTCGCCGACCGGATCGGTCATCGCCCGGCCCGCATCGACCGCGAACACGATCATATTGTCGCGTTCGACCTGAAATTCGCGCGCCAGCAGCGACGCGTGGCGGGCCGACGCCTTCCAGTCGATCGACCGGCGTTCCATGCCGGGCTGGAAATCGGTCAGCACCTGGAAATCCTGCCCGTCGCCATGGTCGCGGCGCAGCCGGTTGCCGATGCTCACGCTGTTCAGATATTGGCGCATCCCCTGGTCGCGCACCGGGCGGATGTCGGGCAGCACGGGAATGTCCCGCTCGGCCTTCGCGCTCACCTGTCGCCATGCCAGCCCAATCGGGCCGGCCTGCCGCGCCCAGAGCCGTCGCAGCCGCGCCTTGCCGCGCCGCTCCGCGCGAAAGCGGCCGGGACCGATGCGGTCGACCGGGCCGTCGAACGCGGCGGCGATGTCCGCATTGCCCAGCGTAAACGTCTCGCCGATGTTCAGCGTGGCGGGCAGCCCCTCGGGCATCGCCAGGACCGGCTTCTTCGCCAGCAGCGCATCCGCCACGATCAGCGCCAGCACGCCCGCAATCCACAGCGGCGCGGCGATCCACGCCGCCGGTGCCAGCACGCCCAGCGCCAGCCCGACCGGCGCGGCGAGCGCGGTCAGCTGGATGGCGCGGGGGCTGGGGACGATCATCGCGGCGCGTCGACCGATGCGATCAGGCTGGCGACGACGTCATCGACCCGCCGCCCGTCGATCTCGGCGCTGGGCGACAGGATCAGGCGGTGGCGCAGCAGCGCGGGGGCCAGCGCCTTCACATCGTCGGGAATGACATAATCGCGCCCGTCGAGCGCCGCGCCCGCGCGCGATGCGGCGGCCAGCGCCGATGCGGCACGTGGGGATGCGCCCGACGACAGGTCGCCATGCTCGCGCGTCGCGCGGATCAGCCGCACGATATAGTCGATCACTTCGTCGACCAGCCGCACCTGCCCGACCGCATCGATCGCGGCGGCGATGGCGCCGCTGTCCGCGACCTGTGCCACGCCCGAATCCTGCGGCGCGGGGGTGCCGGTGCGCGTGCCGTACTGCGCGACGATCGCGCGTTCGGCGTCGATGTCGGGCCAGCCGATCGCGATCTTGAACAGGAACCGGTCGAGCTGCGCCTCGGGCAGCGGATACACGCCCTGTTGCTCGATCGGGTTCTGCGTCGCGACCACGGTGAAGCGGTCGGACAGATGCTCGGTCCGCCCGTCGATGGTGATGCGCCGTTCCTGCATCGCCTCCAGCAGCGCCGCCTGCGTCTTGGGCGGGGTGCGGTTGATCTCGTCGGCCAGCAGCAATTCGCAGAAGACGGGGCCACGGGTCAGCGCGAACTCCGACGTCTGGAAATTGAACAGGTTGGACCCGATGATGTCGCCGGGCATCAGGTCGGGCGTGAACTGGATGCGCCCGAAATCGAGGCCCAATGTCCGCGCGAAACTCTGCGCCAGCAGCGTCTTGGCGGTGCCTGGCGGTCCTTCGAGCAGGACGTGACCGGCCGAGAACAGCGCGATGGTCAGCAGGCGGACGGCGCCTGACTGTCCCACGACCGCCTTGCTGATTTCCCGGTCGATCGCCGATCCCAGCGACCGTACCTCGTCGAGCGTCATGCGCCTGTTCCCTTCTTCCATGCGGTAAGGTCTTTCGCCGCGGCCAGCGCCGCGCCTTCGGTGGTGGCGTCGCGCAGGCGACGGTCGATGTCGGAATAGCCCGGATGCACCGCGTCGAGCCGCTCGGCCGATGGCGCTTCGCCGGTCAGCAACCGTCGCGACAACAGCTCCAGCATCATGTCGGCATAGGGCGGCCCCACCAACGGCGTGCGCCCGGCCAGCCGGGTCAGCGCGACGATATTGTCGATCAGCGCCCGCTTGCCCGCCGCGATCGCGCGCTTTTCGCGCAGCGGCGGCCCGAACCGTCCGGCCGCCGCGATCCCGGCCAGCACGGCGGCAGCGATCAGCGCCAGCGTGACCCCCAGGAACGGCGGCAGGAACAGCAGCTTCACCAGATTGCGGTCGCCGCGCGTGTAATGCAGCGACCGGTCGAACAGCGCCCGCCCGTCATGTTCGGGATCGATCGCGCGCAGCATCGCCAGCGCCGCCTTCGCATTACGTTCGTCGGCCATGGCACGGTTGTTGACCAGATCGGGATCGACCAGCACGAACGTATCGCTCGACCCGATCTGCCCCAGCACCGCCGCCCCGTCGCGCGCGCCGATCATCGCGGTGATGTTCTCCCCCGCGATCGCATTCAGATCGCGGTCGGGCAGGGCGAAGGAGCGCAGCTGCGGATAGTCCTGGCTGACGATACCGACATCGCCGCGAACCTCCTGATGCCACTCGATGTCCGCCGGGATCAGCTTTGCCAGCTTGCCGGTATCGGCCTCGCCGGTGCGCTGCACCCGGCCGCCCTGCAACGGCAGCTTCTCGACCTGCCATTTGGGCAGGATGATGAGCGTCGCGTAGCGCAGCAGCGGATGCCCTTCCTTCGCGACATACGCGTCGCCGCCGGTCATGGCCGATGCGAACGCGATGCGCTTGTCGACGATCGCCTTTACATCCTCCGGCCGGGTCGCCTCGGTCGGGGTGAGGATCAGGATCGCACTGGTGGCGAGCGGTGCCTCGGGCTTGCCTTCCGGCGGTTGCACCGCTTCCACCAGCCGCTGGAACGCGTGATAGCCCGCACCGTCCTTGCGATCCGCCGCCGGCGCGTCGCCGACCGCGCGCGCGATCTCGTCGCCGAACCCCGACATCAGGATCGACGCGAGCAGCAGCAGCGCACCGCCGACCACCAGGATCACGATCGTCCGCGCGGCAAAGGGCGAGGACTGCTTCACCGCGCGTCCTTCAGCGCGAACCCGGCATAGTCGGCGCGCGCCCGCTGCCAGTCGTCCATCCCCAGCGTCCGCCCGCCGAACAGGCTGCGCTCGACCGCCGCGACGATCCCGGCGAACACGCCGCGCGCGTGGGGCGGCAGGGCATCGGCGCGGGCGATGTCGCGGCTGGTATCGGCCGGGCGCACCACGTCGCCGCGCCACGCGACGATGTCGTCGATGCTGCGGAACAGCAGCAGGTGGACCGCCTCGTCATACCGCCCCGCACTCGCCAGCGCGTCGGCATCCTCCAGCAGCGCGCGGGCGCGGGTTTCGGTCGGCGCCCACACGGGCGCGTCCTCAATCACTGGGGTACGGCCCAGCTTTTCGGCGATCCATGCGCGCAGCGACGGGACCAGCGCGAACAGCAGCGCGACGACGATGACGATGGCGATGCCCCACAGGATCACCCGCCAGCCGCCACCGACCCACTCGACGAAATGGCCGATCGCGCGCAGCACCGGATCCAGCCATTCGGGCGGTGGGTCGCGCGGCTCGACGGTCTTTTGCGGCAGGTCGAACTGGATCGAGGGATCGGCGCGGATCGCCTTCCATGCGGTGTGCACCTGCGCGGAATCGACCGGCGGTACGGACGGGGCGGCCTGCGCCAGTGTGTCCGCCCCCTGCGCCCCCGCCAATGTCGCTTCCCCCTGTCGCCCCGGTGACGTCGGCACGCTTGGAGCAAATCGCCGATTTACATGCAACGCTTTTCCACCCTAACTTTCGGGCGAAGGCCGGGGGCGGTCGCACGGGGGAAGCAACTTCATGGCGGCGTTTGCGATATTGTTTCTGGCGTTGCCGGTCCTGCTGCTGGCGATCGCGATCGGCGGCGCGTTGTTCGAAGGGCGGCGATCGCCCTATCCGTTCGGCATGGGGCGGGTGATCTCCAACGCCTTTACGGCGATCGGCGGCGCGCCGCTGGCGCTGCTGGCCGCCAGTGCGGTGCTGAACGCGCCGATCCAGCTGCTGCTGCCCGCGCTGCTACGCGACGGGACCGATGTCACGCGGGTGGAATCGGTCGCGGCGTCGATGGCGCCGTTCGGCCTGTTGTGGCTGCTGCTCTATCCGTTCGTCACGCTGTTCATGGCCCGCATCGCGCTCGACACGCTGGCCGGGCAACCGGTCGACATCGGCGGGGCGCTGCGCATGGCATTGCGGCGGATGCTGCCGGCGCTGGGCCTGCTGATCCTGTTCGGGATCGGCCTGATGGTCGGTTTCCTGTTCCTGATCGTGCCGGGCATCTTCCTGATGCTCACCTGGTTCATCGTCATGCCGGTCCTGGCGGGCGAGGGACGGGGAATCTTCGACTGTTTCGGGCGCAGCGCCCAGCTGCTGCGCGGAATGCGGTGGCGGCTGTTGCTGCTGCTGATCATCGTCGGCGTCGCGTGGATCATGGCCAGCGGCCTTGTCCAGGGCGTCGGGCTGGCGCTGTTCGGGAGCAGCGGCAATCTGTGGGGCCTGTCGATCCTGCAGGCGCTGGTCTCGACGCTGGTGGGCGTGCTGGGTGCGACCGGCACCGCCGCGATCTATCACGAGGCACGGACCGCGAAGGAAGGGTCGGGCAGCCACGACCTCGACGCCGTCTTCGCCTGAATCAGACATACCAAAGGGGAGTATCCGCGTGATCCGAACATTGACGATGGTGGCGCTGGCCGCCGGGCTGGTCGCCTGTACCGGCGATGGCAAGCCGGTGCGCTCGGCCTCCGCCGACGCGGGCAAGGACAAGGCACCCGGCGCGGGCAAGGGCTATGACCACGACCCGTTCCCCTCGACCTATCGCCCCTATCCCGGCCGGGCGACCTTGGTCACCAACGTCACCATCCTCGATGGCGAGGGCGGGCGGATCGATGGCGGGTCGGTGCTGTTCCGCGACGGCAAGATCGTCGAGGTCGGCCAATCGATCGCCGCCGCCGATGGCGTGACCGTGATCGACGGGCAGGGCAAATGGGTGACGCCCGGCGTCATCGATGTCCACAGCCATCTGGGCGATTATCCCAGCCCCGGCGTCGACGCGCATAGCGACGGGAACGAGATGACCGGGCCGGTCACCGCCGAGGTCTGGGCCGAACACAGCGTCTGGCCGCAGGACCCAGGCTTTGCCCGCGCTCTCACCAATGGCGGGGTGACGACGCTGCAGATCCTGCCCGGCTCCGCGAACCTGATGGGCGGCCGCTCGGTCACGCTCAAGAACGTCTATGGCCGCACGATGCAGGCGATGAAGTTCCCCGGCGCGCCCTATGGCCTCAAGATGGCGTGCGGCGAGAATCCGAAGCGCGTCTATGGGTCGAAGGGGCGGATGCCCTCGACCCGGATGGGCAATATCGCGGTCGACCGCGCGACCTGGCTCAAGGCGCGCGAATATGACCGCAAATGGGATAAATACGAAACGGAGGGCGGCGAAGCCCCGTCGCGCGACCTGGCGATGGATACGCTGCGCGGCGTGCTGGACGGCGAAATCCTCGTCCACAACCATTGCTACCGCGCCGACGAAATGGCCATCGTCATGGATATGGCGCAGGAGATGGGGTACAAGGTCACCGCGTTCCACCACGCCGTCGAAAGCTACAAGATCGCCGACCTGTTGAAGGCGCGCGGCGTCTGCTCGGCGGTGTGGGCCGACTGGTACGGCTTCAAGATGGAAAGCTACGACGCGATCGGCGAGAACCTCGCGATCCTCGACCAGCAGGGCGCCTGCGCGATGATCCATTCCGATGACGCCAACGGTATCCAGCGGCTGAACCAGGAAGTGGCGAAGGTCATCGCCTCCGCCCGGCGCGCGGGCATCACCGTGACGCCCGAACATGCGTGGACGTGGCTCGCCATCAATCCGGCGCGGGCGCTGGGCGTCGACAAGGTTACCGGCTCGCTGAAGCCGGGCAAGATGGCCGATGTCGTGCTGTGGAACGGCGATCCGTTCAGCGTCTATACCCGGCCGCAGATGGTGTGGGTCGACGGCGCGCTGCTCTACGACGCGAATAATCCGAAATTGCGCCCGGTGTCCGACTTCGAACTCGGCCAGCCCGGCGAAGGGGATGTGAAGTGAAGCGCCTGTTCCTCGCCGTCCTGCTCGGCAGCGCGACCCTTGCCGCCCCTGCCATGGCGCAGGACGTGACCATCACCAATGCGAAGCTCGTGCTGGGCGACGGATCGGCCCCGATCGAGGGCGGCACCGTCGTCGTGCGCGGCGGGCGCGTCGTCAGCGCCGGGCGCGGCGGCGCGGCGGCGGGCGGTCGCACGATCGATGCCGGCGGACGCTATGTCACGCCGGGCCTGGTCGCGGGCTTCACCCGGCTGGGCATCGTCGAGGTCGACGGCGTGTCGACCACCAACGACGCATCGGCGCGCGAAAGCGTGTTCAATGCCGGCCTCGACATCGCCTCTGCCGTGAATCCGCGCGCCACGCCGATCGCGATCAACCGCACCGACGGCATCACCCGCGCGATCGTTGCCCCCGACAATGGCGGATCGATCTTTGCGGGGCAGGGCGCGGTCATCGACCTCGGCAACGACATGGATGCGGTGACGCGGGGACAGGCGTTCCAGTTCATGGAATGGGGCGAGGCCGGCGCGCGTGCGGCGGGCGGCAGCCGCCCGGCGGCGATGGCGATGTTCCGCAATGCCCTGTTCGAGGCGCAGGCCTATGCCCGCAACCCGGCCAGCTTCGCCGATCGCGGCAAGGAAGCGCTGCTGACCCGTGCCGACGCACAGGCGCTGCAAAAGGTGCTGACCGGACAGGTCCCGTTGCTGATCCATGTCGAACGCGCGTCCGACATCCTCGGCGTCCTCGCCCTGAAGCGCGAGTTCGCCGGGCTGAAGCCGGTATTGGTCGGCGCCAGCGAAGGCTGGACCGTCGCGGCACAGATCGCGGCGGCCAACGTGCCGGTCCTCGCCAGCGCGCTGTCCGACCTGCCCGCCAGCTTCGAACAGCTTGCCGCCACCCAGTCGAACATCGGTCGGATGAAGGCCGCCGGGGTCGTCGTCGGCATCGGCATGATCGGCGACGACGAAGCGCGACAGGCGCGGCTGGTTCGGCAATATGCCGGCAACCTCGTCGCGCTGTCGAAGGTGCCGGGTGCGTCCGGGCTGGATTGGGGCGCGGCGTTCGCGACGATCAGCTCGCTGCCCGCGCGCACCATCGGCATGGACGGGGAGATCGGCTCGCTCGCCCCCGGCCGGCGCGGCGACGTGGTGATCTGGGACGGTGATCCGCTCGAAATCGGATCGGCCCCGACCCAGCTGTTCATCGACGGCGTCGAACAGCCGCTGACCAACCGCCAGACCCGGCTGCGCGACCGCTATCTCAACCCCGCCGAACAGGGGCTGCCCAAGGCGTATCAGCGATAAGGATGATGGAACCCGCAGGCGTGGTCGTTAATTGTCCGAAACGGACAGTCGCCGCGCCTGCGGCCTTGATCGGGAGACTAGACATGCGTGCGTTGCTGGTGATGCTGGGTGGATCGCTGATGCTGGCGGCGTGCGGGCCGAGCGCGGAACAGCAGGCCGCCGCCAATCAGGCCGCTGCCGCCAATGCCCAGGAAGCGCAGGAAACCGCGACCAAGGTAGACGCCCTGTCGCCCGGCCAGCGCGACGGCGTCTTCATCCGCGCGATCCGCGACGCCGGCCTGCCGTGCCAGGGCGTCACCAAGTCCGAAAAGGGCGAAAAGCCCGGCAGCTGGGTCGCCACCTGCCAGGAAGGATCGCGCCACATCATCACCTTCGGCGCGAACGGCATGGCGAACGTGACGAGCTTTACGCCGCAGCCGGCCGCGCAGCGATAGTCTTGATCGTCACCCCAGCTAAGGCTGGGGTCTCCCGCGGCCAGGCGCGCGCTTGATAACGGGGAGATCTCAGCCTGCGCTGGGATGACGTTCGTGGCGAAGAGCGCGCTGCGTCAACGCGGCTCGAACACCGACCACCCGGTCCGCTGCACCAGCCGCTCCAGCGCTAACGTGCCCAACTGCGAATTGCCCCGCTCGTTCAACCCCGGCGACCATACCGCGATCGACGCGATCCCCGGTGCGATCGCCAATATCCCTCCGCCGACCCCGCTCTTGCCCGGCAGGCCGACCCGGAACGCGAACTCGCCCGACCCGTCATAATGGCCGCAGGTCAGCATCAGCGCATTGATCCGCCGCGCGCGCTGCGCCGACACGACGTTGCGCCCGGTCGTCGGATTGACCCCGCCCGCCGCCAGATAGCGCCCGGCCAGCGCCAGCTGCCGGCAACTCATCGCCAGCGCGCACTGGTGGAAATAAACGCCTAGCGTGACGTGCGGATCATGGTGGAGATTACCGAACGCCCGCATGTAGCTGGCGAGCGCGAGGTTGCGAAAGCCGGTATCCTGCTCCGCCTTCGCCACCGTTTCGTCGATGAAGATGCCGTCCTCGCCCGCCGCCGCGCGGACGAAGCGCAGCAATTCGCCCAGCGCCTCGCGCGGTTCGTGCCGGCCGAGCAAGATGTCGGCGACCACGATCGCCCCGGCATTGATGAACGGATTGCGGGGAATGCCGTGTTCGCTTTCCAGCTGCACGATCGAATTGAATGCGCTGCCCGATGGCTCGCGCCCGACCCGCTTCCACAATTGATCCCCCACCGCGCCCAGCGCCAGCGTCAGTGCGAACACCTTCGACACCGACTGGATCGAGAAACTCTCCTCGGCATCGCCCGCCAGATGGCAGGTGCCGTCCGCCTCGATCACCGCCATGCCGAACCGCTGCGGATCGACGGCGGCCAGCGGCGGGATATAGTCGGCGGGCGTGCCGCGATCGGGCGCATCGGCCATCTCGGCGGCGATGTCGGCAACGATCGCGGACAGGTCCATGGGGATCAGGCGATCGCGTCGGCGAAGGCGCGCGGCACGCGCAGTACCGTGCCATGGCGCGCCTCCCTGGGGAATTTCACCCGCGCCGTCTCGTCGCGCCAGTCCACGAAATCGGTGGTCGATGCCGCGCCGAAATATCCCTTCTCATACACGTCGTAATAGACGACCGCCCGGCCATCGATCCACACCGCGCTAGGCCCCTCGGTCATGGTCGGGCTGAACGGCTTGCTGGCCGGCCCGAACGGTCCGGTTGGCGATGCCGCCGAACAGCTGACCACCCAGCGGCGCTGTTCGACGTCGTGCGTCTCGTCCTTGAAGATCATGCGATAGCCGCCTTGCGGTAGCTTCAGCAGGGTGAAGTCGATCGAATCGAACCCCGGATCGAACAGCAATTTCGTCGGTGTGAAGCTGCGGAAATCGCGGGTGCGGGTGTAATAGGGGCGCAGCTTCAGCCCGTCGAACCGCTCGCCCGGCGTCGCGCCATATCTGCCGTCGATGCTGCTCGACCAGAAGATCACGAAATCGCGGCGAACGGGGTCATAGACGGTTTCAGGCGCCCAGCTGTTCCGCACGCCCTTGAACGCGGTCATCACCGGGATCGTCTGCTGCGCCGACCAGCGCATCAGGTCGCGCGAGGTCGCATGGCCGATCACCGGCCCGAACCAGTCGCTGGTCCACACCAGATGCCACAACCCATCGGGCGCACGGCACAGATGCGGGTCGCGCATCAGCTTGTCCCGGCCGACCTCCGGCGTCAGGAACCCGCGCCCGCCGCCCAGCGGGGTAAAGGCGAACCCGTCGTCGCTGCGCGCCAGCTTCAACCCCGCACGCCCTTCATCCTTGTCGGTGAAATAGCTCAGCAGGAACACGTCGTCGCCACGCGGCGCCGCAACGGCGGGCAGGGCGGCCGTGCCGATCGTCGCACCGGCGGCTGCCAGCAAGTCCCGCCGCGTCAATCCGTGCATCGCGCCTCTCCCGTCCGTTCCGCTATTTGTCGGCGTTACACCAGCCCCTTCAACCGGTACAGCGCGTCCATCGCCTCGCGCGGCGACATCGCATCGACGTCCAGCGCGGCGAGGGCGTCGCGCAACCCATCGACCGGCGCTTCCTCGACCGGGGCCATCGCGGCGAACAGCGGCAGGTCGTCCAGTCCCGCCGCGATGCCGCCGGTCTTGGCCTTGCCCGCCTCCAGCTTCGCCAGCACCGCCTTCGCGCGGTGCAGCGTCGCGGGCGGCAGGCCGGCCAGCCGCGCGACGGCAATGCCGTAGCTGCGATCCGCCGGCCCCTCGGCCAGTTCGTGCAGCAGCACCAGGTCGCCTTTCCACTCGCGCGCGCGGACATGGTGCAGCGACAGCGCGTCGCACCGCTCGGCCAGCCGGGTCAGCTCGTGATAATGCGTCGCGAACAGGCAGCGGCAGCGATTATCCTCATGGATCGCCTCGACCACCGCCCACGCGATCGCCAGGCCGTCATAGGTCGAGGTGCCGCGCCCGACTTCGTCGAGGATCACGAACGATCGCGGCGTCGCCTGCGCGAGGATCGCGGCGGTCTCGACCATCTCGACCATGAAGGTCGACCGTCCCCGCGCGAGGTTGTCCGACGCGCCGACCCGGCTGAACAGCCGGTCGACCAGCCCCAGCGTGGCCGAGGTCGCCGGCACGAAACTGCCCGCCTGCGCCAGCACGACGATCAGCGCATTCTGCCGCAGGAAGGTCGACTTGCCGCCCATGTTCGGCCCGGTGACCAGCCACAGCCGCGAGCTTTCCGACAGGCGGCAGTCATTGGCGACGAACCGCCCGCCGCTCCGCGCGACCGCGCTCTCGACCACCGGATGCCGCCCGCCGACGATGTCGAGACAGGCGTGATCGACCAGTTGCGGTCGAGCCCAGCCGCCCTCCGCCGCGCGCTCCGCCAGCGCCGCCGTCACGTCGATCCGCGCGAGCGCGTCGGCGGTGGCGGCAATGGCCTCGCGCTTGTCGAGCGCGGCCTCGGTAAATGCCTCCAGATGCGCCGCTTCCGCCGCCAGCGCGTGCGCACCGGCCTGCGTCACCTTCAGCGCCGCTTCGTGCAGATCGGGCGCGTTGAAGCGGACGACGCCGGCCAGCGTCTGGCGATGGGTGAAGCCGCTGTCCTGCGCCATCAGCTTGTCGGCGACGCGCGCCGGCACTTCGACATGATAGCCCAGCACGCCGTTATGCCGGATCTTCAGCGCCGAAATCCCGGTGCGCTCGCGATACTGCGCCTCCAGCGCGGCGATCGCCCGCCGCCCGCCCGCGCCGGTATCGCGCAACGCGTCGAGCGCCGCATCATACCCCTCCGCCACGAACCCGCCCGCCGCCGCATCGATCGGCGGCATCGGCACGAGGCCCCGCGTCAGCAGGTCGATCAACTCGCCATGCCCGCGCAATCGCGGTGCCAGTTCGGCGATCAGCGGCGGTACGGCGGGCAGCTTGTCGAGCCGCTGGCCCAGCGTCCACGCCGCGCTCAACCCGTCGCGCAACTGCCCCAGATCGCGTGGGCTGCCCCGCCCCGCCGCGATCCGCCCCAGCGCCCGCCCGACATCGGGCAGCGCGCGCAGCGTGGTGCGCAGTTCGTTGCGCAGCCCCGAATCGTCCTGCGCCCACGCCACCGCCGCCAATCGCGCCTCGATCATCGGCCGGTCCATCAACGGCGCGGCGATGTCGCTCGCCAGCAGCCGCGCCCCCGCGCCGGTCACCGTCCGGTCGACCTCCGCCAGCAAACTGCCCGCCCGCGCGCCCGCGGCGGTACGGGTCAGCTCCAGGCTCTCGCGCGTCGCGGCATCGATCGCCATGCACTGCCCATCGGCGGCGCAGACCGGCGGGCGCAGGAACGGCATCTGCCCGCGCGCATTATGGTCGAGATAGGCGATCAGCCCGCCCGCCGCCGCCAATGCCGCGCGCGAAAATTGGCCGAACCCGTCGAGCGTCGCGACCCCGTGCAGCGCCTTCAACCGCGCCTCGCCGCCCGCGCTGTCGAAATCGGCCTTGTTCCGCAGCAGCGTCGCGACCTCGGCAAAGGCGCTAGTCTCCGCCGCGACCACCTCGACCGCCTGCAACCGGGCCAGCGCAGCGGTAAGCCCGGCGGCGTCGGTCTCGATCACCTCGAACCTACCCGTGGACACATCGGCGGCGGCAATCGCCACGCCGCCCGCCGCCTCGCCGATGCACGCGCACCAGTTGGCCGCGCGGGCATCCAGCAGCGCTTCCTCGGTCAGCGTCCCCGCCGTCACCACCCGCACGATCGCCCGCGCCACCAGCGCCTTCGACCCGCGTGCCTTCTTGGCCTCTTCCGGGCTTTCGACCTGTTCGGCGATGGCGACGCGGTGCCCGGCCTTGATCAGCCGCGCCAGATACCCCTCGGCCGAATGCACCGGCACGCCGCACATCGGGATCTTCGACCCCTCATGCTCCCCCCGCGCGGTCAGCGCGATGTCGAGGCACGCGGCGGCGATCTTCGCATCGTCGTGGAACAGCTCGAAGAAATCGCCCATGCGATAGAAGAGCAGGCAGTCGTCGGCCTCCGCCTTCAACGCCAGATATTGCTGCATCATCGGGGTGGGGGCGGGGGATTCGGACCCCTGAGCCTTGGTTGCCATCGCCGGGCGATACTGTCGCGGGCGGGCTGTGCGCAAGCATATCAAACCGCCGCCGGCCCGACCAACACCCTTGCCCGATCCGCCTTCCCCTGCGTAAAGCCCATGGAAACGGGAGAAGCGCCAGTGTCCGAAACCACCGACCAGTTTTCCGAGCGCGAGGCGCTGCTGTTCCATTCGGAGGGACGTCCCGGCAAGATCGAGATCATCGCGTCCAAGCCGATGGCGACGCAGCGCGACCTCGCGCTCGCCTATTCGCCCGGCGTCGCCGTGCCGGTAAAGGCGATCTACGACGATCCCGCCACCGCCTACGACTATACCGCCAAGGGCAATCTGGTCGCGGTCATCTCCAACGGGACCGCCATCCTCGGCCTCGGCAATCTCGGCGCGCTGGCGTCGAAGCCGGTGATGGAGGGCAAGGCGGTCCTGTTCAAGCGCTTCGCCGACGTCGATTCGATCGACATCGAACTGAAGACCGAGGATGTCGACCGCTTCATCGACGCGGTCGAGCTGATGGAGCCGAGCTTCGGCGGCATCAACCTCGAAGACATCAAGTCGCCCGAATGCTTCATCATCGAGCAGACGCTGCGCGAACGGATGAACATTCCGGTGTTCCACGACGACCAGCACGGCACCGCGATCATCTGCGCCGCCGGCCTCATCAACGCCTGCCTGCTGACCAAGCGCAAGCTGTCCGAGGTCAAGGTCGTGGTGAACGGCGCGGGCGCCGCCGCCATCGCCTGCACCGAACTCATGAAGGCGATGGGCGTCGCCCATGAAAACGTCATCATGTGCGACCGCACCGGCGTCATCTATCAGGGGCGGGCCGACGTGAACCAGTGGCAGTCGGCCCATGCCGCCGCCACCGATCGCCGTACGCTCACCGAAGCGCTGCACGGCGCCGACGTGTTCCTCGGCCTGTCGGCCGCCGGCGCGCTGAAGCCCGAGATGGTCAAGGACATGGCCCCATCGCCGATCATCTTCGCGATGGCCAATCCCGAACCCGAAATCCGCCCCGAACTGGCCAAGGCCGCGCGCCCCGACGCGATCGTCGCGACCGGCCGCTCGGACTATCCGAACCAGGTCAACAACGTCATCGGCTTCCCGTTCATCTTCCGCGGTGCGCTCGACGTGCGGGCGACCGGCATCAACGACGAGATGAAGATCGCCGCCGCCAACGCCATCGCCGAACTGGCGCGGCAGCGCGTGCCGGAGGAGGTCGCGCTGGCCTATGGCACGCAGCACAGCTTCGGCCCCGAATATATCATCCCTGCGCCGTTCGACCCGCGCCTGATGGAACTGGTGCCGTCGGCCGTCGCCAAGGCGGCGATGGATTCGGGGGTCGCCACCCGCCCGATCCTCGACATGGACGCCTATCGCCAGACGCTGCGCGCGCGGCTCAACCCGACCACTTCGGTCCTGACCATGGCCTATGAAGGCGCCCGCGCCCACCCGAAGCGCGTGCTGTTCGCCGAAGGTGAAGAGGAAGTCGTCCTGCGCGCCGCGATCGCGTTCAAGGAGGGCGGCTACGGCATTCCCGTGCTGGTCGGCCGCGAGGACGTCCATGACCGCCTGCGCGCGCTGGGCGTCGCCAATCCGGAGGATTACGAGGTCCACAACAGCCGCACCAGCGAGATGGTGCCGCAGATGGTCGACTTCCTCTACGAACGTCTCCAGCGTCGCGGCTACCTCAAGCGCGATGCCGAACGCCTGATCAACCAGGATCGCAACACCTTCGGCGCGGTGCTGCTGCAGCTGGGCGTTGCGGACGCGATGATTACCGGCATCACCCGCACCTATGCCCAGACGTTCCGCGACGTCCGCCGGGTGATCGATCCGGTCGACGGCAAGGTGCCGTTCGGCATCCACCTGCTGGTCGGGCAGAGCCACACCGTGTTCATGTCGGACACGACGATCAACGAACGGCCGAGCGCCGAGGAACTGGCCGACATCGCCGAACGCACCGCCGCCGTCGCCAGGCGGATGGGCCACGAACCGCGCGTCGCGTTCCTGTCCTACTCGACCTTCGGCAACCCGTCGGGCCAGTGGATCGACAACGTCCGCGATGGCGTGGCCGCGCTCGACAAGCGGCAGGTCGGCTTCGAATATGAAGGCGAAATGGCCCCCGACGTCGCGCTCAACCCCAAGCAGATGGCGAACTTCCCCTTCGCCCGCCTGTCGGGTCCGGCCAACGTGCTGATCATGCCGGGCCTGCAATCGGCCAACATCTCGGCCAAGCTGCTACGCGAACTGGGCGGCGACGACGTGATCGGCCCGATGCTGATCGGCATGGAAAAGCCGGTGCAGATCGCGCCGATGACGAGCACGGCGAACGAACTGGTGACGCTGGCGGTGCTCGCGGCGGGTGGCATGGTGGGGTGATGGGGGCGGGGTCGCTCCCGACCGGGAGCGCCCCGCCGGTCATTTCACGCGGCGGAACCGGCCATCGGCATCGAAGTGGCCGGCGAAGAAAGTGGTGCGATTCTCCCGTTCGTACCAGCCGCGCACGCTTTGCCCCGGCAATGGCGGGACGGGTCGGCCTTGGGCACGGGCGGTAGCGCGCGGTGGTTGGCCCAAGCAGGGGAATGCTCGCAATGACACTGGTCAGCATCCTGCCGATAACCTGACGCGGCCGTCGGTGTGATCGAGGTACAGCGCCTGTCCATCGTCGCGACGTATCGAACTGAGCGACGACATGAACTCCAGAGGCAGCGGCGTGGGGCAAAGCCGGTTGCGGCACCATGATCGAACCCGCCCTGTCGGGCGCGACGCGGGCAGGGACACCGACTCCTGCTCGCTCGTTCAACCGTGATCGATCAACGGGGATACAGGATGACCACCGCCCTCATCATCGGCGCGAACGGCGGTATCGGTGCGGCGCTGGTCGCTGCGCTCGCCACCTCCGGTCGCTACGCCCGCGTCATCGCCGCCGCGCGCCGGGAACCCGACACGCTCTCGCCCAGCGTCGACTACCTCCCGATCGACCTCGCCGACCCCGCCTCGATCGAAGCCGCCGCCGTCCGCATCGACACGCCGCTCGCCCGCGTCATCGTTGCCACCGGCATCCTGCACGATGACACCGGCGGTCCCGAACGACGCTTGGGCGACCTCGACGCAGAGCGCCTTGCGCATCTGTTCGCGGTCAACACCATCGGCCCGGCGCTGGCGCTGAAACATTTCGCGCCGCTGCTGGCGAAGGATGCGCCGTCCGCTATCGCCTGCATCTCGGCACGGGTCGGAAGCATTTCCGACAACCGGCTGGGCGGCTGGTACGGCTATCGCGCGTCGAAGGCGGCGCTCAACCAGATCGTGCGCACCGCCGCGATCGAACTGGCGCGGACCCGGCCGCAGGCGGTGTGCGTCGCGCTCCACCCCGGCACGGTCGATACGGGCCTGAGCAAGCCGTTCCAGCGCGGCGTCGCGGCGGAAAAGCTGTTCACCCCGGCCTTTAGCGCCGAGCGCCTGCTGGCGGTGCTGGACGGCCTGACCCCGGCGCACAGCGGCCGCATCTTCGCGTGGGACGGGGCCGAAATCGCCCCCTGACTTTCCTACAGGCGGGACGACTGCCATGGTCCGACACGCTCTTTCGCATCGTCCGCCAACCCCGCCGCACCCGCGCTACGCCGTGCCATATGTATCGTGCGCAAGTGTGAACTTTGTGAACTTTGGGCCGGCATCGCAGCCCAGCCTTCCCGCGCAGGCAGGGACCTCAACCGGCTCCTGTCCACCGTTTGTCTGCCAAGCAACACGTCGCGCAAAACGCGTGCGAGTGTGAACTTCGTGAACTTTGGCGCTTACCCGTCGATCGATCCGCCGAGCGATGCGTTGACCAGCCCGCCATCGACGGTGATCGTTTCCCCCACCACATAGTCGCCGGCCCGCGCGGCAAGGTAGATCGCCGCCGCCGCCATATCCTCGTCCACGCCGATCCGCCCGGCAGGAATCCGCTTCGCCACGCCGTCGCCATGGTCGCGCGCCGCCTTGTTCATCTCGCTGGCAAAAGCGCCGGGCGCGATCGAGGTGACGTGGATCGCATCCTGTACCAGCCGCGCCGCCATCCGCCGGGTCAGGTGGATCAGCGCCGCCTTCGACGCCTGATAGCTGTAGGTTTCCCACGGATTGACACGCTGGCCGTCGATCGAGGTGATGTTGATGACCTTTGCCGGCCGCGCGCGCGATGCCGCCGCCTTCAGCATCGGGTGCAGCGCCTGCGTCAGGAAGAAGGGCGATTTGACGTTCAGGTCCATCACCTTGTCCCACCCGCTTTCGGGGAAGTCCTCGAACGCCTGCCCCCATGCCGCGCCGGCATTGTTGACCAATATGTCCAGCCGGTCGGTGTGGTTGGCCAGCCGATCCGCCAGCGCCCGGCACCCCTCCACGCTCGACACGTCCTGCGGCAGGGCGGTCGCGCCGATTTCCTCCGCCGCCTGGATACAGGCATCGGCCTTGCGCGCCGATACGAACACCCGCGCCCCCTGTGCGACGAAGCCGGCGGCGATCATCCGCCCGATCCCGCGCGATCCCCCGGTGATCAGCGCCGTGCGCCCGTCGAGCCGGAACAGGTTGTTGGTGTCCATCGCATCGTCTCCTACAAACCCGATGTTCGAAACGGCATCGTTGCCGGATGAATAGTCGATACCGAAGCAACAAAAAAGGCCCATCAGCCCCGGCTTGTATCGATCGCGCGCTTTGGTAAGCTCTTTACAAGCACAATCGGGGGTGGGGCCTCATGGAAAGCAAGATGTTCGCCGGTCACGCCGTCCGCCGCCTGCGCCGGGGGCAGGCGCTGACCCAGGCGGCGATGGCCGAGGCGCTGGGCATTTCCGCCAGCTATCTCAACCTGATCGAACGCAACCAGCGGCCGCTGACCGCGACGCTGTTGGTGGCGCTCGCCGAACGCTATGGCTTCGATGCGCGCACGCTGGCGGCGAGCGAACCCGGTGGCGGCGCGGAGGGGCTGCGGCGGCGGCTGGCCGACCCGATGTTCGCCGACCTGTCGCTCGACCGCGCCGACATCGCCGAATGGCTGTCCGCCGCGCCGGGCGGGGCGGAGGCGTTCGCCCGCGCCTTCGACCGGCTGGGCAGCGACGGGGCGGGGGCGCCGGTCACCGCCGATCCCGCCGCCGAAGCCCGCGCGACGATCGAGCGGTGGCGCAACCATTTCCCCGACCTCGATGCGCAGGCGGAGGCGCTGGCCGACGAACTGCGCCTGGCCGGCGGCGATCCGGCGGCGGCGATGGCCGACCGGCTGCGGGTGCGGCATCACCTGTCGGTCCGGCTGCTGCCGGTGGAGGTGATGCCCGACCGGCTGCACCGCACCGACCTGCACGCCCGCCAGCTGCAGCTGTCCGAACGGCTCGACCCCGCCTCGCGCACCTTCGCGCTCGCCCGCGCGCTGGGCCATGCCGAGGCGCGGGCGGAGGTCGATGCGGTGGTGCGCGGCGCGGCGCTGTCGGAACGGACCGCCGAATTATGGCTGCGGCGGCACCTGCACGGCTATTTCGCCGCCGCCGTGATGATGCCCTATGCCCGGTTCCTGCGCGCGTGCGAGGCGACCGGCTATGACCTCGCGCTGCTCGGCCGGCGGTTCGGCGCGGGGTATGAACATGTCGCGCACCGGCTGACCACGCTGCACCGGGTCGGCGCGCGGGGGCTGTCCTTCTGCCTGCTCCGGCTCGACCGCGCGGGTCAGGTGTCGAAGCGCTTTGCCGGGGCCAGCCAGTCGCCGCTGGTCGAAGGCGCACCCTGTCCACTGCTCGGCGCGTTCGACGCCTTCGCGCGCGGCGGCGAGACGATCGTTCAGCTGGTCGAGCCGGAGAGCGGCGGGCGCTGGCTGACCCAGTCGCGCACCGTCACCCCGCCCGGTGCGCTGGCGGGGGAGGTGCGGGCGCGCTTCGTCGTGATGCTGGGGGTCGCCGCCGATCAGGCAGGGGCGCTGGCGGCGGCGCGCGGGCTGGACCTGTCGGCACGGGGGGTGCCGGTCGGGCCGGGCTGTCGCGCCTGCACGCGCGGCGACTGCCCGCAACGCTCCGCCCCGCCCACCGCCCGTGCCATGCGGCTGGACGACCGCGAGGGCGGGCTGACCCCCTTCGCCTTTGCCGGCGACTGAGCGGCGCGGTAAGGTGCCGTTACGTCTCCTTTAACCCTGTCGTGGCAGGAGGTTGGTATGCGAGTCCTTCACATTCTCGACCATGGCCTGCCGCTGCACAGTGGCTACACCTTTCGCACGCGCGCGATCCTGACCGCGCAGATGGCGCGCGGGTGGCAGGTCGCGGCGGTCACCGGCGCGCGACAGGGCGCGACGCAGGTCCCGCGCGAGACGGTCGACGGCATCGATTTCCACCGCACCGTGCCACCCCGCGCGCTGCCGGCGCCGTTGGGCGAACTGGCGGAAATCCGCGCTTTTTCCGCGTCGATCGACCGGGTGGTGGATGAGTTCCAGCCCGACATCCTCCACGCCCATTCGCCGGTGCTGGACGCCCTCGCCGCGCTGCGCGTCGCCCGGCGGCGGAACCTGCCGCTGGTCTATGAGATCCGCGCCTTCTGGGAAGACGCAGCGGTCGGCAACGGGACGGGGACCGAAGGCTCCGCCCGCTACCGCGCGACTCGCGCGCTGGAGACCTGGGCGGTGCGCCGGGCGGATGGCGTGGCGGTGATCTGCGAAGGGTTGCGCCGCGATCTGGTGGCGCGCGGGATCGACCCGGCCAAGATCATGGTGTCGCCCAACGGCGTCGACCTGACCCTGTTCGGCGATCCGCCGCCGCCCGACACCGCGCTTGCCGCCGAACTGGGGCTGACCGGCAAGGACGTGCTGGGCTATCTCGGCAGCTTCTACGATTACGAGGGGCTCGACACGCTGATCGCCGCGATGCCCGCGCTGGTCGCGGCGCGGCCGAATGTCCGGCTGCTGATGGTCGGCGGCGGCCCGATGGAGGCTGCGCTGCGCGTCCAGGCGGCGGCGTCGAGCGTCGCCGACGCGATCCACTTCATCGGCCGCGTGCCGCATCACGAAGTGGAGCGCTATTACGGGCTGGTCGACCTGCTGGTCTATCCACGCAAGGCAATGCGGCTGACCGATCTCGTCACGCCGCTCAAGCCGCTGGAGGCGATGGCGCAGCGCCGGCTGGTCGCGGCATCCGATGTCGGCGGCCACCGCGAGCTGATCCGCGACGGCGATACCGGCACGCTGTTCCCGCCCGACGACCCCGCCGCGCTGGCGTCGCGGGTCGCCGCGCTGCTGGCCGACCGGTCGGGATGGGACGCGATGCGCGACCGGGGCCGTGCCTTTGTCGAGGCGGAGCGCAACTGGGCGTCGAACGTCGCGCGCTATCAACCGCTCTACCAGCGGCTGATCGGGGCGAAGCGACCCGGCGCGGTCATGAGCGATGCCACGATGGTGGACGCATGAACCGCTCGCTGCCCACGCTGGTCGCCGCGGCGTCCGGGCTGATCGTGGCGGTCGCGATCGCCGTGGTGCCGATCTGGCGGATCGAGACGGTCGTGTCGGGCACCGGGCTGCCCGCGCTGCTGCCGATCGCCGCCCCGCCGCTCGGCTGGACCGCGCGTGCGGCGCTGATGCTGGTCGCGGCGCTGGCGGTCGCGGTGCCGGTATGGATCGCGCTGACCCTGCTCGCCGTCCGCCGCCCGGTCGCGCTGCCCCCGGCGGAGGATGCCGAAGAGGAAGCGCCGCCTAGCGTCCGCCGCGCCGATGCCCATCCCGACGCCCCGCCGCGCCCGCCGGTCCGGGCCGCACGCGACCTGGGGATGCCGTTCCTCGATCCGGTAGTGCAGAGTGACGCGGAAATCACCTTGCCGCGCGACCTCGATACGCCGATGGCGATGTTCGATCCGGAGGCGCTGCCGATGGTGCCGGCGGCACCGCCCCCCACGGTGCGCCCGCTGTTCCGTCCGCCGGTGGCCGATCCGGAGCCGATCGCCGAAGTCGAACCGACGCCTGAGCCGCCGGTCGAACCGGCCGCCGATCCGGCACCGCCGACGGCCGGCTTGTCCGAGCTGATCGACCGGCTCGACCGCGGACTGCAACGTCGGCGCGGCGCCCGCCCGGCCGAGCCCGAATCGCCGGCCGAAGCGATCAATCCGGGCCTCGCCTCCGCGCTCGGGGCGCTGCGCCGGATGGCGGGGGGCGAGTAGGGCGTCAGCGTTCCTCGACCGTCAGCACCTCGATCGTGGCCGTCGATTCATCCGCGTTGGCCACGACCAGATCGGCGACCAGATGCCCGCGCAGCGGCAAGTCGGCGTCGGGCAGGGTCGCCAGCCATGACGCGAACCCGGCATCCTCGCTCCAAAGGGACAGCCGATGCCGCGCGCCGTTGAAGGTCGCGCTGGCCCACGGGGTCCATGCCGAGTCGACGATGGCGATCGCCACCCCCGCCGCCTCCGCCGCGATCCGCAACCGCCGTTCCAGCAGGGCGGCGGCGTCCGGCCCCCGGCTCATTGCGAGCGTTCCTGCCCGTCGATATAGGCCTCGATCCGCGCGATCAGCGGCGGGCGCGGCTGCCGTCCGTTGCGCAGGTCGCCCACCAGTCGCGGGTCGCCCGCCGCCCGCCGCCCGAACAGCGTTTCGGGCGTTCCCGTTTCCTGCAGATGCCGGCTGATCCGCTGCAATATGGTGTGCATCCATAACCTCCCGTCCACTCCCTCAACTCAAGAATGTTCTTGATCTGTTCTCTAAAATCCAACATGTCTAGGAAAATTCCTAAAGGGAGGACGGCGATGGAAAGGGACGATGTCCGCGCGGCGATCGCACGCCTGGCGGTGGAGCGCGGGGCCAGCCTGTCGGAACTGTCACGCCTGCTGGGGCGCAATCCCGCCTATATGCAGCAGTACATCGAACGCGGTTCGCCCCGGCGTTTGTCGGAAGGGGACCGGGCAACGCTGGCACGCTATCTGGGCGTAACGGAGGCGGCGCTGGGCGGGCCGGTCGGGCGCGAGATGGTCGCGGTACCGCGTATCGACGCGCTGGCGTCGGCGGGGCCGGGCGGGCTGGTGGAGGAGGATCGCGGCGATGGCGCGATGCGGATCGATGCCGCGCTGCTGCGCCAGCTGCGGGTGCGGCCGGGGCAGGCGTCGGTGATCGCGGTCGCGGGTGATTCGATGCTGCCGACTTTGGCCGATGGCGACACTATCCTGGTCGATGGCGGCGACCGGCGCGGCGTGTCGGGCGCGATCCATGTCGTGCGCCATGACGGGGTGCTGCTGGTCAAGCGGCTGGCGCGGGTGCCCGGCGGCGTCGAACTGGTCAGCGACAATCCCGCCTATCCGCCGATCGCCATCGACGGCGCCCCGGACATTGTCGGCCGGGTCGTCTGGCTGTCGCGCGCGCTATAGCGCCGTCAGGGGGTGGGCCGATCCCGCCGCCAGATGAGGACGGCGATGGCGATGCCCAGCGCCAGCCCGATCAGCAGGCCCATCGTCGCCTCGCCAAATACCGCGCCGACGACTGCGCCGCCCATCACGCCCAGCGCAATCGGCATCCCGCCGGCTTTCGGCGTATGGGGTGGTCTGTTCATCCCCGTCGCTTGCCATAGTCGGCGGCGGCGCGCCACTGCCGTCCCGCCTGTATCGCATCGGGACGCCGGCCTGTGTCGATCCGGGATTGCGTGCGAGCCGTTAACGATCGAAGGCGGCGGGGAAGGCGGTCGGTTCGGTTCCGGCACGATCCATGAACCACAGGATGCCATGTTCGAACCCGCCCTGCTGCCGCCGTACATCGCCGACCCGTCCGATCTGGCAAAGGCACATGCGCTGATGGCCGAATATGGCCCGGTCGCGGCGGAGGAAGCCGCCGCCCGTGCCGGCCAGGCGCGCGACCGCGACAATATCGTCCAGTTCTGCCGCTGGCGTCAGGTCGCCCGGCTGGTCACGCTGCTGGAACAACCCGCCGCCTGGGGTACGATTCACTGACGCGTATCGCGGGTTTGTGCTTGTTGCGATCGAGGACAAACCCTAGGACGGCGCGATGTCGAGCTGCCGGCTAGCCGTGCTGTTGAGCGCCGGATGGCTCGCTTTTGCGGGCCCGACGGCGGTCGCGCAAACGGCACCGGTTGCGCAGGAAACGCCGCTCGATCCGGGCGCCCCGCTGGCCGACCTGCCCGACATCGGCGTCGCGTGGCCCGACCTCGCGACCGCGCCGACCGATCCGACGCTCGCCACCGGGCCGCAGCGTACCGGCGGCGAGTTCCGCTACAATTATCGCATCACCGGCATCGACAGCATCAACAACGCCCTGTTCCGACAGCGTTTCAACGAGTTGTCGACGTTGCGCGCCAATGAAGGCGACCCGTCCAACGCCGCGCAGATCGATCGTCGCGCACGAGAGGACGCTCGGCTGCTCGACGAACTGCTGCGCAACGAAGGCTATTTCGACGCCCGCATCACCACCAGCGTCCGGCCCGAAGGCGATCGGCTGATCGTGTATCTGGAGGTGGAGCCGGGCCAGCTATACCGTTTCGCGCAGGTCCGTACGCCGGGCATCGCGGCGGCGGGGGACAAGGCGGCCGACCTGCGCACGGCCTTCGACCTGAAGCCCGAGGCACCGGTACAGGGCGACAGCGTCGTCGCCGCGCAGGACAAGCTGGAAACGACGATCGGACGCGAGGGCTTTCCCTTCGCCAAGGTCGGCGAGCCCGAAATCACCGTCGACCACGCGACCCGCACCGCCACGATCGAAGTGGACGTGCAGCCCGGCGGCGAACGGCGCTTCGGCCGGATCGTCACCCGCGCCAACCGCATCTTCGATGCCGCCCATGCGCAGGACATCGCTCGTTTCAAACCCGGCGAAACCTATGATTCCGCGCTGGTCGACGATCTGCGCCGCGCGATCGTGCAGACCAGCCTGGTGTCGCAGGTGCGGCTGACCCCGGTCGAGGGACAGGCGCCCGGCACGGTCGACCTCGACCTCGCGATGGAGCCCGCCCCGCCGCGCACCATCGCCGGCGAAATCGGCTATGGCACCGGCGAAGGCGCGCGGGTCGAGGCGAGCTGGACCCACCGCAACCTGTTCCCGCCCGAAGGCGCGCTGACGCTGCGTGGCGTTCTCGGCACGCTGGAACAGGTCGCCGCCGTCACCTTCCGCCGCAACAACTTCCATGGCCGCGACCGGGTGCTGACTGCGCAGGTGGCGGCGACGCATCTGGTCCGCAACGCGTTCGAGGCGAACACCGTCTCGCTATCGGCGGGGCTGGAGCGACAGACCAACATCTTCTTTCAAAAGACATGGACCTGGGCGCTGGGCGGCGAACTGGTCGCGACCGACGAACGCGACGTGATCGTGGCGACCGGCGAACCGCGCCGCCGCACCTATTTCATCGGCGCATTGCCCAGCAGCCTGAACTATGACGGGTCGGACGACCTGCTCAACCCGACCACGGGGTTCCGGCTCGGCGGGCGGATCAGCCCCGAATTGTCGCTACAGGGTCAGGTCTTCGGCTATACCCGCGCGCAGGTCGACGCCAGCGTGTACCGCCCGGTCACGTCGCGGGTCGTGCTGGCGGCGCGCACCCGCATCGGCTCGATCCTCGGCGCGCCGCGCGATGCGGTGGCCCCGTCGCGGCGCTTCTATGCCGGTGGCGGCGCGTCGGTGCGCGGCTATGGGTTCCAGGACATCGGGCCGCGCGATCCCAACAACGATCCGATCGGCGGGCGCAGCCTTGCCGAATTCTCGCTGGAAGCGCGGGTCAAGGCGTTCGGCAATTTCGGCGTCGTCCCGTTCCTCGACGCCGGCAACATCTATACCTCCACGCTGCCGCGCTTTTCGGGGATGCGTTACGGCGCGGGCGTGGGCGTGCGCTATTACAGCAATTTCGGGCCGATCCGCGTCGATGTCGGCACGCCGATCAACCCGCAAAAGGGCGACCCACGCGTTGCCGTCTATGTCTCGTTGGGACAGGCATTTTGAGCGACGAAGCCGTCGAGGCGCCGACGCCGGTGGTGGTGAAGCGTCGCATCGGCTGGGGCCGGCGGCTCGCGCAGCTGGTGCTGGCGATCGTCGTCCTGATCGTCGGTGCGTTGGTGGTGATCGACACCGGGCCCGGCCACCGGCTGATCGCTAATCGCATCGCGACGATGAAGCCCGCCAACGGGATGCGCTATCGTATCGGGCGGATCGACGGATCGATCTACACCCGCGCGCGGCTGATCGACGTGCGTATCTATGATGCCAAGGGGCTGGTGCTGCGTGCGCCGCTCGCCGAACTCGACTGGCGGCCATGGGAGTTCGTGTCGAACCGGCTGTCGATCATCAGCCTGGCCATCCCCCGCGCGATCCTCGCCAAATTGCCGCAACCGACCCCGACCGGGCGCAATACGCCGATCCTGCCGAGCTTCGACATCCGTATCGGCCGCTTAAGCGTCGAACGGCTGGAACTGGCCAAGGCGGTGACCGGCACGGCGCGTACCGGCAAGCTGGCGGGCCAGGCGGACGTCCGCTCGGGCCGCGCGCTGGTCGACCTCGCGCTCGACATCGCCGCCAGCGACCGGCTGCGCCTCCGCCTCGATGCCGAACCGGATCGCGACCGCTTCGATGTCGACCTGCGCGCGCGGGGCGTCGGCGACGGGCTGCTCGCCACCGCCAGTGGCATCCGCCGTCCGCTCTCGGTCGAGCTGTCCGGCGACGGGCGCTGGTCGGCATGGGACGGGCGCGCCGTCGCCAATGCCGGCCGCGCGCGGATCGTCGACCTGACGCTCGGCGTGCGCGCGGGGCGCTACACGCTGGGCGGTACGCTCGCGCCGTCGGCACTGCTCAAGGGCAAGCTCCAGCGGCTGACCGCGCCACAGGTCCGCGTAACCGGCAGCGCGACCTTTGCCGATCGCCGGATCGACGGCGTGCTGGCGCTGCGCAGCGCGGCGCTGGCGCTGGAGGCGGACGGCATCGTCGACCTCGGCACCAGCGCGTTTCGCGACCTGCGGCTGCGCGCGCGGTTGCTGCGCCCGGCGGCGCTGTTCCCGAACATGACCGGGCGCGACATCGAACTGCGCGCGATCCTCGACGGGGCATTCTCGACCGCGCGGTTCGATTATCGCCTGCGCGCGGCCCGGCTGGCGTTCGATCAGACCGGGTTCGAACAGGTGGTCGCCGCCGGACAGGGCCGGTTTTCGAAGGCACCGGTGATCGTGCCGATCCGGCTGGCGGCGGCGCGCGTCACCGGGATCGGCGATGTCGCGGGCGGCATTTTGCGCAACCTGTCGGTGACGGGCCAGCTGGCGGTCGATGCGAAGACGCTGGTCGGCAACGACCTGATCGTGCGGTCGGACAAGCTGAACGGCCGCATCATGCTGATGCTCGACATGGCCACCGGCCGCTATGAAGTCGGGATCAGCGGCGCACTGCAACGCTATCTGATCCCCGGCCTCGGTCTGGTTGATGTCCAGACGAAGCTGACCGCCGTTCCCATTCCCGGCGGTGGTACGCGGATCGTCGGGCGCGGGCTGGCGCAGGTCCGCCGGCTCGACAACGGCTTCTTCCGCTCACTGACCCAGGGGCTGCCGCGGATCGAGACCGGGCTGGAGCGCGGGCGCGACGGCATCCTGTATCTGCGCGGACTGCGACTGACCTCGCCCGGCCTGACGCTCAGCGGCAACGGCTATCGCCGCCGCGACGGCACCTTCCATTTCGAAGGAAGCGGGCGACAGATAACCTATGGCCCGGTGCAACTGGTGCTGGACGGCAATATCTCCAAGCCGACGCTCGACCTGCGCTTCGCCTCGCCCAACGCCACGCTCGGCCTCACCGATGTCGTCGCGCATCTCGATCCGACGGCGGAGGGTTTTGCCTATCGCGCGCAGGGTGGATCGCGTCTGGGGCCATTCACCGCAAATGGCCGCATCCTGTTGCCAAGCGGCGGCACGGCCCGCATCGCGGTGGACGAAATCGAAGTCAGCGGGACCCGCGCGACCGGCGGGATCGACATCGTCGAAAACGGCTTTCTCGGTCGGCTGAACGTCGATGGCGGCGGCATTGCCGGGACGATCGATTTCCGCCCGCAGGGCAACGACCAGCGGATCGACCTCGCGCTCGACGCCACGCGGGCGCAGCTGGGAACGGTGGGATCGGTGCGGCGCGCGCGGCTGGAGGCTGGCATCGTGCTGGCGGATGGCGGCACCACCCTCGACGCGACGATGACCGCGCAGGGATTCCGCCGGGGCAAGCTGTCGATCGCGCGGCTGGCGGGCAGTGCGAAGCTGGTCGATGGCGTCGGCGAAGTCCGTGCCGCGATCGCCGGATCGCGTGGCCGTGCCTTTTCGATCCAGAGCGTGACGCAGGTCACCGCCGACGAATATCGCATCAGCGCGGAGGGAACGCTCGACCGCCGCCCGCTAAAGCTCGAAACCCCGGCGGTCCTCCGGCGCGAGGGCGATGGCTGGCGGCTGGCGCCTACGCAGTTCAGTTTTGCCGGCGGCACCGCGACGGTCGGTGGCGCCATGGGAGCGGACACTACCGAACTGGCGCTCGACGTCACGCGGATGCCGCTGGCGGTGCTGGACATTGGCTATCCGGGGCTGGGATTGAGCGGCAGCGCGTCGGGCAAGATCGCCTATGCCACGCGGGGGAATACGCCCAGCGGGCGGGTCGACCTGACCATTCGCGGTCTCAGCCGATCCGGACTGGTGGTATCGTCGACCCCGATCGATCTCGGCGTGGCGGCAGTGCTGGACGCGAACCGCGCCGGGGTGCGCGCGGTGATGGCGAGTGGCGGCAAGACGATCGGCCGGGCGCAGGCGCGTCTCTCACCGCTGGGGGAAGGCGACCTCGCCACCCGGCTGAACAACGCGCCGCTGTTCGCGCAGCTGCGCTATGGCGGCCCGGCCGATACGCTGTGGCGGTTGACCGGGATCGAGCTGTTCGACCTGTCCGGCCCGGTCTCGGTCGGCGCCGACGTTACCGGCCGCCTCGCCGATCCGCGCATTCGCGGCGTGGTCCGCTCCAGCGGCGCGCGGATCGACAGCGCGATCAGCGGCACGGTGCTGACCGGCGTGGAGGCGCAGGGCCGGTTTGACGGATCGCGGCTGGTGATCGATCGGTTCGCGGCGAATGACGGGCGGCAGGGGCGGGTGACCGGCACCGGCGCGTTCGAATTCGCCGCCGTGCGCGGCTTCGGCATCGACCTGTCGCTCAACGCCGACCGCGCGCGCCTCATCAACACCGATTCGATCGGCGCGACCGTCACCGGTCCGATCCGCGTGCGCAGCGACGGCGCGGGCGGCACGATTTCGGGCGAGGTCCGCATGGACGGCAGCCGCTATCGCCTCGGCCGCGCCACCGCCACCGCGCCGATCCCGCGCCTCAACATCCGTGAGATCAACCGCCCCGATGGCGATGACGAGGCGAGCGCGGCGGTCGTCCCGTGGAAGCTCGACCTGAAGGCACGCGCGCCCGGCGGGCTGATCGTCACCGGCCTGGGCCTCACCAGCGAATGGTCCGCCGACCTGGCGATTACGGGCGAGCCGACCAGTCCGATCATCAACGGCCGCGCTGACCTGATCCGGGGCGATTATGAATTTGCCGGGCGCGAATTCCGCGTCGATCGCGGCGCATTGCGCTTCAACGGCGAAAGCCCGGCCGACCCCGCGCTCGACATCGTCGCCAATGCCGATACGCAGGGGCTGAACGCCACGATCCGCGTCGCCGGCACCGCCACCCGGCCGGAAATCAGTTTCCAGAGCGTGCCCGCGCTGCCCGAGGACGAGCTGCTGTCACGGCTCCTCTTCGGCACCTCGATCACGAACCTGTCGGCGCCGGAGGCGTTGCAGCTGGCCGCCGCCGTCGCCGCGCTCCAGAATGGTGAGGGCGGGCTGAACCCGATCAACGCCGTCCGGCGTGCCGCCGGGCTGGACCGCCTGCGTATCCTGCCCGCCGATCCGCAGACGGGGCAGGGCACCTCGGTCGCCGCCGGCAAGTATCTGACCCGGCGTTTCTATGCGGAGATCGTGACCGACGGGCAGGGCTATAGCGCGACCCGGATCGAGTTTCAGGTCACCCGCTGGCTATCCCTGCTGGCGTCGATCTCCACCATCGGCCGGCAGAGCACCAACGTCCGCATCTCGCGCGATTATTGATCGCCGGATCGATCCGGCAGCGCAACGATTGGCCCGGCAGTTCGTATAACGTCCGAACCACCGGAGACACCGATGTCCGCTGCCGCCCCCGCTACCGATGGCCGCCTTGCCCGCATTGCCCTGCGCTTCACCGACTGGGCCGAACGCTGGTTTCCCGATGCCTTCGTGTTCGTGGCCCTAGCCGTGGTGGTCGTCGCGGTCGCGGTGCTGGCCAATGGCGCGCCGGTCGCGGCGGTGACGAAGAGTTTCGGCGACGGTTTCTGGACGCTGATCCCGTTCACCATGCAGATGGCGTTCGTGACGATCGGCGGGTACGTCGTCGCGACCTCGGCACCGATGCAGCGGTTGATCGACCGGCTGGCCCTGATCCCGAAGAGCGGGCGCGGCGCGATCGGCCTGATCGCCATCGCGACCATGCTGTCCTCGCTGCTGAGCTGGGGGTTGAGCCTGATCTTCGGCGGGTTGCTCACCCGCGCGCTGGCCCGACGCACCGAACTCCGCATGGATTACCGCGCGGGCGGGGCGGCGGCGTATCTCGGCCTCGGTGCGACCTGGGCGATGGGGCTGTCGTCCTCCTCGGCACAGCTACAGGCGAACCCGGCCAGCCTGCCGCCGGGCCTGTTGCCGATCACCGGCGTCATCCCGTTCAGCCAGACGATCTTCCTGTGGCAATCGATGCTGATCGCCGCGATCCTCGTGGTCGTATCTACGGTCATTGCGGTGGCGTCCGCGCCCGGCCGCGAGACGGCGGTGACCGCGCAGGACATGGGCATCGACCCGGCGCGCGAGGACGATGCGCTGCCGCCCCGGACCCAGCCCGGCGAATGGCTGGAACATGCCCCGTTGCTGACCGTGCTGATCGGGCTGCTGGCGGCGGGCTGGCTGGTGCAGGAATTTGCGCGCCAACCGTGGATGGTCGCCATCTCCAACCTCAACACCTACAACTTTCTGTTCCTGATGGCGGGACTGGTGCTGCACTGGCGGCCGAAACGCTTCCTGAACGCGCTCGCCCGCTCGGTGCCCGCGACCGCCGGCATCCTGATCCAATACCCGTTCTATGCCGCCATCGCCGCGATGATGACGACCGCGAAAAGCGCCGACGGATCGACCCTGTCCGACGTCATCGCCCACGCCTTCGTCTCGATGAACACCGCCGAGACCTTCCCGCTGACTATGGGCGTCTATTCGGCGATCCTCGGCTTCTTCATTCCCTCGGGCGGGGGCAAATGGCTGCTGGAGGCGCCGTACGTCATGCAGGCGGCGAACGACCTGCACGTCCATCTCGGCTGGGCGGTACAGATCTACAATGCCTCCGAAGCGCTGCCCAACCTCATCAACCCGTTCTGGATGCTGCCGCTGCTCGGCATCCTCGGGCTGAAGGCGCGCGACATTGTGGGGTTCAGCTTTCTCCAGCTGATCGTCCACCTGCCGCTGGTGCTGTTCCTGCTCTGGGCGCTGGCCTTTACGTTGCCCTATATCCCGCCGGTCATGCCGTGACACGGGTGCGCACCGGCACCGACGCGTTGTAGAGGCTGGCGCCGCGTTCGTCGCGCAGGTCGAACGACAACAGGTCGCCCGCGATCCGCACCATGCCGAACCCGGCGGCGGCGCGGCAGAAGCGGGTGCCCTCCACCGGCTGGACCGGCCGCGCCTCCATCCCGCCGCCGCACTGGATCATGTCGATCCCGTCTCGGCGGATATGCTGCAGGTCGTGGTCGTGGCCAGCGATATAGGCCTGCACGCCGTGGCGGTTCAGGATCGGCAGCACCTGCGCGATGATCTCCGGCTGGTCGCCATGGCCGCTGCCGCCCGACCGGATCGGGTGGTGGCCGGTGACCAGCTTCCACTTGGCGCGCGACTGCGACAGCGCATGGTCGAGCCACGCCAGCTGCTGCTTCGTATCCTGCGACCGGGTGTTGTTGCCGATCATGCCGTCATCGGCGCGATAGCGTTCGACGAAGGGTGAGGTGTCGATCGCGAACAATTCCGCATCGCCCCGCTGGAGCGACGCATCGGCCACCTGATAATAGCGCCCCGGCATCCGCCACCGCTTGCTGCGCGCGCTATAGTCCAGTTGTGCCTGCGGGTTGCCGCGATAGTCGTGATTGCCGAGCAGCGCGTACCACGGCACCTGCAATGCGGGGTGGGTATAGACCCCCTCGAACACCGACTGCCACAGCGGGTCGTCGGTGGAGGTCACGCCGTCGCTGTAGAAATTGTCGCCGATCGCCAGCACGAAATCGCTGCCCGCCTCCGCCGCAGCCCGGCCCATCGCGGCGGCGACATGATGCTGTTCGGGCGTGTCGCGGCCCCAGTCGCCCAGCACCGCGAAGGTGCAGCCCTTGGTCGCGCGCGCCTGTGCCGGGGCGACGCCCAGCGTGGCGGCACCGATGGCGAACCCGCCCAGCAGCGTGCGGCGGTCGAGAAGGACGGTCATGGGCGGGCGATTCCTGTGGCGGGTGGTCCGGGTTGCTTGACCACGGGGATGTGACGTTTGTGTGGCGGTGGGCGGCTCCACGATCCGTCACCTCAGCGAAGGCCGGGGTCTCCTGCGGCCGGGGCGGTGGGCCTGTACCGGGAGATGCCAGCCTGCGCTGGCATGACGCCTGCGGGGAGTGGGGGCGGTGACGACGCGCATCGTCCAAGAAAAAAGCGCCGGGATCGCTCCCGACGCCTTTCCCTAACCTTGGCCCGACGTGGCGAAGCCACGTCGTCGGTCCTCGCCATTGGGCGAGGCCGGCCGAGGGCGCCAGGGGGGCGCACGCCGTG
>Ga0308159_1000223_pt1 | contig 172966 bp, 142 predicted proteins | sample PhyCR1_FD_201040 | JGI IMG/M metagenome (GOLD analysis project Ga0308159, IMG submission 201040) | Phyllosphere microbial communities from UC Gill Tract Community Farm, Albany, California, United States - DLSLC.R1 | ecosystem: Host-associated > Plants > Phyllosphere > Unclassified | place...
ATAATCCGTGTCTATCCGTGCAATCTGTGGCAAAAAATAGAACAGAAAAAAACAATTAGAATAAACCACTGATAAAAAGGATGAACACAGATATTAATAAACATAATCCGTGTCTATCCGTGCAATCTGTGGCAAAAAATAGAACAGAAAAAAACAATTAGAATAAACCACTGATAAAAAGGATGAACACAGATATTAATAAACATAATCCGTGTCTATCCGTGCAATCCGCGGCAAAATAATAAAGCAGGAACTAAAAACAATCAGGATAAACCACAGATAAAAAGAATGAACACAGATATTAATAAACATAATCCGTGTCTATCCGTGAAATCTGTGGCAAAAAATAAAGCAGAAACTAAAAACAACCCACAGCTAAAAAAGACAAACACAAATCTCAAACTAAAACCAAATCTGTGTTAATCTGTGAAATCTGTGGCAAAAAAAAATAAATATGGACTTACAACTAAAAGAAAAAGTAATCATCATTACCGGCGCGGCCAAAGGCATTGGCCGTAGTATCGCGGAAGTATTTGCCAAAGAAGATGCCATCGCCGTAATTGTAGGCAGAAAAGCAGCAGACAACCAGAAGGTGGTTGATGAAATTACCGCGCTAGGCAAAAAAGCCGATCAGTTTGTAGCCGAACTTTCCAAACCGGAAGATTGCGAAAAAGTAATTGCCCAGATTGCCGCCAAATTTGGCAGGATTGATGGTCTGGTAAACAATGCCGGTGTAAATGATGGGGTGGGCCTTGAGCGTGGCGATTATGAAAGTTTTATGGCTTCGCTCCACAAAAATGTAGTGCATTATTACCTGATGGCGCACCATGCTTTGCCTGAGCTGATCAAAAGCAAGGGGGCAATTGTAAATATCACTTCGAAAACAGCTGAAACCGGTCAGGGCAACACCTCAGCCTATGCGGCAGCCAATGGTGGCAGAAATGCGCTAACCCGCGAGTGGGCAGTAGAACTCCTAAAATATGGCATCAGGGTAAATGCAGTGGTAGTAGCCGAATGCTGGACACCCGCTTACGAAACCTGGATCGAAACGTTAACTGATGCACAGGAAAAACTAAATGAAATTACCGCTAAAATTCCTTTAGAAAACAGAATGACCACTGCAGAAGAAATCGCCAATATGACGGTATTTCTAATGTCGGCCCGCTCAAGTCACACTACCGGGCAAATAATCCATGTAGATGGTGGCTATGTACATTTAGACCGGGCTTTGGCAAACGCTTAATCAGTTTTCAGTTGACAGTTATTAGTTTGCAGTTTATACCAATGCCGGCAATTAACCAACACTAATGAAAACTGGAGCGTAAATAGATCGTCATTGCGAGGAGGAACGACAAAGCAATCTGTCATGCCAGCGATTCTTGCTAGAAAGATTGCTTCGTCGGCTGAAAAAGCCTTCCAGCAATGACGAATGTCTATTGTTATCTCTCCATTTTGTTAGGCTATATCCAATAACCTACTGAAAGAAAAAAATCGTCCGCGTTTGTAACGCGGATGCATGAGGACAGCGATTTTATCGCTGAAAAGTATAATCACAAAAAAAGCCGATAAATTTAAATTATCGGCTTCTGTATTATTGGGGTTTATTTAGCTTAACCTTTATAAAACACCTCATTCCAATGCAATTCATTTCTGAACTGATTGATTTTCGTATCGGCCCCAATGTTAATGTATTCCAAACCGGCAATGTTGGCAAAATCTGACAAGTGCTCGGTAGTTAAATTCTGACTGTAAGCCGTGTGGTGTGCTCCACCCGCATAAATCCATGCTGCACAACCTGTTTTCATATCAGGCAGTGGTTTCCAAAGCACGCGTGCAACGGGCAGGTTAGGCAAATCATTTTCTGCTTCAACGGCTTTAACTTCATTTACCAGTAAACGGAAACGGTTGCCCATATCAATTAACGAAGCATTCAGGGCATCGCCACCGCCTACGTTAAATACCAAACGTGCCGGATCAGCTTTACCGCCAATGCCCAGTGGATGTACTTCTAAACTTGCTTTTCCTGATGCCAGGCTGGCGTCTACTTCCAGCATGTGCGAACCCAGAACCATGGCATTTGCCGGATCAAAATGATAAGTATAATCTTCCATAAAAGCATTTCCACCTGGTAAACCCGCGCCCATTACCTTACACGCACGTACCAAAGCCGCAGTTTTCCAATCACCTTCACCGGCAAAACCGTAGCCATCGGCCATCAAACGTTGTGCTGCAATACCCGGCAACTGAATCATCCCGTGTAAATCTTCAAAAGTATCAGAGAAACCTTTAAAGCCGCCATCAACTAAAAACTTGCGTAATCCCAACTCAATTTTAGCCGCATCGTAAACCGATTGGTGTCTTGCGCCACCAGCTTTCAGGTCATCAGCCATTTCATAGGTAGCTTCGTATTCTTTTAATAAAGCCAGCACAGCTTCCTCATCAATTCCATTAATTACGGCTACTAAATCACCTATACCGTAAGTGTTTACTGAAAAGCCAAATTTCATTTCCGCTTCAACCTTATCGCCATCTGTGACCGCTACAAAGCGCATGTTATCGCCAAAGCGTACAAATTTAGCGCCCTGCCAATCGTTCCATCCGGCAGCAGCCCTGCACCAGGTATCAATCTGTTTTGCCACTTCTTCATCCTGCCAGTGGCCAACCACCACTTTACGGTCTTTACGCATACGCGAAACCATAAAACCAAATTCGCGGTCGCCGTGTGCACTTTGGTTCAGGTTCATAAAATCCATATCAATGGTATTCCATGGAATATCACGATTGAACTGTGTATGCAGGTGTAACAAAGGTTTCTGCAATACATTCAAACCCCTGATCCACATTTTTGCAGGAGAGAACGTGTGCATCCAGGTAATAACTCCAATACAGTTCTCATCGATATTGGCCTGTTGTAAAGTTTCAAAAATCTCCTCGGTGGTTTTTACAATCGGCTTGTACACCACCGAAACCGAAATATTTTGGTTTTGGTTCAATGAATCAGCAACCTGCTGTGCATGTTCTGCTACTTGCTTCAAGGTTTCTTCGCCGTATAAATGTTGTGTACCGGTGATAAACCAAACCTGTAATTTTTTTAAATCAATCATTACTGTTTATGTTGTTTTTAATTATTTTGTTTTTAATTTATTCAAATAAACCTATCAGTTTTTTAAAACCTGATAGGCTTATTATTTTCCGGTCGGTGCGACACCAACCGATAGTTCAAGACTTTGAACTCACTATTTTTGTCCGTAGTAAGCACCTGCACCATGTTTACGCTCATAATGCTTTTCGATTAACGAATCTTTTAACTTTGGTGCCTGCGGATTAATCTGCTGTGTTAACAAAGCCATTTGCGCTACGGCCTCTAGTACTGCACCATTGTAAACAGCTTTCTCTGCTGTTTTACCCCAGGTAAAAGGCGCATGGTTACCCACTAAAATCATTTCTACCTCCTTATGGCTTAAGCCCAGGCTTTCAAAGTGATTGATGATCTGGAACCCCGTTTCATATTCATAATTACCTTTAATCATGGCGTCATCCATCGGCGGCGCACACGGAATATCGACAGTTAAATGGTCAGCATGGGTGGTACCAAAAATCGGGATGGCTTTTTGCGCCTGCGCCCAGGCAGTGCCGTAGGTAGAGTGGGTATGCACCACGCCACCAATATCTTCCCAGTGCTTATACAAAACGGCGTGCGTTTGCGTATCCGAAGAGGGGCGGAGACTACCTTCAACCGTTTTCCCATCAAAATCTACAATCACCATTTTTTCCGGCGTTAAATCCTCATAAGGCACACCACTGGGTTTAATTGCAAATACACCTTTTGAACGGTCGGCGGCACTTACATTACCGAAGGTAAACAGTACCAATCCCAATTTCGGCAACTGCATATTGGCTTCGTAAGCCTGTTGTTTTATATCCTGATAGTTGCTCATGACAGATAAGGTTTAACATCTTTTTTGCTGTATTTCTCCAAATAACGGCCAAGCCCTAAATATTGCTGATAATGCTGGCGGTAAAGCTTTTGCTTTTTCACATTTGGCTTATATTCTTTTTCAAAACCGGTACCCATGGCTTGCATGGCTTCCTCAATATTCGGGTAAATACCGGCTGCTACTGCGGCAAACATAGCTGCACCTAAAGCACAGGTATGCTCAAAGCGGTGGATCCGGATCGGCATTTCGAGCACATCAGACATCATCTGCATAATATAAGCCGATTTTTTAGCCACTCCACCAATGCCAATAATACCTTTTACAGGCACCCCTTGTTCTTTAAAACGATCTACAATGGCTTTGGCGCCAAAACAGGTTGCGGCTGCCAGTGCGCGGAAAAACCGCGGAGCATCGGTTCCTAAACCCAAACCAGTGATGGCACCTTTAAGTTCCTGATTGGCATCAGGCGTTCTTCTGCCGTTTAACCAATCTACAGCCAGCTCTGCATAATCATCATCATCTAAAGCTTCAGCCTGCTTACTTAAACTGGCGATAATTTTGGCTTCAAGTTCTTCTTTCAGCGCAATTGCCGTGGCCTCATCAATAAGTTCAGATTCAGTTAGCAAATGGTTTAGCGGCCAGCTGATCAAATTTTTAAACCAGGCGTATACATCACCAAAAGCAGACTGACCTGCCTCTAAACCTGCCATACCCGGAATTACAGAACCATTTACCTGTCCACATATACCGTTTATCAGTTTTCCATCTAAATCCTGGTTAGGTGCTACTAAAATATCGCAGGTACTGGTACCCATTACCTTACTTAAATAATAAGGCTCAATCTGTCCGCCAACTGCGCCCATGTGTGCATCAAAAGCGCCAACACCGATTACCACATCGGTACTTAAACCTAATTTATTTGCCCACTCTTCGCACAAGGTTCCGGCGGCAACATCAGAAGTATCGGTATCATTAAATAATTTATCTCTGAAACCGGCCAAAAGCGGATCCAGACTGCTAAAAAAATCTTCCGGTGGCAAACCGTTAAATTCTTCTGCCCATAAAGCTTTGTGTCCGGCAGCGCAACGACTTCTTTTCATGGCAGTCACATCCTTGCCGCCACAAAGTAAAAACGGAATCCAGTCACAATGCTCCACCCAGGATTGCGCACTGTTCCGAATAGACTGATCTACCCTTAAGGTACGCAAGAGTTTGGCCCAAAACCATTCAGACGAATAAATTCCACCTACATACTTTAAATAGTTGGTTTCGAACCGGGTAGCATGCTCATTAATTTCTGCAGCTTCTTTAACCGCTGTATGGTCTTTCCAAAGCACAAACATGGCATTTGGATTCCCTTCAAAACCAGGTGTTAAAGCCAGGGGAGTACCTGCTGCATCAACAGCAACCGGACTAGAACCTGTCGTATCAATCGAAATACCCCTTACTAAAGAAGCAATTTCTGCACCACCGGCTTTGGTTAAACAATCTTTTATGGTATGCTCTAAACCTTCAATATAATCTAAGGGATGCTGGCGGAACTGGTTAACAGCCGGTTTACAGTATAAACCTTTTTGCCATCTGGGATAAAGAAAAACAGAGGCCGAAATTTCTTTTCCATTTGCGGTATCGACTAGAACAGATCGGACAGAATCAGTCCCATAATCTACTCCAATTACATAGTTTGCTTTGCTCATAACAATAAATAAATGTCTAATTAACGTTTATTTATTTGAATTAAAAAATTTTATTGATTTTTAATTCGAAAACGTCGATTCCGAACAGTCTGGAGTACTTTTGTTTGCGAATTTCTTTCGTTTAGCTGAGGTATTTCCTGGTTATTTTAAACGACAGGAACCCGCCATAGCACTTAAAGGTGAACGCAGGTCCATCAGCAAAGAATTTTATCAAGTAGTATACATCAAAAGGCAGCAACCAAATCAACCGTCAAAGATTAAACATCAGATACGATATTAGCTTTCAATGCGGAAACCACCTGATTTAACACCAAATTGATGTTATTAAGTAAATTGTCAAGTCGTTGCGATTTACCATATTCCGGTGCAAAATTCTCTATTTCGATCAACTCGTCCTTTATCGATGATATACCCATGTCAGCTACAGAGGGCTTAATCCGATGTACAAGCTTTGAAATTTTCGAAAAATCATTGTGATCGTATGCATCATTTATCTCTTTTAACGTAAGCGGTATATGCCGGATAAAAAAACCGACCAGATTATTGATGAATTTGGTATTACCTCTTGCTATGCCCTCAATTTTTGATAAATTATAAAGGGGTGTATCAGTTACGTTATCAGGTTCTTTTTTAACCAAGTGAAATTTACCCAGCCATTTCGAAGCAATTTCAAGGAGCTGTTCTTCTTCAAATGGTTTTGACAAATAGTCGTCCATGCCATTATCTAAGCATTTTTGATTATCTCCTTTTAATGCGAAAGCCGTTAGTGCTATAATCGGTACATCTATTAGTTTTTCCCTAACCAATCTGGTTGCTTCCAGCCCATCCATTTCGGGCATTTGTACATCCATCAAGATCAGATCAAATTTATTCTTTTCAATTAAAAGAAGCGCTTCGTGTCCGTTAGAGGCCTCGGTAACAACAGCACCAAAATTACCTAATATTGCTGATGCCAGAAGCCGGTTGGTTTCATTGTCATCGGTAATCAAAATCTGCTTACCATTCAGTAATGTCGTGTCTACTTCAATATTGCCTTTCTCTATAAGGTCCTGTTCGTTACCTTTTGGTATCCGGAGGTTGAAGGATACAGTAGTTCCTTTGTTTTTTTCGCTGTTCACCTTAATTTCTCCCCCCATCAGTTCAATGAGTTCTTTAGATATGCTCATGCCCAGTCCTGTTCCTCCGTATTTTCTGGTAATAGAGTTATCTTCCTGTGAAAATTTAGCAAACAGGTGGTTAACAAATGTCTGCTCCATTCCAACGCCACTATCAATCACGCTTATCTCAATAAGCTGTTCCGATTCGTGATCCTGTAAAACGCTGCAGTAAATATCTACTTTTCCTTTAGGGGTAAACTTAATTGCATTGCTGACTAAATTGAGCATAATTTGGGAGAGGCGGTAAGGATCGCCAATTAATACCCTTGAGAGTCGTTGATCGTAAAATGAGTTGGTAAATGTAAGTCCCTTTTCTTCGGCCCGGTGCTGCATCACCTGCATAACATGGCTAATGACCTTTTTAGGCTCAAATCCAATTTTTTCAATACCCAGCTTGCCAGACTCTATTTTACTTAGGTCCAGAATATCATTGATAATTACGAGCAGATTATCGGCAGAGGAGCGTATCGTATTGAGAAAAAATTGCTGATGATGATCTAATTTTGTTTTACTAAGCTGATTGGCCATCCCGGAAATGGCATTCATTGGCGTTCGTATTTCATGGCTCATATTGGCCAGAAATGCTTCTTTTGATTTCGTTGATTCTTCGGCAGCCTCTTTAGCTTTAATAAGCTCATGCTCCAGCTTTTTCTGCTCAGTGATATCTAAGTGTATTCCGACAGAGCCGATATGTTCCCCTTTATCATTGAGCCTTGGCGCTCCGCTTATGAGCCACCATCTTAATTCGCCGGCTCTATTCCGAACTTTCACTTCATAGGCATCTGATATTCCATGTTTTCGGAGACTTGTTTTTAACGCTACGGTCTCCTTACTTTCGCCAAGGTCTATTATATCTGTGTCTTTCGCTCCGGCAAGTTCTTCCTGGTCAAAGCCGATCATTTTACAAAAGGTTTGATTTGCAAATTGAATATATCCGTCATTATCAACCTCCAGTAGGCCCAGGTTCATATTGGTAATGATGTTCCGGTACTTTTCTTCTTTGTTGATCAGGGCCTGCTCAGAAAGTTTACGTTCAGTGATGTCAGAATGGGTACCGATAATTCTCTCCGGCAACCCATCTGGTGTTCTGTTCACGATCATTCCCCGGTCAAGTACCCATATGTAGTTGCCATTTTTATGTAATATCCGGTACTCCCGCTGATGTGAATTTATTTCACCTGAAAAATAGGCTTCATCTGTCTCCAAAATTTTAGGAAGGTCATCGGGATGTATCCGGCTTAACCATTCATCAGGGTCATTAGCAAAATCTTCATCCCCATAGCCGAGCATGCTTTTGTATTTTTTAGAGAAAAAGGCTTTTTTGTTTTGGAAATTGTATTCCCAAACACCATCCCCGGCGCCTTCCAAAGCAAATTGCCATAGCTCCTTACTTGCCCTTAGCTCTTCTTCATTTTTCTTTCTGTCAGAAATATCCCTGATAAAGGCACAGAAAAAATTTGTGCTGCCCTGGCTTACGGGAATGATAGACAATTCAACTGAAAATTCCGCTCCGTTTTTATTCATCGCAGGCATTTCAATCATTTTATTTAAAATTGTACCGGCACTATTTTGATGGTATCTTTCCATACCCGCTTTATGTCCGGCTTTGTGGTAGGATGGAATAATGTTATCTGTTAAATGCTTTCCGATCACTTCAGCTTCCTTCCAGCCAAATATTTTCTCTGCCTGAGGATTCCAGAAAGTAATTAATCCCTCGCTATCGATGGTAATAATGGCATCCAAAGCCGAATTCATGATCAGGCGATTTTTTAATTCGCTCTGCTCAAGCGCTTCCATCGCTTTTTTCTTTTCGGTAATATCGGTATAATTCCAAAGGTGTCCCTTGTATACATCGTCTATAAAAATCGGAATGTACTCGCGTTTTAATATCCTTCCATCGGCTAGCGTTAGGTTTGTACTTTCGAAAGCTCTGTTTTTCAGTATTTGTCCGATACCGGCAACAAACTCATCAGGATTGTTAAAAAGATGTTTTGATTGCTCTGCACTATCACTGCAGCTGGTACCAATAAGTGCATCTGGTGGATGGGGTATCTGAAAAAGATCGCAAAAAAGCTGATTTGTAAAAACGATGTTTCTATACTCATCTTCCAATAAAATCCCACTGTGCGAGTTTTCCACCAAAGAAGTAAATACTTTTTCTGCACTTTTCCTTAACGTAACCTGTTTATTCAGGTATTCGGCAATGGCAAGAAAATCATCAGGGTTATCGCCCTGATAATTCCGACCCATTTCACCTAAAATGTTTTTCAAGGTTTCAATTGATTTCCTTTTTACCGATACTTCATGGCTCAGTTTTTTATTTACGGATATATACTCTTCTTCACTAATTGAAAAAGCCCTTTCAACCAATAATTTATCTCTTAGCAACGCATCATAGGAATCGCTGATTACGCTCAAAAATTTTTTAATAGCCGGATTCTCCACCAGGTCGGCAGATAAATATTTGCTAATCTGCTTATTGAGTAACTTATGGTAATTCATAGAATGAAGTAATGGTCATCGTTTGATTGTGTAGCTGGCAGGTTCCACTATTATTAAACGGGGAAATCTCACCATACGAATAAAAACCCGCGATGGTAGTTTCTTTAGCAAACACTTCAGCAACTGCTTCAACTTCTTCCTCGGTTCTGGGGCCGAGTATTAATTTACGCCCAACGCAACTGATGAGCAAAGCAAAATCCGGCTTTTGATTTTGTTTCAGGCTATTTGTGGCTGCATGGCTCGAAGCTTCGATCAAATTATCAAAATTTGCTTTCATCAATCTTACCTGTGAGCCCTCGGGTATGTCTCCTGCAAAAGTCATCGTTTTTTTATCTTCATCAATCGATAGAATGGTACGTACAATTGGCTCTGAAAAACCTGGAATTGAAATAGCTAACGGAAATAACAACGCAGAGGCCGGGAGGTTATCCACATCAGGTCCCAAATATTTTTTATACAAATCCAGGGCACTTTCGCCATTAATTTCATACAATACATTTGCCTGCGATCGGGTTACCGTCCGCTCCAAACCGAACATGTCCCAACCACCCTGCGAGCCATGGGTAACCAGCAGCCTGTTCCCATAAAAACCAATGGCAATGATGTTTCCTTCACCTGGGTTTTGATTGAGTCCCACTAAAGTGGATTTGAAATTGGCATCATCACCAGCCAAACCACCGGTGACTAAAATGTTTCCCGCGGCAACGTTTAGTCCTTTAATCAGCTCACTTCCATTTACCATATTTCCATCGGCAAACGTTAGTATATAGCTTAATTCCTCTTTCGGCAATTTCTCAATTAACCCGATCGCCGCAGCGTAACTATTTTCATATTCGTTTATATTGGCCAGCGAAGTTTTTATCGTGGTTGAATCAAAAGCTAAAGCAATAGCAATAAGCGCATTATCGCATACTGTCTGCTGGTAAATTTCTCCTGCAGCACTGCATAATGCAATATCTGCATTTGTAAAAAGTGATTTTAACTGCAGGTATACATCAATGGTCTGCAATAAATCCTTACCACCAAAACACAATACCAATTGAAACTGATCAGCAGCTATGTTTTCTTCAACGTTCTCAGCCATCCATTGGCCTGCCGTATAATTAAAGAGCTTAGCTTTCATCATTTATTTTTTACACATAACACCTAGACGAATGTATTGATAAAACACACATACACCTGAATATCATTATTTTATAGAAAATTAAAAATAATAATTCATTTAATTGAACTTAAACCGAAACACAGCACATTTAAAAAGCTTCGTCGTCTCTTATCGTTTTATCACCGGTACTTTTTCCGATATCCTACATTTCTGCGGCTTTAAGCGCATCATTATTTTATGTCTAAATACCTAAGTTCAAATGATAGGAGATAAATATGATCTGACCAGAATCATCCTATACAACGAAAATCAAATAGTTACCGGATATACTTTTCCCTTATAAAATTCAGTTGCAATAACCTAAATAAAGCTAATAATTTTTTTTCAAATGGATGCGATTCTATATGCTGAAAGAAAATCCAGAAAAAGCATAGATTATCCTCTCTGTTACAACAGCGGAAAACATTTCTATCCGGTCGTTTAAAAATTTGAAGTATCAGGTCCTGATACTTTTTTTTGGAAATGATGACAATTTGGACAGCCTGCCAGGGCAGGAGCGCTTTATTGGATATTTGAGGTTTGAATCACACTGTAAAACAACAGGCGTGCTGTCTTTGAAATAAAATGAAAAAGGGAGCTATCCATTCCGGACAGCTCCCTTTTTTTGATCAGTAGCTTTTTCTGGTGGTATGATACTTAAAAAGGATCTGAATAAAGCGTAGCATTAATTTTAGCATTCTTTGCTACCGAATAGCTATTGTATCCATAAGCAAGATTCCTGTTTGTTATATTATATACAATGAAATTAAAAGGAATATTGGATGGTACTTTTATTGATACAAAACCATTGGCATCGGTAACCCCTTTAAGCGTTGACGAATTGATCACTTCAAAAACATTGCTGGAATTAAGGATGATTTCATTAACCGGATAAGCCACTACGCCTACATTCTTCAATACAGTTCTGTAATCTTTTGTGGATATGAGCGTGAGGTTTAAAAGGCCTGAAAATTCAGACACATTTATACTCTTTTTCTTGTCTACATCCGCAACAACCTGAACAAATTCGTCAGTACGGTACCTCACTTTATTGATCCTGGCAGTATCGCAGGTTACAAGATAATTGTTAGGCAGCAGATCAGGAAAATACGCTACGCCATGCTGATCTGTTCTTATTGATCCAACCAACGCACTTGGGTCAGGGTAGTTCGTATTTAAACCAAGTTTTGCATCATACAGCGAAACTTTAATACCAGCTAAACCTTTCCCTGCATCATCTACAAGTTTATAACTCAGTTTGCCAGAATTTACCCCATCAACCAATTTAACGTTGGTAATCTTTTTACAGGAGAGCGTCAAAATAAACAGCCCCAGCAGGACCATGATTTTACATTTCATACTATTATAAAATAAGCAATCTTACAATCAACTATAGCTGATAGATATTCATTGAATAATTGACCGTAGCATCTTTTTGAACCGAAACGCTATTGTTATAATTGTATGATGCATTTGTAACCGTATTATAAAGGTATATTGCGTACTGCTTGTTTGAAGGAATTCTGAAGGTGATCAACCCTGCATCGTTTGTCACTCCTGAAAAATCGGCAACTTTTAAATTGGCGGCAGTAGTTGCAGCGTAGTTGAATTTATTTGAAGGAATCATAATCACACCTATATTTTTTAATGGTTGATTATTATTGTAAGATCTAACCGCAAGCGCAAATGTTCCTGAAAAATCTGTTACCTTGGTTTCTTTAGCTTTATCAGCACCAGTAATCACCTGAACATATTCCTGAACCATGTAGGCAACATTATTTACCTTTGCCGAATCAGCAACAAGTAAGTAATTGCTTGGATTGAGGTTGCCAAAATCTACCAGACCATTAGGATCTGTTAAACGGGTTTCCAACAGAATGTTGTAATTAGCGTAATAGGTGTCGGTACGGTCAAATAAAGATACTTTTACATTTGCCAATCCTTTACCGGCATCGTCGGTTAGTTTGTAAGTAAGCTTTCCGCTGGTAGAAAGTTTAACATCAACATTGGTCGTTTTTTTGCAGGAGATAAATACCGCTACAAGAAGAATGAAGAGGGTTAATTTTGATTTCATATACATATTTATTTTATTTTGGCAGCAAATATAGAATAATGACTGCGTACTTATGGGATAATTTTTAACCAACTTAAAGACAAAAAAATAGTAATCTGATAATCAGGAGTGTTAGAATTTCATGAGAAAAAAATGAAGTATTTTTGGCATTGATCCGTCTTCATTATCAAAACCCGCTTTGGCGCAGGAATAAGCGATAGAGCAGAAATCGCTCCAAACAAGATCACATCAAAACAATGGCAAGAAAACAGTTAAACAGTGGAAATGCACCAGGCGTTGAATTATCAAAAGCCAAAATAAACAGAAAAAGTTTGGGCAATGTTGCCCGTTTGCTTACTTATCTGAAACCCTATCGCGGCAAATTCATTGCAGCGCTGTTTTTTCTCTTTTTATCAAGTTTGGTTGGACTGGCCTTTCCATCTTTTATCGGTGCATTGATTGATACCGCACAGGGTAAACACGCCAATGGTTATTTGCCGGATACCATACCGGGAATCTTAATGTTAGCCTTTGTTGTATTGGCCGTGCAGGCAGTGGTGTCTTATTTTAGAATTTTATGGTTTGTCAATGTAGCAGAACGTTCACTTGCCGATATCAGGCGCGATACCTATTTCAAATTGATCACCTTGCCGATGAACTTCTTTTCCAACCGCAGGGTTGGGGAGCTCAACAGCAGGATCTCTGCGGATCTGTCGCAGGTTCAGGATACCTTAACCACCACCATTGCTGAGGTGTTACGGCAGTTTGTATTGTTTGCAGGTGGCATTTTTTTGATGGCCATCATTTCGAAAAAACTGGTTTTTACCCTTCTTTTGATTTTACCCCTTATGATTGTGTTTGCGGTGTTATTCGGGCGGTTTATCAAGAAAATTTCACGACAGGCCCAGGATAAAATGGCCGAATCAAACAGCATTGTTGAAGAAACCCTGTCGGGCATATCAAATGTAAAGGCGTTTGTAAATGAAGCCTTTGAAGCCGCACGGTACAGGAATACCATCCGCGAGGTAGCCGATATTGCTATTAAAGGAGCCAAATTCAGGGGCATGTTTGTTTCCTTTATCGTGCTTTGTGTTTTTGGAAGTGTACTGGGGGTGATTGGTTATGGCTGTATCCTGGTCAGTCACCAGGAAATTACCTTTGGCGAACTTTTAAAATTTTCACTTTATGCGATGTTCCTTGGCAGTTCCCTGGGTAGTTTTCCCGAACTTTTTGCCAACCTGCAAAAGGCTGTAGGTGCCAGCGAACGGGTGCTGGAGATATTGGGCGAACAGGGTGAAGCAGTATCGATAGTCGAAAAGTATAATGTGGCAAAACAAAAAATAGCCGGGAATCTTGCTTTTAAACACATCAGTTTTGCCTATCCCTCAAGGCCGGAAGTAGCGGTGTTAAACCAGGTATCTTTCGAAGCGAAAGCCGGACAAAAAATAGCAATAGTAGGTCCAAGTGGTTCGGGTAAATCGACTACTGCAGGATTGATCCTGCAATTTTACCATCCGCAAAGCGGCGAAATCCTGTTTGATGGCAAACCAGCCGCTGCCTATTCACTTACGGATATACGGAATCAGATCGCGATTGTGCCACAGGATGTGATGTTATTTGGCGGAACAATATTGGAAAACATCGCCTATGGCAAGCTAAAGGCTACAAAAACCGAAATTATACAGGCGGCTAAAAGGGCAAATGCGCATGATTTTATCAGGGCATTTCCAGAAGGCTACGAAACCGTTGTTGGAGAACGTGGCGTAAAACTTTCGGGTGGGCAACGCCAGCGCATTGCCATTGCCAGGGCGCTGTTAAAAAATCCGTCTATATTGATTCTGGACGAAGCCACTTCTTCGCTCGACTCCGAATCAGAACGCCTGGTGCAGGAAGCACTTGAAGAATTAATGAGCGGACGGACGTCTATCATCATCGCGCACCGGTTATCTACCATTCGTGAAGCAGACAGGATCCTGGTGCTGGAAAAGGGACAGATTGTTGAATCGGGCACCCACCAGGAACTCATGAAAACTGAACAAGGGCTGTATAAGTACCTGAGTGGCTTGCAACTCGAGGCGCAAAAATCATAAAACAGCATATAAAAAAGGAGGCATTGCGAGGTTCCAGTTTAATTTACAGTTGCGGGTGATGGTGTGAACTATACCTCATTGGCTGATTAAAATCTTAAAATCCTTCCTGATGCTTTAAGAAGAGCGTTCAGGTTACATTGATTTACCCCATAAAGATATGGATGGGGAAGGGGTAACGGGAAACAAAACAGCTTCAGTTATTTACCCGTTCAATTTTAGCACTGTTGCCTATGGCTAGATGAATAAAATTAAGTTGATCTACTCCATGAGGCGAATTACAAACACTGTACAATGATCAAACTGTAGCAGCTTACCAACGCCTGGTACAAACCCTAATAAATTGCGTTGATATTGCCCTTGCCGAAAAATTTATAAGCTTTTTTTGGTCCGTTTCGCCATAATTTGAGTATATTGTAATCACCCAAAAAGATGAGTACCCAAATCATCCATCTGAAAAAAAAATACTCCCTAAAAATATTCAAAAGTCCACATTCACCCCACATTCACCCCACGTTTGAGCCACCTTCCGGCCAGGCTTGCGTGGTACCTGCTTGCACACTGCTAAACACTTACTTTGGTAGAGTTGTAGCCCTGGTATAGATCAGGATGATCAAACATGTACCTCGCTTTGGATGGAAAGGTTTACAATGGGTAAATAAAAAGTAAAGAGAAATTCGGCCGAAGGTATTGCTGGTGTATAGCTGTGTCGGAGCAATGCGGGGCAATAAACGTTGTTTGAGCTTTTAGCAACATGAAATAAATCCTTTTGAAATTAAATGCTCCAATGAGCAGGAAAGGATTTATGTGATCCCGCTGGGATTTGCACCTAGTGCTAAAATCAGCGGTTAAATAGTATTTGGGGCTGTTTTGTAATTCTAGTCATTGAATTACTCACTATTTTTTTAATACGTTTTAGCTGCAATTGCTATGACATAAAGATACATGTTTTTAACGTATATCAAATGCGGATGTATAAAATTGACAATTTTCAGTAAAGGAATCTACAACTCATCATTTATCATTTCAACGACTTCGCCGATAATTGGCAAGGCATTTTCAAGTGATATTCGGAAAAACTCTCTCCTTTCATTTATCCTGTAGTCATTAAGCTTTTCATGAATTATTCTTTCAGCTGCTTTTACATCTTTCACTTTCCATCTATGGACGATTAAGTATTTATCAGGAGAACTTGTTGTTGACGACAATTGACCAGCACGCTCTTCTACGGTTTTGGTAGTCAAACCGATTTTAAAGATATTAACTTCATGCGCAGCATTTCGCATAATATAAATGTAGCCACTATCTTCATTGAATACTAATGGGACATTGATTTCCACTGGTTTAGGTATGCGTTGTGTTTGATACCAGCTTAACATGTGGCTTACCCATGTACGGCCATGCATGATTTCACCATTTTTACCCGTACCGATCTGGTCTGGTTCTAGCTGTTTCCAGTAGCCTTCTTTTTGAATCGTGATCTCGCTATCTGGCAAGGACATCTTAGACCCATCTGTCTTCATTGCCAAATCCAAAATCCATACTTCACGCGTTTTAATGAATAATTTACTATTGTAAGGAATTTTGCCAGGCAATACCGAACGACTTAGTTTCTCAGAAAATAGTTGAGTAGGGTGAGTTTCTTGTGTAAGACGGTCATCATACATGTTGAAATATTCAGGGAGGTGAAGACATTTATAAGCAAACTCAAATATGGCATCATAATTTTCGATTTGTTTTACATGATTGCTGATGTATTCTGAATAATCCTTATCTCCATCCAATGAGCTAACTAGCATGCCGATATCGTCAGTGATAGTTGACAACATATTCCCCATATCTTTTTGCACATATCTGAGATCTACAGTTTTAGTAGTCAAATCGATCCTAGTATACAGATTTACTTTCCATACATCTTTTTTGCCAAAGAGTTTTACTGCTTCTCTCTTTAAACTTTCGTCACTTTTGATGTAGGATTTTTGGGGCGTGCCTGTTTCCCCGTTAAGGAATTCATTCGTTATTTTATCCGTATCACCTTTTTCACCTGCAACGAGCATAACATAGGCCTCATTTTTTCTCTTCAGAATCGAAACCCCTCCGATCACATATTCTAGGGAATCTTTTGTTTTGAAAGTGATTTCGTTAATATCGTTCAAAATGTTATAGGAGTAAATAAGATCGTCTTCGACATTTTTCAAGAAATAATCAAGGTCATTGCGGTTTAAATCTGATGTTAAATAATCCACGAAGTCAAATACCGAGAACATGTGCTCAACTTCCTCAAAAATCTGGAACATAAAAAGATCCGGTACCCATTCGTAGAATCCTTCCAGCACCCGAAATGAAGATGGCATCGACGCAAGACCATGATCCCAAACTCTGGAATTGTATTCCTGAACGAAATATCTTAACTCTTTGTCTTGCAAATATCCTAATCCATTCGAAGCCTGCGTATAAGCAATACTAAAAGCCTTATTGCGCTTTTCTTTCATTTCTCGCTTGAACCTTGGATCCGAATTCACTTGTTTCGCCCTATTCAAAAATTCTTGATAACCGGGATCGTCAGGTGTTGGGGAACCAAAGAGGTTAAAATGCAAATTCCTTTTTGAACTATCTTTCATCATTCTTGTTTTATTGCATAGGTATTCACCACTTAAACATTATTGTCTTAACTAAATTCCACAGTTGCTTAAAGCATGGCTGAAATTTTGGAGAACCACAGCTGAACTTCGCCATCTGGATCCCTTTCACTAAGGCGGTCATATGTCATTTTTTCAAATGCCCTGCCTAGATAAACCTTTGCATTATTATCCTTCATCACGCCATCAAAGGAATGTTTTTGACTATATATTTCTGCAAAAAGTCTCGGCACCCCTTTACCGTCAGTGCCCGGAGTGTCGGTCACTGGAATGATAACGTCATGGCTTTCGATGATCGCATCAGTGTGCAAATAACTCTCTATCTCATGTTTTTTGCAGAGCGTTCCCCAAGATCCGTTCCCCCGTAGGTTTACATGATCAATGGCGCTTCGATAAGTTGCAACATCCCCGTCATAAATGTGGACTTCAGGTCTTCCGAGATTTTTGAGGTAATTTTCGGAAACCCAGTGTTTTAAGGTTGAACCTCCCAAGGTGATAATAGCTACCCTGGGATCGGAAGTCAGGTTAATGATTGTATTGTCCTTCTCGTGCAGGATGCGGCTGAATTCTTTCATGGCAATAACGTCGGTCGGTCCTTCCAGACAAAGTATTACCTTGACCCGGCTATCCGGAGTCACACCCAATACCTTGGCAACCTCTTCAAAAATGTCCGATCCTTCCTGTATAATAGGTACAGATTGCTCATTTCTCGTCACAAATCTGATGCTTTCGGCAGGCAGTTCGCCTGCCAATCCTGGACTATGCGTGGTCAAAATTACCTGGCAACCCGCTTGATTGGATAGTTCTTTGAAGGACTCAATCAGAATTTTCTGATTGTTTGGATGTTGTGCGGTTTCTGGTTCTTCCAAAGCATAAATGATGCTCCGTTTATTTGAAGAGCGTAGCCGACGTTCAGCCTCTGCTTTGAAAAAGCTAACCAGAATCATTCGTCGGATTCCACTTCCTCTTTTGTTAAGTGGGATACCATCATCGGTATCCATTCCTATATTGAAAAGTCCTGTCCATTTTGCTGTAGTCGGCGGTACGAATTGAGGAACAAGTTGATTGGCTAATTGAGGGTCTATCGTTTTAAGTGCTTCATGTGTATTGAATGCTATCTCCTCCGCTTTTTCACGAACTTTCTGTTGGATACGTTCTATATCCTCTTGTACTTCTGAAATTGCGGTAGCTATAGCAGCTTTCATTGGGTTCTGAACTTCACTGTCTGAGTCTTGACTGTTTCGATCGCTTTGAAACAAAGCAAAAAGTGGAAGATAGCTTTCTATCTGTTCCCAAATTCTTTTACTGTCTTCTTTAGGTTTGGAAACCGGAATTTCTACTTCTTTTAAGTTAAGTTCCTCGGTACTCTGCCATATGGCTTGTCTCATTAAAGGATTTCCCTTTAATCCAACGTCAAGTTTTCTATCCTTAACAATCTTTTGGAGATCTTTTTCTTTCAGTTCCAGTAGATCACTTACACCTTCCGCGGTAGGATGACTGGCAACAATAAAGATGTCTGCTGTTGGCGCTTTTTTGCTGCAATCGTAAACTTTTTTAATTTTCAGTGTATTCGCATTCGTCAGCAAAAATTCGTCTTTTAAGTTAGTTTCAGCACCAGAGTCAACACTTAAGCTAGTAGGTAATTGGTCAAATTCGCAAATTATGATGATATTTTTATTTTCTCCTGAAAATATATTTAAGTCAGCTTGTTCACATTTTATAAGTTGATTATTAAAAAAAATTTCAATCGCTTCTAAAAGAGTTGATTTTCCGATATCATTTTTACCAACAAACGTTGTCAGTTCACCGATATTAACAGTGATTGGGGATTTGTAGCAGCGGAAATTTTCCACCGTAATTGACGTTAATCGCATGAGAGAAATAAATAGTGTGGACGAACTTAACAATAATTCATTTAAAGAATAATAGAAAAATGAATTATTTAATCGCGATGTATAAGTAAATTCATCATTGAGAAACTTCACCTAAAGCCATTTATTACATGATTTCCGTATGATCTGATGGCGTACTTTTTTAAATCATTTTAACGGCAATTTAATGGAAAGTGCAGGAACTGATAAGGCCGCCAAGCAGATTATGGATAAAATTGATGAAGGAATAGCATTGTAAGCATTTTTAGAACTCGATAAATGCAAAAAAGATGAACTTTCATCTAGAACTCACAATGAACGCACTCAACAGAAATACTATTGCTTATTGGGATTTTATTGATAACGAATTAGGATAAGATGCAAATTTCAAAAGCTATTCGTAGTTTTTTGGCCTATGATCACTAATCTTCTTCTTCATTATCCTCAAGCTCTCGGATATAATTATTTACTCCTTTTCTATCAATTTCATTGTAATAAAAGTTATGGATATCGCGATTAAACTTCGAAAACATTTTTTTACCAAAATCTTTTTCGTCAAATTGACTCTCCATATTTTTTTCATACCATTCCCGATATAACTCAGGATCAGATTTGAGAAACATCTTGACTATAAGCTTACCTAAATAAGGTATATTTTTATTGGTAGCATGAATACGGTCAAGTCTAACCTTAGCTTTTTCTACCCCTTCCTTATGGTAACGACTTAGTATGTTGAATACATTTAAATTGCCAAGTTCATTTGCTTTAGGCAATTTGCTATCTCCAATAAGTTGCTGTAATTCTATAGCGGTATTTGTTTGGTTATATTTAATATCTATTTTATCCATTTTGCGAAAATCACCTTTAATGACGGGCGAAAACCACATTCGATTATTCATTCCTGAAAAATGAGGATTAAGATGGTAGTCGTTGTTGAAATTGATTTTTTTCTTGTAGACCATATTGCATTCATAACAGGATGGTACTAAGTTAAACATTGAATAACTTAGTAAAGGATAATCATCTTTATTGAAAAAATGGTCCAAAGTACCAATATATTTCAAAGATCCATCTGGCATTTTTTCAGGAACAATATCTTTCAGGTTGCAGTAAGGACAATATCTATATGTTAATTTTTCGACAGGAGTCCAATAAAATTTTTTAATGTATTGAGAAATATCCTCTTCAAATTCCTCATAATTAAAAGCAAGTTTGATGATACTTAAATGTTTAAAGGGTACGATTTTATATAAGCGAATCAAGTTATCATTCACTGATAACAACTTGTCTGGTGGAGCCAATAATAAATCGTATAGTTGATCTTTTTTAGATTCGAGATTATGTAGCAAATCAATAATGACCTTAAAGTCCAGCGTGTTGATCTTTATTTTGTTTTTACGCTTAAAGTCTACTATAGTATTTATGTATTCTTTGGCTATTGGTCTATTACTGGGAGCAGTTTTTGAATCAATAATTTTCATCAATTTATAGCCTATGGGATTTAAACTACCTAAAGTATGTCCACCCGTTTTAATATTAGTATTGATGAAATTTTCTAGTGAAGTCCTTAAAATATTAAGTCTTAGTTTAACAGACTTTTCAATTTGTTCGTAATATATTTTTTTCCGTGAGGGCAACTCGGAATTAGGAATATGGAGCTTTATCATTAATTTTCAGAATTAAATTTTTCCAATCCGGCCCTTAAGAATGAATCTCCAACCATTGCTATCATCAAATCATCATCCTCATGTTTTTGCCCCGACGATATTCGTTCAATCAATTCTTCTATTTTTTTCTCTGCAAATTCACCCATTAACGAATCACTTAAGAAAAATTTGTTTCCTAAAAGGTCATGGATATTAGCAGCAAAGGTTCTTGATTCTATTTGATCAACTTTTTCTGTTTCTGTCCCTAGCCTTAAAATATTGTTCGCTGGAATATCAGAAAGAATAAATGGCGAATGAGTCAAAAACAGAATATTTATCGAATTAATCCCCGTACGATTTCCAAAATACATGTTCTCCAAAGCCTTTAAAAAGCCGCTAATAAATTTTCGTTGGAAGTCTGGATGGAAATATAGCTCAATTTCATCAAAAACAATGTTGATTGCTTGATATTTAGCTCTTTCTACAGCACTATAATGTACTGACTGAATGTTTCTAATATGATATAGAACACTCTGGACAGCATGTATCAATTGCTGCTCGCCGGAGCTTAAAGTTTCGAAATTGGACTGTTTACTATTATTCTCGACCAGAATAATTTCAACGGAAAAAATTGATGGCGGTAAAAGTGTAATCAAATCGAATGATGATTGCTCCCCAATAAAATCATGAAGGGATTTAAGGGTTAAATCAAAATTTAGAATTTCATCACCTTCAGGATCTTCAGTAGGATAGAATGTATCCCCTGGAATAAGTCCTTGTGTTTTTGCTAGAAAGTTAAGTGCCTGTTTCAATTTAAAAATGATATGACTCCCTTCTTTAGAAAGTCTATCTAGAAAAATTTTATTTCCATCGTCTCCAGCCTTCCTATCCAACTTATATCCGCCTTTAAATCCGTCATATCTTTCGGATATCGTGATTACTTTTTGAATTATATAATTTTCGAGAATTTTTTGATAGGGTGATTTGCTCTGCATCACATGAACGATTTCCATTCCTGGGAAAAAAACACCGTAGAGATCGACAAGTATAGCAGGTATGCCATTTTGGTTGGAAATTAATCTGCCGTCCATGCCGGATTTTTGTTTTCTGATTTTCTCCTTATTTAATGTAAAAATGATGCGGTTTACAGATTGTTTTTCAGTTACTGGGACGTTTTTATCTTTGCCCTTAACAAATCTTGCGTTAATTAGTACATTGGATAGCAAACGGTATTTTGCCAATTCAAATTCATGATTGATATCAAATTTCCCCTCACTTCTCATCGGGTTTATCACAACTGGCGTCTTGTATCCGTCGTTTTTATGGAAGAGAGCATTGATCCATTGCCCTATAATGTTAGCATTTAACCCAAATTGGGAATAATTGATACCTATTGTATAAAAGAAATGATCAGATAATAATTGCTTTAACTCCAGGTTATTTATGTTTTGAGGTAAGGCGCTAAGTTGATTTAATGGAAGGTTACTTTTGATGGGGTTTATCATGCATTTCCCATCGTAGCCTACACCAATGCTCAACCGAAATATTCTTCCTGATAGCTGATAGAAAAGATCACATTTAACTGTCCTGATCAGTTCGCTTACTTCAAATGCACTTTCACGTAGACCGACCATTCTATTTCTATCTTCCTGATTTTTGAGTTCAGCACTTTCGGCGGTGTTTCTAAAATCCCACGCCATTTTTGTAATAGCATTAACGTCAACTATACCTGTGTTTTGAAAATCTAGAAAAATTTGATTCCGGATCCGGCGCATAATTGTCTCATCATCCTCCCTGTGATACAATTCAGTTTTTTTGCGTAACCTTTCATACTCGTGTTCAATTACGCTGGGACGATCGGGAAGTATTTTTTTATCAATCGAAAATAGATATATTCCTACAAGTAGTAGGTCCATTAGTGTACTTTTGCCTGAACCATTTTTACCAACTACTGCCGAAATATTAATTGCTAGCGGATGGCCATCACTGGTTACAAGATCATAAAAACCATGTGGAACTTTCTGATCAAAATATACTGACGCAACCTCTTGAGTATACATCCCCGTCCCATCTTCGGAATATAAAAAGGTATAATCATTGTAAAATTGATAAATTCGGTCTTCTTCAAGGTTTTTTAGAAAATCCGAGTTACAGCCTTTTCTTGGTCTGAGAGCGAGTAACTTAAAATCGTGCATAGGCTAAAAATATAAAATAAACTTAAATCATAATCTACCTATGAACCAAATTTAATTAAAAAAGATCGGTGAAGCTTTCACTTTAAGCACGACGCCTCACTCTACTGTACGTTATTAGGTAGACGATCGTTTAATAAAATTAGACCGGTGAAAAACATTTTTTATTATAACGGCACAAATAACTAGCCTTTGAGCGGTAATTGTCTTAGCCTAGACACCGTAAGAAATATTTTAATGCCTATCAAATTACTGCTGTCCGCCATTTAATTATGATTTCATTTTACATAATGGAAAAAATTATCAATATATTTAAGAATCAGTGCTAAAACGGGATTAACTTATGCAAAATCTAGCCAATTTTTTAGTTCGTTTACAGACGTTTGATCTCCATATCATTACAAAAGCCGAATTAAAAAGTCCCATAAAAGAAGATGGAAATAAGCCAGCTTATAGCCTAGCGCACGAAACAAATTACTATGATTCTTTTACTTATAAGAGTGAGATCAGGGTATTAAAAGACATGGCCTTGATTGATCTGCTGTCTCTTAATGACATTAGCCTAAAAAGAGAATTTGAACAGCTCAAAAAATTGAAGGAAAGGTTTAAACTGATATGGACAAATTTCCACCAGCATTATAGTGAGCTTAGAGCGGAATATCCCAGCAACTTCATATTCTCAATCCAACTTAATTATTTGTTTATCGTTAAAAACCTGCAATCAGACTACAAGGATATTTATATAGGTGATGAGTTTGTGGAAAGTCTGCACGATACTTTAAAGATTAGGGACAAGTTCTTAAGTGAGCTGATCAGCGAAATTGATGAAATCCTGCATCCCCGTGAAACGTTCGAGGAATGGATGGCCAAACAGAAAAGCCCAGAACAAGTTGAAGATGCTACGGCAGAGCTATCCCCAAAAATCCCATATAATCCCGATGCGGGTCGGCCAAAATTCAATCATCAGTATATAGATGACTTTTTGCAACTCATAAAGACTTATTTTTCAGAGGAACATTTTAACCAGCTTGACTCCCTAATAAAAGCGGAGGAAAAACCTGCAAGCCAGTTGATCTTCAACGGAAACAGTAATAAGCTTGCCGATGCTTTTAAGCAACTCTATGAAGCAAACCTGATTGTTGGATGCAGTAAAGTGGAACTTGAGAAATGGATTCTAAAGCACTTCTTATATAGCAATGGAGATAAAGTAAACGAATATTCGGAGGGCTGGCTAAGTGCGATTATATCATCCGATACCAAGGTCTGCAAATCACCAATTTTAGAGGTAAGGATGAAAGACAAAGTTCCTTTTCTAGTTCCAACAGTCCGAAACAAAAAAAACAGTAAATATTAGTAGGGAAACAGTAAGGATGCGGTTTAACGTGTTGTAACCCTACAAAACAAGCCACTAATATTGCGGTATCAAAACAAAAGATACCGCTTATGAAGTACACATTTGAAGAACTACCGCAGGCCATTAGTACACTGCACGAAAAGGCAGATTGTATTAAAGACCTGTTGCTGGAAAACAGGTCGCAAAATCCCCAGCGTCCCCGAGACGATCTATTGACCATTAGGCAGGCAGCCGAATTTCTCAGCCTGTCTGTACCCACTCTTTACACCAAAGTGAGCCGGAAGGAAATCCCCGTGAACAAGCGGGGCAAGAGGCTTTATTTCTCCATGGTGGAACTATCCGAATGGGTAAGATCGGGAAAGAAGAAAACCACAGAAGAAATCTATTCCCCAACGAACGGTATAATACCACCAACATAACAATATATCCGTGTTGCTAAACAGATATATATCTATATAACAACATAGATATATATCCACATAACAATGGTTTATGTGTAACAAAAACCACTGGCACAGCATGATAATTCGGGATAACCCAAAAGGCTGTGAGGCGGTCATTGGCGGTAGAAAGGCGGTTCAGGCAGTCAGTCCCCTTTTCGGGGGCTGAGCAAGCGGAAGTTGGGCAGAGCCCTACTTGCTTGCCCTTACGCTATCGCTACAGGAGTTTCAAGTAGCCTCCGGGGCTACTTTAGGGCTTTGCAAGACTTTTAGGAACCGCAAACGGTATACTTTCGGGTATACCAATTAGCTAACTAAACAGATAAACAGTTAGCCAGGTAATCTGCAAATTAAAATATTAGAGAGGAGCGGAATTTATGAAAATGGACATCATCACAATGGAAGACCTGCACCAGTTCAAAACAGAACTGTTGCAGGAAATGAAAGGCATTATCGGACAAAAGACGGAAAGCCAGCAAAACAGCGAATGGCTAAGAAGCGCACAGGTGCGCAAAATGCTAAACATATCAGCAGGCACTTTACAGAACCTACGCATCAACGGGACATTGCCATTCCGCAAGATTGGAGGTACGATGTATTATAGCAGGGTGCAAATAGAAAAAATATTGAAAGGAGAATAACATGAAGAACTATCTGAATATACAACACCATACCCTAAGTGGTTATTTTGAAAGGGTGGCAATGGAAAGCCGATTTTATGCCACCCACATCAGCCTGCTGATGGCATTGTTCTACTACAGCGACAGCGATGCACCAGAAAACGCCTTTCAGGTCAGCAGGCCAAAACTGATGAGGTTTTCCCGCATCAGGTCTATCGCTACCTACCATAAGAACATCAAAGACCTTGTAGAATTTGGCTACATAGAATACAATCCTTCTTGGCACCCGCAAAGAGGTACGCAAATAAGGCTTATTATCGAAAAACCAAACCATCCTTAAACACCTTGGATATGGAGGATATCAATACAAAATCGGTGCGCTACCCTGTAGCCACCGATATCAAACTGGAAAAGATCGCCCTCAAGCTGGGCAGGACAAAAAAGACGACCGTCATCCAAATGGTAGAGTATTTCTACCGGAGCAAGAAAGATCCCTTAGACCTGAGTGACGAACTGCTTAAAAAAGAGCTGGTCAACGGAAACAACCGGATTATTGGCTTTTTTAAAACGCAGGAAAAAGATTTCCTGTTGCCCATCTTCAGCGATTCGGGTATATTGGTTACCATAGCAAAACAACACACACTGTACATTAAGGATATTGGCAAGTATATGGTGCAAGATCTTGAAAATGCGAAAAAGCTTGCAGAGGGCATGAATACATTGCAACGTGGCATTGCCAAAACACAGACTTATTTGGAAGACAAAGCGTTGCTGAAATCACGCTTTAGCAAGCTACTCGAATATTACATCACCCAAAGGGAATCGCTGGGCTGGACTACGGCCAATGTTAAAAAAGAGGAGTTGCAAGCCCACGTAAGGCAATCACTGCAAAATCTATAACTTATGTTCATCAACATCACCACATCAGAAACTGGAGGCAACAAGGGCAGCAGCGGTGCGCTGGTCAACTACCTTGAAAAAGAGAACCAGATGCATGTTGAAAAAGGTAAAGGTTTGGAACAGGAAAATTGGTTTAACGGTACTGGTAACGAAATCCGCAGGCAGGAAGTCAGGATGAAGATAGACGGCAACATTGCCAAACTTGGACGCAGTGACAGCAAATTTTTTCTGATCAATATCAGCCCCAGCCAAAAGGAACTAGCGTACCTTTACGAGATGTACGGCAGGAACGGTACAAAAGAAAAGCTAAAGGAATTTGCGGTGAAGGTGATGGATGAGTATGCCAAAAACTTCAAAAGACCAGGCATTAACACTCATAAAGATTTGCTCTGGTACGGCAAGCACGAAAACTTCCGCTATTACAAACACACAGATAAGGATGTAAAGGATGGAACACGGCAAAAAGGCGAGCGCAAAGAAGGAAGACAGGATCACATTCAGATCATCGTCAGCCGCAAGGACATTACGAATAGGATTAAGCTCAGCCCGCAAAATACATCTAGGGGAAAGAATAAGGAGCATTCTGCTAAGCTTGGGGAATTTAACCGTACTGCCTTTAAACAATCGGGCGAGAACCTGTTTGATGCTTTGTTTGATTTTAACAGGGGGCTTAAAGATACCCTTGCCTATGCCAACACGATGCGAAATGGGATGGTTTGCCAAAAAAAACAGATGAATTTACTCGAAAATATTCCATATCAAAAGACCGACCAGTACACCATTAACAATCTGGGCAAAAGTGTGGCTGAGGGACTTTTTGAAAGTGTCGGGGAAATGATCGACACAACCGGAAAGCTGGGAGCCGATCTGTTAAGTATGCTTATGGAGCCTGTTTACATAGCACCAGAAAACAATACAGCTGAACCTACAAGACGTAAGAAGAAAAAGAAAAAAGGTATGGATCAAAGTCATGGTATGCACCAATGAAATCAAATATGATTTTAATATCAGCAGCTTTACAAAGCTTGGAAAATAACTGCTATAAATTATCAATATTTCACCGTTTTTTGATAGACAGGGATCAGATGTAGCTAAGCTTGAATGTCATAGTAGGGAAGGCTTTTCTTCGAAACAATTGTCAGATGTTCAAATTATTTTTTTGTTATACAACTAAATAATTAGTTTTGTAGAAATAACAGTATGATATACAAATTTGTTTCTTTCGCTTTAGGGTTGCTGATTTCATTTCAGGTGGATTCTACTACAGTCTTTGGTCAACAAAATCATAGTTCTGAAAATTTAAATACCTCATGGAATCTTCCCCAGCCAGATAGTTCTAAAATGATGTCTTCAATATTCATTATCAATGAGCAGCCAAAAATTTTAAGCGTCTTTAAACCTAGTATTAATTCTGACTTAATGCTTCCAGCAATAGCATTTTCTAACTTCAAAAAAGGGAAAATCATTTTGTTTGGCTCCTCCGAATACTTCAAAAAGCCAATGCTTGGTCGACCTGAAGTGATTAAGACATTCCTTAATCTTTTGCCATTAAACAAGTCTAACTCAAAAAAGAACTCCCTGGTAGCAATCTATGGGAGCAACGAAGATCTAAAGCAATTTTTGGAAAGTAAGACCAACTTCTATGCGTTAGAGAAAAGTCCGATCAGAAAAAATACAGCTATGATCTTTGTAACACAGGACGTTATAGATTCCCGCGAGTTAAATAAAATTGAGAAATATATTAAATCAGGAGGAACATTGGTGTTTGGTTCTCCCTATGGTGAAATAGAGAGGTATTCAAAGGGCAATGTTGAAGTTTTCAACAATCTTAGCATAAATTCATTGTTTTTAAAGGCAGGTTTTTTTAATGCGCCAAACCGTTTATTTAATGGGAGAGAAACAGCCAAAACCTTGTCAATGGAAATTCCGAATTATTTATATCCAGATTCATTATTGAAATTATTATCAACGGATTTCCCTGATAAAGTAGACTATTATTTTCGGCCTTTTTTTATAGATCCCGCAATTAGGCTCATTTTCGAAAACAATGAAATAAATTCCAAAATTTTAACAAAGGTTAGAAGAGACTTTAGATATGCAGACAGCGTGCTTCTGCCCTCCCGACAGCATCCCTTAATAATAAACACCAACGAACTTCGATGGGGATATACATTTAACCGGCTTCTCGCGAAAAAGCGATACCTAAACAACCCACTTGCAGTCGCACAGAATTACAAAAATTTTCCCGGAGCAGCTTCTATAAATAACCCGACTAATAAAACCGAAGATGTAATGATTCATGTTCAAGTAGGGTCACAAGGCTTAAGTGAACCTCAAGAGCCATATTTTCGTCTCCATAGCACAGGACTATATATACCTGCTGGAAAAAAAGTTACAATTAATCTTGACACTTTGTACCTAAAACAAAAATTGAAAGCACAGATCGGAGTTCATAGTGACGACCTTACGCATTTGGACTCTGTATCGAGAGATGGATTTGACCTTACTGAAAACTTTGAATTGGAAAGGATGAGCACAAAGATATACTCACCATATGGAGGGTTGTTGTTAATACGAATTCCTGATACAAGTACGCTCGATACTGTCAAAATTAGCGTGAATGGAGCATTAAGAGCACCCTTTTTTGAACTTAATAGAACGACAAGAGAGCAATGGCGTAAAATAAGTAAATATCCTTCACCTTGGGCTGAACTGAAGACAGATAATATTGTCTTGACTATTCCTTCCACCAAAATTCGAATGCTTGAGGATCCTGAAGAGCTCTTAAAATTTTGGGATAAGGTCATGGATGCTGATGCTGAACTCGCTGCCATTTCAAAACACAGAACCCATCCTGAACGAATTATAGTTGACTCAGATGTTGCATTTGGCTATATGTTTACAACAAGAGATAAGATTGTCGTCCCTGATGATGAAAGTTGCCAATTAATGCTTAACAAAGATTCACTAGCCAAAAATGGCTCCTGGGGCCACTTCCATGAAATCGGACATAGACATCAGTTTAAAGATCTTGATTTTTCTGGCCTAACTGAAGTTAGCGTAAATTTGTTCACCTTATATACTTATAATCAGGTATTAGGCAGAGGGGTACTTGAAAATGAGAAATTTCCTAGCCGAGAAGCTTTACATAAAAGAATTGATGAGTATTTCAAAAATTCGCCATCATTCATCAATTGGCAACGTGATCCTTTCGTAGCATTGTCAATGTATGTCCAGATTATCGACAAATTTGGATGGGAACCGATTAAGGAAGTTTACAAACAATATAGGACATTATCCAAAGAGAGTTATCCAAAATCGAATGATGATAAAAGAGATTTATGGTTTACTAGTATAAGTAAAGCCACAAAATCTGACTTAACAGAGTTTTTTGAAGTTTGGCAAATACCGATATCAAGTAGTGCTAAAAAAGAAGTAAAAGGTTTGGATACATGGATTCCAGACTATATGTCAAAATACAAAAGATAATAATTGTGAATTATCAATATTCCCTCAATTTGTGAGAATTAAATTTGCACCCATCAAGAAGTTCTAAAATAGAGCGAAATGTCCTAACATAAATTCACTATATTTTGTAAATTCTCATAAACTCGTTTCATTAATAAAATTCACGTTTCAGTTTTTTATAATGAGTTTTGATATGAAAACATTTTAAAACAATGAAACTAAATAAAGAACAAGATAGGATGAAAGCTGTACCTTAACAAGCTGATATCGTACTCGATTTACTTATTTTTCAAAAGCTCAATTTTTTCCCGCTCACTCGCTAGCAACCGCTCATAAAGACTTTTGTTTTCCTCAACAACTTCCATCAATTTATCAAGAGGGTTAAATGTACAATGGTTATTAACATTGAATGTACTATTGTCGTAGGAAGAATTGATATTGTTGATTAGGGATTCCTCATTAAAGTTTTTTATTCCATCTGGTGACACTCCTAAAACTTTAGCAATTTTTTCTAGTGTTGCATCTTCTACCGATTCGCTCTGCTCTATCTTAGATATGGTCTGTTGGCTTACGCCTAATTCGACAGCAAGATAATCCTGCTTGATACCACGTATTTCCCTTATACGGCTGATCTTTCTGCCGATGTGTACTTTGTTAGATTTTGTAGGCGTTTCCATAAAGCAAATATAATAAATTCCTAAGATAGTAATGAACCAATGTATTGTGGTAAGGTACCACTTTAATTGGTAGGTTACGGAATTGCCGTACCGCATTTTTGATCTCAGAAATCAAAAATGTCACTATTATGGAAACACAATTCTCGCAATCTGGTCAGTTCCAGAAAGAAAACTTTTCCGGCTTTATCAAAGAGCTGGTTCAAAAATTTAAGCCCGAGCAAATCTATAGCTTTGGAAAAAGCATCGATTTTAAAATCAATGACGGGTGCTTTATAGAGAATCATAGTACAGCAAACTATCATTATTTTTTATTGATGGTCACCGAAAGCGTTACCAGAATTGAACACGAAGTACAAGACTTTGCCAATAATAAATGTCCTTTCTGCAAGATCACTATATTGGCTCATGGGCAAGAAACCATTACAGCGGCAATAAAGTCCAATAACAGGTTTTTCATTACCATTTACAACGAGGGTAAAATTCTCTATAGTAGGGATGGTATGGTACAACCTTTTCAGGCTATAAGTTTGATTCCCACGCAGGGAGCGGTAAAAGCCCAAAAACATTACAACCACCGCTTTCGATTGGCAACAGGATTTTTAGCAAGTGCAAAAGAATGCTTAACGAACCAACATTACAATCTAAGCACATTCATGGCGCATCAGGTTGTAGAGCAATGCTGTATTGCTTTGATAAGGGTTCATCTGGCTTACCGTTCTGATATACACAACCTGTATAGACAGCTTCGGTTGTGCGATAGCTTTTCTCCGGCACCATCAAGCCTCTTCTTATCGGGCAGGGAAGATGATAAACGGCTCTTTGATATTATGGTAAAAAGTTATTCCGCTGCACGTTACAAAGATGATTTTAAGGTTGAACAAGCCGATGCGGACCAAATATTCACCCGTGTTTCCACCTTTTTAAAGCTTACTGAAATTATGTGCGGTGACAAGATAAATTCCCTTGCAACTGTGGCGGAATCCTATACACAATTAAAAAAAGAAAGAGAGGTGGTTTATGGAGGATAAAACTATTCCATCGATGAACTTCTTTCATTTGCCCTTTACGCCAAATACAAGGATACTTACAGAAAATACAGTGAACCAATATTCCGAGATCAGAAAACCCAAAAGGGGTTATTTTCCCATTAAAATCAGAAAGGTATCTTTCAGCAATGAACTGCTTGTAATCGGTGTAATTCTGGATAAAGAGCCTGAAGAACTAGTTTATATTAAGGTCACCACATCCGAACTACTGGTAAGTTGCAGCGTTGATACCCATGAAAACTATTTGAGCCGTTATGCTTATTTTTCGCTTAACCAACTGATGTACTATTACACTGAGTATAATTTCGAGGACTATTATTGGCCGGGATTTTTTGATCAGGAAACAGGGGGATCTAAGTATCTGATGATCCATAAGTCAAAGGACAGTTTACATGTATCATCGAAAGTGAGATATAAAGGCTTATATAAACCTGGAAAACAACTCCCTGTAGCATCTGCAAAGAGAGCGGAGCTACGGAAAGCAGTTCATTCAATTCAGGAACAGCCACCTAGAGAAACACACGTGGTGTTGGGTTTCTGTCTGGCAGATAACAACAATGAAAGGTTCCGAACAAATCATTATCCCTTTCTAATTCCTTATATAGGGATTTTGAACAAGGCTAAAACCGAGGTAAGAAGCTTTACGAGATACGTCCTTAATGAAATGCAACTTTCTGAAATGGATCTTTCGGACGAACAACAAAACCTCGTTGATATTTGCTTCGATATGAAGAAAATAGCCTTGGTTGCTAGCCCGGGATATAAGGAAGACGCTTATAAGCTTTCTGAAAAAAGGAAACAGAACCAAAATAATTTCAATCAGCTTTTTGAGCTCTGGCAAAAGGCGCTTCCTTTACTTTCAGGAAGGTTGTACACACACTACAGTTATACATATGGAATGCGTAACGTAAAAGGCAAGCCAAGAAGATCGTATATGACGCCATGCGCCTTTAATAATGAAACACCAGAAATCTGTTTTCTATGGAAAGACATGGGGGATTATTATAAACTGGAACTTCGATTAATGCTTGAAGGAAAAATACATCCGCTACAATATTACTTCAATACCGCTTTCTTTGCTATGATGAGCTACAGCCCGAGAAAATATGTGCTATTGAATTCTGTTATGGATAGCGAACTAGTCAGTTATTTCCAGCAAAGCCAATTTCAGCTCTTGGTACTAAAGAAACACTATAACGGTGATTTTAAAGATTTTGTAGATCGGTTAAGAATGGTATATAGTTTCATCAATAAATAAAGAGGTTATGGAAAAAATTTTAAAGGCTTTAAATTATCAACCTGTTGATATTTCCGATGAAGATCTTGATAATCCTGTGCCGTCAATTACTTATTTTTTCGTGAACCATCCGATTCACGACTCCCGTACTAAGCTTTGGGAGCTATACGAGGGATGGATTCATTTCGCCGCTGAATCTCCTGAAGGCGAGGAACTAACAGATATGTTATTTTTTTATAATCAATTGGTGGAACTGCTGAACCTATGTTATGTATTTACCAAAAAAATTGAATTAAATAAATAGCGATATTATCAATCAAAAACCATAAATAGGATTTACCCAACTAATGCCTGCAAAATGGCCGTCCCGCATTTGCGGCCTGCGGAACGGCCTCCGCACTGGGCTATTGCTGTTCCCGCTTTTTGCATATACGGAGAAGCCAGTAACAGAAAACTACCTATCAGCATGAATACTTTGAACATTTAAATCGCCTTTTATTACTTATTGAGCCTATAATAGAGGATTTAAAAAACAATGGTTCATTTAATAAGGTTTATTTTTTTATAAAACGAATTAAAGTGGATTTAACCTTAATCGGACTACTTTAGAACTTAAAATTTAGCAAATCTAAAAAACTGTATAATAGAAAATAATAGGTTTAAATTATCAGTCAAAGAAATTTTGTTTGGCATATTGTTATAAAGAACGCATAAAGAAAATCAAATGACTCTCTGCCACAAACAACTTCTGATAATCTGAGATAAGTAAATTCCTCAACCTACTGTGCCCCTCAACTAATTGATAAGGCCGGTTAAGTTCGGCATTGGATGGGGCTTTTTTTATGAAACTCGGTGTATCAATTATAATAGGTGGAACTCGCCAAGTGCCATGTTGTTCCCAATAAAGCTCGTCGTCCTCTAAAGCGCAAACAGAATTGAATTCATCTTCAATTCTGGTAATCGAATTTTCAAAGTCACTTATGGCCTTTACGCCCTTAAGCTGATTAACTGTCCATTGTGTTATTTCAAATTCAACAGCAGTATAGTCTATCCAAGCATAATTCTTAATCATCCATTCATTATCATGATGCAAGTATATCCATTGCTCAAGCACCGTACTGGGAATGTGTTGATAGACTTCTGTAGCGTACACACGATTAGAATACTCTGAAAAACTTTCCATCTCAATACGGATTCCTTTTGGAGACAGTTCCTTCCAACTTTTACTAATCATGATTAATAGTTGCTCAAATTGTTGCGTACTTTAATGTGATAGATTTTCATTCTAGTTCCTGTTTGCTTGTCGTATCATCTAGAAATAATTTGTCCAACAAGTTCAAAGTCCAAAGCGATTTAACCAAAATATTAGCACCTACATTCTTATAATTATCATTAGTTAATTCAAAATACTCCATTGCTTTCTTACAGCTCTTGTTTGATTCGCTAAACTTATGCGCGATCATCCCAGAGCGAAGATTTTGGAGATGTCTTAAAAAGATAAACATATCAGGTATATCCATATCCTGTGTTTTAATGAAACGCTCAAACTTTGAAATTCCTTTCTCATTTTCAATATTTGGAAGATTTTTTGTCAGCATTTCCTCATTCAGACTATCGATAGTAAACTTTACCACTTTAAGCATCTGATTGCAAAATTCAACGATGCTGTTATCTGCTGGAAGGTGCAGTCCGTTAAACAAATGTATATCAGCACCTGATGGTTCCTTATAAAAGTACCAGCCAAATCTATCGAACCATTTTTTATTAAATGATTTATATTCCTGTTTAAATCTAACATCAATTGCATCAGATTTTCTAGCCCAATTACCTTGGATCATAGTATCATAATAAGAGCCACTCATACCCATACCAGGCTGTGGAGCAATGTTATAATGCTTCCAATGTAACTGTTCCTTTTGAGGCAGCATTCTCAAATCATTCAGAAACACCATAACGTAATCATCGTTATTGTTATCCATTTTTAAGCTAAATGCTCCACAGGATATTCCAAATCCATCAACATTATATTTCTCAGGATTATTGTAATATTTAGTGAGCACATCCTTTTTGAAGAACACCTGTACAAAAAACTGATGTTCTTCTGAATCACATGAAACTAGTTTTTCTTCTCCACTATCCTCATCATATCCAATCACGAATTGCTCATACTGATAGTCATTATCGTACCAAGTCTTTTCTGTTTTAGTCGGATCATATTTTATTATTAGCTTTCCCCTAATCCAACTTTGTATTTCTGTAGAACCAAAAACTACTCTTATTAAATGATTGTAGTTAAACCATTCACTTACATGATCTACATCCTTTAATTCGATATTATATTCTTTGAGAGGCACTTTTCCAACAGCCATAAAATCAAAACAAATGACTAAATGCATTTTTCTAACCGCTATATACTCCTTCAAAAATTTCTGCTTTATTCTGACTCTGTCAGAGGTAACTACTATCACCTCTTCCATATCACCAAGTTCATCAAAGAAAAAATAAGTTCTTTCCTGTTTAGACGCCCCCTTTTCGTAGAGCTTAAAATAATTTACAAATTCCTCAGAAACATCAATATATCTTTCTTGAGGGAAATATTTAGAATAGAGAAAGGGCTCAAGTCCCTCTTTTTCAAATGATGAATAGCGCGTAACTTCACCACTTTCCAAATAAAAGGTGCTTACCGATGGTCTACCTTCACTACCCTTCCAAATACCAAATTCTTGATTTTTTAAATGTTCGTTTAGATAAGTATCGGTTACGAGATAACAGAATACACCTCCAGAATATTTATCACCATTCCTAAAAATATCTATCCAACCTGCACTGGTAAATTTGTTATTTATATCATTTTGAACAGTAACCATTAAAAAAGTATCTTTTTCCATATCTTAATCTGGTTTACCGTCAGTGGTAAAAATATCTGAAATTGTTCGGCCATTGATAAGACGGACTATAGGTTAGATAACCTACTATCTCTGGTTTATTTACCCATTTTGAAACACCATGATTCAAATATTTTACTGCCTTATCTAATTTATTATTCAAGTCGACAGTACAGGAAATTATGACCTTGTCTGGCTTTATCGTTGAAGCAAGTAAAAGAAGGTTATCTAAGCTTTTGTTTGATGACTCAAAGAACAATGGACTACTATGTTTACACTCCCCGATATAAAGTTGACCATTTACCATGCTTACTACATCCAAATCAGTTTTCGGCTTACCAGATTTATAAGATTCGTAAACATCAATTTGGGGAAGATATTCAAAACTGCCAGCCCTAGCTTTATTATATAGGTGTATTAAAGTATTTATCGCTGTTAAATTTCCATCAGGAACAAATACTCCTTTCTCACTTTTCATTCCATAATTGTTTTTTACTAAGTGATTTAGTTTATATGCCATTGGAGTTTCAACATTGAAATAATTCTCATTTGAGCATCCCTTACATATTGTTTTGTTGGTTATTTCAGAAAGGGAATACCAGATTTTTGATGAGCATTTTTTGCATTTGGAGTTGTAACCTACAAGAAAGACCTTATCTTCTACTAAACCTTGAAGAGTATGTTTAAGTCCAAGCTTGAGGTTATCAATATTAATCCTAGTATCTGGATGTTCTCCAAACTCGACCCCCTGTTCTTTCATTAATTTATAACATCTCTCATAGAGATCATTAAAGATGATTGTGTCTCCTTCAACTTTTGCATTGTTGGTCAGTTCGAGAAATAAATCATTCCAAAACTTATCATGCAGAAAATCTTCAATTAAAGAAAAGCTATTCTGAAATAGACTAAGGAATTGGAGTAACCTGTTACTGCCATCATTATAAACACAATCGGAATAAATAGGTTGAGTTCTTTTATTGATAGTGCGCGGAGATGTAACAATTTGCTCAATATTTTTAAAAAAGTCGATGTTGTTAAAATCAAGAATTGCTTTCTCGTGGAGTGTTTCATCTACTAAGGCCATTAATCGACGTGATTCATCAATTCTACCGCCACCCCTAAAAAAGTATTCGACCTTTGTATTTATAGGAAATCTTTTACTATTTCGTTTACCACTCCTTATTTCGCTAACGTCTATTTCCAGCGCATATTGTTGGGTATTGCTATAAAATTCTTTGGCAAAGCTTAGCGGAGGTAGATTTATAAAATACTCAGGCGATGAGTTAACCTGGATCACTTGTCTTTCCTTAGACTTTAAGTCATTACGTCCATTTGCATCCATTATGTCGAATGGAAATTGAAAGGGGGCAGTTATGACAAATCTACTATGCTTTGTGTAGTCTTGAAGTTTTTGCCTAATTGTTTCTTTCTCATCCTCACTGAGAGAAAAACTAACTATATCAATCCTGTTTTCCTTTCCACAGTGATCAAATAATGTCTGCTTAAACCAATCGGTTTTAATAAGTTCATCCAGTTGTTCAATAGTTATAAAAAGACTGGCCAAAGTTTGGTAACCAATTTCAAAACATTTTTTATTCCAGTGGTAAATTAACTCCTGAAAACAGTTGTTATCATCTGCTACAATTAATTCAAAGGCTCTGAACACATCGTTTTGAATACGAAAAATACGCGGTGCAGTGTTTATGGTTGATAAATAAGAATAATTGGTAACATGCTTTTCATGCAATATCTTATCTAAATCTCCAATGTTATCCTTATTAATATTAATCAGTTGGTGTTTACCCAAAAGGTTATTTTCAATTGAGTATCCTTCATCAAGGAGGTAATTAAAATTATAATATTCTTTTAACGAACTTTTCCAATCCCAAATTGATGAAGCCTTAAAAAAGAAATGAGGATCTTTTAAAATTGGCAATAGATATTTTGAATTTACACCTTTAATGTTTCCACTTTCATCTTCTAGACTTAATAATTCAATGGGATGCAGATTAATTTCATTAATCAACCCCAATGCAAAATCTAAATCTACACCTGCACTATAGTAAATGTAATCCTGATCAAACCTACTCATAAACTCTTTCCAATTTTGAGATATTGAATTGTTTGAAATCGGAATAATTGGATTAAAGCGACCACCCCATAACCTCATACATTTGGTCATCAATTCCCTTAATTCTTTGGAATCCGTATTTTCATCTAAAAGGAACATGATTTTTATGTTCCTCGGTTTCGATATTGTCTCGTAAGATGTATTCTGCATTTAGATAATTAATTTACTAAGTTACAACAAATCAAATCATTACCTAAATAGTTTAAGTTAATGTTAACAACATTTATTGCCCACAATGGCGTTCGAGAATTTTGGGCATAGCAAAGAACTAGGAACAACGCGCCCGTAGTGCCTAATTAGAATTTTAAGTCCCTTAATTCAATGCAGTTACGCCAATCCTCGCAAAATCATTTCATAAATCAAGCGTAGCTTGCGCGCTGCATGCTAAAATTAAATTTCGCTTCATCGATCTTGTAGTTCTTTACGTCTGAAAATAGACCCTAATGGAATTGTAAACAACAAATAAAGTATCTTTGGCGCTGTCCATCTGCTGTCTTGGAGTTGTAGCTGAGTATTCTAGTACGGTTCATCGGGTTTGAACCCAATGCGTTTTCTTATCGGCACTGGCTGTTCCTGTTTTTCTAGCAGGTGATCTAAATAGCGGAAGACGATTTCCATGTTTTTGTCCTGGTTATCAAGTTTCCCTTTAATCTTTTCTATTTCTAATCTGATCTCTGTATTGTCAGAAAGCACATGACGCATTTTGGTGAATATGCGAATGATCTGGATGTTTACCTCAATAGCCCTTGTGCTGTTTAGTACGCTGGAAAGCATTGCCACGCCCTGTTCGGTAAAGGCCATGATGTTATATTTAGAGTGGGCCCCGTGTCTTAAGGTGCCAAATTGGCTCCTTAAGATTTTCTGTTCCTCTGTATTTAATTCAAACATGAAATCATCCGGAAAACGTTCCGCATTCCTTTTTACCTGCCGCTTTAGCTGTTTTGTTTCCACTCCATATAATTCAGCCAGATCGGCATCCAGCATCACTTTATAACCTCTTATTAAGTAAATCTGGTTCATAACCAGTTCATCGGAAATTTCGATCTTTGTTTCCATCTTATTTATCTGTGTTTAAAACGGTCGGCAAATGAGCTGCCGACCGGAAAGAGTTAAATTGAGGCGAATATTTGTCTTAAGGGTGCCATGTCAATGCTTACCTTTTCATCCAGCATTTTTGCATAAAGTTGGGTAGTGCGTATATTGGTATGTCCCATCATTTTAGATACGCTTTCGATAGGTACACCGTTCAGTAGGGTAACAGTAGTGGCAAAGGTGCGCTTGGCAACCCGGTTGCCCAATGTTTTAACGATGCCCGACAGGGCGGCAATTTCTACCAAATACTCGTTCATTTTTTGATTGCTGGAAACAGGCAGCGCCCTGTTTTGGTTGACACAGAAAGGGTGATCTTTATACCTTTCCAGAATATCAGCGGCTATTGGGATAAGCGGTACTGCTACAGGCGTACCAGTTTTTTTACGATAGCTGAACAGCCACTTTTCCCCGTCAATCCCTATACGTATGTCGGTTTGGTTGAGTTTTTGCACATCGGCATAGGACAGCCCTGTATAACAGCTAAACAGGAAGAAGTCCCGAACTTGCGTAAGTCTTGCGGTACTGTATTTTTTGCCCGCAATGTTTTGGAGTTCATCCGCAGTAAGGTACTCCCTTTGTACGAGTTTTGATTTCAGCTTATAACCAAAGAAGGGATCAGTGATGATCCATTTGTTTCTAAGACATATACGGACAATCTTTCCCAGGTTTTTAAGGTGCTTACTGGCGGTATTGGTATCATTATCCTTTGAGGTATGCAGATAGAAATCAAAACCGTCAATAAACTCATGGTCTATATGGCGGATGTTGAGGTCACTTGTTTGATATTTGAATAAAATATATTCTTTAACGTGCTTTTCAAGCACCTTAAACCGTCTCAAAGTGCCTTCCGCATAATCTTCCTTTTCTACAAGTGCGGCCATGTTTGTATTATGGATTTTAATGGCCTCCATAATGGTGTGTGCTTTTTCTGCCTTGCCCAGATACTTGCATTTAACGCCTTCAGCGGATATCTCTGCGTCTTCTACGCATAAAGCTGTATGGGCAGCAGTAACGCCCGCTTTCATTTTGTCGAGATAGGAATTTAAGGTTTTGGCATCTTCTTTTGTGCCGATCATATGACCCGCTTTGGTGTTCCACAATTCCGGTTCACATTTTCTGCTGGCGGACATTTCCACAGGTTTTCCGTCAACGGTAATCCTTAGATAAATAGGAGCAGCACCTTTAAGATAGTTTTTTGGTTTCTTCAGGTAGAAGAGCAGACTGAAATTAGTTTTCATAATCGACTGATTTAAAGTTAACAAAGTTAGCCTTGCAGTCTAATCGTATCAAGTCGTTCAATGATTGAAATTTCTGTAAGTCAATAACTTACATATTTTCCAGTGAGTATGCCACTCTGTAAAACTACTCACCGAATCACTCACTTTTTTTATGCGATTTATTGCATATTTTGGATTTTCCGGTAAAAAAAAAAAGCTTGCAATCATTTGATTTGCAAGCTTTTACGTAGTTTTGATACTATCTTCTGTGATCCCGCTGGGATAATGACTTATCAATCCAATCGGCACTAAATGAGCAAGTTGTAAAAATTATGTAATCATCATTTCAATGTGGGCACCAAATTGGGCACCAGTTATTCTGATATGATTTGACTAATTTTGAAGAACAATTGATATGTATTTAATAATCAAAGCTAATCAATTATTATTATTATTATTATTAAGAAATGTAGAAAGGGGACTTCGAAATTGATATAAAGCATTTTATAATTATATTCTTTTGTTTACTAAAAAAATCGTTATTTTAAAACGATTATGGCCAAGAATACCTATATAGACTTATTTGCAGGATGTGGGGGGCTCTCACTTGGATTTTTCAATACCCATAAATGGGAAGCTAAATTTGCTGTGGAGAAAAGCCCAGATGCCTTCGAAACTTTAAGATACAACTTAATAGATCAGAAAAAACATTTTGATTGGCCAAATTGGCTTCCTCAACAAAATCACGATATTAATGACATAATTGAGAAATATGGTGATGAATTAAGATTGTTGAGAGGTAAGATTGATCTCGTCGCAGGAGGTCCGCCATGTCAAGGATTTTCAACTGCAGGACGTCGTGTAGAAAATGATGTTAGGAATAAGCTGATTGAATCCTACGTTAAGTTTATTCGATTGGTTCAACCTAAACTTATCTTCTTTGAAAATGTTAAGGGCTTTACCCAAAAATTTGATAAGAATAAGATTAAAGGAAGGATTTATTCTGAATATGTCAAAAAATCACTTAGAAGGATAATGAAGAAGGAAAGCTTCGTAGGCTACGAAGTTTATGGTAAACTAGTTGATTTCTCTGAGTTTGGAATACCACAAAAACGAACCAGATTTATATTGGTTGGAATTAGAAAAGATATTAAAACTGATTTTCAACCAAAGGATTTCTTCGAACTTTTACTGTCTAATCGAATGCTTTTCGCCGAATCGAAAGGTATTAATGTTAAACAGAATCTTAAAGAAGCCATATCGGACTTGTTAAGGGTTACTGTTACAAACTGCCCGGATTCTAAGGGATTCCAATCTGGTCTTTATAATCCAGCGTTGTCCAATTATCAAAAACTACTTAGAAATGGATATATAGAATCAATACCTGATAGTCACCGTTTCGCGAAACATAGTTTGAAGACTGTTGAGAAATTCGAATATCTACTTCGATATGCCATAAAGGGAAAGTCGTTGTCGAAGGAGATTAAAGAAAAGTATAATTTGAAGAAAAGGACTATAATACCTTTGGATGGGCTTAAACCTGCTCCAACGATTACCACTCTCCCAGATGATTACATACATTATTGCGAACCGCGTATTTTTACTGTTCGAGAATATGCCCGAATACAATCCTTCAATGATTGGTATAAATTTCGTAATAAATATACTACTGGTGGTATACAAAGAACTAAAGAAGTACCTAGATATTCCCAAATTGGAAATGCCATTCCACCTTTATTTGGTGAACAGGCTGGTTTGATTTTAAATCAAATTTTAAATAATTAATGAATCAGCCCAAAACAATATCTTTTGATATCAAGACTGGTATGAAGAATATCATTGGTAGAGATCTTATCACTGACGACTTTATAGCAATATTTGAATTAGTAAAGAACTCATATGATGCACATGCTAAAAATGTGATTATCAATTTTGAGGAAAGTGGAATCATTATCTCAGATAATGGTAAAGGAATGTCAGAGGATGATCTAAGGAACAAATGGTTTGCCGTGGCATACTCGGCTAAACAAGATGGTTCTGAGGATGAGGATATTAGAAAAGATTCCCATCTAAACAATCTGAAATCTAAAAGATTTTATGCTGGTGCCAAGGGAGTTGGTCGTTTTTCATGCGATAGACTGGGTAATGATCTGCTATTGACTACTTCTAAATACAATGACAGGTTAGCCCATCAAATAACTGTATCCTGGAAAGAATTTGAAAAGGATGCAAAAGAAAGTTTTCAGGATATAAAGATTCCCTATGGAGATATAGATTCGAGTGAGATTGAATTTCCAAATAAATCAAAGAATGGGACAATTCTGAAAATTTCAAAGCTAACCTCACAATGGGATGAGGAAAAGATTAGACGATTAAAACACTCTCTCGAGAAGTTAATTAATCCCTTTACTTCGGATGATGAGTTCAATATTGAGATTAGATGCGATAAATATCTCGAAAGCGATCAAGATAAGTCTGAGCGGCAGAAGATAAATGGTTCTATCAAAAACTCCATTTTAGACGTACTCAACATTAAGACCACGCAAATTGAACTTGTTATTAATCTAGATAAAATTATTACTAAGCTCTATGATAGAGGCACACTAATCTATAATATAGAAGAAACAAACGTATACTCTCCAGTAATAGACGAATCAAAAATTAATCTTTATTTTCTGAATAGAAGTGCCAAGATACAGTTCGGAAAAATTATGGATATTGAACCTGTTAATTACGGCAATGTATTTCTTTTTAAAAATGGTTTTCGTGTACAACCTTACGGAAATATTGATGATGATAGTTGGGGCCTCGACAAGAGAAAGCAACAGGGATATAATCGTTTTTTAGGTACTAGAGATTTATTTGGAAGAGTTGATATTACTACAGAAAACTTTGATCAGTTTAAAGAGGTATCCAGTCGAGATGGCGGTTTGGTTAATACCGAGGGAACGCACTTATTAAAAGAACTTTTTATCGAAAAATCTCTAAAAAGGTTAGAAAGATACGTTGTAGGTGTACTTTGGGGAGAGGCTTTTACCAGAAAAGGCTATTTTAAATCTAATGACGATACTCTAAAATTTAGGAATAGATTAGAAGAGGACAAAGATGCTGATGACTATAATTTAGCCGCTTCCAACTTAGGTAGTAAATTGGACTTCGTTAACTTGATTAAAAATTTATCAGATGATGAGAATATTCGCATTATTGGTTATGATAAAAATTTGATTTCTTTTGTTAATGAACAGCTTGATATTGTACAACCTAAATTTATCAAAGAGCTTGAAATAATTGCTGAAAAGACTAATGATGGGTCATTACTTAAACAAGTAAAATTAACGGAAGAAAACTTCAAGAGAATAGAAAAGGAGAAAGAAGATGCAGTTCGCCGAGAAGAAGAGGAAAGAAAGAGAAGGATAGAGGCAGAAAGAAAAGCTTTGGATGAAGAGGCTAAACGTATTGAAGCTGAGAAAAAACATAAAGAAGAGGAGGATAGAAGACGTTTTGCCGAACTAGAAACCGAACGAAAAGAACGCCAGCGACTTCAAGCGGAACTGGATAAGATAAAGGCTGAACAGAGAGCGAGAGAGGAAACAGAAAAAAATAAAAAACTCTCTGATCAGCTCGATATTGAGACAAAAAAAAATCAATATCTCAACTCCACTAGAAAAACTTTGAGTGATGATGCCGAACAACTTGTTCATTCTATTGATTTGTATGTCGGGAATGCGTCAACACATGTGAATGAATTATTGTTTGCAGATATGGATAGCGAGGCTAAGGCAAAGGTTCACACAATAAAAAATAATCTAGATAAAGCAATAAAGGTGTCGCAGATTATTATTAAATCAAATTTTGATTATAAGCACATAAATCAACGTATCAATTTACCAGTTTACATTAAGGAATATATGGAAGACATTGCCTTATCTAGGAAAGATTTAGCGGTTAAAATTGATAATGTTTTTGAGAAATTCCATTTTTTAAACCCTATTGACATTGATATTATACTCGATAATCTTGCTTCAAACTCAGTTAAAGCAAAAGCGCACCATATTCAAATTGGCTTTGAAATAGATGATAAGAAATTGGTCATCAACTATTCCGATGATGGTCATGGTGTTCCTGATAAACTTGTCCAAAATCCAAACTCTATCTTTGAGTTGGGGGTTCGTGAGTCAAGTGAAAGAGGATCCGGAATTGGTATGTATGATGTATTTAATAGAGTAAGACAGCTTAAAGGGACTATAGCGTTTACTGGAAATAATGTGAAATTAAAAGGAGCATCTTTTAAAATAGTGATATAATATGAGTTCAACTAGACCAGTCTCATTAAATTATTTGGTATTTGATGATGATCCAGAAGCACCGGAGCAGTATAAAAAGAACGTAATTATACAGGGATATGAAACAAATCTGATTTTTATTAACCCAACTGATTATTTCGATGTAGATCAGAACAATTTTCAAGAAGATAAATTCATTAAAGCCATTGACGAAGCGATTAAAGGAATTAATATTAATTTAATTATTTCGGACTGGAATATTTTACCAAGTAATGAAGGCTATGGAGGGCTTGTAGGTTGGGACGTTCTCGAATTAATTCTGAAGGCTAAGGAGAAGCTGAAGAGTCGTACATTTCTTATTTATTCGGCAGATATAAAGAAAGCATCCCAATATATTCTAAATAAAATTACAACCGAGATTGCTGCCAATACTGGAGATGCCATACCTTCATTAGCGTTTATAAGCAAAATACTCGAGTTAAAGATAAAATTTTGTAAGAGGGATGATAACAGATTTGGAGAGATAATTACTCTTTTGATGGAATCAAATACCATTTCAAATATTGTCTTAAACTCTATTTTAAGTTTTGACCAAAATGTTGTAATCGATACAGGTAATAGTGATTTCGACGGGAAAAAAATCACGGATATTATCCATGCCCCATCTCCAGATAACGGAGGATTGAAATTTATCCGTGAGTTTATCGAACTTTCTATTGCAAACTATACTGAATTAAATGCCAAGTAGTATTTATAAATCATTTTTATGTCTTAGGCCAAAGGACAATACTACCGATTTTTTAAATCCAATCGGTCACTTATTTGGTGAAAACTATTTGGTCATAGATGACAATGAGGAATCCCATCATGAGGCACTATCGAGACTGGAAAGTTTGAAGCCAACTAGTCTAATAATTTTTTTGGGACATGGAACAAGTTTTTCACTACACTCAGCAAAATCAGCTGTTTTTGAACAGAGAGACTTCATTACTAAAGATCATAACTCGGTTTTTGCAAGTCATAACGTAATTTTATTAGCATGTAGATCTGAGCAATTAATTTCAAAACTCAGTGGTTATCGAAATATGATAGGCTTTGGAAACATCATTAGTTCTAGACACGAAATCGCTCATGATGCGGAGATAACTGGAAAATTTAGACAACTTGAAGATCAAGAAATTGATACCTTTAATCAAAGTTATGTTTATGCTGTAAGCAGTACTTTAGATTTGTTATTTGCGGGAAAGATAATTTTTTCACAGGTTTCGAATTACATTTCATTTTTCATTAACAAATGCATCAATAAGGTTCTGAGGGATCATACGTTACGAAATAGAATAGAACTAGCAACACTTCTTTTTGAATTTCGAAATGACATGAAATACTTAAAGGGAGGTAATCAAAATAGCTGGTAATAATTCCGTTGCATCCTGACCATTAATGTCGTGCCAAGAAAGTACTTCATCTTCGAAGTGAACCCTATTCGTACCACGAATAACTACTGCACGATTTGATGCGGCAAAGGAAGCCATCCTTTTATAATTCTTGACCAGCACATTGCCAATAGGTTCATCCCAACCATAATCCAATAAGTAGATATAGTAATCGCGTCTTGCTTCGGAAGGAATATTATCTAATGTCTCAACATAAAGTCCCATATTTTAAATAATCCCTTGGTCCTTAAGTTGTTTAATTAGCACTAAAACTGAAGTTCTTAGATTTTCATAATAGTCAATCGCTTGTATTTTATTGGTGAAATATGAATTCACAAGTTCTTGTTTGACACAGATTATTAATTGTTTAAGTGGTTCATAGTCCCATTTATCTTTGGACATGTGAATTTGCACAATCGGATATCCTCCTTCGAACTTTAGGGCAGTCTTGAAATCAGACAAAATCTGTCCAAAGAGAAATCCTCGTATGCTCATACCTTGGTCAAGATCTGGATAATAGGAACCCCAGCCTTCTATTTTTGTAAAACTATCCAAGATACCGTTTGACACATGCACAAATGCAGTTCTGATCGAATCGGCATGATCAGTATTCTTCGATAGCTCAACTTTAATTTTATCGAGCTTCTGATAAAGGGTTTTGTTATTTTCAATTTCTTTGATTAATTCTGATTCATCGTTTGGCTCATTTTGATATAACCCTACTTTGAAATCACTAATCCTTATTTCCTCTAACAGTTCGTAATAATTTTCTATTGCACTCATTTTTGATAGCGTATTGGTTAATTTAAAGTAAATATACTTAAACTACTTGTTTCTTTCATTTGAAGTTTTACCTAGTTTTTAAAAAATAACTCAACAGGCATTAATGTCTTTTATTTTTAACCACTACCTAATAAGTACCTAATAACTACAAAACAACATTCCGAATTTTGCCATACTAATTAACTTACAAATTATGGCAACAATTGAATTTATAACCAAAGAGGATCTTGACCAGTTCAAACAAGAACTCTTTTCTGAACTAAGGCGACCGGGACAAAGGCTACATAAAATCAGCGAACAAAAAGAGTGGCTGAAAAGCTATGAAGTTCGTAAGTTGTTGAGCATATCGCCTGGTACTTTGCAAGGTCTTCGAGATACTGGCAAACTCAAATATAACAAAGTTGGTGGGTTGATGTTCTACAAGTACGACGATGTGATTGCACTCGTGGAGGGAAAGAAAATAATTCCAAAACCCTGAATCTAGAACCAGTTAATTTCCAAAAACTAAGAACCTTATTCCACGGGAAATAACAAATAAACGAACCATTAAATTTCATAATCTTAAGTTCCAAAACCAATGTTCTATGGGCTACGTGTAAACACCTTAGTGTTTGGCAAGATGTATTTTCGCATGCGCGAAAAAATCTTGCCGCCCTTGAGGTCGGGGATTTGCTCGGAACTCGCAAATCTTGAAACTTTCTTAAAGTGATTGGTATGCCAAGAAAAAAGCTTAAAAATGAGGACGACATTCTTAGCCATAATTTAATTGTTAGGGTAAATGCTGCACAGTTTAATAAACTTGAAAAACTTCGCACAGAAAGCAATTGCCAAACGGTTGCTGAAATTGTACGTAGGATACTTGCAAACAAGAAGATCAACTGCTTTTACACAGATGTAAGTATGAATGCACCAATGGAAGAACTGGTCAGCATCAGAAAAGAACTGAAAGCGATTGGTATCAATATCAACCAAATTACCAGAACATTTAATCAGGAAAAAACATCCGAAAACAACAGGGCTTATTATGTTATGAAAGTGGCAGAACTATATAAAAAGGTCGATGAAAAGGTGGATAGACTTCTTTTGCTCATTACAAAACTTACGGAAAAATGGTTGCAAGGATAATCAGTGGCAAAAGTATAAGGGGATTGCTCAATTATAATGAGGGCAAAGTCAATAACAATGAAGCAACTTTAATTCTGGCAAGCCGTTTCGGAAGTGATATTGAAAGGCTGGACTTCAATAAAAAACTCAACCGCTTTGAGCACCTGACCAATCGAAATATTAAAGTTAAAACAAATGCCTTGCATATCATGCTAAATTTTGATAGGAGCGACAAGGTTAATACTGGATTGTTTCAGCAGATTGCTTCTTCCTATATGGATCGTATCGGTTTGGGCGAACAACCATTTTTGGTTTATCAGCACAAGGATGTCAGTCATCCCCATATCCACATCGTGACGACCAATATACAAAGTGATGGCAAACGCATAGATATTCATGGTATTGGTAGAACTTTATCTGAAACCGCTAGAAAGGAGCTGGAGATTGAGCATGGTCTTTTAAAGGCTGAAGGAAGGGATAGGAGCGAGGCGATTTCAATCGCACCAGTTTTGATAAAAACAGCAAATTATGGAACGATGCCAACGAAAAAAGCAATCTACAGCATTGTCGCCGAAGTGATGAGAAGTTATAAGTTCACTTCTTTCGCAGAGTATAATGCAGTCTTGAAACAGTTTAATGTTATTGCAGACCGCGGAAAAGAAGATACGGTGATGTTCGAAAAACGTGGGCTTGTATATTCAATCATAGATAAATTTGGCAACAGGGTTGGTATTCCGTTTAAGGCAAGTGATTTGGCAACCAGACCAACGCTGGAAAGCATAGAAAAAAAGTTTGAGAGGAATGCTGAAAAGCGAAAGCCATATAAAGAAACCCTCATAAAACGTATTGAGCGTGTGTTCTCAAAATATAACAGCATAACAAAACCAACTTTGATAGCAGAGCTTAAAAATCAAGGAATTGATTTAGTACTCAGACAGAATGATAAGGGGCTGGTTTATGGCGCAACATTTATAGATCATTACAGCAAATCAGTTTTTAAGGGTAGTGATTTGAGCAGGGAGTATAGTGCAAAGGCATTGTTAGGACGATTGGATAACATGGACAGGCCAAAAACTTATCTTCAAACCAACGAGCAAATAAAATTTTATCTCGAACCCATTACGCCAACAAATTATTTAAAAGACCTGATGGAAAGCACTAAGACTGATCAAGTACCAACTGTTGGACAAAGAAAGAAGAAAAGAAAAAAAATACAGGGGATTTTCTCGTTAATGAAAATACTGATTTATTTAGTTTAAAGGAACGACCATGAATACAGGAGAGGATGCACAAGGACTCAGAAAGATCCTAGATTTAACTCGCTTTATTAGTGTTGTAATTTTGGGCATCCATTTTTACAGCTTTTGCTATGAGGCTTTCAATCGATGGGGCTTTACAGCAGAGATTAGTGATCGAATAATTTTCAATATCTCAAAGACGGTGGTCTTTAAGCAGATGATGAATGCTAAATTGGCTTCATTGCTTTTTTTAGGAATATCATTAATTGGTTTAAAGGGCAAAAAGGATGAAAACATACAGCTTAGGTCAATCAGTAAATACTTGTTCTCAGGATTGGTTTTATATTTTGCTAGTGGACTTTTTTATTATTTACACCTAGCTCAAAATACAGTTACAATATTATATATAAGCATAACCGTAATTGGCTACCTACTTATTTTATCAGGTGGAGCTATGCTGTCTAGATTGATACATGAAAATCTAAGTAAGGACATTTTTAACGATGAAAACGAAACCTTTCCGCAAGAAGAAAGATTGCTAGAGAACGAGTACTCCATTAATCTTCCAGCCAAATACAGATTGAAAAACAAGACTAGGGGGAGCTGGATCAACTTTATCAATCCATTTCGTGGGATGTTGGTTGCAGGGACACCGGGCGCAGGAAAATCATATTTTGTAATTAGGCATATCATAGACCAGCACCTAAAAAAGGGATTTTCTATGTTTATTTACGATTTCAAGTACGACGATCTGACGAAGATTGCCTATAACAAGTTATTAAATTATCGTAAGAACTTTAAGGTACAGCCTGCATTCTACATCATTAATTTTGACGACCTAAATCGAACACATCGGTGTAATCCGCTCGACCCAGAGAGTATGGAAGATATTACAGATGCTACAGAAGCAAGCCGAACCATTATGTTAGGTCTTAATCGGGATTGGATCAAGAAACAAGGAGACTTTTTCGTAGAAAGTCCTATCAATTTTTTGACAGGTATTATCTGGTTCCTACGAAAATATGAAAATGGCAAGTACTGTACTTTGCCGCATGTGATTGAACTGATGCAGGCAGATTATGACCCGCTGTTTGCTGTTCTGAAAGAGGAAGAAGAGATTAAGGTATTGATTAATCCGTTCGTTTCCGCATTCCAAAATAAAGCAAGGGAGCAGCTGGAAGGACAAATTGCCAGTGCGAAGATTGGGCTTGCGAGATTGTCGTCACCACAATTATACTATGTGCTTAGCGGTAATGATTTTACACTTGATGTTAATAATCCATTGGAGCCTAAAGTGATCTGCGTGGGTAATAATCCACAGAAGATACAAACTTATGGGGCTGTGTTGTCGCTCTACATTTCTAGAATGATAAAGCTCGTTAACCGAAAGGGGCAACTAAAGAGCAGTTTGGTATTCGATGAGTTTCCAACGATTTACTTTAATAATATGGATAGCTTAATAGCGACTGCCAGAAGTAACAAGGTATCGACCACATTAGCGGTTCAAGATTTTAGCCAGCTTAAAAAGGATTATGGTGCAGAACAGGCAGATGTCATCAGTGGAATAGTGGGTAATATTATTAGTGGACAAGTAACTGGAAGTACCGCAAAAAAACTGTCAGAAACTTTCGGAAAAATTATGCAGGATCGAACAAGTCTGAGCATCAATAGCTCTGATACCTCAATATCAAAATCTACACAACTTGATTATTCAATACCAGCTTCTAAGATATCTTCCCTGTCTTCAGGTGAGTTTGTAGGCATTGTTGCAGATAATCCTGATCAAAAAATAAAGCTTAAGGTTTTTCATAGTGAAATCCAAAATGATCATGAAGCGATTAGTAGGGAGGAGGAAGGTTACCAATCTATTCCTTTAATTAAAGAAGTAAGTGAAATAGATATTCATGAGAATTATCTAAAAATAAAGGCTGATATTCAATTGATATTTGAAATTGAGCTCAAAAAAATCGATGATAGAAAGCCAAAAGTTGATAGCCAGCAAGAACAACAAAATAAAAGTGATGATAGCGAAGTGGAGGGACTGGTGGAAAATGGACAATCGCTTTCTATGTAATTATTGTAAGAAATATAATATGCTTATTATTTCCGAGTATTTTATTTTTCTAATCCTAAAAATTTCAGTATAAAATAAAAGGCCTCAATAAACTTTTTCTTATCTGGATTTACAGATTTATAATGATAGAACTAAAAAGCCTTGTATCTCGATACACTTTGGTCCTGATTTAAAGCGAATTATTAATTTGGCTGATGAATTAGATGACATAAATTAACAATGATATTTCAAGGATATGGTATATTATTCTGTTATATCTTTCTTTTCTTTCTGTTCAGATGTACCAATGTATTTCTCCCCCTTTTCCCAAGCTTGAGTAATTTCAAGGTAATTTGGAAAATTGCCTTGAAACGCTTTAGTCCAATTTTCAATAAATTTAGGATTATTACTATTCGGTCTTGGGTTAGCATTGTTCATTCTGGCCTGTACGGGAGTTCTTACTGCATCACCCATTACTACGACGTGTTGCTGTGGCAAAATTGGTAATTGTTGTAAAATATCCTCATTTGCAGCCGATACCAATTGTCTAACATATTTTTGATCTTCTGGATTTTGAAGTCTATGTATAATGAAGGAATTACACTGTGATAGAACAGTTTTAGAAAGTTCAGATGGACGTTGACTTGAAACTAAAAGAGAAATTCCATACTTTCTGCCTTCTCTGGCAATTCGCTCGAATACTTTTTTTGCTATGGATTCTCTATCACCTCTGTTTTTCTCTGGTATGTAATTTTGTGCTTCCTCTAGTGCTATCACAATTGGTAGTTTTCCCCTGTCACTTTCAGGAAATCTTGATACAAATTCTAGAATTAATCTACCGATAAGCCCCGTAACTGTTTCTAGCACCTCATATGGCAATAATGACATATCTATAATTGTTACTTGGCTAGGTTTATTTTCTACTAATTTCCCAAAACCAGTTTTTGTGGTTTGTTCCTTGTATGTATTACTAAATAAATCAGTTTCTTCAGTTTTATATATTTTACAAAAATCACCCAATATAAATGATATGAATTTTGCTAAAGCAGTTGTTATCTCTTCCGTTTGACCTAACATCAATGGCTGATTGATTCTTTCATCTCCGAGATAGGATTGTAGACGTAACCTAAGAGTAGAGACAAACTCTCTGATTCTATTGCTAGAGTTTTCTTGCTCGTTGATGGCTTCGTCAAAATATCTTGTTAATAATTCTTGAAAATTAAACCAAATAGGTAAATCTATATTCTTTTCAATCGCTATTTGCTCGACATTCTGAGTGCTTACATATAAAAGGTATTGTTCATTAAGTGCAATTAAAATTTCTGAAACCCTCGGAACAGTAATATTCCCCCCAAGTTCAGTAACTAGCGCTTTAATACTTTCTAAGACGTCGCTTCCATTAGGAATTATCGCATTACCTAATCCTATGACTTCATTATTTGCGTTATGTACCCAATTGCCAAAATTATTGGTACACTTTCTTTTTTTAAGTTCTTCAGGTGAGCAATCTAGTAAGCTTAAAATTCCTTTCTCTAAAAACTTATCTAAAATAGGTTTTCCTTCAATTTCTGCCTGATTTTTTGCAAGACCTAATGCCCTTTTAAATATTGGTGCTTGCGTTCCCGCTGTCGGTTCAAAAAGGAAATCAAAATCTGCAAAATTCATGAACCAAAAGGGAACTTTCATCCCATTTTTATCAATTAGAAAGGGATTAACTTCTTCTACGTTTTTGTATGGATTTTGTTCAGAGCCCTGAAAAGCCGTCTTATACTCTCCATTTGTATCGAAAATTATAATATGTGCGCTCTGGAGTTTTTTTCCATTATAATCAAAATCAAACATGCTTTGCATTATAGAAGCGAATGTACATGATTTACCAGACCCAGTATTCCCTAATATAGCGGCGTGTTTGCCGAAGAATTTGTCTGGATTAATCTTGATTTTATAATCAGAAAAGGATGGTGATGTTCCAATTGGCAAATAATAATCTTCATCAAAGTCAATTTTAGCATTCCCTTTTTGGTCAAAAATATTATCCAAGTCATCAGTAGTAACATACCAAACAGGATTATCTAAAATTGGGTAATTATATACTCCCTGCAGGTATTTGCCGCTATTTTCGATAGTGCCGATCATAGTTGCGACAAGGTATCTAGCTGACTTAGTTAAAAAAATAGCCTCCTTATTTTTGCCAAGTTCTGTTTCGTCTATTGCCCTAACACTAGTTACCATACCAACAATTTTATCGGCACCTATTGGAATAATCACATATGAATTAATCCGGGCAACTTCATAAATGTCCTCATACCCACTTTTGTATAGGCTTTTTAAATCATCATCAAGTCTAATGAAGACTCTAAAGCTATCTACTGAGATAACTTTCCCAATGCTTCTTTCACTCATGATGCTGCTGGATTAGGTGTATTTGTAGAAGTTGCTTCATTTGATATACTTACAGGGGGTATTCCATCTGTTGCAGCTATAGCAGTTAATTTAGGCTTTAGTAAATCGTTTAAAGTTTGAGCTACTCTCTCATTGTTGTCTATACTATTGAAATTTGGCATTAACGTATCAGAAAATGTTAGAAAATCACCAAAGAAACCTCCTTCTAAAATAATTATCCTAGGATCGTTAAGCTCCTTCATCTCTTTAATATATTCATTTCCTGTTCCTGTAAAATCAACTATTATTAAAGTGAATGTTGGGTTGGACAAAGCTTGATAGATAATATCATTAAAATGATCATCTCCAAAAGAATAGCCAATCGTAATTAAAACCGATTGGGATTGAGTAATTGTAGCCGCAAATTGCCTAAATAATTCTGAATATGGCAAATCAAGAGTATATGATTTTTTTACCGCAGAAGGATAGATGATGATTTCACCTTTCTTATCTAGGGTTTCGATTAATTCCAATGGCTTTTCCTCAATTCCGTAAAGATTATTAGAATCCCTAGATTCGGAGTTAACCCATGACATGGAGCCATGAAGCTTAATATATCTAACAACTTTTTCTATTCGTTGAACTTTTCCAGAAGTGGTAGAGCCTGGATAGAAAATATCATATTCAAATGTTTCTGGTTTAAAAAATCTTTTATGAAATCCACTGAAACCGTCTATATAATGAACTCCTAATTTATCAAATGCATACTCAAATGCTAGGTCATAGTTGGCTGTAAATATATTAGCACGACGTAAATTAAGCGGTCTTTGCAGTAATGCCTTTACAAATTTTTCATGGAAGATATATTTGCTTTTCCCCTCCAAAAGCAATCCTTGATCTTTTTCCTTTTCAAAGGTACTAGCTTTTTTTCTGTCAATTACAGTTTGAGAAACTGATCTATTTTCCAGATTACAAGCATTAAATAAACCTTCCTTTATTATTGTAATTAACTCACTGATCTTATCCACCCTCTGACTGCTTTTATCCTCACTAAAAACAAAATCAAGTGCGATCAGAAAATTTAAAACTTTTTCATACTCTATGGATATATCATTTGAAACAACATCTCTAATTATTTCATCTTTAATGATGAATTTCCATTTTCTTTCATCCACAAATTCCTGCGTGCCAGCTATGAGATTTGCTTTTCCAAAAGTTAATCTATCAGCCTGTAAAGATTTAATTGTATTGTAGAATTGGTCAAGAACTCCCTTGACGGTTGAGTCTTTAAGTTTGATATACTCTTCTACTTCAAGTGGAAAATTCCTGATTGCTACAGCACCAAGATGTATTGATGTTCCTGAACCAAATAAAAAACTCACGTTATCTAATTCAAGATAGTTTTTGAGCATTATTCTTATCTTATCTATTATTTTTCCTTGCTCTAATCCATCAGCTATCCATTCCTGTAATTTGTCTGTGTTTCCAAAAAACACTTTATTCTTATCTGAGTCAAAGTATGCCATACTATATCGTTAATTTAAACCTTAAGTTATTAAGGATGAGTTATCAAATATACATAACGTCATCTGTATTATTTTCTGTCCTAATCGTTATTTGATCTTAGATATGGTATTTTTATTTAATGGATAACTCTGAAAGAATATATCAAGAATTACGTCATGAACAGGCCGCCATCTGGTATATCAGTGATGAATATGGAGCTAAAATAATGATAAAAGCTCCCTCAACGACTATTAAAGCACTAGTTAAGGGGTGCAAAATCGAATTTGTTTTCGGTAGAGATGATCATCAAATACCAAGTGTTTTCCATATTGGAGCAAAAATTTATGACGATCTGGTAAACTATCAGGTTATAACTTGCGTGCAAAGATTTTTATATGAACATTTATCTATAGCAAAGATTATGCACTTGGTAGCTGTACAAATACAATTTTATAATGAACTAAATGCATGTCAAGCATATGGTACATTAAAATTCAGTGAATGGGACAAACATAATATCCATTCGTTATTGGGAAATCCTAAGAGATTGTTTAAAGGTGATTTCAGCTCCAAAGTGAGCGAATCCTTAGATAATTTCCAATATAGCCTTGGATTTGAATATAATTTTCCAAACCCCTCCAAAACAATTGAAACTGTAATAATAGAAGCTGAGATCTCCAAATTGGACATAGTCAAGAATACTTTCTTCAACCAGATGGGTAGAATGGATCTTTCTGTTGATGATTTGGACGAAGGAAATGTTTTGGAAAATGAAGTTTTTCTTACGTTAGCTTCATTATTCGGTAATGATATTTTTAAGGGACCAAGAATACCACATAAAAATACAGATCGCGAACTGACAGACATCTTAGCCTTTTCCGAATACGGAATTTTCTTAATTGAAGCTAAAGCTCTTGGCGTAATCAATACCGAAGAGAAACGTACAATGGATAGAAAAGTTGCGGGGCTCCAAAAACAGATGATGAAGGCCATTAAGCAACTTGTTGGAGCTGTTAAAAAAATAGCAGAAAGAACACCGATTTATGATTCGGATGGCAAAGAAGTAATTTTTAATAAAGCATTATTGCCACACGGTGTTGTTCTAGTTTCAGAAATATTCCCTTTTGGAGATTACAAGGAAACAATTGCTGCTCTACTGAACGCTATGATCGAATGCAAGGCATATATCCATATTATGGATATGAAGGAATATATGAGATATGTTGGATATTCAAAAGGAGATAGGAATAACTTTGATTATTATTTGACTGAAAGAATTGAAATTTTTGTGAAAAACCCAACTCTAAATGCTAGAACAGAGTTTTCTGATAGTGCCACCTAGTCAGTACAGCCTACCTTTTTTCTACAATTAAGATCAATGATTATATCGATTTTGCTTAAAAACATTACTTTTGAGTTATGACCTCTAAAGAAATTGAAGCTAATCTCGAAAAACTTATAGCAAATCATAATAATGAAGAATTTATTTATGATTTGCTTTTAGCCTATGGAATTTCAAAAACATCGGTTAATAGGTTAAAGAAAGGAGACTTCAATTTTTCTAAAATTGCGGGAGAAGTTTTATATAAAAACAAATTGTTTTTTGCCTATGCTGAAAAGGATTTGCATTTAAAAGTTGATGAGTTTGCTATTGACGAACGATTACTTAAACAGAACCCAAGATTTGTTATTGTAACAGATTACAACACTTTAGTTGCAAAAGATTTAAAAACAAAATTAAATAGAGATTTCCCACTCAAGGATTTACCTAAATATTTCGATTTTTTTCTGCCGTTAACTGGTGCTGAGGTTTATAAATCTTCGAATGACAACAAAGCTGATAGGGATGCCGCCTACAAGATGGCGCAGCTTTATGATATTTTGGTACAAGACAATCCTGATTACAAGGATGATAGTCATAAACTAAACATTTTCCTTTCAAGACTACTGTTTTGCTTTTTTGCAGAGGACACAGGGATATTTGAGAAATCAAGCATTTTTACTGAGACTTTATCTCAACATACAAATCCTGATGGTAAAGATGTTGATGAATTTTTGAATTCATTTTTTAGCCGATTAAATACTGAAAATGGTTCTTTTCCCGATTATTTGCAAAATCAGTTTCCTTATGTTAATGGCGGGTTGTTTAGAGATAACATAACATCCCCTAAATTTTCTTCAAAATCTAGAGCTTTGCTGTTAAGTTGTGGAGATTTAGATTGGAGTGAGATTAATCCAGATATCTTCGGTTCGATGATACAAGCTGTAGCTGATCCCGAGGAGCGTAGCGATTTAGGGATGCACTACACTTCTGTACCAAATATCAAAAAATTGATAGAACCTTTATTCCTTGATGAGTTAAATTCAGAGTATGATAATCAGGATGAAAGTATAATTGGCCTTAATAAATTGATTGCTAGATTGGGACAAATAAAATTCTTTGACCCAGCATGCGGAAGTGGAAATTTTCTAATTATAACCTATAAGGAAATTAGGCTTCTAGAAATCGAAATTATTAAAAGAATAATAGAATTAAGCTCACAAAAAGGCTTAACCATTCCTTTACAATTTACCAACATAAAACTTTCTCAGTTTTATGGTATTGAGATAAAAGATTTTGCCCATGAAATGGCAATACTTTCACTTTGGCTAGCTGAACATCAAATGAATAAAGTTTTTGATGAAATGTTGGAAGGATTTGGTCAAAGTAAACCAATACTTCCATTAAAAGAAGCAGGAAATATAGCTTGTGGTAATGCCACAAGAGTAGATTGGAAAAAAGTTTGTCCAGCTTCAAAAACAGATGAGGTTTACATAATTGGTAATCCACCTTATTTAGGAAGTAGCCGTCAAGATGAAAATCAAAAAGCTGATATGGATTTGACTTTTCATAATATTAAAAATTATAAAAAGCTAGATTTTATTTCTTGTTGGTTTTTTTTGGCTACTAAATTTATCGAAAAATCAAATTCAAAGTATGCCTTTGTGACGACAAACTCCATTACTCAAGGAGAACAAGTAGCATTATTATGGCCATTGATTTTAAATAAGAATCAGGAAATATTTTTTGCTCATCAATCTTTTAAATGGACAAATAATGCTAAGGGAAATGCAGGGGTTTCTGTGGTAGTAATTGGTATAAGAAACTTTGCAAACAGCGATAAATATATTTACAATAAGAATATTAAACAACTTGTTAGAAACATTAGCCCATATCTAGCTGATGCTGAAAATCTTATAATTACTCCTAGAACAAAGCCCCTATCTAATTTTCCGGATATGATTATTGGGAGTAAGATTAGCGACGATGGTCATTTAGTTCTAGAACCAAATGATAGAGAAAAAATAATTGAAAGAAACCCAAAGGCAGAAAAATTTATAAAAAAATATATTGGAGCACAAGAGTTTATTAAAGGCAGTTTTAGATATTGCATTCATGTAGATAAGGAATTTGAGAGTGCATATGAGATTATTGACTTTTTTGAAAGATTTGAAAAAGTAAAATTATTTAGAGAAAAAAGCACCAAAATATCCACGCGAAAAAAAGCTTTAGTACCCTATCAATTCGATGAAGATAAATATCTTGAAAGAGACTTTTTATTGGTTCCTCAAACGGGTTCGGAACGTCGCGAATATTTACCTATTGGATATTTTGATAGTTCTTATGTTCCTTCAAATGGGTGTCGTATAGTTTATAACTCTGAGCCTTGGTTATTTGGTGTCTTAGCATCTCGAATGCATATAAATTGGGTTAAAGCAGTTGCCGGAAGATTAAAAACAGATATGCAATATTCAAACACGCTTTGCTACAATACATTCCCATTTCCAGAAATTAATCTAAAACAAAAAGAGAATATTAGTCAATATGTTTATGATATTCTGGATGAAAGAGCTAAACATTCTGAAAAAACTATGGCATGGATGTATAATCCTGATAGTATGCCACATGGTTTGAAATTAGCTCATAAAGCATTAGATGAGGCCGTTGAAAAAATTTATAGATTAGCGTCATTTACATCTGATGCTGAGCGGCTAGCGCATTTGTTCAAGATTTATGAGGAAATGACAAAAAAAGATACATTATTTGCAAAAGTTAAAACAATTAAAAAATTAAAAAGCAAGTGAGCGAACAGAAAATAGAACAAACTGCATATTCTAAACCAATCAACTTAGTAAAAGTTAATTATGCACAAACTGGTCAAAGCAAGCAAATAAATAGCTTCGGCATGCGAGAAATGCAGGCTAAAGCTTTTGAGGCAAGAACAGCCAAATATCTTTTGTTAAAAGCACCACCTGCGTCAGGTAAATCTAGAGCCTTGATGTTTCTTGCCTTAGATAAATTAAAAAATCAAGGTATAAGAAAAGTTGTTGTTGCAGTGCCAGAACGTTCAATAGGTAGTTCATTTAGTCCTACTCAATTAACCAAATTTGGTTTTTTTGCCGATTGGGAACTAAATCCAAAATACAATCTATGTACAATTGGAAATGATGGTAGTAAAGTAAAGGCATTTTTGTCCTTTCTAGAAAGTGATGAAAAGATATTGATTTGCACACATGCAACGCTTCGTTTCGCTTTCGAGGGAATGACAGATACATCTTTAAATGACTGCCTTTTAGCAATAGATGAATTTCACCACGTCTCTGCTGACGGTCAAAACCGTTTGGGAGATGTGCTACGTAAGGTAATGGAAAAATCTACTGCTCATATTGTTGCTATGACTGGTTCCTATTTTAGAGGAGACAGCATTCCAGTTCTTATGCCTGAGGACGAAGCAAAATTTACAAAGGTTACCTATAATTACTATGAGCAATTAAACGGTTATGAACACTTAAAATCGTTAGGTATAGGTTATCATTTTTATCAAGGTAGGTATTATAAAAAACAAGATGATAGTGGACTATCTGCACTTGAAGAAATATTAGATGAAAATCTAAAAACGATCATACATATACCAAATGTAAATTCGGCTGAATCTTCGAAAGAAAAACTTGAAGAAGTTAGTCATGTAATTGATTGTATTGGAGAATTAGAATATCAAGATGATGAAACGGGAATTCTTTATGTAAAAAGTAAAAGAAGTGGGCGAATTTTGAAAATCGCAGATTTGGTAAATGACAATCAAAAAGAACGTGATAAAGCTGTAGCATATTTAAGGGGTGTTAGCAGTGCTGATGATATTGATATAATTGTAGCTTTAGGGATGGCAAAAGAGGGTTTTGATTGGCCTTTCTGTCAGCATGCGTTAACTATTGGCTATCGTGGGTCTTTAACAGAAATCATTCAGATAATTGGCAGAGCAACGAGGGATAGTAATAATAAAACGCATGCACAGTTTACAAATCTAATTGCGCAACCTGATGCTGTAGATGACGATGTAAAGCTAGCTGTAAACAATATGTTAAAGGCAATTACCGCATCATTATTAATGGAGCAGGTATTAGCACCAAACTTCAATTTCAAGCCAAAGTTTGATGGTGATATTGACGATGAAGATAATGAGGACGATGGGAAGACTATTAAAGTTAGGGGATTTAAATTACCAACATCACAAAGAGCAAAGGATATTATAGAAAGTGATTTGAATGATTTAAAAGCAAGAATATTACAAGATGATACAATGCTTAAGGCTATGCCTGGTAATGTAGAGCCAGAAGTAATTAACACCATCATTATCCCTAAAATAATCAGAGAAATATATCCAGATTTAAGTGCAGAGGATGTAGAGGCGGTTAGGCAATATGTTGTTGTAGATGCTGTTATTAAAAACAGCACAATTGAAGAACAGGGAAGTAAAAAGTTTATTAGAATGGCTGGTAGCTTTGTTGATATTGATGATATTCACATTGATTTAATTGATACAATTAATCCGTTTCAAAAGGCATTTGAGATATTATCAAAGTCGGTAACTACATCAGTTCTAAAGGCAATACAAGACACGATAAATGTGTCTAAGATAGAAATGACACAAGAAGAGGCTATTCTATTATGGGATAAGATTAAAGAATGGGTGGCGAAGACAGGCGAACAGCCAAATATTCAATCTTTCGACCAAAAAGAGCAAAGAATGGCGCAAGCTTTAATATTTTTAAGAGAGGCAAAAAGAAAGCGAGAACAAAATGGCTAAAACACTCGACGATATATTTGAGGATGATGATTCTGGGCTACTTAACCAAAAAGAAAAATCTACTATTCTCAAAACTGATGAAGATAGGCTTATAGACTCTTTTGAAGAAATTAATGCATTCTTTGAGAAAAACAACAGTGAACCATCAACAGGCAGTATGTCTGAATACAGTTTATCTGCAAGGTTGAGAGGATTTAGAAGTAATGACAGCAAAAAGAAAATATTAAAACCTTTTGACCGTTTTAATTTACTTGGTGAAGTTGAAATGAAAAAAAAGAGCCTTGATGATATACTAGCGGAGGATGATTTAGGATTATTAAATCCAGAGGGAGACTTATCCATTTTTGAGTTTAGGCATACACCTAAAATTGATAAAAGAGCGGATGCTGATTTTGTGGCTCAAAGAACTTCTATTAAAGAGAATGATTTTGAGAAGTATGAAGCTATGTTCAAGCAGGTACATCAAGATTTAAAGAGTGGTAAACGTAAATTATTACCTGCGGAAAATGTTTACAAAAATATTCAAGTAGAACATTTTTACTTGTTGGATGGAATGTTACTATATCTTCAATCTGCAGTATTGAATGAAGAAGAAATCGGAGGACGAAAAAGATTAGATGGTCGTACAGTAACCATTTTTGAAAATGCCACTATGTCCAATATGCTTTATCGTTCATTAGGTAAAGTGATACAAAAGAGCGGTAAGGTAATCACTGATACAGATGAGAATGTGCAGTATCAACTAAATAATAATGCTGGCTTAGTTGAGGAGGAAGATCTACAAAGCGGTTGGGTTTATGTTTTAAAATCAAAGTCTAAAAAAGCGGAAATAGTTAGCTTGGATGATTTATTCAAGATTGGTTTCTCTACCACTAAAGTTGTTGACAGAATAAAAAATGCTTCAAAAGAGGCAACTTATCTGTATAGTGACGTAGAAGTAATTGCAACTTATTCTTGCTACAATTTAAACGTTCAGGCTTTTGAAAAACTAATTCATCGTTTTTTTGCAGAGAATTGTTTAAATATTGATATCTACGATGATGAGGGGCGGAGGTTAGTTCCTAGAGAATGGTTTGTTGTGCCATTGCCAATAATTGATGAAGCTATAAATCTTTTGATAAAGGGAACAATAGTGAATTATAGATTTGACAGACTTGCTCGAAAAATAGTATTAAAATAGATGAGTACATTAATCAATAAGTATTAAAAAAATGCAATAATCACATTGAGTTAGATAGTGAAGATATTTATAGCTTTCTAAGCTAAATAAATTAGTTTTCAATTCTTGATTACTAATTTTGTTAGTAATTAATCTTGTTTTTCCAAAATCCTTCGCTAGCTTTGTTGTTCATTTTAATTTATGAATACTTCAAAGCACATCATCCACATGGATCAAGATGCTTTTTTCGTGTCCGTTGAGGTTAGGAAAGATCCATCATTGATTGGTAAACCAGTTATTATTGGCGGTACAGCAGATCGTGGTGTGGTTGCTTCATGCAGTTATGAAGCTCGTAAATATGGGGTGCATTCTGCAATGCCATCCCGAATGGCCAAACTTTTATGTCCGCAAGCCATTTTTGTTCGTGGGAATATGGATGAATATTCCAAAGCTTCACTCGAAATTACAGACATTCTTCGTGAACGAGTGCCGCTGATTGAAAAAGCAAGTATAGACGAACATTATATCGACATGACGGGTATGGACCGTTTTCATGGTGTAATGAAATATGCACATGAATTAAGATCGTTAGTTATAAAAGAAACTGGCCTACCAATTTCTTTCGGATTATCAGTAAATAAAACGGTTTCTAAAATGGCGACCAATGAGTGCAAGCCAAATGGGGAATTGAATATAGAGCAGCCTAACGTAATTCCGTTTTTAAACCCATTATCAATAAAAAAAATACCGGGCTTGGGCGAAAAGACCTTTGTAAAATTATCAGATATGGGTATCAAGAAGATTATCAATCTTTCACAAGTTCATCCTGATATGATGGTTTCTGTATTGGGTAAAAACGGATTGGTACTTCTAAACAAAGCAAAGGGAATAGATAATTCACCTGTTATCCCTTACACCGAACAAAAAAGCATCGGTACACAAAGTACATTTAAAGCAGATACGATTGATGTGGAAGCCATCAATCAATTATTAGCCGCAATGGTTATGGGTTTAGGCTTTGAACTGCGTGAGAAACAGAAATTAACTGCTTGCGTAACCGTGACCATCCGCTATTCCAATTTCGAAACGGTAACAAAACAAGCCATGATTCCTTACACGTCCTTAGATAAGGTTTTACTAACCAAAACTAAGGAACTCTTCAAATCCCTTTATTCAAAGAGAATGCTTCTACGATTGGTTGGTGTTCGTTTTTCGCACCTCGTTTCGGGTTTTGAGCAAATGGATATGTATTCCTCTTCTAGGGAAGCGTATTCTCTTTGCCAAGCAATGGATAAGATCAGAAAGCGGTTTGGAGCTGGTTCCATTTCTTTAGCTTCTACATTAAAACTCGATATCTAATACCATGTACATCAATGTCCACTCACAATATAGTTTGCGGTATGGCACTATGTCAATCGAAAAGATTGTTTCGGAGGCTATTGGATATGGTATTACACAGTTGGTGCTTACAGATATTAACAATTCAACTGGCGTAATGGAGTTTTTTCGTGAATGCAGTGCCAAAAATATAAAGCCCATTGCTGGTATTGAATTTCGAAGAAACAAACAATTGTTATTTATTGGAATTGCACGAAACAAAGAGGGCATGAAGGAGCTAAATGATTTTCTAACTTACCATAATCTTGAGCAAGTAGATTTACCGGATGTTGCTCCTGCCTTTTTAAGCGCAAACGTAATTTATCCATTTGGTTATGGAGGGAAGCTTCGTATCAATGAATATCTGGGCATCCATTTTTCACAGTTACACGAGTTATTTAATATAGATATTTCTTTGATACGAGCAAAACTAGTGGCCTTACAACCCGTTTTTGTTGCTGATAAAATTGAATACAGACTACACGAATATTTGCGTGGAGTTGATCTCAATACTTTGCTCACGATGGTAGATCCAATAGATAAATGCCGATCAACCGATATGTTTCTTAAGGCTGGCGACATGGAGGCCAAGTTCAGCAAGTACAGTTTTATTCTGGATAATACTCGCTCGATGATGAATGATTGCGTAATGGATTATCCATTAGGTAGGATTAATTTAAACCGAAAAACATTTACTGGCTCAAAAAAAGATGATAAAGCTTTACTGGAGAAACTCGCCTTAAAAGGTACAATTTATCGCTATGGCAGCAAAAATGCTGAGGCTTTAAAAAAGGTTAAAATTGAACTCAAGGTAATTGTCGACCTTGACTTCTGTGCTTACTTTCTAATTACTTGGGATATTATAAGGTATGCAAAAGATCAGGGCTATTACCACGTAGGCAGGGGTTCTGGTGCAAATTCTACTGTCGCCTATTGTTTGGGTATAACTGATGTTGACCCGATTGAACTTGACCTTTATTTCGAAAGATTTTTAAATGCAGAGCGAACTTCTCCGCCAGATTTTGACCTTGACTTTTCTTGGGATGAGCGAGAAGATGTTCAGGATTATATATTTAAGAGGTACGGACGAGAGCATACTGCTTTGTTAGGCACTATGTCAACATTTAAAGATCGTTCTGTAATCCGAGAAATTAGTAAAGTAATGGGGTTACCCAAATCTGAGATTGATGGTTTTACCGATCTGTCACGAGCATCTATCAATCGTGATAATGCAACTTTTAAAAAAATTACTGCCATTTATAACCTGATGCAGAACATGCCAAACCAGCGAAGTATTCATGCAGGTGGAGTATTGATCTCGGAAGAACCGATCACTTATTATACTGCATTAGATTTACCTCCAAAAGGAATGCCGACAGTACAATGGGATATGTATGAGGCAGAAAAAATTGGCTTTGATAAATATGATATTCTTTCACAACGGGGAATTGGACATATTAAAGAAGCCGTTCGGCTAATTGAAATTAACCAGCAACGAAAGGTTGATGTTCACAAAGTGAAAGATCTTATTAGAGATAACAACTTAAATGATAGGCTGAAAACAGGAAACACCATTGGCTGTTTTTACATCGAATCTCCGGCAATGAGACAATTGCTGACTAAGCTTACCTGCGACAACTACTTAACATTGGTTGCGGCAAGTTCCATCATCAGACCAGGAGTGGCCAGTTCTGGAATGATGAAAACCTATATCCAAAATGCGCATAACCCTAGCGGTGTAAATTATTTGCATCCAATAATGGAAGAGAAGCTGAGCGAAACTTATGGTGTGATGGTTTACCAAGAAGATGTAATCAAAATCTGCATACATTATGCTGGGATGGACGGAACAGATGCCGATATCCTTCGAAGAGGGATGAGTGGAAAATATCGTTCGAGCGCTGAGTTTGATAGGCTGGTTATTAAATTTCATGAAGGAGCAGCATTACTTGGCCGACCAGAAGAAACCACTAAGGAAGTTTGGCGTCAAGTATCGTCTTTTGCTGGTTACAGTTTTTCAAAGGCGCATTCTGCAAGTTTCGCTGTTGAGAGTTATCAGAGCCTATTTTTAAAAACCTACTATCCGAAAGAGTTTATGGTAGCTGTGTTAAATAATTATGGCGGTTTCTATTCAAGATCATTATATGTGCATGAACTTCAAAAAGCCGGTGCTAACGTTTATTTACCATGTGTAAACAATAGTTTTAGCGTAGTAGCAATTTATGGCGATGACTGTTATTTAGGATTTATAGGTATTCAGGGTTTCGAAGGCAAATACATTGAAATCATTGTTGAAGAGCGGAAATTAAATGGTGTTTTTTTGTCGCTGGAAGATTTTGTGAAACGTAGCGAAATTTCTTTAGAGCAATGCATTATTCTTATAAGGGTAGGAGCACTGCGTTTTACCAAACAAAGCAAAAAAGAAATGCTTTGGGAAATACACTTACTTTTTGGCTCAAAGGTACGACCAAATAAACACGCAGAACTTTTTGCCATAGAGCATAAGGATTATTCCATGCCAGAACTGGTTAATACCAACTTAGAAAACGCTTACCATGAACTAGAATTATTAGGATTTCCGTTGTCTCTATCTATGTTCGATTTGTTGAAAACAGACTACCGTGGCGATTTTACGGCAAGCCAATTAATGAGTTTGGTAGGGAATACCATCAGAATGGTAGGTCTATATGTTACCGAAAAAACCGTGATTACCAAGAACAAGAAAAAAATGTGGTTCGGTACATTTTTAGATCCCCAAGGAAACTTTTTTGATACCACTCATTTCCCAAATTCTACACCTACATATCCTTTCAGAGGAGCAGGTTGTTACCTAATCGAAGGCAAAGTTGTGTTAGATTTCGATTACCCCTCAATCGAAATTATACGTTTTGCCAAGCTGCCAATTAAACAAAATCCTATTTTGGATTAGCTACGCATATAAGAAGGGGTCGATTTACGAATAAATTAATAAAATGAGGCCATTCTCCTTTTCGAGAACGCCTCATTATTTCACTGCTTCTCATTACGACAATATGCTACCAAAGTTTAACCAATTTTTCAATTAGAGAGATGTCAGTTGCATCAACAGATAGTTTTACGCCTGATGGATATTCTAGCGTTATTTCTCTTTTTGCAAAGCCATCATTATTATTTGACGCATAATTGTCCAATCTTGGTTCTTCAGTCTCTACCCAAAAATCCTGTTTGGTGTTTCCAGAGTTAATTTTTGCATTTCCTGTAGCAACCAAAGTATTTTCACGATAGTGAAGACTTTCCTTTAAACTCTCCTCAACAATTCCCTTGGTTGTGATTGATAGTTCTGAAAGTAAATCTGGTTTGCCGTTTGTGATGCGCCAGTATTTTGAGTATGGACGTTGTGGGAAATCAATCAGCCATGCAAGAAGCTCAAAGTTTCTTTCATGAGTTTTGAGATTTCTGTTTATGAAGTTGCAAAGCGGCTTAAATTTATCGACATCACATTTTTTAACTGCTAAATCTGTAAGTTCTTTGTCAAATGGCATTTGTAGAAATTCCCTTATTACTCGCTTATCCTCTTTGTCACATCCGGCACTGTATAATAATCGGAACTCATTGCGTAGGTTAGCACAGGTAGGTATCATTAGGTTCGTTGAGAGCTTACCTAATGCTTTTTTTTTTCGTAGAAGTTCAACACCTCTGATCTGTATATTTCTATCATAATTAAAACATTAGATAATAAATCTACAGGAAATTCCTAAATCAAAAGCTTAATGAATATAAATTCATGAAGATTACGGGAAACCGTAAATTAAAATTTATCATCTTCCATACCTTTAGAAATATTTAATCATTCAGATAATTATTTCAATTAACTAAGCTCATTATATTGAATATTATTCAATATTTTTACAATATTATATAGATTATGGAAGCTCCAAACAAAAGACCAGAAGATAAATTGATTGAACTAGCTACTCATTATGCAGATACAGACTATGTTGAGAATAATGAACGTAAAATTGCTGCTAAAGGATATGTAGTGGGGTATCAGCAAGCATTATCAGAGAAGAATGCCGAGATAAAGGAACTTGCTGGTGTTGTTAAATTGCTGTTACCTGGTATTGGTGCTGTATCTCCAGAAAACCTTAAAATCCTTGAAGAATATATTGAGAAATCTGATAACAAATAACTTTTGGTAGCTATACCCACTTGGGACAAGATTTTGCCTGATTAAAAATTTCTCTCCTTATAACTAGCATAAACAAAATGTTATGATACAAGGAGCGGAACAAAAAAACAAGATGAATAGGATATTCATCCCAATACAATTCATTAATTGAGTGTTTATTTTAAACGTAAATGGCATAGATACTGTTTTTACTAGAACCCCGCTCTAATAGACTATCCTATATGTAATTTATAAAATTTTCAAATTCCTTTGTATCAAAGGGAACTACTTAGAATTTAAGAACCTTTCTATATAGGTTAGTTTTAGGGGATTGACCTACATATTTTTGTAACTATATAACCTTCTGTTTAGCTTCAGCCAAATTGGAATATCGCATCATAATTTACGTTTTGTGAGCAATATAAATATTATCGCTAATTTCATAACCACTGTTTCTAATTAGATGTACCTAATAAGCTGTATCTATTTAGGGGTACCAACAATTCTTTTAAATGCTTTTGTTTGTTAAAAATTAACGAACATGAAAGAGTACAAATTCGAATACAGCTGTCCACTGTTATTATCTAATGACCGTCAGTTAAATCCATATCTTGAGGTAGAGGACTTTTTCAATGGTGCTAGTTTGGGTTATTATAGGGGTGAACTACGCTCATGGTTCAGGATTGCTATGAGTGAGAATAGGAAAGTTAAAAACCATAGTGAAATGATTTACTTTCATAATCAGTTAATACAGCTTTTTCATGCGGGTTATTTAATTACCGTAAACACAAACACTGATTACACAGAAACTATAGAACGATTTAGAGAATGGTTTAAAAAAATAAGGCACCTTAAAATAGATGAGGGTACCGGAATCGATGGTAATTATGAAATTCATTTCCTTTCTGATGATGAAAAGACTAATCCTTTACTTCATCTAAAGAATATTTTAACACTTGGTCGTATATCTGAAATCAGGTTTGGTCTGCAGGAATGGCAGTATTGTTCATTCAACTCTAAAAGTACCATTGCCACTATGGATTGTGAGTATTTGACGGATTTATTAAATGACATGGGTAAAGTTATGGAGATTCTTTTTCTTTTACTAGCGGGTGATGAGTAGAATGCCTTTATAATGCTTGCGGTTGATTTTGGAAACAATAATTAATCGCATTGCCAAAGCTTATATCTCTTATTGCTAACAGTCAATAAGTTAGCTGTATTAGTAGCTTCGCTAAAGATCTAATCTCACCAATTATTGACGATTAAAAAAAATCCAATCAAAATAAAGGTATAAGCTAAAAATTTACAAAACCCTTCAAATGATCGGGTAGCAACAGATTTTTCATAACTAGAAAAATGCTCTAGTCCATTTAAGGTTCTTCTATTAAATCTTCTTCGATTAATCCAATAGCGCAAGCATATTCCAAAAAGCATTATTGAAATTCCGATTACAAGAGGTGTATTCATAGCATCTTCATTTGATTGCCTCACATAAAAATACACTTTTAAAATATTAGAAGTGGTAACATGGTCAGTTACGGTTCTATAAACTTAGGTCACGAAAAATTGATTATTCTTGGATGCTTTGTATGTGTTTGGTATTAAAAAAGGAAAGCAGGAATTCTCTTTCGAATATTCCCGCAATCTAAATTAACGCTCTCGGTGTAAAGATATATCTTAGTGTTTATAAAACAAATGTAGCCTACCAAATTTTTTGCTGGTTAGTAGCAGATAAGTCTTATCTATATGCAAATAGGAGTTTAAAAATTGAATTACCACTATCAGATATCAGAATTAACATTTTTAAGTTTTATTGTTTGTTTTAATAAAACCCAGATTTTAATTTGGAAAAATAATTTAAGTTAGTAATTTGGTAAACATCCTAGATAACTCTCTCAATGCGATTCATAACGAATAAAAGTGATGCAGAAAATCATTTGACTGCAATTATTGATGGCTTAGATAATTTTAACATAGCCTACTTTGCAGTCGCCTTCCTTAAAATGTCGGGTTATAATAGTTTACTTACTCAACTTTCTGATTTTTTAAAAAAAGGAGGTAAAATTAAGATTATAGCTGGTCAGTATTTTGCCCTGACAGAGCCAAAAGCACTTTATGCATTGTTTAACTTATTACAAAAGTATCCATCATCAAAATTATTTCTTGCGAAAGCTGATATTGCCAAGTCGGTTTTCCATCCAAAGTTATACCTATATAAATCATTTGATAATTGTAGAGTTATTTCGGGTTCTGCTAATCTTACTAAAGGTGGATTGGTAGGGAATCAAGAAACCTCGTTGTCTGTGGATTGCACTAAAGCTGATGGTATCTGGAGAGATGCCGCTGATTATTTCGAAACTTTAACAAGCCCAGAAAATGCTGATGAGGCATCGCTTTTGGTTATACAGCAATACGAAACATTTTACGAGCAACAAAAACAAGCAAATAAAATGGTAAGACCCATCCCGATAAAGACTAAAGCCCAATTAGCTTTTAATTACGATAATCTTATTAAACACTTCAAAAAATTTAATGGTTCGGAAAGACAGCAAAATTTCAACAATAAATTAAATAATTACAAAAAAGCTCAGGATATTTTAAATCTGATAGCTGACAACCCTAAATTAACAAGGAAACAGTTTGAACCACTTTTAGATAATCTTGTTGGTAGTAAAGATGTAGATAGTCTTTGGCACTCTGGTAGTCTATATCGCTTAAGGAAGTTTGTTTATCCTTATTATAATGAATTCCGTCAGCTGGTACTTTATATAAGAGATCATAAAAGTGATCCAGCTGGTATTGTTTTCGAAAAAGCAAAAGAGATGGTTAGTTTTATTGAAGGGGCGGCAGTGAATTACGTGACTGAAATAATGATGACCTATAACAGCTCAAACTTTGCCAATCTAAATAAGAATCCAATAACTGTTTTAAAGGAGGAGGGTGGTGTAAAACTTAAATCACATTCATCATCGTTTAATGGAAGCGACTATGAAAAATACACCTTACTTGTTAAAGAAGTTTGCTTTAAACTTGGGTTAAAAAATATGCTCGAAGCTGATAGCTTTTTTAATGAAATCTATTGGGACCTTGATTAACTTATCTATCAGACCACTGTCAAAGTAATGCTATACTCAAAACAACAACTTGAAACGCTAACAAATGAGGAGAAGTCCATAGCATCACAACGATACCTACATAAAGTTTATAGAGGTGATGTTAAAAAGCTACTTCCTCATGAATGTGAATTTCTTAGCTCAATGCTACCATACGTTTATGCTGATAAAGAACTAACAAAGCCTACATACGATATCTATGAGTTAAGGTATTGTGCTGATGCAGTATTTAAACGATTAATATTGACTTATCTTCAAAATCTAGATTTTCTTAAGCCAGTGTTTAACGGGGTTAAAGAATTGGATGATGAAGAAATTGCCAGAGATAAGAAAAAGTTTGAAGAGTTATTAAGAATCTGGGAATTAAAACTTGAGCCAAATTACAGCGATGCATTTCTGCACGAAATAAAAATTGAGTACAACAGGAAGATTAAAATACTTAAAGACCAATTTCAAGATGGTTTATTCGGTGGAAGGCGTATTTATGAGAGAGAAATCTTGAAGCAGAAGTTATCAGCATTCTATATTTATTCTGTTACTAGAAGCTTTTTTAAAAGTCACAAGAGCAATTTTGTCGCTTTCCAAGCATCAGGTTCAACATTTCTAGTTAACATTTATAGTTATGTGCATATTGCATCGAGACATTATATACCAGACTTAAATGGGATTGATTCTGAGAGAAGTTTTAATAGCGAACTTATTTGTGTTAATCCTTTTAATCTTCCTTATAGCATGAGGGATATGATTATTGACTACTTTGATAATGCTCCAAATAATTATGTATTAAATCCAGAGTACATGATATTTTGCCAGGATACAGATTTTTACATCGTATGGTGGAAGCACAAAAAACTATCAGAATTGAATTTTCAAATGGGTTATGAAATACGTACACTTTACAAAATTGAAGCAGAAAGAGATAAACAGAAGATAAACCATAATAACTTCTATCAGAAGAGCGATCGCATAAAATATTTCTATTAATTGATTGAGATTACAATTTCATGAGTTTTTCTAACGATTAACAAATATTTAGGTATCTCAATAATTTAAAAAGAATCCGCAAAAAATAGTTGACAATGATTAAATTAACCGAAGATGAAACAGTAATAATTTTAGCTGAACATTTAAAACAAAATGGGTGGACAATTGAAAGTTTTTGTCTGGGGCAAACACGAGGTATCGATATAGTCGCTTCTAAATTAAATACGACGCTTGTTATTGAGGCAAAAGGCGCTAGAGCAGGTGATGAGTCACCCACAAAAAAGAGGCAATATTTTGACTCTGGACAAATTAAAACCCATTTTGGTAAGGCGCTTGTGAAAATTTTGGATGAAAAGTATCGAGATCCACAGAATGAGTTTGCTATTGCCCACCCCGATGATAAGGATATTAGAAAAGCTATAGGGCATTTAAAACAATTTTTAAAAGCTTTAGGAATAAAACATTTTTGGGTTTCGGGCAACGGAACTGTAATTGAAGAGTAATGCCTAGAGGCATTGCGGGGCAAATAAGTAAGATTTAAAGAGTAGAAATGATAAAGTTAGTATATTGGAATATAAAAAAAAGGGCAAATGAATTATACGATGAAATTACTTCTTTGTCGCGGGGAATTGATATTCTTATAATTTCTGAATTATCCATAAGTAACAAAAAGCTCATAGTAAAAAAATCCTCAATCCAAGATGTAATCAATACGATAAGTAATATCACTGGGATGAAATATAAAGGTAACAACACTGACTCTTGGTTGCATGTTTGGGCAAGAGAGAGGGATAATTTAGTTATTGAACAAATTGATATTTTTGACAAACAATGGGCACCTAGAGATTTGGTAAATAAAGACAGCGGGAATTCAGAGTATCTTACAGATTATTTAAGCAAATTTGAAAGAATGATTTTTTATAAAATCAAATATCACAAACTAGAATTTTTGTTGGTTCCAATACATTTTCCTAGCAGAATGTACGCTTCAGTAGAACGACAAAAAGATATCGCAATACACTTTAAAGAATATATAGAAAAAGTTGAAAAAACAACAGAACTTGATAGCGTTGTTGTTGGCGATTTTAACATGAACCCTTTCGAACCAGGAATGATACACCCTCATGGATTTCATGCATTACCAATTCGTGATATAGGGGAGAATATTAAATTTATTGGTGGCATTACTTATCGAACGTTTTATAATCCTTCATGGGAAAAGTTTGGCGATTTTGAAATTATCAACAATTTGTCGAATTTTAGACCAGGAGGAAGTTATTACCATGAAAACTCTAATGATATAAATTACTATTGGTATGTATTTGATCAAGTAATATTAAGAAAGTCATTAGTCCCAAATTTTTGCTTTGAAGAATTTAAGTATGTATCATCGCTCAATAATAATAATGATCTATTGAATGATAATTATTCGCCTAATCATGCAAAGTATAGTGACCATCTACCTCTAAAATTTCAAATAAAAAATTAAATAAATGAGTGATTCAAAAAACTTATGGCCTTCTCAAGAGGAACTAAATAAGATTAGTGATAAAGTAGAGTTAGCACCATATGGTGTTATATCATTTTTTTCTGATTTGTTATTCAACGCATATGAAAAACAGTTAATAGGTATAATAACAACAAGAGCAAAAGTTAAACCAAATGGTGATAAGACCGAGTTCGTATATTCGCTAGTTCTTGCCAAAATTAAAAACGATAATCAAATAAAAATATTTGAAGTTGACATTCAAGATGATGGGTGGTATCCTGCATCATTATACTTAACAAAACCATATCGGGAATTAATTGGAATAGCAGAAAACGAAGCTCAATTAAGAACTTTTATAGAAACTTGCATTAAAACTGATTTCGTAAAAGAGCAAATTAGACTATTGCTTAAGTAAAAGCCTGATATGCAAGAACCCTCGAAGGTTCAGATAGCAATTCAAAAATGGTATATCAACGTTAGTTGATACCCTCAAAACAAATCAAGAAACTTAACTATAATGACAAAGGAGAACCTAAGCAAGCTATTTCAAGAAATTGGTGTTATTTCAAGCAATTTTGAACTAAAACCTTGGACTGAAAATATAAAATTATTGAAAGACGATTTTGATATCAATAAGATTGGTTCACCTCAAAACTATTTGGAAGTAATCAATGAAATTACTGAGCTGCTTCGTCAAACTCGTCTTTTATTTATTTATTCTGTATTAAATAAAGTTTGTGAAGAGGAAGGTAAACTGTATCATTTTGAAATTCCTTTTCAAGCAAGTATGAGCTACACTGCAGTAATGAAAAAGGAAGGAAGTTTTTATCTTCTAGACGAAGATGGACACTACAGAGAAACTTTTACCAGTGAGAATTTTGTACGCTTTATTGATGATCAATATTGGGAACTTTTTGAATAGTGGTTCCTTAGGCAATTGTCGAATAGCGTGTAATCTAAATTAGTTTAAATACCGTTTCAATTACTTGAGGGTGTTTCACAAACTGTGTCAATAGTGTAACTTTAAACTATCGACATAATTATGGCAACACAAGAAGACTTTGATTTTGAGAGCTTCAAAAAGGAAGCTATAGCTGGGTTATATGCCGGCAAGAAAATGACAGGCACAGATGGGGTACTAGCCCCTATGATGAAACACTTTCTAGAATCTATGATGACCGGAGAGCTGGAGCATCATATTTCCGAGAGTAAACTGGCTGGTCAGCCCAATCGTAAGAACGGTAAAAGTAAGAAGACGGTACGGAGCTTAAGTTCGGGAGAATTTGAGCTTGAAACGGGCCGTGACCGCCTGAGCACTTTTGACCCTAAGATTGTTCCCAAGCGCCAACTGATCATTACAGAAGAACTGGAAGGGAACATTCTCTCCATGTATGCCATGGGCATGAGTACCCGCGCGATGCGGGATTATGTGCAGGAAATGTACGCTATGGAGATCTCTGCAGCTGAGATCTCACGGATTACCGACAGTGTTTTGCCAGCAGTACAGGAATGGCGTAATCGTCCGCTGGAGGCTGTTTATCCCTTTGTATTCCTGGATTGTATGTTCTTTAAAGTCAGGGTAAACGGAGCGGTGGAAACCCGTGCGATCTACAATATCCTGGGTGTGGATATTGAAGGCAAAAAGGATGTTTTGGGTCTTTATACAGCTGAAAATGAAGGTGCCAAATTCTGGCTGTCTGTGCTCACTGATCTAAAAGCACGTGGCGTGGAAGATATCCTGATTGCCTGCATTGATGGCTTGAAAGGCTTCCCTGAAGCTGTGGAGGCGGTCTTTCCAAAGACCAGGGTACAACTTTGCATAGTTCACCAGATCCGTTCTTCTATGCGCTATGTTCCTGAAAAAGATAAAAAGGCGGTAATGGCTGATATGAAGCCAATCTACCAGGCAAATAATGAACAGCAGGGATATGAAAGGTTGCTGGAGTTTGAAGAGAAATGGGGTAAGAAATATCCCCTGAGCTGTAAGTCCTGGCTGGACAATTGGCTAAACCTCTCTGCATTCTTCGAATACGACCATGGCATTCGAAAGATTATTTACACCACCAATCCGATTGAGGGTGTACACCGCCAAATTCGAAAAATCACCAAGACCAAGGGCGCATTTTCATCAGAACAGGCCTTGATGAAACTCATGTACTTGGTCATTAAAAATATCAGTAAGAAATGGACCATGCCAATCCACAATTGGGGACTGGCATTTTCACAACTTTATATTAAATTTGGTGACAGAATTCTTCAGGAGAATAGAGGCTTCTGAGAGGCGTTAATTTTTTAACTGACACAGTTCACGTTACACTCCCAATTACTTAAAATAAACATCTACCTGTCTAATAACATAATTTCCATTTTTTAACTATAATGGTTTCTTTGCTGATTTTAGTAGACCTTGCTTAACTACTTTATTCTATATAGATAAACAGAACTGTTAGTAAACTTCTTCCTTCTTTCCAAATAACCTTCTTCGAATAATCTTAATAATTGAGCAGAAAGTGCTTTGCTTGTATAATCACGCTGATGCTGATTACTGCAGAAATCCTTTATCTCTTTTACATCGCGAGCAGTCTTTAGGAAATCAGATTTTAATAATTCTTTACGCAAAAAATGCATCAAGCTATTTTCTTCCTTTTTATTAGTAAAGAATTCAATATTTTTTGAATTGTCTTTATAAAAATTAATAAGTGTTTCAATACTTTTAATATTCTTCAATTTAATTGGCTTTGCTGAAAATAACAAGCTAACTTCAATTTCAAAGAACTTAGAAATTTTATCAGCAGTTCTACTTGATATAGATGCTTTTCCTAATCTAATTGTTCGTAAATGATTAACCGACATCTCAATAGCATAAGCTAGGCCTGTAATTGTTATTCCGCTTTGCAGTAATAGACTGTTTAGATTTTTTCCAACAATCAAAGAGCTTGAGTTTTCCTTTGCATCCATAAGGAAACAAAAAAAACTTATAAAGTGTCCATATTGTTAACGATTTATCTTGTTTTAAAAGATTTATTTTTATACATTTACTATTATAAATATGCATTAAACTAAAGGACGATTTAGATAAAAATTATTTAAGGCAGTATTAACGAACATCGTACAGAAATCCGCTAAATTTCACCAGACGAATGTTAGGTAATGTGCCAAAAGTCCTATCTTTGGAAAATTATTTCCTAGGGTAGGGCCGGCGCTTACTTATTTTTTGTATGGTTATTATATTCTTTTAGAATAGATAAAGCTGAAAATTGTCCCTAGGCAATTAGTAGGTGGGCACTTAGCGGAGCCTCTGTTGCAATGATAAGCAAAGCAGTCAGCCCCCCTCTTTGAGGGCTTATGCTATTTCTCATCATGTTCGTTTAATGTAACGAACATGAAAAAACAACCTAAAACATTAATTACAATTACCCTAACTTCTAACATAGAGGCTGGTGAGGGTTATATTGTTTTTGGGTTGCCAAAACCAGTTAAATCTACAAAACAGCTGTTCCAGCTAATCATAAAAAGTCCTGTTTGAGTTATTAGACACTGCTTCCTTTAACTAAAATAATTTTAGGTGATAAATAGTTAATGAGCATTTAAAGGAGCAGGGTTCTTTCTTCCTGTCTTGGTTTTTAACCAAAACCATTTGGGCAACATTTTTTAATCAACAACTAATTTAAACATGAAAAAAACAACGATATACATCGTATTGGCTTTGCTATGCCTAAATTTTTGGGTAAGGGCACAAGACAATAAAGCGGTAGACGTAACATTAAAAGGTATTCAGATAGGGCAGAAGGTGCCAGACATTACCATTACTAATTTACATAACTATAGGGATGTTAATGGTAAAACATCAACAACCACAAAACTTTCAGATTTTAAAGGCAAACTACTGATACTGGATTTCTGGGCTACTTGGTGTTCACCTTGTATAGCCATGATACCGAAGATGGATAGTCTACAAAAGGCATTTGGCGATAAAATACAGTTCGTTTCGGTAACCTACCAAACCGAAAAAGAGGTATTGCCATTTTTAGCAAAGTTTGAGAAACAGCAGGACAAACATTATGATTTGCCCGTGGTAACAAACTCTAAAGAAATGCACAAGTTATTTCCGCATACAACTTTACCCCATTATGTATGGATTGATGGAAGTGGGTTTGTGCGTGGGATTACCGGAAGTGCTGAGCTAACTGAGGTTAATATTAATAAAATAATTGATGGGAGTGGTTTCGGGATGGTTAAAAAGGAGGATTTTGCTGTGAAATTTGATGATACAAAACCATTATTTATCAATGGCAATGGAGGAGATGGCAGCGAGATTAAATTCAGTTCTACCTTAAGCGGTTACCTTGAGGGTTTTCATCCCGAGATTAGCGCTAATTGGATCAATAATGGAAATGCCTTTAAGATCCGTGCTACTAACCAGAGTTTATTAAGCTTATTCAAGTATGCCTACAGTTCTGGTATAGCTAGCGTTGAGCATAACACAAGCTTAATGGTGGCCGAAAAAGATATTTGGACCTCTAAGGCAAAAGGAGAAAAAATGCGTGAATGGAGGAGGCTTAATGCCTACAGTTACGAAATTGTTGTTCCAAAAATATATTTCAGCCAGATGCTACTTTATTTACAACAGGATCTAGCTAGAATGTTTCCGATGTTCTTGGCAGAGGTTAGAAAAGACCCTACAGATGTTTTAGCCTTGGTAAGAATAGATAAAAAAAATGCTTATGTAAGTAAGCATCAAGGACAGCACTCAGCATCGATCAACGTAAACGGAGCTGCGCTTAAAAATTCCAACTTTTATACGCTTACTCATCGCCTAGACCTGATTTTTTTACAACAATTGGGCAAACCAGTGGTAAATGATACAGGTTATGATGGGCCAGTTGATTTGGATTTGCGTGCGAATATGGGCAATGTAGATGCCATCAATGTGGCGCTTGCAGCTTACGGCTTAAAACTGGTAGAAAAACGCTTGCCTGTAGTTTCTTTAACTATAAAAGACAATCCGACCTATGAAGTGGCTCGTTAGTTTATTGTCTATTTGCTTTTTTTTTCTAGGATTTGATAGCAATGCTCTTGGCCAAACAATACGCTTAAAAATTTTTGATAGTGATACAAAATTGCCTGTAGAAGCAGTAGAGGTTACGTTTAAAAGCAGGCCAGAAGTAGGAGCAAGTAATGCCAATGGTATAGTGGAACTGCAATTACCAAAAGGTAATTACGAGTTGGGCTTAAAACGGCTGGGGTATAAACCGATGCTTTTCTCTCTTTCTGCATCAATGTTCAATGGTGAAGTTGTGCAGATAGCATTAGTGCCAAATTTGGCACTATTGAATACGGTAGAGATTAGTACTGGATACGAGAAGATAAAAAGAGAACGGACTACCGGATCTTTTTACCAATTGGGGAAAGAGCAGTTGGAGAGGCGAATTAGCACTGGTATTTTGGATAGGCTAAGGGATATGGTACCGGGTCTTAGTTTTAACAATGGGGTAGGTGTGCGATTGAACGAAACCGATATCAGCATACGCGGAAGAAGTACCATATTTTCTAGAGCTGATCCTTTGATAGTGCTTGACAATGTACCCTATCAGGGTGCTTTGGAAAATATCAATCCAAATGACATTGAAAGTATTACTATATTGAAAGATGCCTCGGCCTCCGCGATATGGGGTGCCAGGGCTGGCAATGGGGTAATTGTAATTACTAGTAAGCAGGGCAAGATTGGCCAAGCACTACAGATAGAGACTTCCCACAATATGACATTTTCAGGCAAACCAAATCTCTTTGCCATTTCTCGGATGTCGAGTGCAGATTATATCTCCAATGAAGAACGTTTGTTTGAACAAGGCTTTTTTCAGGCGAGCGAACTGTCCGACAATAAACCCGCTCTTAGCCCACTTGTAGAACTATTGATTGCAAAGCGAGACGGCAGGATTAATCAGGGTACTTACGAATTGGAGCGGGGCAAACTCTCCGATACGGATATAAGAAATGGACTGCTGGAACACTTTTACCAAACGACTATTAAAAGACAGCATAGCTTGGGATTACGTGGAGGTAGCCAGTATTCCAGCTTTTACATTGGTTTGGGCCTTGACCAAAATGAAATGGAACTAAAGGGGAATAGTTACCGACGTGGAAGCTTAACGGTTGGACAACGAATACAACTATTTGAACAAAAGTTGGAGATATCGCCAGAGGTTCGTATGGTTATTAGTCGCCAACATATAAATAATATAATTAATGAGATTAGTAATCCAGCTTATGGACAGTTGCCATATTGGAGTTTTACAGATGAAAATGGTAACGCTAAGGCCTATCCAAAACAGTACCGTTTAGGTTTTTCGGAACAGATGACGGCCAAATACCCCAGCCTTTTGGATTGGGGGTACTACCCGCTTTCCGAACGGCAAAACAATAGTAACCTAGTGAGTTTAATGGATATTAGATTAGGTGGTAGGATTAGCTACAAGCCGTTTTCATTCCTTTCCTTATCTTCCTATTATCAATATGTAGACAGTAGAACCATCCAAAATAACATATTTGGGTTGGATAGCTACTTTACCAGAAATTTAGTGAATTTATTTAGCGTCCCGAATACGGATGGTAGTATTACCAGACCCGTTCCTTTGGGGTCGATTAAAGACGAAGGCAATACCCATTTAAAGAGCTACGTTTGGCGAGGACAGGCTGCAGCGGAAAAATCTTTCGGAGACCACAGGCTCAGCGGGCTGATGGGCTATGAAATAAGCGAAACCAATTCGATTTCTGCCAAACAACGATTTTACGGCTATGATACTGATCACCAAACTTACGCCAATGTAGATTATTTGGGGAGTTATCAGTCGCTTGTAAATCCAAACAGTACCAATAATCAGATTCCCTATGTGGGGAGTATCAAGGATATCACAGATCGTTTTGTGAGCTATTATGCGAATGCGAGCTACATATATCGAGCTTATACACTTACCGGAAGTGCTAGGTTGGATAGGAGCAATATCTTTGGCGTAAAAACAAATCAGAAGGGCATACCCCTGTGGTCGGTCGGTTTTAAATGGGACTTGTTAGCAGAGGGTATGGGATGGTGGAAACCCTTAAACCTTTTACAAGTTAGGGCAAGTTATGGCTACAGCGGAAATGTAAACAATGCCCTGTCTGCCTACACTACCGCTTTTTATAATAACGGAACAGGAAATAGTAACAACTCTGGATATCGCTTGCCCTATGCAAGTATCATTAATCCGCCAAATCCACAGTTGCGGTGGGAAAAGGTGCGTATCGCAAACCTTGGCGTCGACTTTGGTTTTTTAGCGAAGTTTAGTGGTAGCGTGGAGTTCTTCCAGAAAAAAGGTATAGAACTAATAGGTACCAGTCCATTTCCCCCTTCGTCTGGAATTGTTTCCTTTACAGGAAATACGGCAAGTACCAGGGGCGAAGGTGTTGATTTGAATATTTCCTATCAATGGTCTGCTAGCAATCCGGTTTTATTAAAAAGCACTTTTCTATTCAGTTACGCACAGGATAAGGTAACTCAATACATGCTGAAACAGAATGTGGCATCCCAATTTGTGCTGAACGATGTACCTGCCGAAGGTTTTCCCCAGTTTGGACTTTTTTCATACAGATGGGGTGGACTAGATGCTGCCAATGGAAATCCAATAGGTTACCTGGACGGCCAGCCTAGCACAGATTACGCTAAGATAATTGGATCGGTGAATAGAGACGACATTGTATATCACGGCTCTCGAAGACCCAGGTATTTTGGTTCATTTATGCAGGATGTAGGCTACGGGTCTTGGCAGCTTTCCATGAACATCAGCTACCGATTGGGCTACTTTTTTAGGCGGAACAGTGTGGCCTACAATGAAGTATTTTCCAGCAGGGCTAGCCATGGTGACTATGCACGTAGATGGCAAAAACAGGGAGATGAGGAAACAACATCAGTTCCATCCATGCCTAGCGTGAGTGACAGCAATCGGGACCAGTTTTATGCATATAGTAGCATTTTGGTGGAAAAAGGTGATCACATCAGGCTTAATGATGTTCGCCTTAGCTATTCACTATCTAAAAAACAGTTGGAAAAATTTGGGATGAAGAGCTTTAGTCTGTTTGCCTATTGTAGTAATCTTGGAATCTTATGGAGCGCAAACAAAGCTGGATTAGACCCTGATTTCTTTGAAGGCTACCCACCTGTAAAAAATTACGCTTTAGGACTTAAGGTAGGATTTTAACAAAATAAGCAATGAAAAAAATATTCATATTTATGGTTTTGGCTGCGCTGGCAATGAGCGCATGTCATAAAGAGTTCTTGGATAAGAAAACAGATAAAAGCCTGTTGGTGCCCACCACGGTTCCAGAACTTCAGTCTCTATTGGACAATACAATTTTGATGAACAAAGTACCTGGCATGCAGTTGTTGGCAGCAGATGAACTTCAACCTACGGATAATGGTTGGCAGACATACACCACTCCCGAACAACGCAACACCTATATTTGGGCCGAGGATATCTATGAAGGAAGAACATCTTCTGATTGGAATATACCTTTCCAACAGGTATTGGTCAGCAATATTGTTCTGGATGGGTTAGAGAAACTGAAAACTTCTGTTGAAAGTGAAAATAACTCGTTCACCATGCTAAAGGGTTCAGCGCTTTTCTATCGGGCAATGGCATATTACTATCTAATAGAAAAATTTACAAGACCATATTCCAGTACAGTTGCATTAATGGAATTGGGAATCCCATATCATTTGGAACCGGATGTAAACACTAGACCCGGCAGGTGTACCTTGGACAGATCCTATCAATTGATGATCAATGATTTTGAAGAGTCTGCAAAGCTGTTACCACCTATTGGTTCAACTAACCATAGGCCTTCAAAGGTTGCTGCTTACAGTATTTTGGCCAGAATATACCTTATACAGCAAAGATATGATCTCGCATTGGACAATGCCGAGAAATCATTGGCAATAAAGAACCAATTGGTAAATTTTAATCTTAAAACCCCTTACGCAGATGTAAACGGCAACGAAGAAGTAATTTTCAATGCAGGAATGTTGAGTTATAATTTTCTGAACTCAACATTATCCTATGTAAATCCAAAGCTAATGGCTAGCTATTCAACAAATGACTTAAGGCTGAATTACTATTTTGTTGCTAGGCCAAATAATTATTTTACCCTGCGCCCTGCGATATTCTCGCAAAACCTCAACCGTTTTGCTGGGATTGCCACAGATGAAATGTATTTGGTAAAAGCGGAATGTATGGTTAGGATGGGTAATGTAGATTTGGGCATAGATGTGCTAAATCAGTTGCTGCTTAAAAGATATAGAACGGGTAATTTTACACCATACGGAAGCTTGGGGAAAAATGAAGCACTTAAACTGGTACTCGCCGAACGCAAGAAGGAGCTGGTGGCAAGAGGGCTGAGGTGGTCAGATCTTAGAAGGCTCAATCTTGAACCGGATTTGGCCGAAACCATATATAAAACAGTAAAAGGACAAACCTATAGATTGGAACCGAATGCACTAAGGTACGTTTTTCCAATTCCGGCCGCCGAAATTAATTTAACCGGTATTGAGCAAAACATACGATAAGAAAATGCCCTGTCATTTTTCATAAAATTGATAGGGCATTTTCTTGCTTGTTACTAAGGATTCAAAACGAACTGACCATTTTTTTGTGTGCCAGCAATTGGAGTATTACTTCCTGGAATGGTTGGGCTAGTTGAATCAAACATGCCCGAACATATTTGTTCTTCGTCTTCACACCTGAAAGAGTTAGGGTCATAATCCCCATTTCCATCTGGTGTACTATCCTCGTGCAGCGAACCTGCATTCTGCCATACATTATTACCGCTATCATAATAATACAGTTGCGCAGATTTATTGCTCATAAATGCACTTTGTGTAACAACGAGCGTGGCCGCTACCAATAACAAGACCAGCCCAAATTTGTTGATGCCTTTTAAGGCGTTTAATAAAGTTTTCATAATTGTAATCGTTGTGATTGTACCTTCCTTTTATGGGTACAACGGTTTTTGTCTTTCAGATCACTTGAGCTTAGATCTTCTGGACGATTGATTTCATTTTTTTTGCTGCAGTTTAAGCTCTCTCCCTGCCAATTTAATTTAGCCACTGTTTTGTAGTCGATCCTTTCTTTTTTTAAGGTTGAAAAATCTGTTATTTGATATCCAGCCATTCTCAATGGCGAGACCCGATAAGGCAAGTGAAACAAAAAAGAGATTAAATATTAAGTGTGCTCCGTAGCTCATGTTTTTCAAAATCCCACCGCAACTGCATGGTATTCTGCCAAATACCCCTGTCATTACTATACCTATGTATACAGTAAAAGAACTTAATAAAATCAAAGAAGACCAAAGAGCTATTTTTCTAGTATTTGGAAATAAAAGGAGGAAAGTTAGCGTGATTTCAATTGTTGGGATTAGCCATGTTAATATGTTTGCAATTGTTGCAGAAAATATCTGATTGCGCATTTCTCCAACAGATTTATCATAATCCATTAATTTACTAAAAGCAGAATAGAAAAATAATGCAGCGATAATACCACAGATAAATTTTAATATGGTTTCCTTTTTCATGTCTTGTTTCTTAATTTCAGTTCTTTATCTTAACCAAAATTAAGTTGTTTGTAAGCCGTTGCGCTGGACAGGTGTCGGAAAATCAAGGGCGATAGGTCGGAAAATAATTGGACGTATGTCCATAGAATTAATTTAGTTATTTGCCATGGGCATATTCTACAAGTAAGCGGCTAAGTTGTTTTTCACTAATCCTTAGATAAGATGAAAGGATGCGTTTTGGAAGATCGTGTATTAACTTTCCTAGTACAACTGATGCAAACCTGTATCTTTCTATAGCAGGTTCCAAACGCATCATTTCTGCATTTTCAATTTCCTTTAATTTTTGCTCTTCCAAAATGCACAACAAAAGTTTTATCGCTTCTGGCTGTTGCCTAAAAAAGCGTTCAAGCTGTTTATGGTTAATGGTAAGTAGTTCAACTTGGCTTAAACATTCAATATATTCAAGACTTGGTCTTTTAAGATATATGCCATTTTGAGTAATGAAATCTCCTATAATAAATAGTTGGCTTGTTCCCGCCAATCCTAACCTTAATGGATAGCGTCGCAGCAGGCCATTATTTACGAAGTACAATGAATTATTAAAGAGGTTTGGACCAATAATGGTCTGGCCTTTTAGATAATCAACAGAAAGAAACTGTTCTGAAAAAAGAAATTTCATCTCCTTTTTGCAATGTGGCATTTCATGAAGTTTATCGATGAGCTTTTGGTTTTTCATGTTTTTGATGGCAAAAGAAGAGTGTTTTTAGATCGCAGTCAAGTGTAATGCCTAGTTGCTTTTTTCCACCCATAATGGTTTTACCTATGATGCTTGTCTTGACAGTGACTTTTTTGGGTGGATTTCTTTGTCCAATTATTTTTAAGGGTTTTGTTTTTAGCTTATTAATAGTTAGACTAATCTTAAACAAAAAATCACCATGTTACCACTTTTAATGTAAATAGATGCTAAATTGAGTTTTAACCCCTATTGTTTATGAAAAATATTGACTTTGCTAAAGCGAGCTTCAGGGATTTTGAGAATATTCCTGGAATTGATGTGATGGAAAGGGCTGGAGAGTTCCAGTTGTTTCTAAATTATCTAAGTGCGAACGGGCACTTGAACTACAGAATAGAATCCCTATCAGGATGTGCTCCAGAGATGGATCTGCTTTTGCCAGGAAAAAGTAAAGCACAGAGATGTGCCTGTTTTGTATCCAATGACTATCTTGGATTTACACAACATCCTGCAATTAAATTGGCATTACAAGATGCAATAGAACAATTTGGTAGCGGTGCAGGTGCATCTCCCGCTATCGGTGGTCATTTTGTTTACCATCGGCAATTGGAAGATAGGATTGCTAAATTTTTCAAGAAAAAAAGTGCCATACTTTACACTACAGGTTATACTGCAAATAGCGCAACACTGCAATGTCTTTTGCAAAAGGAGGATATTGCAATTATTGATATGGCCGTTCATGCAAGTGTATATGAAGGCTGCCAGCTCACCAACGTAAAAACTTTTCTGCACAACAATATGGAGGGGCTAGAACTAGCATTAAAACATGCCCAACATACTTTTCGTACTAAAATGGTAATCATTGATGGTGTATATTCTCAAGATGGTGATTTGGCAACGATGGATCGGATTGCTGACCTTACTCATCACTATGGAGCTTATTTGGTAGTTGACGATGCCCATGGAACGGGAGTTGTTGGGAAGACGGGCAGAGGTGCAATCGAAGAATATGATCTTTTTGATAAGGTTGATATTATAACGGGGACTTTCAGTAAGGCCTTTGCTCACATAGGTGGGTATGTAGTGGCAGATACTGAACTGATTAACTTCCTAAAATACCAATCAAAACAGCATCTTTTCTCTACTACAGCTACGCCAACTACTTTGGGTATTCTGAAAGCGATGGACTTACTGGATGAAGAGCCATTCTGGAAAGATAGACTTTGGGAAAATGTAAATTACCTTAAAAAAGGATTGTTGGGAATGGGGCTTGATATTGGTACAACTGCATCAGCAATTATACCTGTTAAGATTGGGGATATAGGAAAAACCTTGGAGGCTGGAAAGCTTTTGCTTGATGCAGGAGTGTATGCCAATCCAATCATGTATCCAGCAGTATCAAAAAAGAATGCCAGGGTAAGGCTAAATATTATGGCTACCCATACCAAGGAACATTTGGACAAGGTGCTGAATGCCTTTACCGATGTGGATCGTAAACTATCTATTTCAAAGCCCTAAATTAAAAGCCTATGCCTCTCAGATATATAAACATTTCAGCTCATGTAAAAAATAAGGAACAGACAATGCAAAGGCTAGTAGATGCCGTTGGCACTATTATCAAGCACAAAGGTTATAAAGGACTAGGACTGAACGCCATTGCCAAAGAAGCGGATGTTAGTAAAATCTTAATTCATAGGTACTTTGGAGGAGTTGATCAATTGGTGGAAGCTTATGTGCTTAAGAATGACTATTGGATAGCTAAAGCTAAAGACGTAAATAGAGAAGCTAGTGGCCATACAGATCGGGAAACTTTAAAAAACCTAGTATCGGATCTGTTAAAAGGGCATTTCGAATATTTCAATACGCATGAAGAAATGCGCTCGATTATCTTATGGGAAATTACCGAAAAGACTGACCTACTCAATAGCATCTCACATGTTCGCGAAGAGGTAGGGAAGCTATTGCTTGAAAAGTCAGCGCCTTTATTTAAAAATAGCAAAAAGAGCCTTAAAGGCATTACTGCGCTCATGGTAAGTGCAATCTACTATATGGTACTTCATGCCAAAAAGAACGAGTCTACCATCTGCGGAATAGATATCAATTCCCAAGAGGGGAAAAAAGAAATATTAAAGACTATAGAACAGATTGTAGATTGGGCCTTTGAAAAAAAATAAGGTTATGGAATAAGTTGTGGCAGATTATGGAAAATGAAAACCCTAAATTTTATGTTAAGGCACTGGATGAAATACTAAGGATTGCGCATGATCTAATGCAATCCAATCGTGAATCTGCCCATGATAATAGGGAACTTTTTATTCTTGAAATTGATGGTGTTATAGTAGCATTACACAGAAATTTGCAATTTTTGCAGCTGCATTTGGATGAGAATGCAGTTGTTTTTATGGATCATCTACAATCAGAATTAGTACAGTTATCAGAAGAATGTAATACATTTATTTTATCTGATAAAAAATCACAGATTGAACCAGATATCAAAGAATATCTATTAATTATGCTGGATGTAATTAATAATCTCTTCGACCATTTAAAAGCCCAATACAACTACTGCTTTAACTTTAAAATGGTAGTGCCTATTCGTTATAAACAAAAAACAGATTTGACTTTAATCAAAATTTCTGATAAGCTTATCCAATCATTTAAATCAGCTGGGATAGATGAAGGGCTAAATGAAATACTTAAAGGATATTTTATGGAAATGAAAAATAGTAAAAAAAACAGTTTCCATTTGCTGGATTTTTGGCATGGGCTTTTACATGACCTTACTAAAATTAGTTCAGCAAGTATGGATGAAAATGAACTGGATCTGCGAAGGATTTTTTGCTACCATAATTTCAATTATCCACCTCTTATTCAATACTACATATCAAGATTGCAACTTGATTATAATGCAGTTGATAACTATAGGGAGGAATATATCAAGATTACCGTCGAGATAAGAAAGTTGAGGCAATTGATTGTAAGACGGGGATACAGCTATGATAGTGATGCTGTTGAATTAAGGGAAGTACTTTGCCATACATTGGAAAACGAACTTGTTTGTATCAAGAAGTTGATCAATATGAATAAAAAAATCTTTGAGGGAAGTGGAACAAAATATTTTCTACAACAGTTCTACTTTAAAATCTCTATATCTATGGAGCAGTTTTTGTTCATTTTCCGGCTCTTAATCGAAAAAGGCATCGTAATAGTAAAGCGCAAGGCTGATCTTTATGAATTTATCCATTCACATGTAGGCACTGTTAAAAAGAGCAACCTTTCTATCGGAAATATGCAGAACACCTATGCCGAGAATAATAGAGTTACCGCAATAAAAGTTAAAGGATTACTACAATCGTTAATTAATCAGATAGATGAGAAATATCTTTCTGTGTGTTGTATTTTCATCGTTTTTTGAGAGAATGCATTTTTTATTATGTCTACGATTATATACTTATATTTTTCTACACCAACTTGTATTTTTGAGGCTTATCATTAGTTCTAGTAATCAGCTTTCTGGCTTCCAGATCTAATTTCACAGTCTCCCCATACCACTGCACCCCACCGTCAAAAGTATCCTTAACTTGTTGATAAAGTGCTTCCATCAATTCCGTATGTGTTAGTTCCCCATTAGCTAAAATAGATAGTAACGCTGTTCTGATCTGTTCATATTTGGCTACAGTAATATTTTTATTGGTCTTAGATGGGTCAGGATGTTGTGTTTGGATAGTAACTGTTTTCATGTGGTTTGGTAGATATTTGATTTGGATTATTTTAAATGAAAATTAAAAAAAATATTTATATATCTTAATCGCCTAGTTTGAGTTTTTATAGTTTAACTAGAGATAGGTGATGAACTATTAACAAAACTCTGTACTGTACTCAAATCAGCTAGATTTTTCCTTATTCATAAATATTATTGGACATACCAATCCATCTAAAATCTATCTAATTCATACTGCGAATGCATTAAATGCTTTTTAGGTGGAATAATTATTAAAGCCTTTCCACTTAAAAATTAATGCTGATTTTCAAACTTTTGTAAAGGATGCTGGTGAAGATAATTGAAGCAAGATTACACCAGACCGTATCAAATTGAACGCTCATGGTTTGATCTTAAATCAGCAGCGATAAGCTGTGCAATTTTCTTAACTATGATTTTAACAGCAGCAAAAACACTTTTTGAGAAGCTCTTGGAAACAATAGCGCAAATGGAACAAGATAACACCAGAGAGGTAATTGACCCAGTGCCTTATCTTAAAATTGCAAACCATTTTATGGATGACCTGCAGGCATTAGTGTTTGAAGGGAACTTTGATGATGAACAAGAAGAAATTTTATTTTTTAAAACAGTAAAGCCAAAATTTCGCTGTTTGCAAATTTACTATCTGGCAATGCAGGAAATCATTTACAAAAAGCCAAAGGTATGTAAGAAAATGCTAAAAAAGTTTTATACCGATGAAATTCAGAAGATTTGCTCTTTTCATTGCCACAACCAAAATCTCCTTAACTATTACTATTCGGGAGCAACTGAGATGGATGCACAACTCTTCCTGAGAAAAGTTGAGGAACATCCACATTGGTTACTCAAGCCTAAGCTTGAACGTGATGAAAGATTTTCAACACCAGCAGATTATTTGGTGGCAAAGATCTTAGCAATGGAAAAAATCCGGCTTTATTTGGTCGATGAAATAGTAAAACTGGAAGGTGCCAATTCTTTTGAAAATACCTCAGCAAACAAAAAGCAATACCGATGGACAGGCGAGGCCATCAACCTGGTTGAACTTGCCTATGGTTTGTATTATACTGGAGAAATTAACAACGGCAATGCTGGAATAGCTGAGATCGTAAGATTATTTGAAACGACATTCAATATTGCTATAGGTAAACCTTCAAGGAGATTTGCTGAAATCAAGCAACGCAAACGGCTAAGCAAGACCAAATACCTTGATCAAATGAAAACCGCTATTGACAAAAGAATAGACAAAGACGATGAGTTTGTCCCAAAACCTAATTTTAGGTAACAAATAATCATTTGTTTATTAGTGTGTTATGTTTTTATTTTTGGGTAGTACCTAACCAGTTGTCAAACAAAAAATCGAAAGCTTAGAAACTTTGCTTCATCAAATCCCAATGCAATGGTGCTTGGGAGAAAAGCAAAGAATTTATGTTGGCACAATTTACATGGCAGGAGTTTTGGCTTGCAGTGCTCCTGCTAACCCTCCTCTGGTATTCGGGTATCATCCTGCTGTACTACCGCAAAGAACTCAATCTTTTTTTAAGCAAAGGTTCAAACCAGGCGCATCCTAAAGAACCACTTCCTCATCGTTGGGCAGATCGGGTAGAAGAGCCTACTCAGAAACATGAAGAATATGATGGACTGCTCGGAGCTTCTAAACCAGCTGAGGGAACCAGTACCGTGAGTATGGGGCAAGTCACTTTTGGACAGGATGAAAATGCGAAATCTGAACAGCTTGGACTAATACCCGATGTACTTCAAGAGTTGAAAGAAATTTTTTCCATTCTGGAAAAAGAGGATGGCAACAAGCAGGATTTTTTGAATATGATGGAAATGGTGAGGGCAAAATATGGGCAAATTAGTTCCAACCCACGCATCGTTCAGATCAACCAATTTATTGCTGAACATGCCCTGTTCCACCTCTCGAAAGAAGAACTGGAAAACCTCTGGGATTAGCATCATTCAATCATTTTCATCAAAATTTATTCTTACGCTATAAAATCAAAAAATATGAAATCTTCGTTCAATAACAACGGTAACCAAAATTCTGGCAAATCCCTATTACTATTATTTACCCTCTGCATCTATAATTTTTTGACCAGTCTGTCTCTTTTTGCCCAAGATGGAAATGCTGGGATACAGGAAGCAACCAATAAAGTAAAAGGCTATTTCGATACAGGTACCGACCTGATGTATGCCATAGGTGCAGTTGTGGGTATAATCGGTGCAATTAAAGTTTTCAATAAGTGGAATGCAGGAGAGCCGGACACCAATAAGGTAGCTGCCGCTTGGTTTGCTAGCTGTATTTTTCTGGTGGTAGTGGCAACCGTACTTAAATCATTTTTCGGAATATAGCCATGGCCAGCGTATATAAAATCAATAAAGGTGTAACCAGACCTATTGAATTCAAAGGCTTAAAGGCGCAGTACATCGCCTATCTGGCAGTAGGGCTGGTCGTACTGCTCATCAGTTTTGCCATACTCTACATTTCTGGACTTAGCCTTCTTGTGGTACTGCCCTTGATTATCACATTGGGAACAATACTATTTTTTAGTGTATTCCGCTTAAGCCACCGTTTTGGCGAACACGGACTGATGAAGTTTTGGGCAAAACGTGGCCTTCCAAATCACTTGAAATTCCGTTCCAGAAAATTGTTTACCTCGCTCAAAAGTAAATCGAATATTCCAATAACATCATTTAAAAACTAATCTAATGGTAGAAGCAAAGGACATATTGCCCATTTACAAGGTTGAGAACAACGCCATTATTTCGATGCATGGCGATGTAACGATTGCTTACAAGGTTAAGCTTCCAGAAATCTTTACCCTATCAGAAAGGGATTATGAAGCGTACCATCAGACTTGGGTAAAGGCAATTAAACTCTTGCCACAGCACAGCATTTTTCTAAAACAGGACTGGTTTACTGAAACAAAGTACAAAGCAGATTTTACCGCTGACCGCAGTTTCCTTTCCCGTAGCAGTGAGGTATTCTTCAACGAACGACCATTTTTAGATCATGAATGCTATATTTTCCTGACCCAGAAACCAAAAGAGCGGAAGCTATCCAGTTCGGTCTATAGTAATATTCTTCGCAAATCTATTGTACCCAGCCAGACAATTTCATCATCTCTATTTAAGGATTTTCTGGATGGCGCAGGGCAGTTTGAACGCATACTGACTGATAGTGGATTTGTTGGACTAAAAAGGCTGAACGATGATGAGCTGGCTGGTACTGCTAACAGAGCTGGAATTATAGAGAGGTACTGTTTTCTATTGAACAAGGATAACCAGCCAATGATCCGTGATATCCATGTGAAAGATGAGATCGTAGTTGGCGACAAAAAAGTTGAACTCTACACGTTATGCGATACAGAGAATATGCCAGCACTATGCGGTAGCCGTATCAATTACGATAAGTACAGTACTGATAGGAGCAAGTTTTCGATTGGCTTTGCAAGTCCGTTGGGCACGCTTTTAAACTGCAATCACATACTAAGCCAATATATTTTTGTATCAGATGTGCAGAAAACCATCAAAAGATTGGAAGCTAAAAAGCTGCGTCTGCAATCATTATCTGCCTATTCCAGAGAAAATTCTATTTCAGCGGATGCCACCAATGATTTTTTAAATGAGGCAATAGCCTTGCAACGTTTACCTATCAAGGCACATTTCAATGTAATGGTGTGGTCGGATGACCAAGAAAAAAGCAGAGACCTTAAAAATCTGGTATCATCTGCAATGGCGCAACTGGATGCATTTGCCAAACAGGAAACTGATGGCCAATCACAGATTTGGTGGGCAGGACTTCCTGGGAATGCAGCCGATTTTCCGATGAACGATACGTTTGACACTTTTATTGAACAGGCGACTTGTTTCTTTAATCTGGAAACAGGCTACCGTTCATCGTTGAGCCCTTTCGGACTACGTTTGGGAGATCGCCTTTATGGCAGGCCCGTACATGTGGATATTTCGGATGAACCCATGAGGAGGGGTTTTACCACCAACAGGAACAAGTTTATTCTAGGGCCAAGTGGTAGCGGGAAATCGTTTTTCACCAACCACATGATCCGTTCCTATTATGAGCAGGGTGCTCACGTCGTACTGGTAGACGTGGGACATAGCTACAAAGGTTTATGTGATCTGGTAGAGGGCTATTATTTTACCTACACCGAAAGCGATCCCATCAAATTTAATCCATTTTACCTATCGGACGGGGATGTGCTGGACACCGAAAAAAAGGAAAGTATTAAAACGTTGCTACTTGCTCTGTGGAAAAAGGATGATGAAAATTTCAAGCGTTCGGAATATGTTGCCTTATCAAATGCACTAACGCTTTATTTTGCCCAGCTGGCAAAGAGACCCGATATTTTTCCTTGTTTCAATACTTTTTATGAATTTCTGACCAATGAATATGTACAGGTACTGGAAACCAGTAAGGTAAAGGATAGGGATTTTGACATCGATAATTTTCTGTATGTACTCAACCCATACTACCGTGGAGGAGAGTTTGATTATCTGCTGAATGCTTCTGAAAATTTGGAACTGTTACACCAGCCATTCATTGTGATAGAACTGGACAACATCAAAGACCATCCAATATTATTTCCTGTGGTTACACTGATCCTAATGGAAATGTTCATTTCAAAAATGCGTAAGCTCAAGGGCATACGTAAGGTTTTGCTAATTGAAGAATGCTGGAAAGCCATTGCAAAAGAGGGTATGGCTGAATACATCAAATATCTCTTCAAAACGGTAAGGAAATATTTCGGTGAGGCCATTGTAGTAACTCAAGAGGTAGAAGATATCATTAGTTCACCAATTGTAAAACAGGCCATCATCAATAATTCAGACTGTAAGATATTATTAGACCAATCCAAATACCAAAACAAATTTGATGCGATACAGGAACTTTTGGGGCTGACGGAAAAGGAAAAATCGCAGATACTTTCGATGAACAAGGCCAACGATCCCAAACTCAAATACAAGGAAGTTTTTATCTCACTGGGCGGACAGTATAGCAAGGTTTACCGAACAGAAGTTTCAACAAGTGAATATCTCGCCTATACCACCGAGGAAAGTGAAAAAATACAGGTTCAACAGTATGCACAACGATATGGAAGTATCCAAAAGGGTATAGCGGTACTAGCAAACGAATTAAAAAACAAACAATAATCAGTTATGATAACCATTCACAAAACTGTTGCAGTTACCTGCATCGTTGCAATCAAAAAAGTTATGAAAAAATACATGGTCATCCTTCCGGTGAGCGCCATGACGCTATTTGTATCCATGCCTACAGGGGCAAATGCACAGATAGCCGTTTTGGAAGTCATTAAAGCAGGAGTAAAAAAAGTAATCAAAGCGGTTGACCTTAAGGTTCAGCGCCTCCAGAACGAAACCATCTGGCTACAAAATGCACAAAAGGTACTGGAAAACCAGCTTTCCAAATTAAAGCTGACAGAAATAGCCGATTGGACGGAGAAGCAGAAAGAACTTTACAAAAATTATTACGAAGAGCTATGGAAAGTTAAATCGGCCATCGCCTATTATAAGCGAATTAAAGACCTGACCGAAAAACAAATTGCCATTGTAGATGAGTACAAATGGGCCTGGGGGCTGTTCCAGAAAGATAAGCATTTTACTGCTGATGAACTGGAACACATGCAGAAAGTTTATTCAGGAATATTGGATGAAAGCATCAAGAATTTAGATCAGATACTACTTGTGGTTAATTCATTTAAAACGCAAATGAGCGATGCCAAAAGACTGGAAATCATAAGTGCAGCTGCCGCTCAAATGGATGTCAATTTTAGCGATCTAAAAACTTTCAATACCCAAAATAGCCTGTTGAGCATCCAAAGGGCAAAATCGTTGGACGAAGTAACCATTTTAAAAGAATTATATGGAATTCAGTAGACAACAACAAAGTAGTTATATGGATAAAGGTATTGCTGTATCGAAACCGATAAGATTTTTAGGGTTGTCGTTCCTGTTGTTTTTTGTAGGTACCAGTGCTTTCGGGCAAACTTGGGGCGAATTCTTCAACCAGAAAAAAACACAGAAAAAATACCTGGTCGAACAACTCGTTGCCTTGAAGATGTACGCAGGCTACCTCAAAAAGGGATATGATATTGTAGGTTCAGGCATAAGTACTGTTAAGGATATAAAGAATGGTGAATTCAACTTGCACAGTACGTTTTTTACCTCACTCAAAAATGTTAACCCTGCCATTAAAAAAAACGCGAAAATCGCCAGTATAATTTCTCTGCAGATATCCATCGTAAAGGCTTTAAAAAGTATTTGCGATAATGATGGGCTGGAACTTTCTGACAACCAGTACATATTAGATGTAAAGGATAAGGTAACCGATGATTGCCTTGTTGACATGGAGGAACTATTACTGGTCATCACTTCTGGAAGGCTGGAACTGACTGATGATGAGCGGATAGAAAGATTGGATAGTATTTATGAAATGATGCGGGACAAAGCTGCATTTGCGCAAAGTTTCACAGCACAGGTAAATCTGCTCATCCATCAAAGAAAGAACGAACAAAAATCCATTAACCATTTAAGAGAACTTTATGGAAACGATTAGAATAATTAGAGTAAGGGGTGTAAAAAACATTCTTTATTTAATGTTGACTTTATTGGTCATCTGTGTTTCATCTACAGTTTTTAAGCTAAGGGCACAGTCTACCGAAGTACAGCAGCTCCTGCTAAATGTTGAGAAGCTCAGCCAGTTGAAAAATATCCTTTCTGATATGAAGCGTGGATATACCATTGTTGCCAATGGCTATAATGCGGTAAAAAACATTTCGCAGGGCAACTTTTCGATGCATGAGGTATTCCTTGACGGTCTGATGCTGGTCAATCCCGAAATCAGGAAATATGAAAGGGTTGCAAATATCATTAGCTACCAGCAGCACCTGCTCTCAGAATACAAGTCTGCCTACAACCGTTTCAGAAATGCCGACACTTTTAGTCCTGAAGAATTAAGTTACCTATCCGGTATTTATGGGCGGCTTTTCGATCAGAGCATTGATAACCTAGATGAACTTTTAACGGTCATTACCTCATCAAAATTAAGGATGAATGATGATGAACGTTTGAGGGCAATTGACCGGATTTTTCTGGATATGCAGGACAAACTCATCTTTTTAAGAAGTTTCAATAAAGAGGCCAGCATACTGAACCTACAAAGGCAAAAGGAGAAATCGGATATCAATGCCACCAGAAAATACTATAACCAAAACTGATCTGCAATGAAAAAGGTAATTATTTTATGCATAGGGGCATTTGCCCTGCTCTCGCCACTGGGCGCATTCGCACAGGGCATATCGGAAACACTGGGTGGAATGCAACCCGTTCTTGACAGGGTGTACAGCGAGATGTTGCCATTATGCAGTCGGCTTATCGATGTGGGCAGGGGGATTGCGGGATTTGGTGCGCTGTGGTATATCGCCAGTCGCGTATGGCGCCAGATTGCCAGTGCCGAACCCATAGATTTTTACCCATTGCTCAGGCCTTTTGCATTGGGAATGGCGATTATGATGTTTCCGCTAGTCATTTCACTAATAAATGGGGTGTTACAGCCTACTGTTTCGGCAACGGGGAAAATGGTAAGTGATAGCAATAAAACCATCGAACGCCTGCTTAAAGCCAAGGAAGCGGCCATTAAAAAAAGCAAGCACTGGCAAATGTACGTAGGAGAAAATGGAAGTGGAGACCGTGAAAAATGGTTGAAGTATACTTTTCCAGAACAGGGTAGTGAAGGCATATTAGATGGTTTAGGGCATGATATCCAGTTTTTTATGGAGAAGCAGTCCTATAACTTTCGCAACTCCATTAAGCAATGGATGAAGGAAGTTTTCGAGGTTCTTTATGCGGCAGCTTCGCTCTGCATCAATACGATAAGGACGTTTTTTCTAATTGTGCTAGCAATTTTAGGTCCGCTGGTATTCGGTTTTGCGGTATTCGATGGTTTTCAGAACACCCTAACGGTTTGGCTGGCAAGGTATGTGAACATCTTTCTTTGGCTTCCTATCGCCAACATCTTCGGAAGCATTTTGGGTAAAATACAGGAGAATATGCTAAAACTAGACCTATCCCAGATCGAACAACAGGGCGATACCTTTTTCAGCGGAACAGATACAGCTTACCTCATCTTTTTGCTGATTGGCATCATTGGCTATTTTTCTGTGCCCCATGTGGCAAACTATGTCGTTCATGCAGGTGGTGGTAATGCTATTCTCCAGAAGGTAAATTCCATCATCAGCAGCACGAATAGTGCGGGAATGAAAACAGCATCATCTGGGGCTGGAATGGCTGCAGATATGCTCGGCAATGCTTATCGAAATATGCAACAGGGTTATGCCGCTTCTAGTAATGGGGATTACTTGCCAGATCAAACTCCCGGACAGCACCAACACGACAAGCTAAGTGGCAAGGAAGGAAAATCATAATTAATAGTAACACCAAATCTATTTACCCATGTTCAGTCAATTAAGAAATATAGATACCGCATTCAGGCACATTAAAAGGTTCAGTCTTTTTCTGATAAGTGCCTGCATTGCCATTTCAGGATTTGCTATTTACAAGAGCTATGATATGGTTAGTAAAGCACAGGCAAAAGTTTACATCCTTGCTAACGGAAAAGCCATAGAAGCTTTCAGTACCGAACGGAAAAGCAACCTGCCTGTAGAGATAAGGGATCACGTAAAAATGTTTCACTACTACTTTTTCACCCTTGATCCTGATGAAAAGGTCATCCAACGCAACATCAGCAAGGCTCTCGAACTATCAGACCAGAGCGCAAAGAAAAGTTACGATAACCTAAGGGAACAAGGATTTTACAGCAACCTGATTTCTGCCAATATCTCACAGGAAATAACAATAGATAGTGTTCACCTTGATATTGAGCAGTATCCCTATTATTTCCGCTGTTATGCTACCCAACAGCTTATCCGTTCGAGTGCCACGGTAAACAGAAAATTGGTTACCCAAGGATATTTGAGAAATGTAGGGCGTAGTGATAATAATCCTCATGGTTTTTTGATCCAACGCTGGGAAACTTTGGAGAATAGCGACTTACCCTTAAAGCCATAATGTATGAAACTCTTTAGGAAAAACAGTACGTCGATTGGTGGCGATGCGATTGCCGAGAAAATTGCCCAAAAGATTATCGATAGGCAAAGGAGATTAGCCAATTATCTGAACAAGAAGACAAGGAACATTTCTGGCAAGATATGGATGGCTATCCTAATAGGTTTTTGTACGTCTTTTGGGTGCTATTGTATATTTCTGCTCATTAGGGCACTAGGGCTGATTTAATCAAATACAGAAAAATCATTTAAAAATAAGATTATGGAAACAATCAACAAAAAGGACAAGCGTAAACAGCTGTTCATCATTCCGCTACTTATCATCCCGTTTTTGGCACTGGCTTTTTATGCCATGGGCGGGGGTAAAGGTATAGATATTCAAAAAGGTCATCGGGAAATCAATGCTGAACTGCCAGATGCAGCTTTCAAAAAGGAGGAGCCAACTGATAAAATGGGTTTATATAAGCAGTCTGATATGGACAGCTCTTACATTAAGGAAAGTTTAGGGGATAGTAGCCTTAATAGGATTAATGCCCGTTTGGCCAGAAATAGAGACGAGCAGGATATAAGGACTGATGCAATTAATCAAAAACTGGAAGCTTTGAACAAAGAAATCAATCGTCCAGAAGAGCCACGTTCAAATCCTTATGCTCAATCAAAGGGGCAGGAAGTATCGATCAAAAACGATGTTGACAGATTGGAAGCCTTGATGAGAACCATGCAGTCTGAAAAAGGAGAAGACCCAGAAATGGCACAATTGAATGGTATGATGGATAAGATCATCGCCATTCAGAACCCAGAAATCGCTCGTTCAAAAGAACAGCTGAACTCGGTTAGGGACAGCCAGTTCAGAGCTGTGCCAGCTACAATTGTAGAAAATCAAAAAGTGGTACAAGGAGCAACGGTAAAGATCAGGTTGCTGGATACCCTCCGCATTGGCGTTATGCTTATCCCAAAAGGCCATGAACTATTTGGTGCCTGCAGGATTACCAACCAACGCCTATTGCTCGATATCAAAAATATCAGGCTCGGCACCTCCATTATTCCAGTTGACCTTTCGGTATATAGTCTTGACGGGATGATCGGCATTGAGGCACCGGAAGCCATGCTTACTGGAGCAATAAATAACGGGACCGATGATGCGGTAAGGAGTGTTGCATTTGGTGGTTTTGACCAAACTGTTGCCACCCAGGTTGCAGGAGCCGGAATAGACGCGGCAAGGCAACTGATTAGTAAAAAGGTAAAAAACATCAAGGTGAAGCTCAAAAGTGGATATGCTATTCTTTTACGGAACAACCAGTTCAGATCAAAATAAGTTTTTAAGGATAGAACAAGGGAAACATGTCGCAATTGATCATGGATCTGGAAATGGCTGGTGGGCTGACCGATTATTTACAGCATCATAAAGATAGTGGTCATAATTGGGTTGTCTACGATACCGACAACCCAATTACCTCCAAATATGACCTGCACTGCTTTATGGATGAAATACAGGCAATTGATTTTGCCAAGGAGTATCAACAGATATGGAATTGGCACGAGGCAGTGTCTATCGATACAATAATTCACGATCTGAAAGAATTGGACAAGCCACAGTTAAGGCAAATCGATCTAGAAAATAACAATAAAACAGTATTAAAAAAGGGAAAAACTATGAATTTGAACAATTTGGAAAATCTCAAGGAAGAGATGAAAAATCTGGGCTTTAAGGATAAGCTCATTGAGAAAATGGAAGAGAACATGAGAAAAGATGTTCCCGAATTTATTCTTCACGACAGTATACCAGCAACAAAGGGGCAAGTTGATCTAGCGCTCCATTTTAAGCAATCTAATCAATCTGATTTTTATTACTTTAACAAGTTTACCGTTAGCCATAATCAAGGGAAACCATTGGAAGAAGGGCAGCAGTACATGGTCATTACCAAAAACGAAGAAGGAAAGAATATTGTAAAAAAACATGAAAATGTGAGCGATGCACTAGCCTTCTTTAAAGAACAAAAAGGCAATAGTGAACTTGCCGTTGGGAAAGATGCGGCTAATAAAGTAATGGTAGCCAGCATGGAAAATGGTAAGGTAAATTATGTAGCAAAGGAGTTCAACCGTACCTATTATGCAAGTCCTGCAAACCAGACGATTTGGCTGGAACGGGGAAAGGGTTTTACCGCTGAACAAGCTGCCAATTTGATACAAGGCCGTTCGGTTTATCGTGATGATATGATGAATATGGGCGGAGAGACTTACAAAGCTTGGATTAAACTGGATTTTGATAAAGGAAAAGACCGTTTTCAGAATTACAGTATCAACCAGTACCACGATCCATCTTATGGATTCGATATCAATAAGGTATTGGATAAATTCAATATCAAAGAACTGGAAGATCCTGCCAAAAAGGTACTTTTAGAAGCATCATTGCGTAATGGCAATAGACCGCTAGTAACAGTTGAAAAAGAAGGTCAGGAGGTGAAGGTATTTTTGGAAGCTGTACCCCGCTATAGCCAGTTGAATATGTATGCAGAGAACGGTAAACCAGAAAAAAGGGAACAATTTTTGAAAGAGCCTGCCCTTTCAAGTAAACAGGAAAACACCAAGGGCAAGGAAAAGGAAATGAGCGAGAGCCAAGGCGTAAGGAGATAATTAAATGTCTTAGTTTGTTCTACTTGTAGACTTAATAAATGTAAATAAAGGAATTGCTGTAAAGCAGTTCTAAACCCTAAAATTAAATTTAAAATAGCATGGAAAAATTCACAGAGTTAAAGCTGCTGATTGCATCAGCAGAAGCAGATGCCACTGCATTTTTTGCAAAGAACAATAAGGCAGCGGGAACAAGGCTTCGAAATGCACTACAGCAAACAAAAGTTTTGGCACAGGATATCCGTAACGAGGTTACAGCCAAAAAGAACGAAAAATAAAAAGCAAAGCTATTTTGGGTAAAATGCCTGACTGGAAACGGAGGGCACTGAAAAAGTACGCTAAAAAAATGGGGTAGTTCATAAATCATGAATTACCCCATTTTCTTTAGACCGTAGAGCAGGTTCTGAGATTATATCTTTAATAATTCAGAGATAGTCCAACACCCAAGCCCATATCACTATCATAGTGGGTTCGAATACCTATATTTTTATTGATGATATACTTCAAGTCTGCCATATACTCTAAATCTGTATTGACCATAAACCCGCCTCTAAGTCTTTTTGATACAGGAATATCTTCACGCATTAAAGACAAACGAACAATACCATCGTGATATACTTCTGCCTGAAAGTTTACCATCATTGGCAGAGTGTACATAAAACCTAAACTCACAGCTCTACGCGTATCTTTTTCATTTCTCTGACCAAATAAGTTTGTTTCCTGTTCATCAATGCCCATTTTGCGGTAACGGTAATCAAAACCTATAAACGGCATAAACCATTGCATTTTTCCGAGGTATCTGCCCAAATGGGTTTCTACCTCATAACCGTGCATACTGTTGTAACCTAATCGCCATTCTGTACCTAATGACCATCTTGTATTTTGAAGCATTGCTTCGCCATCATTACCGTTGGTTGCAAAATCATTTTGCGCCATAAAATGAGGCATATTGCTTTCACGTTGCAACATTTTATAGGCTTTTTCTTTATCGGGCAGGTTCGGATTGTTGTAATCGCCTACTGCAAAAACACGGTTCATACCAGACATCATATGATACAGGATATGGCAATGGAAAAACCAATCTCCTTCTTCATTTGCCAAAAACTCAATGGTATTTGTTTCCATTGGCATTATATCCATTACGTTTTTTAGGGGGGATTTTTCTCCGTTGGGATTTATTATCCTAAAATCGAAACCGTGCAGGTGCATAGGATGTCGCATCATTGAATTGTTGTAAATGGTGATGCGAAGTATTTCTCCCTTTCTTACAGGTATTTTATCTGTTTCCGAAAGCACCTTATTATCCATACTCCAAACATAGCGGTTCATATTTCCGGTAAGTGTAAATTTCAATTCCTTGACAGGAACATTTTTAGGCAATGTTGTATTGCTTGGCGATTTCAGCATTGCATAATTTAAGGTAACAATATCGCCCAAAGCGTTTGCATTATAACGATTTGGGTCGTTATCCATATTCATATTGTGCTTGCTGTGGTCTTCTTTATTCATTCCATCGCCAGTAATTTCTGGATACATTACCACATTCATATCCATTTGGTTAAGGCTCATCTTCATACCCATATCATCAAGGTCGCCGTTCATCTTCATCATATCGTTCATCATTTTCATACCTTCAAAATATTTTAGGCGTGGCAGTGGAGAAATGAGCTGTTTTACGCCATTGCCAATAAAATAACTTGATGATTTTGTCCTGTCTTCTGTAGTTGCTAAAAACTCATAAGAAAGTCCATCTTGTGGAATAGTTACTACAATATCATACGTTTCTGATACCGCAATTATCAACCTATCCACTTCTACAGGTTCAACATCGTTACCATCGCTTGCCACCACAGTTATTTTACCGCCTGCATATCTAAGCCAAAAGTATGATGAAGCCCCGCCGTTGGCAATGCGAAGCCTAACCTTATCGCCAGCCTTTAAAGTTTTTCCGTCAACTGTTTTTAGGTCGGTTGTTTGGTTTCCGTTCATTAAAATTTTATCGTAATAAACGTCGCTCACATCCATTGCCATCATTCTTTTCCATTCATTCTTTACTTTGACGGAAAACTTGCCTTCCCTGATTGCTTCGGCGTAAGATTGTGTCGCACCTTTTTTAATGGCAGACCAATCATTGGCATTGTGTAGCATCCTGTTGATGTTGTCGGGATTAAGATTTGTCCATTCGCTTAACACGATGGGAACGGTTGGCAAATCGTCAATTCCTTTTCTAAAAGTTTTGTCGTTACTGCGTTTTTTCATCACAAAATTACCATACATACCAATCTGCTCCTGCAGACCTGAATGCGAGTGATACCAGTGTGTTCCGTGTTGTATAATTGGAAAACGATAGGTGTAAGTTGTGCCAGGCTTTATGGGTTGTTGGGTAAGAAATGGCACACCATCTTCCTTGTTTGGTAAAAATACACCGTGCCAATGCAGGGACGTATTTTCTTTAAGCAGGTTATGCACTACAATTTCGGCAGTATCTCCTTCGGTAAAAGTAAGTGTGGGCATAGGGATTTGCCCATTTACGGCAATTGCTCTTTTTTCTTTACCTGCATAGTTTACCAATGTATCTTTTACATACAATTCGTAACGAACTGTTTTTTGAGCAAACAAAGATTGACTACAAAGCAGTATTAATACCACTGGTAGCAATTTTTTATAAATATTTTTATGTTTAATCATTTTATGATATTTTTTTGGCAGAAACTATTGTTGGCTATTAATCCAAGCACTTAGTATTGCAATTTGCTCATCATCTAATTTTGCATTTTTGTGCATTAAGGTGTATGAGGATAAAGGCATTTGCTTAGTTTCTATTTGTTTTTTAATTGATGATAGTAAACGGTCCTGTTTTCTTTTGGAATAAGTACCCCATTCATTAAAGTTTAAATCAGCCTTTGCATCTTTGATATGGCTTTCTGCCAATGTTCTAACTGGCTGAATGTAATCGTACCAAACGTAAGCGGTATTGTTGCTATGGCAATCGTAACACGATATTTTGAGTATGCTTCCAACCTTTTCAGGTATCAAGTAAGTTTTCGTAAAATCGGTTTCATAAACCTGCCCCTTATCATTATTAAGGGCAGGCTGATAAAACTGTATGGCAATAAAGATGACCAGCAATACCAGTAATGTTGCTTTTATCTTTCTTAACATCTTAATATTCCTTTTTTACTGAACCACAAGACATCATTTTGTTGCCGTAATAAGGATTTTTAATGGCTTTGGCTTCGCTAATCCAAATTGCACCTTTACCATCATTAAACATTGGGCAATAATCCTGATAAAGCTTTTGGCTTGTACCAAACAGGGTGATTAAATCGCTTACATCTTTACTCAACGATGCCAAATGTTCTCGTTGGTGGTCTATTTTGCCTGCATTATCGCCAATATGCTCTGCATTTTCCTTTGCATCGTCGGCAATATCCATATATTCTTTATGCTTAGCCGTTGGAATAGTTTTCATATCCACCGCTTTAAAAGTAGCCAGTAGTTTTTTACCTGCATCAGCTGTAGCCTTATCATTATCAGCAACCAACGCATTTTTTAAGCTTAGATAATCTTTGATAATTGGCGCAATAGAGAAACTTTTTGTTGCTACTTCTGCGGTTGTTTTTTCAGCAGGCTGGGTTGTTGCATCTACTTTGTTAGCTACGGCCGAAGTATCGATATTTTCCTTTTGCAACGGTGTTGAAACGTTAGTCGCTGAAGAAGTATCTGGAAGACTTTCGCTGTTTGTTTTGTTTGATGCCTGATTGCAAGAAACTGCGGTAACTATTACAATAATTGATGTAATTGTTGAGAAAATTATATTTTTCATTATATTGATATTTAAAGAAGTAAGCTTTAGTTAATTGTTTCTTGCACTTTGCCACAGGTAAGCATTTGGGAACCGTAATAAGGATTTTTTACAACGTTCTCTTTGCTTAACCAGTTTGCGCCTTTACCACCATTATACATTGGGCAATGCTGATAGTAAACTGGTATATCTTGCTTTGATACTTTAGCCAGTTCATAAACATTTTGGGATAATTCGGAAAATGCTGTTCTCTGCTTTGCAACATCTTTTGATTTTGCGATGTTTTCTGCATTAGCGGTTAAATCTTTCATCACTTTCATCCAAACATTATGTTCTTCTGTAGCCAATTTATTCATTTCAACAGCTTTAATGGCAACAACTAAATCTGTAGCTTTTGCAGAAGAAGTAGTTGCATCTGTTTTAATTAAAGCATCTTTTACGGCAAAATAATTTTCAAATAATGCCTTTAACTGCGGTACGTTTTTACTCGTTTCTTTTTGTGGCATTGGCATTGAATTTTGATTGTGGCTCTCGTGACCACTTTTCATATCCATACCGCTATCCATTGTTTTTGCCATTGCTTTAATGGGTCTTTCATATTGGCAACAGCTTGGTAGCTTTGCATAAACATCATCAGGTGCCCGGAAACTTTCGCTGTCATAACCTGCCAAAGCAATACGTTTTAGTATTTCATTTTGATTGGTGGCTTTGGTGTCATACGAAATGGTAGCCATTTTAGTGTCTTTATTCCACTCAACAGATGCTGATTTTTTGTCATTACCTGCTTTTTCAATGGTTGTTTTACACATATCGCAATTACCATAAATTTTTACGGTTTCTGTTTTTGAGTTTTTGATTTGTGCGTAGCTGAAAGTGGTTGATAGTAATACAGTGATTACCATCAATATTTTTGATACTGATTTCATTTTGAAATTTTTTAATAAATTGATAAAAATACAAGGGATTGCAAAAGCTAAAATAGCTTTCGACAAGACATAATTATGGCTATAAAGCCACGAAATTAGCTTATATTAGGAGGCGTCCAAATGAAATAATAACCTGAAGAAAGTGAGGTTATGTTAGAACCGAATTTTTGCTTTGAAGTTTCAGCAAACTGGTTTCTGGTTTTAGTTTGTAATGGAGAAAATATTGCGAATGAGGAAACAGAGGGGCTGCAATTACTATTTTTGCATTTACCACTACAGTCTTTGTGTTTGCTGTCTTTTTTGCAAGATTTTGTTTTACAGCAATCTTTTTTATGTTCTTTTGAAGATTGGCCTTTTGAGCAGGATTTTTGTTCTGTCTTATCTGTTTTTTTAGCACAAGCGTAACCTGTACTTGGTGTAAGGAAAACCCCCAAACAAAGTAAGGTGACAAAGATGATATATTTACCCAAAATTTCCAATACTACAAAATTATGAAATTATTTCTTTTAGTTGCTATATGTTTTGCAATTCATGAACTTCAAACCTATAATTTCTGATAAATGCAACTGACTATACTTTATTAACACTTATATCTTTTGTAAATAAATACCTGCCTGATTTCCTTTTTGGGTTTAAAAAAAATTAATCAAACAGGTATAGGTTGAATTAATCCTAGCTCAGCGGCTCAATTTTGAACCCTGCCTTTTGTACTGTTTCAATAATCCCCTGTTCAGTAATTCCGTCAGATTTTACTGTTAATACCTTATCCTTATTAGTGGTATCTACTTCCCAATGACCAATGCCATCTGCTTTATCCAAATTTGGTTTTACTGATGCTACGCAACGTCCACAGTTAATATTTGTTTTGAACTGAAATTCAATATTTTCCATTTCTTTAAAATTTAATTATCATTTAATACTGTATTATTACAGCATTATGTAGTCTATTATTTTGTGCAATTTCCTGTTTTATTTGTAAGATTTAGATTTTAACGCTTCGCAATCTTAACGCATTGACAATAACCGATACAGAACTGAAGCTCATCGCTAAAGCGGCAATCATTGGCGAGAGTAATATTCCAAAAAATGGAAATAATAGGCCTGCCGCGATAGGGATACCAAGGATATTATAGAAGAGTGCGAAAAACAGGTTCTGTTTGATATTTCTCATTACAGCATGACTTAAATGCTGTGCTTTCACGATGCCTTGCAAATCACCTTTTACCAAGGTTATCATGGCACTTTCTATGGCTACATCAGTTCCTGTCCCCATTGCTATGCCCACATCGCTTTTTGCCAATGCTGGCGCATCGTTAATGCCGTCTCCTGCCATTGCTACTACCTCACTATTTTTTTGAAGTCGTTCTACTTCTTTCAGTTTGTCTTCTGGCAGTACGCCAGCTTTAAAACTTGTTAGATGAAGCTCGGATGCAATGGCTTGGGCAGTATCGTGATTATCGCCTGTCAGCATGATCACATCAATGCCCTTTTCCTGAAGTTCTTTAATCGCCTTTGCACTGTTTTTCTTTATTTTGTCGCTTATTACCACATATCCTACAATCACCTTTTCAACCGCTAAAAAAGAAACCGTTTTGCCTTGTTGCTGATATTTTTTGGCTTCTTCTTCGATTTCAGAAGTCATTGCAGCATTTGCCTGTTCCATCATTTTGGGATTTCCAAGCGCCACTTTCTTTTCGTTAACAAGGGCTTCTACGCCTTTCCCTGTAACGGCACTAAACCCCGTTGATTTTAAAACCTCCACTTTGTTTTCCCTGCCAAATTTTACAGTAGCTTCTGCCAGAGGATGCTCACTATTGGTATTTAAGGAAACGATATATTGTAGCACTTCACTTTCACTCATATGATTATTGAACGCCCCCACTTTTTCTACGCTCGGCCTGCCTTCTGTTATGGTACCCGTTTTATCAATAATAAGCGTGGTTACCTTGTTCATTTTTTCCAGTGCTTCAGCACTTTTTATGAGCACACCATTTTGCGCACCTTTACCAACACCAACCATTACCGACATTGGCGTTGCCAAGCCCAAGGCACAAGGACAGGCTATAATCAAAACGGCAATGGCATTGACCATCGCATATACATAAGCAGGTTCTGGTCCCCAGACCGCCCAAACGATAAAAGTAATTGCTGAAATGAGCACAACCACAGGTACAAAATAACCCGACACCTTATCAGCCAGATTTTGAATAGGCGCCCGACTTCTACTGGCATCATTGACCATTTTAATGATTTGGGATAGCAGGGTATCGCTACCTATTTTTTCGGCTTTCATCAAAAAAGATTGATTTCCATTGATTGTCCCGCTACTTACCTTATCGCCAATTGTTTTAGAAACAGGAATAGGTTCGCCAGTAATCATTGCTTCATCAATACTGGTTTCTCCTTCAGTGATTACTCCATCTACAGGAATTTTTTCACCGGGTTTTACTTTTAGGATATCGTTTAATACTATTTTATCGATACTTACCTCAACTTCTTCGCCATCTACTATTTTGATAGCTTTGTTGGGTGCTAACTTCAGCAATTCTTTCACTGCCGAAGTGGTTTTGCTATGTGCACGGGCTTCTAACAACTGCCCTAAAAGTACTAGGGTCAGGATAACGGTCGCCGCTTCAAAATACACATGAACGGCTCCAGCTTCGGATTTAAACTGTGCGGGAAAAATATTGGGGAACAACAAACCTACCACACTAAATAACCAGGCTACACCAGCACCAATCCCAATGAGGGTAAACATATTGAGCTTCCATGTTTTGATACTTTTATAGGCACGCTCAAAGAACATCCATGTGGCATAAAATACAACAGGAATGGAGAGGGCAAACTGAACCCAGTTCCAATATTTTTGTTCCATTAGCCCGTACAATGGATTGTGCATCAGCATTTCGCTCATCGCAATAATAAATATCGGCAATGTAAATGCCGTTGCAATCCAAAATTTCTTCGATAGCTTTTTATAGGTTTTCTCTTCTGCCGAAAGATCGGGCTGCATAGGTATCAGATCCATTCCGCAAATAGGGCAAGCGCCAGATTGTTCTTGTACGATTTCTGGGTGCATTGGACAGGTCCACTGCTCTGAATTTGCAGTTGAGAGATTTTGCTCTTCTATCAAATCCATTCCACACACAGGGCAATCTCCTGGCTTCTCATAGGTCTTTTCGCCTTCGCAGTGCATTGGGCAGTAAAATATGCCTGTACCTTTTCCTGATGTCTTTTGAATTGGTTTAGGATGATGATGTTCAGCTGAATTATGAATGCTGTAGCGGCCTCCATCATTTTTCAAGGCTTCTTGAAAGACTTCCAGTGGAACGTGTTGTTCCATTTCTATGGTTGCTTCTGCCTTTTCTAGATCAACTGTAACGGTTAAAACACCTTTCACACTTGAAAGCGTTTCTTCTACATGTTTTCGGCAACCATTGCAGGTCATTCCATGAATATGATAGGTATGTTTCATTGTCATTAAATTTTAAGGGTAAAATTATAATGCAAAGTTCAGGAATGTTATCAAATCCATATTACAGAATTATGGAATTGATTTGTAAGATTTACTTAAACTTTATCTAAGGGCTTTCGTTTATCCTCACTTATCTGCTTGAAATAGCTTGGGGTAAGCCCTGTAACTTTTTTAAACTGGTTGCTCAAATAAGCAACACTCGAATAGTTTAATCGCATAGCGATTTCGCTTAGGGATAATTCATCATATACCAAAAGCTCTTTTACTTTTTCTATTTTTTGGGCAATAAAATATTTTTCAATCGTTGTTCCCTCAACTTCTGAAAATAGGTTGGATAAGTAATTATAATCGTGATGCAAGTTACTGCTTAATAAAGCTGAAAGGTTTTTCTTGGCATCATTGTCATGGTAATGTACAAGGTCAATAATGACAGTTTTTATCTTTTCAATGATGCGGCTTTTTTTATCATCTATAACCTCAAAACCTAACGAAATTAAAGCCTTTTCAAATTTATCTTTTTCTTCCCTTGTTGGTTCTTTCTCCAATATGACTTCTCCAAGCCGTATATTCTTTACAGCTAAACCGAATTTATCCAATTCATTTTGCACCACCATAATGCAGCGATTACAAACCATATTTTTAATAAACAATGTTGTCATAGTTTTAGGGTGATTGTATAACAAACTTACTGTTTTTTGAATTTGTTATGTCTTCTATGATAATAAATACTATTACTTTAAACTGCTTTATTACAGATAGATAAAAAAATCAGTAGGCAATTTGCTAGGTAATACAATTAATGCTTCTTTGGCTTTTAATTTGAACGGCATGATTACCCCAGCGGTAAAAACCGCTTTGCTCGTACCTCGCTTCAGCCGATTTTCCGCATTTATGCAACAATGGCTTCGTACCTCGCCAACGTTGTGCTGTCTGCTATCTCACATCAGCGTTCGCCTTCAATAAACTTTTTGAAACATCAGGATAAAAATTCCACCTAGGCTTTTTGTTGCAAAATTTCTGAACAAGCCCTTTGATGTCAAGGCCAAGCCCTACGGGTTTGCTGAAAAAAAATCTTCCTCACTCGCTGCGCTCGGAGCGTATTTTTTTTCGCAAAGCCTTGCCTTACAAAGGGCTTGTGTCAGGAGCGGTGGTTTAACAAAAAGCCAGGAGGCCCTGCCGACTGGATTTATAAAAAAGATAGCCCCATGATAGCAACAAAAGACAGAAGCCCACCCACCCAAAGCGGTACAGCAAAAAGCAACCGCCTAAACAGGACTGCCCCAATAGGGGAAATTATTCAAATCATTATCAATAAAAATTTAAAATCAAAAGTTATGAAAACTGCACAATTAAACGGTTCAGCCGTAAATGGAAAATCAGAAGTTAAAACCACTCAACCTGTTAACAACGGTACGGCAAGCAAGGTAGACACAAAAGCCGAAGCTGTTAAGGATATTGCCCAATCAATAGATTTGAAAAATGTGGAACAAGTAAAACCCGAAGCAGAAGCGCCAAAAGCGGAGCAACCAAAGATAGAGTCTACCAAAATTGAAATCAAGGAACAGTTAAAAGAAGAAAAACCTGCCCTTAACCTAGAAAAAACCATCAAATTAGCATTGGATTTAAACCGCCGTATCAATCAGCGAGGTAAATTATTGGAAACAATAAACACCTTAGAAGCCTTTGAGGTAGCGCAAAAAGACGATGCGGATGAAACAGATACCAACTTTTTTCAAGGCTGTACTCTTACCCTTGAAGATGATAAGGGCAGAGAGTTTACCACTAAAAACCCTTTCATCATTCGTGAAGTGGCAAGCAGGGTAAATGCTTTATGTGTTGATAAATTAGCTGAAATCGAGGGAGAGATTTTTATTCCTGCTTAATTCAAATTACGCCCTTTGCATATTGTAGGGGGCGTTTATTCATTTATTAAATCTTTAAAAAAATGAGATACGAAACTATATTTATTATGGCTCGGGTGGCAATCCATGCCGACCATACGAATTTGGGAGATATTGTACATGAGATAGAAACCCAATCAAAGTTAACGTTAAGCGATACAGCAAATATTAATATTCTAGAAACTGAAATATTGGTTTCAAGAGTGAGGAACATTAAAAATATCAATCATGGCACACAACCTAAATTATAACGAAAAGACACAGAAACATAGTTTCTTTAGTGTAAAAGAAAAAGCATGGCATGGCTTAGGGCAGATCATTACTGATTACCCAACAAGTGCGGAGGCGATAAAGCATTCGGGACTTGATTATATTGTAGCAAAAAGAAGTTTGATTACTTTTTCTGAATATATCGACCAAGAGGGATTACCAAATAGTATTCCTGATATTGAGGTAGATAATTTTTATGCAAATGTAAGAACTGATACCAATCAAGTTTTAGGCGTTGTTGGCAAGGATTACAACATCGTACAAAATGTAGATGCATTTGCATTCTTTGATAGTATAGTTGGCGGGAATGATGGGATTTTATACGAAACAGCAGGAGCTTTAGGTAAAGGAGAACGTATTTTTATAACTGCAAAACTTCCCGATTATATCCGTGTTGGCAGAACCGACTGCATTGAAAAATATTTGTTTCTTACTTCCTCTCATGATGGTTTTGGTAGTATTACCGCATCTTTTACACCTGTTAGAGTTTGTTGCCAAAATACTTTAAATGCTGCATTGAAAAATAAAACTAATTCAATTAAGATACGCCATACTGCAAGCGCACAGGAAAGGTTAAAACAGGCGCATCAACTGTTGGGAATTACCAACCAATTGGCAAATGAATTAGAAGAGGTTTTTAATCATTGGGCAAAAGTGAAGATTACAGATAGACAGGTTAAAAGGTTGGTTCAGTTGGCAATGGCTCCAAATAAGGAAACTTTGAATAATCTAAAAACGAATAAACAGGATGAATTTTCAAGTGCTTATACCAATATAGTAAATAATGTTTTGGAATATACCTTAACAAGTCCGACCCAGCAGGAAGTAAGTACTAAAGGAACGGTTTTTGGCGCTTACAATGCGGTTACTGGTTATTTTCAAAATGTAAGAAATTATAAAGACGATGAAAGTAAATTTAAATCAATCCTGTATGGAACTGGTTTACAAAGAAGTCAAACCGCATTTGATTTATGTAGTAGATTTGCTGAAAATGGCGTAGATGCGTTAAATTAAGCTGTAATAGTAAAAAAATGCCCACTTCATTATTTAAATGGAGAGGGCATTTTTTTGTCGGCGCCTTAAGTGCTTTGAATGTTTCTTAAAGTGACTTTTTATAAATAAAATATCTGTTTGAAAAAACTTCAATAAGATCGAAATCAGTAAATCTGGGTAACGGAAATTATATATGTGCATGCACTCGAAACATAGAAGACATAAAAGCCCTTTTGATGAGCTATAAATAATATATTAGCAGTATAAAACCTGCAAATCTATGACTCCAATACAACTACTTACAGCTGCATTGGAGAATGTTTATTGCTGGTATAAAAAAAATTATCTGCAATTTTATGACAACAACAAATTTTCCTCACGACATTCAAATCCTTTTTGCAGGAAACAGTTTGACTAAGGGACAAATAGGAGAAAGCTTTGTAGAAAAAATTAAGGACGACAATATTAAATGGAAAATTACTAATGCTGGTGTTGATGGTGACACATTAAAAAATATTTCAGATAGATTACTATTTATTGTTTCTAATAACTCCATGTTTGACTTTATTGTGATAGAAGCAGGACATAATAATATAATTTTACCTCAGTTTAAAGAAAAAGGATTACTTTTTAAATACGCCTTAAAATACTTATTAAGAAAAGGAAGGCGACCATCAAGTAAAGATAATTTTAGAGCTGAATACTTAAAATTAATTATATACCTAAAAACAAAAACAGCAGCTAAAATTATTATAACGACACTTAGTTGCATAAATGAAAACTTGAATTCAAAGACAAACCAAATAAGAAACGAATATAACAGTATCATTAAGACCATTGCTCAACAGACAAACAGTATTATAGCGGAAGTTTCTGAGGAGTTTGACAAAATCTTGAAGATGAATAATCAGACAGACTACCTCCTAGAAAACTTTTTCAGCTCTGTTTATGTTGACAAAAAAGCATGTGGAAAACCGAACGGTTCAGACAGATTAAGTGAGAAAAGGAATTTAAAACTTACTATCGACGGAATTCATCTTAATAAAGATGGTGCAAGGGTATATAAAGAAATTATAGAACAGACTATAAAAAACTGCATGTAACAGCGCATTTGCAATTGGCGGGGTTTCGTGCCTCTAAGAAAGTTTTGTGGTAGCCGAAAGTTTTGTGATCCGCAACAACATTTGTGCTGAGAAGACCGCCCATCGCAAATCTGCAAAACGTCAAACTTTCTCAAAACTTATCAAGTTATAAACATTTAATTTAGCCTTTTTTTTTCCAAAGTGATGATTTTTGTATTGTTGAATTCATCATCGGAAAAGATAGAAATCAAACCGAATTTTTCTGCTTGGAACAGGCGGTTAGTCCCTATAATGAGGTCCGCTTGAGCGATTAATTTGTGTCAGCCATCGTTCAAAGTATTTTTGCTCATGGATACCTAATTTGCCTATTGAAAAGTCTTCTTCAATTCCCCAGTTTTATCAAATAATATACTTTTAGCTTCATTCATCTTTTTTCCAATCCTGCTTTTCTTTACACGGGCATATCTTTGAGTAGTACGAATATTTTTGTGCCCTAGCATTTTGCTCACGTCCTCTAATGGAAAGTTTAGAACATTTAGCATCATATCGGCAAAAGTGTGTCGGGCAAGATGACTATTTAGTGGTTTTCCAACACCGCATATATCAGATAATTCTTTAAGGTAGGAGTTATACCTAAAGTTACTGTTTACAGGAATTAAACGATCATTAACTTTACAATAGGGATGATCTTTATATTTTTCTATTAATTCGGTAATAATGGGAAGTATAGGCACCATCTCGGTAACTTTGGTTTTGCCTCGTTCTTTCACCAGCCAAGGTTCTTTGTCTGATCCAACGTACATTATATGCTCTTTGCTGAGGTTATAGATGTCTTGATAAGCAAAACCGGTAAAACACTGAAATATGAATGCATCCCTAACTTTAGTTAGACGTTCGATACTCAATTTCTTTCGCCATATTTTTTCTACCTCGAAAATTTCAAGAGGTATGATCTCAGGCTCCTCCGAGCCGCATTTGAACTTTTCTATAGGGTTCTTAGTAATCCATAAATTCGCCTCTGCAATATTCAATATCTGCTTCAAATTTTTAATCTGCTTCATAGCTGCCGCATCCTTCAGAACCTGGTTTCTTTTTACAGTTAGATATTTGTACAGTCTTTGTGCAAATGAATACTCGATCTCTGATAGGTTCAGGTCATCAACCTTAAATTCAAATTTTAAAAACTCACTAATTTTCTTTTGCGTAGCCTTCCATTGCTTTAATGTTTCTTTTGACCGCATTTTTTTTTCCACCAATTCGGAAAAATCCTTGATATGGATTTCAGTTAATTTCAATAATGAAGGTGTTTTCTGCTCAATTTTTTCAATTTTACCTTTCTTGCTTTCAATTGGACGGTTATTGAAAATATTCTTCAGCATCATGGGGGTTATAAAGTCATGTTGGGTTTTCAGAACCGTGAAATTAACCTCTAGCGAATTCTCAATTTGATTAAGGACTGAATTGATTTTTTTTGAGTCTGCTGAATTAACGACTTTTTTTGCTTCAACGTTCCAGTGTTCAATATGTGCTTTTAGCGTGGTGGAAAACTCCGCATCTTTTCCATCTATGGAAATCCTGCAGATAATAGGTGCTAATCCTTTGGAATCAGCCTTAGATTTACGGTGCCAGAATAGGACTTTTAGGGTTTGGTTGCTTTTCATTTCTCAATCTTTTTGTAAAACATTTTGTTTGTTTTCAGATTGTTCTCCAGCACTTTAGATCAATTTGATCAGGTATGACTGGTGCCCAAATTTACCGATTACAATTGGGCACCAGTTAGGGCACCAGTTTGTATGGTTTAATATGGTTTGAAATGACTTATTATTTTTTCAGAATTGCGGTTTAAAATATCTTTTAAACAGAAAAGGCGCAATCTCTTGCGCCTTTCGTGATCCCGCTGGGATTCGAACCCAGGACCACTACATTAAAAGTGTAATGCTCTACCAGCTGAGCTACGGAATCTACTTTACATCAACGTTAGCCGTCTCCTTTAAAGTGGTGCAAATATAGGAGTACAGACTGTTTCCTGCAAATAAAAAATCGATAAATGCGGTAGTGTATTGATTTATAGGTAAATTAATTATCTGGCGGTCTTTTTTTAAATTGATTTTGTAAGTTTTCTATACTTAACATGTAGATCATCCATAGCGAAATGGGTTTAAATATATGTTAAAAATAAAATTGCGAAAGCGGTGATACCTATTTATTAAAAATTATTCTTTAGTTTGGCCTAAACAAATAAACCGAACCAAACTCATGCAGCAAAAAACAAAATCAGCCCTGGCACAGGGGCCGAAACCGCTCATTATTATTTGTGCTTTATTCTTTATTTTCGGCTTTGTAACCTGGGCAAACGGAACCCTGATTCCGTTTTTTAAGTTATCTTTCGGCCTGTCAAACCTACAGGCATTTTTTGTAACCTTCGCCTCGTACATGGCCTATTTCTTTTTGGCGCTACCATCGTCGTGGATACTGAAACAAGTGGGCTTTAAAAACGGGATTGTTTTAGGTTTGATTATTTTGGGTTTAGGCTCATTGATATTTATTCCGGCAGCTCAGACCAGAACTTTTGGTTTATTTTTAACCGGTATTTTTGTACAAGGGGCGGCACTGGCTTTGTTACAAACCGCATCAAATCCGTACTTAACCATTATAGGACCTATTGAAAGTGCAGCCAAACGCATCAGCATTGCCGGGATCTGCAATAAATTTGCCGGAATGATTGTGCCATTGATTATGGGTACCTTGTTTTTAAAAAATGCTTCTGAAGTAGAAAAACAGATTAAATCGGCTACCGGTGCAGTGCACGAACAGCTATTAAATGATGTTTTAGGTCGCGTGAATATGCCTTACGTTGTTTTAGCCATTGTTTTCTGCCTTTTTGCATTGCTGATTAAATTTACCAATTTGCCGGAGATTGAGGTTGAAGAGGATGTGGTAGACGAAAGCAAAGGAGCGGTACTCAAACACAAAAGTATTTTCCAGTTTCCACATTTATTTTTGGGAGCACTTTGTATTTTTGTATATGTGGGAGCGGAGGTTATGGCCGGTGATATTATCGGAATTTATGGCCGTGAATTGGGCATTAAAGCCGAGATTAGCGGAAAACTAACTTCTATTACCCTTTTTAGTATGTTAATTGGTTACATTGTTGGCATTGTAACCATTCCAAAATACATCTCGCAGCAAAAGGCCTTAAGAATCTGTGCGATTTTAGGGATCTTATTCACCATTTTATCTTTTGTAATTTCCAGCTGGTTCGCAGTAATTTTCGTGGCTTTACTCGGCTTAGCCAATTCATTAATGTGGCCTGCAATTTTCCCGCTCGGCATTAGTCATCTGGGCAGATTTACCAAAATAGGTTCAGCCGTTATGATTATGGGTATTGCAGGGGGTGCCATAATGCCGCTACTATATGCTTTCTTAAATGAAAAACTGCATATCAACTTTCAACTGGCCTACCTGTTAACGGTATTGCCCTGCTACTTATACATTCTGTTTTTTGCCATAAAGGGCCACAAGGCAGGATTGAATTTGAAATAAGCAAAAGCAGATCAATTTTATGATTAAGCCCCGCCTTTAATGAGGTTGGGCTTTCTTTTATGCTTAATTTTCAGTTATTTTGGCGAAATTATAAACAGGTAGAATCTCGATACTTAATACTTAAATCTTGATACTAATACCCCAAAACCCATAATATCAACAATGAACAAAGCTATCTTCCTAGACCGCGATGGTGTACTTAACCACGAAATATACGATTACATTTGTCGCGTTGAAGACTTTAAAATCCTGGATTACCAAATTCCTGTACTAAAGAAACTTTTTGATGAGGGGTATTTGCTGATTGTCATTACGAACCAGGGTGGCATTGCATTGAAGCGCTATACTGAACAAGAACTGGCTATTATGCACCAGATGCTTCGCAATGCTTTTTTGGCTAAGGGAGCTGATATTGCCGGCTTTTATTACTGTCCGCATCATCCAACTGTTGGTGGGGAGTGTAAATGTAGAAAACCTGCATCAGGAATGATTCTGGATGCCATTGACATGTATGATATTGATCCGGCACAGTCTGTTATGATCGGCGATAAACCCAGAGACTTAGAAGCCGCAAATGGGGCAGGAGTGAAGGGCATATTGATTGAACCGGATGAGCAGATCAGTTACGAGAAGGTTAAGGAAGTCCTTAGTCGTGAGTCTTTAGTCTAAAGTCTCTTTTTAAGGCGTACAAGAATTTAACTCCAGGGCTTATATTGATTTTATTTGGGCGTTTTAACACGCTGTATACTATATCTTTTTGGCTGTCCTTCGACCACGGTCAGGATGGCAGCCAAAAAGGATGCCGTTTCCATCGTTAACGCAAATAATACGATGAGTTACGAAGTTTAGAAAGGGAACGAGCAAATGAATAACCCGGCAGGTCAGCCTATGGTTTCTACTGTGCTCACCTAAACTTACGAAATCGTTCCACGCGCTTGCCCTTTGAGATTTTGTTAGCTGTCCATGAAAACTAGACCTGATTGAAATGGCATTCCGGTGTTAGATCAATTATCTTTCCGGAAAATTCACCGGAATATAACGTAAAGCAGGACTGGAGCAACCGATTGGCACTGGTTCTGCTCTCCAAAAGATCAGGGAAAATGGGAAAGGGAAAAACACTAAATTATTGAAAATAAAATATTTAGCTCAGTTAGCATTCAGGGTTTAGAGTTTGGAATAAGCAAAATGCTCAGGTAGCAAACCCTAAGGAACTCTTATTCATTAAATTTTGTTAAACAAAAAAGTCCTAAATTATTACTTAATTCAGGACTTTTTTGTCTGCCTGGAACTCAACATCCCAAACTTAATACTCAAAACTTATTTACCCGCTGCTTTAGCGTGGTCGGCTAAAAATGTTGCTAGACCGCTATCTGTTAGCGGGTGTTTTAATAAACCAACAATAGCAGCCAATGGTGCCGTAATTACGTCGGCGCCTAATTTAGCACAATTTACAATATGCAATGGTCCGCGGATGGATGCCGCTAAAATTTGTGTTTCATATCCGTAGTTATCAAAAATTGTTCTGATATCTTCAATTAAAACCAGGCCATCGTTAGAAATATCGTCTAAACGGCCCAAAAAAGGAGAAACGTATGTTGCACCTGCTTTTGCTGCCAATAAAGCCTGTCCGGCAGAAAAAATCAAAGTACAATTGGTTTTAATTCCTTTTGACGAAAAATATTTAATGGCTTTCAAACCATCTTTAATCATCGGAACTTTAACAACGATTTTCGGGTTTAATGCGGCCAGTGCTTCGCCTTCTTTGATAATTTCCTCAAAAGTGGTCGAAATTACTTCCGCACTTACATTATCGTCAACAATATCGCAGATTGCTTTATAATGGTTAATTACATTTTCATCGCCGGTAATACCTTCTTTAGCCATTAAGCTAGGGTTGGTGGTTACGCCATCTAAAATGCCAAGATCTTGAGCTTCTTTGATTTGATCAAGATTTGCTGTGTCAATAAAAAATTTCATGTTTATAAATTCTTAAAATGATTATTAGGTTCTGCTGCAAGAAGCCCTGAAGAATTTAATATCCCCCCTTCAGGGGAATAAGGGGGTAAAAAAAGGGCAAGCACCTTCTATCGCACCGCTACAACCTTCTACCCTTGCTGCGTTCCCACCCTGGGGGAGTTCAAAGGGAGCTGGTCGTAAAAGACTTGCCCGGCCACAAAGGTAGAAAAAGAAGTTGTTTTGCAAAACGCATTTCTGTATTTTTTTTTAGTTTTAAGCTATATAGCTGATTAATAAATTAATAAAATCGAAACCGGTATTTTAAATTGATCACAACAGATCCCATTTCGGTAGTTTATTTTATATTTAAATAAATTATTCATATTTGAAACACTTATTAAAACGGTTTAGTTTTAATATTAGCCTAAAATGAGCATTTATTGTACAATATTACCATTATCAATTTAATAAATGTATTGCGCAATAATTATTATTTTTTAAATTTAAACGCATTAAATTACCTAGGAACTAAAATTTTTCCAAAAATCGTGTCAACTCTGTAATTTAAGATTTCTTTTTCCTATCTTAGTGTTTCCTATACACTAACAACTAACGAGCAAAGAATGGAACCAAACAGTGGATTGTACGATGCGCAATTTGAACACGATGCCTGCGGTATTGGGTTCGTTGCACATGTGAAAGGGCGGAAATCGCATCAAATCATCTCTGATGCACTTACTATTTTAGAGAATCTAGATCATAGAGGGGCATGTGGAGCAGAACCAAATACAGGCGATGGAGCAGGTATCATGATTCAGATTCCTCACGAATTTTTTTACGATGAATGTTTAAAAGCAGGCTTTAGCCTACCAGAAACCAATAATTATGGTGTTGGTATGTTATTTATGCCAAAGGATATCAGGTCCAGAGAAGAATGCAGAGAGCTGATTTACCGTGCTGCTGAAAAGCTAGGCCTTGAAATTTTAGGTTTTAGAAAGGTTGATGTAGACACAACGGATATAGGCAACATGGCCCTTTCCGTTGAACCTGAAATTGAACAGGTGTTTATTGCCCGCCCTTATGCGGTGGCACCAGGTGCAGATTTTGAACGCAAACTTTACATTTTTAAAAATTACCTGATCAAACTGATTGTAAATACCGTTCATGGCGGTAAAGATTTTTACATCGTTTCGCTTTCCGCACAAACCATTATATATAAAGGTCAGCTCACTTCCTTACAGGTACGCACCTATTTTACCGATCTTACCGATAAGCGTATGGTGTCTGCCCTGGGTTTGGTTCACTCGCGTTTTGCCACCAATACTTTTCCTTCATGGAGATTGGCCCAGCCGTTCCGCTTTATTGCGCATAACGGCGAGATCAATACTTTACAAGGAAATTTAAACTGGTTTAGGGCAGGCGTAAAGTCTTTTGCTTCTGCTTACTTTACACCGGAAGAACTTGATATGTTATTGCCTGTAATCGACGAAACAAACTCAGATTCAGGCTGTCTGGATAATGTGATTGAACTGTTGCTTCACTCAGGAAGAAGCCTGCCGCATGTACTAATGATGCTGGTGCCTGAAGCCTGGGATGGCAATGAGGATATGGATCCTGTTAAAAAGGCTTTTTACGAATTCCATGCCACTTTAATGGAGCCCTGGGACGGACCTGCCGCCATCGCTTTTACTGACGGTAAATTAATTGGCGCTACTTTAGACCGTAATGGTCTCCGTCCTTCGCGTTATGCCATTACTTCTGACGACCGCGTAATTATGGGTTCTGAAGCGGGAGCGCTGGCCATCGATCAAAGCACGATCATCGAAAAAGGCCGCTTAACTCCCGGTAAAATGTTTGTAGTAGACATGGAGCAGGGCAGGATCATCAGCGACAATGAAATTAAAGAAGAAGTTTGTGGCAAAAGTCCTTACGGCGACTGGATTAACCAATACCAGATCCGCTTAGAGGAATTGCCTGAGCCCCGCGTAATGTTTACCGGCTTATCTACTGAATCTATCTTCAAATATCAACAGGTTTTTGGCTATAGCAGAGAAGATGTAGATCTTTTGCTTAAACCAATGGCCATTGAAGGCAAGGAACCGATTGGTTCAATGGGTACCGATACGCCTCTGGCTATTCTATCAAAACGTCCGCAACACTTATCATCCTATTTCAAGCAGTTATTTGCACAGGTAACTAACCCACCAATTGACCCGATCAGGGAAAAAGTGGTAATGAGTTTGGCCAGTTTTATGGGCAGCATGGGCAACCTGCTGGAAGAAACACCAAAACAGGCACATTGTGTTGCGATTAAACATCCGATTTTAACCAACCAGGAATTAGAGAAATTAAGGAGTATTGATACCGGCGTTTTCCAGGCAAAAACTTTGCAGACTTATTTCAGGGCAGATGGCAAACCAGGCGCTATGGCTAAAGCCTTAGACCGTTTGTGCCGTTATGCAGTTGATGCGGTTGAAGACGGTTTCCAGGTGATTGTATTAACCGATAGGGCTATCGATTCTGAACACGCCGCGATGCCTTCTCTACTGGCGGTTTCAGCAGTACACCATCATTTGATCCGTAAAGGATACCGTGGTGCGGTTGGTATTGTGATTGAGGCTGGAGATATTTGGGAAGTACACCATTTCGCAACCTTGCTGGGCTTTGGAGTTACGGCTATAAACCCTTATCTGGCTCTAGAAACCATCAATGGTTTTCAGCAAGAATCTGGTTTGTCGGCAGAACAGCTTACCAAAAACTATATCTACGCGGTAAACAGCGGTTTACTTAAAATTTTCTCTAAAATGGGTATCTCGACCCTTCAATCATACCAGGGTGCGCAGATTTTTGAGATTTTAGGTTTAAACAAACAGGTGGTAAATACCTATTTTACAGGTGCAGTTTCGCGTATAGGCGGTTTAGGTTTGGATGAGATTGCGAAAGAAACTTTAATCAAGCATCACCGCAGTTTTGGCCCGCTAACGCAGACAGAAAACCTATTGCCGGCTGGCGGAACATACAAATTCCGACGCAAAGGTGAAGCGCATTTATTTAATCCGCAAACCATTCACCTGTTGCAAAATGCAACCCGCAGGAACGATTACAACATTTTCAAACAATATTCTAAACTGGTAAATGAGCAAACACAACAGGCTTACACCATCCGTGGATTGTTTGAATTCAATTATAGCCGCCCTTCTGTTCCTTTAAACGAGGTAGAAGCTACGGAATCTATCTTAAAAAGATTTGCCACAGGAGCGATGTCTTTCGGCTCAATCTCGCATGAGGCACATTCTACTTTGGCCATTGCCATGAACCGTATCGGTGGAAAGAGCAATACCGGAGAAGGTGGTGAAGACGAAATGCGTTATACCAAACTGCCAAATGGCGATAGCATGCGCTCAGCGATTAAACAGGTGGCTTCTGCGCGTTTCGGTGTAACGAGTTATTATTTGACCAATGCTGATGAGTTACAGATCAAAATGGCTCAGGGCGCTAAGCCGGGAGAAGGCGGGCAATTACCTGGACACAAAGTAGATGATTGGATTGCAAAAGTTCGTCACTCTACGCCAGGTGTAGGTTTAATTTCGCCTCCTCCACACCACGATATTTATTCCATCGAGGATTTGGCACAGTTAATTTATGATCTTAAAAATGCCAACCGCGCGGCACGGATCAATGTGAAACTCGTATCTAAAGCCGGCGTAGGTACTATTGCAGCCGGCGTAGCTAAAGCGCATGCTGATGTTATTCTTGTATCCGGCTTTGATGGCGGTACCGGTGCTTCGCCATTAACCTCTATTCAGCATGCGGGTTTACCATGGGAGTTAGGACTGGCGGAAGCGCACCAAACCCTGGTAAAGAACAAATTGCGCAACCGTATCGTTTTACAAACAGACGGTCAGCTGAAAACAGGTAGGGATATCGCCATTGCAGCTTTACTGGGTGCAGAAGAGTGGGGCGTTGCAACAGCCGCGTTGGTAACTTCAGGATGTATCATGATGCGTAAATGCCATTTAAATACCTGTCCTGTAGGGGTGGCTACACAAGATCCGGAACTAAGGAAATTATTTACCGGTGATGCAGACCATGTAGTAAACCTATTCTATTTCCTTGCCGAGGAATTACGGGAGATTATGGCCGAACTTGGCTTTAGGACCATTAACGAAATGATTGGCCAGGCTGATATTTTAAAATTACGTGAATTGCCTGCCGAAGACTGGAAACTGAAACACCTTGATCTATCAGCCATATTATACAAGGCAGAAGAAAATGGTTTACCTTTATATCATACAGAAGCTCAGGATCATGGCTTGGATCAGGTTTTAGATCATCAGCTGATTGCTGCAGCCCAACCTGCCATCCATCATAACGAACCTGTATTTGCCAGCTTTAATGTAAAAAATACTGACCGTGCGATAGGCACCATGCTGTCTAATGAAATTTCAAAAGTTCATTTAAGCGCTGGTTTACCTCCGGATACGATCAACTTTAAATTTGTAGGTTCTGCCGGACAAAGTTTTGGTGCTTTTAATACCCGCGGGGTTACTTTATCACTGGAAGGCGAGGCAAACGATTATGTAGGTAAAGGTTTATCAGGTGCGAGACTGGCTATTTATCCTTTCTCAAACGCTACTTTTGTTCCTGAACAAAATATCATTATTGGTAATGTGGCCCTGTATGGTGCAACTTCTGGTGAGTTGTTTGCCCGTGGTAAAGCAGGCGAACGTTTTGCCGTACGTAACTCTGGTGCAACAGCTGTTGTTGAAGGTGTTGGCGATCATGGATGTGAATACATGACTGGCGGTGAGGTGCTGATTCTAGGCGATACCGGAAGCAATTTCGCCGCTGGAATGAGTGGTGGTGTGGCATGGATTTACGATGCCAATGGAACTTTCGAGCGAAAATGCAATAAGGAAATGGTTGATTTAGATCCACTTCAGGCAGAAGATGAAGAGCGTATCTTAGCCTTACTTAAAGCACATATCCGCTTAACAGATAGCAAGGTAGCTGAGTTTATCTTAAGCGATTGGAAAACCCAGTCTGCGCATTTCGTAAAAGTATTCCCTAAAGAATACAAGGCAGTTTTAAGCAAACGTAACCAACAAGTAAAAACACACTAGGTCATGGGTAAAGTAACAGGATTTCAAGAATACGACAGAGTTGCACCCATTAGAGAAGAGGTTGCAACGCGTGTAAAACACTATGGTGAATTTTTAAATAATTTACCGCCACAAGAATTAAATAATCAGGCTGCCCGTTGTATGGATTGCGGAGTGCCTTTCTGCCAGTCAGGTTGTCCGCTGGGTAACGTGATACCGGAATTTAATGATGCTGTTTATCAGGGTAAATGGGAATTAGCGGCAAATATTTTATTAAGCACCAATAATTTTCCGGAATTTACGGGTAGAATTTGCCCGGCACCATGCGAATCGGCATGTGTGTTAGGTATTAACAAACCACCGGTTTCTATTGAAGAGATTGAGAAGCATATCATCGAAATTGCTTTCGAAAAAGGATTTATCAAAGCTAAAGCACCGTTAATCAGAACGGGTAAAAAAGTTGCTGTAATTGGTTCAGGTCCTGCAGGCCTGGCAGCTGCTGCGCAACTAAATAAAGTCGGGCATGAAGTGACCGTTTTCGAACGCGATGATGCACCGGGTGGGTTATTAAGATATGGCATTCCCGATTTCAAACTGCAAAAAAACGTAGTAGATCGCCGTATTGATCTGATGAAAGAAGAAGGCATCATTTTTAAATGCAAGGCCAACGTAGGTGAGAATGTTGAAATAGGTACCTTATTACGTGATTTTAATGCGATTGTATTGGCAGGTGGTTCAACAATTCCACGTGATCTGCCGATTGATGGCCGTTCAGCTAAAGGTGTTCATTTTGCAATGGATTTCTTAAAGCAGCAGAATAAACGTGTGGCTGGCAGGACTGTAGAAGCAGAAGATATTATGGCTACAGGTAAAAATGTGATTGTAATTGGTGGTGGTGACACCGGATCTGACTGTATTGGTACATCAAACCGCCATGGCGCAAAATCCGTTACGCAATTTGAGATCATGCCTATGCCACCGCAGGCACGCAATGAGCATATGCCTTGGCCAAATTATCCAATGTTGCTGAAAAATACTTCTTCTCACGAGGAAGGTGCACAAAGAGCTTGGTCAGTTAATACCAAAAACTTTATTGCTGACGAAAAAGGAAATCTTAAAGCATTAAAAGTTGTTGATGTAGAATGGGAAATTGATGCAAACGGGCGTCCGGTTACATTTAAAGAAGTAGCAGGTACTGAAAGGGATCTTCCATGCGAGCTGGTGCTTTTAGCAATGGGATTTTTACATCCGCAGAAAGAAGGTTTACTTGAAAAATTGGGTATTGAATTAGATAACCGTGGAAATGTAAAGGCATCTGAACATACCTATCAAACCAACATTGCAAAGATTTTTGCTGCAGGCGATGTCCGCCGTGGACAATCGTTAGTGGTTTGGGCCATTTCAGAAGGCAGAGAAGCTGCCCGTAAGGTAGATGAATACTTAATGGGAGCAACTAAGCTGGCATCGAAAGATGCAGTAGCATATGCTTAAACAGGTTTAAATTCTATATTTTTTTGGGTCGTGGTGTAAACCACGACCTTTTTTGTTTTATACAATGAAACTGATATTTCATTCGATCGTGATGCTGAATTTATTTTACAAGTAAGAAATATTATTTTCAATTGCCTTGTAGCTACTTCGTGGTCAGCATCCCGTACTATCCGTAGAGTTAAGCGCAGCGTCTCTACGGATTTAAGAATAGAACTGAGTTTAAAACTCAGTAACAAAACCGAGTCAGAGACTCTTATCCATCCGAAAATCCGTAGAGCCCTTCGGAACTCTACGGATAGAAATGTACTATCCGTAGAGTTAAGCGCAGCGTCTCTACGGATTTAAGGATAGAACTGAGTTTATAACTCAGTAACAAAACAGAGTCAGAGACTCTTGTCCATTCCAAAATCCGTAGAGCCTTTCGGAACTCTACGGATAGAACCATACTATCCTTAGGATTAAGCGCAGTGTCTCTACGGATCTAAGAATAGACTGAGTTATAACTCAGCAAAAGTGGCGACTCAGAGACTTACCTATTCTATAAATCGTCTATAATCTACGGTCTATTTTGAAACGACGTAAATATCTTAATTCTAAAAACTTATATTAGTATATGGGAGAAAATGGTTATCAAATAAAAGATCAGGAGGCTATATATTTTATAACATTTGCTACTGTACAGTGGGTAGATGTATTTACCAGAAAAGAATATGCTGATATCGTTGTAGAAAGTCTAATTTATTGCAAAACGAATAAAGGTTTACGAATTCATGCCTGGTGTATTATGAGTAATCATCTTCATTTGATTTTATCAGCAAGTGATAGTAATCTATCTGATACGTTAAGAGATTTTAAAAAGTTTACATCGAACAACGTCATTAAAGCAATCAAAAACAATAATCATGAAAGTAGACGAAGCTGGATGCTTTGGATATTTAAAAAAGCTGGAGAAGAAAATAAAAGAAATAAAGATTATCAATTTTGGCAGCAGGAAAATCATCCGGTGGAACTTTCTACAAATGAAATGGTGGATCAAAGATTAAATTATTTACATGATAATCCTGTAAGATCAGGTGCGGTTAGGAGTGCAGAAAAGTACGTTTATTCCTCTGCTATAGATTATTATACAACAGAAAGAGGATTGATAGAAATAGACTTTATAGAATAAACAGAGCCTTACCATTCTCATAGACTATCCGTAGCGCCCCGTACTATCCTTAGGATTTAAGCGCAGCATCTCTACGGATCTAAGAATAGACTGAGTTATAACTCAGCAAAATGGCGACTCAGAGACTTACCTATTCTATAAATCGTCTATAATATACGGTCTATTTTGAAACGACGTAAATATCTTAATTCTAAAAACTTATATTAGTATATGGGAGAAAATGGCTATCAAATAAAAGATCAGGAGGCTATATATTTTATAACATTTGCTACTGTACAGTGGGTAGATGCATTTACCAGAAAAGAATATGCTGATATCGTTGTAGAAAGTCTAATTTATTGCAAAACGAATAAAGGTTTACGAATTCATGCCTGGTGTATTATGAGTAATCATCTTCATTTGATTTTATCAGCAAGTGATAGTAATCTATCTGATACGTTAAGAGATTTTAAAAAGTTTACATCGAACAACGTCATTAAAGCAATCAAAAACAATAATCATGAAAGTAGACGAAGCTGGATGCTTTGGATATTTAAAAAAGCTGGAGAAGAAAATAAAAGAAATAAAGATTATCAATTTTGGCAGCAGGAAAATCATCCGGTGGAACTTTCTACAAATGAAATGGTGGATCAAAGATTAAATTATTTACATGATAATCCTGTAAGATCAGGTGCGGTTAGGAGTGCAGAAAAGTACGTTTATTCCTCTGCTATAGATTATTATACAACAGAAAGAGGATTGATAGAAATAGACTTTATAGAATAAACAGAGTCTTACCATTCTCATAGACTATCCGTAGCGCCTCCTACGGATTTGCGAATAGAACTGAGTTTATAACTCAGTAACAAAACCGAGTCAGAGACCCTTATCCATTTTACAATCCCAGAGTCCTTCAGAAGTTTACATACAGAAACTGAAAACAGTATGATAATAAATGACCTGGCAGAATAAAAATTAAAACAATTTCAACTGTTTATCTATGGGTGGCTTCTCTTTCCCAAAAACTGTTCTACCGCCATATTTCCAGCTTTCAGCTTGTTCTTTTTGAATCACTTTTTCAAAATCCATATTAGGAACGAAGTCTTTTTCTGCATTTCGGGCAATTTGATATAGTGATTTTATCGCTTGTTGTTTGTCGGTATTGCCGATTTTCGCCTTATCAATTGCTTTTTGCAAAACATTAATTGTTTCATCATAAACATTTACCGGAACAGGGAAAGGGTGGCCATCTTTGCCTCCATGAGCGAATGAATAGCGTGCAGGATCAGTAAACCGCGAAGGCGTACCGTAAATTACCTCACTTACTAAAGCCATAGATTGTAAGGTTCTTGGTCCCATGCCTTCCAGTAACAATAAGTCTTCAAAATCGCGGGGTTGCTTTTCCTGTGCCAGCCACAATATACTGCCCAAACGTTTCAAATCCACATCTTTTGCTTTTACATCGTGATGTTGAGGTAACACCAATTTTTGTATCTCATTAAGCATACGAGCAGGCGATTCAGCCGTCATGCCCATCATGCTATGCCTGGTTTGATCAGCATTATGAGCTGTCAGATTAAGGATCTGGCCTTGATTAATACCACAGATTCCCGTATGCGGCTCTTCTACAAAGGATTTTAAATTTTTAGAATGCCAGTGGTATCTTCTCGCTGTTGCGCTGCTATCGCTCATGCCTTGTTGCACCACTGCCCAATCGCCCTCATTGCTCAAAATAAAACTATGAAGGTACAATTGAAATCCGTCCTGGATGGCCGTATTATCTACTTTTGCACTGAGTTTACTCGCACGAACCAAATCTGTACCATTCAATCCGGTTTTATCGGCAATTTTCAGAAGTTCATTTGGTGTTTCCCTACTATACTTTCCTTTGCCACCACAGATGTAAATGCCCAACTCTTTTGATAAAGGATTTATGGATTTTTTTAAAGCGCCAATTACTGATGTCGTTATTCCTGAAGAATGCCAATCCATCCCCATTACCGCACCTAAACTCTGGAACCAGAACGGACTACTTAACCGGCGTATTACTTCGGCTTTACCATATTCCAATAGTATGGCTTCTGTTATTGCTAAGCCAAGTTTGGCCATGCGTTGTGCCAGCCATGGTGGTACATGGCCATAATGTAAGGGTAAATCTGCGCTTCCTGATCTTTTCAATACTAACAAAATTAGTAAAAAATTTACAAAAGCGAAAAAGCAACTACCGATTTAACAGGGAAATCGCTTTTAACTTTTCTCTGTTAGTTCCAGCTCTTTCTGCGCATGCATAAGCATTATGTTCGCCACGGAAGCACGAAAAACACGGAAAAATTTTAATCTCCTCCGTGATTTCTGTGTTTTTCGTGCTTCCGTGGCTAATTAATTTTTGCACCTGTTTTAAAAGCAATACCCCTGACCGATTTCACGAAACAAAACGATTAATCATATTTTTTGTTATTTTGAGCAATAACATCCTGGCTAAGGCTTAATTTATCTATGCGCAAATTTCTACAACGTTTACTCAGTTCCTGGATTATTCACCTGTCGAATAAGTTTAGTTCAAATCCCAACGCTAAACGCATCCATGAGGCGTTAGATAAACTTTACAAGACCATTAATGATAACCCTGGAAAACGTGGACTTATTTTCGAAGTTACTGATGATCATAAATTCATTATTTTTTCAGATCAGCATAAAGGTGCCAGAGATGATGCAGACGATTTCACTTTAGCTGAAAAAAATTATTTAAAGGCACTTCAGTATTATAATGAACAGAACTTTCATTATATAAATTTAGGGGATAGTGAGGAGCTTTGGGAGAATTTGCTCGAATCGGTAATCAAACATAATAAAGAAACATTCGAAGCAGAGAAAGCATTTATTGCTAAAAATCAGTTCACCAAGATATTTGGCAACCATGATTTATATTGGGATAATGATCCGTTGGCTGGATTTAACCTCAACAGACTTTACGGAGCCGCGATCCGTATATACGAAGGAGCCATATTAAGGATGCCGGTAAAGAATGGCAAACTTGATATTTTCTTAACGCATGGACATCAGGGTGATTTGCAGAGTGACGGAAATTGGTTTAGCAAATGGTTTGTAAGTACGATATGGGCACCGCTACAATCGTACCTTCAGATTAACCTGAATACGCCGGCATACGATAATCAGCTTAAAACAGTTCACAACACACTGATGTACAATTGGGCGATTACCAAGCGTAATATGGCTTTAATTACGGGGCACACGCACCAGCCAGTTTTTGCCTCATTAACTCATCTGGAACGAATTTACATGAAGCTCAAGAAAGCAAAAGACGAGAAAAATACCAGTGACATTGCATTTTTAAATGCCGAACTTCATAAACGAATAAAAGAAGGAGACCAGGCCCCGGTTTTTGGCAAATACAAGCCGGTTTATTTTAACAGCGGATGCTGCTGCTTTAGTGACGGCGATATTACCGGGATCGAAATTGCTAATGGCTTGATAAGATTAATCAAATGGTCATACCATACCAATACTGTACCCGAAAGGATAATACTTGAGGAAATGAAAATCAACGATTTAGATTCAAACTTATTTAACGGGTAACGTTACATAAAAAGTAGTTCCCAAATCTTTTCCATCGCTTTCTGCCCACAATTTCCCTTTATGGATTTCCACAAGCGCATTTGCTGTAATCAGTCCCAATCCATAACTATTTTCCCGATTTGTACTTACCGAACTCAGACGCGCAAATTTCAGAAAAACGCTGTCTAAATCCTCCTGGGTTAAACCCACGCCATGGTCTTTTACCGCAATAGTGATGTGATTATCAAGACTTTGATGGGTGATCACAATTTTATTTCCTATCGGCGAAAACTTGATCGCATTATCAATCAACTGGCTAAAAACCATAGCGATTTTATCCGGGTCAGCAAAAACCTCAGCAGTTTCCTGAATTTCGATTAAAACTGTCTGGTTTTTACGCTCAAGCGCTGGCGTAAATTCTTTTTTTACTCTTTCCAGAATTTGTCTTAAATCTATCTTATTCTTTTGGGGCTTAAATGAAGTTGCCTCTTTCCGGGCAGCACTTAAAATGCCGTTCAGATTATCAATCATCTTTTTAGATTGTGCATTAATCTTACCCGCAATTAAAGATGCCTTATCATCAATACCTGGAATTCGCCCCAGCAATTCAGATTGTAGCGTAATGGTGGTCATTGGGTTTTTAAGATCATGAACAAGTACATGTAAACGATCATCATAAGCCCTTAAAGTTCTTCTTATTGCCATTCTGGACTCCAGTTTTTCAACTACCATGTCAGCCAAATACCTCAGCATTTTGAACTTCTTTTCGTCGACTGGTTTAGATTTTGTATCTGCAACGTAAATCAGTCCAAGGTGATAACCATCAGGCGATACGATGGGTGCTGAAATAAAAAAAGTAAATCCTGCCTTAGCCTGATCTTGAATAATTTCCAATGCAGCTCCGCCGACCTCCGACTTCACGAAAAAATTACCATCACCCTCAAAGCAGATCCCGGCAAATGACACATCAAATATTTCAGCAGCCAGCTGCGAAATTTGGTCAAAAGCACTTTCTGGCGGGGTATTTAATATCTCGTAATTACCCAGCTTTTTCAAACGTAAGGTTTCATCTGAGGAGATATCATGTTCTGCTTTTTCGTATAGCATTTATGGCACAATTTAATAGATGGATGAATCACTAAAGGTAAAAATTATATACAATACCATAAACAATTAAGCAGTAATTTTCGTTATGTTTAGGTTGGAGATTACAGAGCCGAATGCATTAAAATTACCATCATAACTTTTAAAAAATGAGACTATATATAGAACGTAAACCTGTTAAGGTAAATCCAGATACAAAGAGAGTTATTGCACGTTTTTTTTTTAATGGAGAGGAGAGGGCACTGGAAGTAATCAGAAAGGTCTTGGAATTTTCGGATGAAAAAGTGTTTTCACTGATATCGCCTATACTGCAGGAATATTCCAAAAGACACCGGAATATCACTAAAATCTTAACCCGTCATTGTAAGAAATTAAAAAAGCAGTTTTTAGCCCTGGGCACCTCATTCGAAGACATTGATGAATATACCCGGTTATTGATTGGCGCATATTTTACACACGAATATTCCATAGAATCGGCTGCTTTTTTCAATCCGAGTATTGTTGATGATCCTGCTCAGACCGATTTAGTTGAAGGCGAAAAAAGGGTAATCATAAGTTTTAGGGCTGTAGGAGAGGGACACATTTCGTCTATCGTATTCCGACGTGCCTTAATTGATAAAAATAACAACATACAGGTTTTACCAGTTGGAAATTATGTTGATGAGGCCGAGGTAGTAAAGAATGCCATCTACATTAAAAAACTATTCCTGAAAAAAGCGGCTTATGCGCAGATTGATCCTGCTGTTTTAGAAGAAATTGAATCTAAACTTGATGATAAATTTGAATACACCAGTTTAAGCAATATCATCAAAGATTCTAAAAGCTTATACAAAGAGAATCCGGCACGTTTAATCGAATACGATAAGGTGCTCTGGCTATCAGACACTTATCACACCATCACCTTTTCAAAGGATACGGATATTTCTGATCGTGTAATTTTTCCTATCTCAGAATTTGAACGCAAGGGGATTGAAGATGCTCGTTTTGTCAAGTTTATTAAAGATGATGGCAAAGTACTATACTATGCCACCTACACTGCTTTTGATGGTTCTTTAATTATTCCCAAACTCGTTCAAACAGAAGATTTTTATGAGTTTAAAGTGATTCCCCTTTATGGCGACGGTGCACAGAATAAAAACCTTGCTTTATTTCCAAGGAAAATCAAAGGAAAATATGTGATGATGAGCCGGATAGATGGATGGAACAATTACCTGATGTTTTCGGATAAGGTGAATGTTTGGGAAAACCCGGTTCTTTTAAAGCAGCCCCGTTACGATTGGGAACTGGTGCAGATCGGCAATTGCGGTTCGCCCATAGAAACTGAAAAAGGGTGGCTGGTGATTACGCATGGAGTTGGGCCGATGCGGAGATATTGCATTGGTGTGAGTTTATTGGACCTGGAGGATCCCAGTATTGAAATAGGCCATTTAAAGGAACCATTGATTATCCCAAATAATGACGAACGGGAAGGTTATGTACCAAATGTAGTATACTCTTGTGGTTCTATTATCAGCAATGGCGAACTGATTATACCTTACGGTTTATCAGATTATAGCTCATCATTTGCTACTGTAAATTTGGAGTTATTGTTGAATAGGCTATTAGAGAATAATCAGATTTAATATACTGCCATCGATCATCATTCACGTTCTGACACCGGTATAATTTAATTTCAGCGCGAGATTCAGAAGTTTCGGCTCAAGCAGTTTAAATACCGCCATTAAATTAAAACAAATCGTTTAGACACTTCTTCTTTATTATTACAGGCTAAAGTTAGCCTGGACAAAACCAGAATCGAAGTTAAAGCTGAAATTATTGGTTTAATATTTTTAGTAACAAATCCTTTCACACGAAGCCATCTCTAGCAAGCAAAAGATGGCTTTTGTATTTTGATGTTATCAAATGAATTGATCTTCAAAAAAAAAGCTGATTCATTTCGAACCAGCTTTTAATATCTCCGTGTAAGTCTTTTGATCTAACTGATCTTCTCTGTCTCCATTAGTGGTGAAGACAAAGTTTCATATTCTACTTCAGCAATTTTTAAAATCGCCAAGTGCGAGATAAAATAAGCCAATGTACTTTCGGCACCTTGATTTCTGTTCACACTGTTAAACTGCAATCCATCCGCACAGCCATGGGTTTCATAATCGTACAATGGGATGTGAAGGCTGTTTTCGCCTAGAAACCATTTATAACTGATGTGCATCAGGTTCAGGTATTGATCATCTTTAGTAATCTCATAAGTTTTAGCATACAATAAAACCATGGCCATTGTTTCTATAGCCTGTTGATCATAAATAGGGTTTTTACCATGCTTTTTCATCCAGCCGGCATTTCCAACCGGATTCAGGTATCCGTTTTCAAAAGAGAAACTGTTCAGGAATTTAATACTTTCCATAGCTACCTGGTACGATTCCTTGTTGCCTGTAACATCATAATGATGAAGCAAAGCTAAAGGAAGAATGGCATTATCATAAGTCAGAATATCTTCAAACCAATGCCAGTCTCCATCTTTATTTTCTTTATATGATGCCACTAATGAACTTGCCAGCATATTAATCTCCTGGCTAATCAATTCATCTCCGGGATGAGCATTAAGGTAGTAAGATAAACCAATAACCGTATTTGCCTTTCCGCGCAGATATTTTAGTTCTTTAAAGTGTTTTACAGAATGAGAAAAAAGTTCGCGGCCAAACTCCCGATAGGAATTATTCGGTGCGCTGGAAACCAGATAACCTAATGCCCAAATGGTCCTGCCGAATGAATCTTCAGAGCCAACCTCATCTAAAAATTGTCTGTTAAAACTCAGGAAATTCCTGAAATTTCCATCATCTGTTTGCATGTACTGAATAAAACTGAGGTAGATTGGCATAAAAGCTAAAGCCCTTCGGTTTTTATTCTGCTCCACAGCCATAATGGCCATAATCAATGCCCGTGCATTATCATCAATGCAATAACCTTCTTTTAAATTCGGAATGCCAAAGCGGGCATGTTGTATAATTCCGGTATCATCTGTTAGTAGAGCAATGTGACTTAAATTCAAAGCAGGCATTCCTTCTACATCGATAATCGGCGGGATTGACCGCTCTGTTTTCGTCCCTGCAGATAGCGCTTCATTCAATACATTAAGATAAATACTTCCGATCGCTGGCCAACGAAGGTTTAATCCGTATTCATAAGCATTCTGCTTCAGTTTGTGATATTTATCGCTGTCGCTTAAAAGATCATTAACAATTGCGGCCAGTTTATGATGATCTTTAAAATCAAATAATTTACCTCTGTTATCGGCCAATAATTCCTGTGCATGCCAGTAAGGTGTAGAAATGACTGCCGCACCCGCGCCAATAGCATATGATAAGGTACCGCTGGTAATCTGGGCTTCATTTAAATAGGGAGTAATGTATAAATGGCACGCGGTTAAATATTGATGCAGTTCTTCTTCCGAAACGAATTTATTGACGAAAGCGATATTCTTTTCTACACCTAAATCTTTTGCCAGGGCCTTCAAACTATCGCGATATTCTTCGCCGTTGTGTTTAACTACACCAGGATGGGTATTTCCTAAAATCAGGTATAAAACGTCAGGATGTTTTGCTACGATATCCGGTAAAGCATTGATTACCGTTTCTAAACCTTTATTTCTGCTAATCAGACCAAAAGTAAAAAGTACTTTCTTACCACTAAATAAATCACTCTGTTTGATTTGATTATTAACGATCGGTTCTAAATCAGGAACACCATGTTCTATTAACTTAATAGATGCCTGTGGAATCTGGTATATGCTTGTTAAAAACATTACTGCCTTTTTGCTCATTACTACCAATTTAGCCGTTTTAGATGCGATCTCCTTGATAATGGTTTGCTGCATAAAATTTGGTTCTTTCAAAACCGTATGCAAAATAGTGATGAAAGGTTTTTTTAACCGGTTAATTAGTGAAAGCAAAAAAACACCGCTATTACCACCGTATATGCCAAATTCATGTTCAATAATACAAGTGTCTATATCACTGTTATTGATAAAATCAGCTGCTTCAATATAATCCTGTTGATTTTGTTGTCGGATAACAAATTTTACTTCGCCCGGGTACTGATGTTCGGCTACATCATCCGACTCATTCATGGCCACTACAAAACTCTTGCGGGCATCGTAGGTAGGATTTAAACTTAAAGCATTAACTAAATTTTGGTTGAAGGTAGCTAAACCACACTCACGGGGCGGATAGGTAGAAATATAGGCTATTTTCATCTTTATAAATGTTTTCAATGGTAATTACACAATCGTGATCTCTTCGTTCCCTTTATTACTTTGAAAAATCATAATAGTTTCACAAGTATTTCTATAAGGTTATGGTTAAATAACATTATTGGTTCCAAATAGTTTGCTGTTTGAACGATTTACAGCTTGTAAACCCAAAACAATAAGTTTAGACACCTGTTAATAGGTTAATATTTTAAACATTTCGCTATGAGATCAATATGGAAAGGTTCAATTGGATTTGGTTTGGTAAATATTCCGGTTAAGTTATTTTCAGGTGTCCAGAACAGTAACCTTGATTTGGATATGCTTGACGAACGCGACCATGCCAAGATCAAATTTTTAAGGGTAAATGAAAATACACAAAAAGAGGTACCTTATGATAAGATCGTTAAAGGTTACTTTTTAAAGGAAAGGTACATCATTTTAGACAAACATGATTTTGAGGAGGCTGCACCTGAAAAAACAAAGATTATTGAACTCGAAAATTTTGTTGATATCAAAGATATTAACCCCATTTACTACGAAACATCTTATTATACCGAACCTGAAAAGCAGGGTAGAAAGGCCTATAGCTTATTGTTAAAGGCCTTACAGAAATCTGGCAAAGCCGGCGTGGCCAGGTTTGTGTTAAGGAATACCGAAAATCTTTGTGTTATCCATCCCATGGAAAACGTTATTGTCATCACAAAAATTAGGTTTGACCAGGAAATCAGAAGTTTATCCGAAATTAATAAGGCGGATGATATCAGCATCACTAAAAAAGAAATGGATGTAGGACTGGCCCTGATTAAACAATACAGCTCAAAATTTGACCTGAGTACATTCAAAGATGATTACAGTAACGAATTACTGAAAATTATTAAAGCCAAGGCCAAAGGAAAGCGGGCTACCGTTAAAAAGATGAAACCGAAAAAAGCTTCAAGTGATGATTTGTATGACCAGTTGATGCAGAGTCTGGGTTCTAAGAAAGGAGCTTAGACAGTTTGCAGTTATCAGTTAACAGTTCGCAGTTGTCAGTTTGCAGTTATTAGGTTGGAAGGGGATTTTTAAAGTTTCAAGCTGAGCGCACATACGAGGCTGCATTGAAGTGTTTCCACTCCAATGCAGTTGATTTTATTTAAAGGCAGCTTTTAAATGGTCAGCAACATACGCCTGTGCGGCTTTAGCTTCTGGTACAAGAAGCGACATGCCAAAAAACTCGTGTGTTACACCCTCATAATTTTTAAGATCAACTTTTACCCCGGCAGCTTTAAGCTTATCAGCCAACATTACGCCATCATCATGCAAAGGATCTATTTCGGCGGTGATGATCGTGGTTGATGGAAGTCCGCTTAAATTGGCATTAACCAGTGATATTTTAGTATCTTGCGCTTCGATCATGCTATTTAGGTATTTTTCTGTAAACCAGCCCATCATCGCTTTATTTAAAGGCTTTGCATTCGCATACATTTTATAAGATTCGGTATTCGTATCCGCTTGTGCAATGGGATAGATCAAAACTTCGTGTACAGGAAGCATAATGTGTTTGTTTCTGGCCATAATAGAAACGTTTGCTGCTAAATTTCCACCCGCACTTTCGCCAGCTACAGCAATTTTTGCCGGGTCTGCCTTTAAGTCTACAGCATTTTTAACTGCCCATTCGTAAGCTGCAAATGCATCATTGTGCGCCGTAGGAAATTTATTCTCTGGCGCCAGGCGGTAAGCCACAGAAACGACAATTGCGCCCACTTGTTCTGCCAGGGCCTCGGCAGATGCATGATAAACATCCACATTAGCAATAACAAAACCACCGCCATGATAATAAACAATGAGCGGGTAAGGCCCGTTTCCGACTTTAGGCGTGTAAATACGCAGGTGAACCTTCCCGTTATCGGCATCAATATCCTTTCCAGTGGTATCTACCTTAGGCATTGGTACCGCAATATTATTTTGTTTGGCTACGTCCATTACCGCATCTGTTGGGGTATGGTTCTTACGTGCATCAGTAGCACTTAAAGTTTCTACAGGTTGATCACCATAACTGCTTAACTTTTCTATTATTACCTGCATTTCAGGTCTGATGGTTTTGCCCCATTCCGGTGCAGGCCCGGCAGGCTTTAATGTCGTCATCTGCGTAGAATCAGTCATGGAAGAATCTGTAACTGTTATATTTTTTGTTTCGCCAGTACAGGCTGAAAGCAAAATGGTTGTTCCAAAAGCCAGAATAATAGGTTTTAGCAGGTTGTTTTTCATAGGGTTGTTTTACTTTTTAATACGGCTTTATAACGTAATCGGTAATACAAGTGTTTTTATGATAACACAACTTTTCAGAATTTATATAAATGGCAAACTTCTTGACAGCTTAATCTGTTCTTAAATAAACGAATAATTTATGTTGACAGAAATTACAGGACTACCAGATCACATTTTTGGCGTAAGAGCCACGGGAGAAGTTACCAGTGATGATATTAAAAGCGTTTTATTAACTGGTTTGCAAAGGACGGCCAGGAGGTTTAAAGAAATCAGGTATTTGCTGGTATTGGAAACTGACGTAAAAAATTTTACGGCCGGTGCATGGGCACAAGACATTAAAGCGGGCCTGCAAAATTTCAGTAAATGGAAAAAAATTGCAGTTGTAAGTGCTGAAAAAGGAGTGGAGTGGTTTACCGACGTATTCACCATTGCTACACCTGGTCAGTCGAAAGGCTTTAAACCTGAAGAAATAGAAGAGGCAAAAGCCTGGCTTAATGCTGAAGATTAACGATTAAACTATATGAAAGATTCAAAAACATCGGCCGAAAGTAGCAAGGCTACTGCACCGAAAAATGTTAAAGCCAAAGGTGCTGATGATAAAGTGACATCAGCAAAAGATGCGGAGAAAGTGGATGTAACCAAAGACAAATCAGCTAAACAGAAAAAACAATAATCAGAGATACATTGAATACCATTATGAAAGTTGATGCGGGTAATGTAAACCGTTTTTATGATAAAGCTTACGATTGGATAATAGACAGGGGACCTTCAGTAATTTTAGGGATTATACTGCTTATTTTTGGCTTATGGCTCATTAAGCTGCTGGGAAAATGGATGCAGGGCGGCATGCACCGTAAAGACATCAATCCGTCACTACGACCTTTTTTAACAAGCCTGATCATCATCACTTTGAGGGTTTTGCTTGTTCTTACCGTGATGCAGGTTATTGGCATTCAGCTTACTTTTTTAACCGTACTGATTGGTGGTATTGGCGTTGCGGCAGGTTTGGCGTTGTCGGGCACCCTGCAAAATTTTGCCAGCGGTGTATTGATTTTACTCCTGAAACCATTTGTTGCCGGAGATAACATCATTGCGCAGGGCCAGGAAGGAACTGTAGCCTCAATACAGATATTTTATACCATTGTGAAAACATTTGATAACAGAACTGTGGTGATACCCAACAGTAAACTATCTAATGAGGTGATTATCAACATCAGCAGGGAAGGTACCCGCAGATTGGATATAGAAATTAAATTTAGCTACGGAATAGATTACGAAAAAGTAGTTTCCATTTTTAATAAAACGGTGGATGAGTTTAAGTCTTGCTTAAAAACCCCCGAAAGGAGAATTGGTGTATCCTCTTTAGAGGATAACGGTTTCAAAGCAAGTTTAAATATCTGGGTAAATGCTCATGGATTTACCGATACCAAGCTTTCATTTCTGGAAGTGCTGATGAAAAACCTAAAACTTGGAGGAATAAAATTACCGGGTATGCCTGACTAAAAATTTAGCTTTTTAATAAAGCGTAAATCTTATCCATTAACTCATCAATGTTGAAAGGTTTGGCCATAAAGTCATCTGCCTCTACACCATCAAGTGCATAGTTGCTGGCGTTATACCGGGCGGAAATCATCAAAACCGGAATGTTCTTTGTAGCCCCGGAATTTTTAAGTTCCTTTAAAAGAACCCTTCCATCAACGTCAGGGAGCATAATATCCATGATGATTACGTCTGGATTGAATTCCTGAACATGGTTAATAAAATCAGCACCCTTATTTAATCCCTCAACGTTAAATGCTTCGCTCTCTAAAATAAGTGTGATAACGTCTAGGATTGCATGGTTATCTTCAATCACCAAAATGTTTTTCTTTGCCAAAGTTTGAATGGTTTTTTTTTAAAATTCAAACAAATATATAACAAAAAATAAATCTCAAATCTGAATTTATCAAATTAGAGACATTCTAAAATTAGGCTTTAAAATTGTTAATTTGCGAGATTAAATATGTTGCAACATCAAACACATGAGTAAATTTTCTGTAGACCTGACCAATTGTGATCAAGAGCCAATTCATATACCGGGCAAGATTCAATCACATGGTTTTCTGATAGCTGTTGATAAAAATAGCTCAACCATTTCCTATATCAGTGAAAATACAGGAGATTTTTTAAAACAAGATGCCAAAAGCTTATTAAATACCCCATTATCTACATTAAATGATTTAATCAGCCAACCGGATTCAGCTCTCCATATCGAGGATTTGTTAAAGCTGGGTATCATTCGTAAAAGTTTCGATGCCATAAGTCCGCATCCAATTGAAATTGAAGGAAATCCCTTTTACCTGATTATTTCTTCCTCAAAAAACGATTGGTTATTGGAATTTGAACCCGTTACACTTCAATATGACATTCAAAGTTCTATAGGCCGTTCGGCCTCATCGATGCTTCAGGGAAAAAATATAGAGTCATTGTTAAAAGGTGCTGCCAAGGAAGTAAAACGATTGATCAATTACGACCGGATTATGGTTTATAAGTTTTTAGAAGATGGCCATGGTGAAGTGGTAGCAGAAGAAAAAGAAGCCGGTTTGGAAGCATTTTTTGGCTTACACTATCCGGCAACAGATATTCCAAAGCAGGCCAGACAACTGTATAAGCTCAACTTAACGAGGTTAATTGCTGATGTAAACATAACCGATTCGAAGGTGATTACATTTAAGGAGGGTGAAGCGCTGGATTTAACAAACGGCGGCTTACGTGCCGTATCACCCATTCATATTCAATATTTGAAAAACATGGGTGTCCACTCCAGTTTTAGTATTTCCCTGATTTCTCATGGCGAGCTTTGGGGGTTGATTGCCTGCCATAACTATAGCCCTAAATTTATAGATTATAAGGCAAGAGAGGGTGCCAAGTTAATCGGACAGATTCTTTCCTCAGCGCTTGAATATCGCCAGGAAGAGGAAGATGCCAAAATTATTGAACAATTTAAAAATACCGCGAATATACTGTCAGACCATTTAAACCGGGATAAATATCTGATGGAAGCGATAACCACTCACAAACGAACCATTCTGGATGCCACTAAAGCCAGCGGAGTGGCGATCATTTTTGAAAATGAGCTTAAAACTATTGGGAATGTACCATCAGCAGAAGAAATAAGTGACCTTGCTTTTTGGTTAAAAACCACCAGCGATGAGTCGTTATATTATACGCATCGGTTGTCTGAAATCTATTCTCCGGCTAAGAAATACAAGTCTGTAGCGTCTGGCATTCTTTCATGCGTGATCAATAAGGAAATGGGCGAAATGATCATTTGGTTTAAGCCGGAAATGATTACACAGGTAAATTGGGCTGGAAATCCGGACAAAGCTGTAGTTCCGTCAGAAAATGGTTTGATGAGTTTATCTCCCCGTAAATCTTTCGAAATCTGGGCGGAGGTTGTTAATAATACTTCAGAAAAATGGATGGCTGAAGAAATTGCCTCCGTATTAAGGATACGCGAAATTATCATTACCGATATTAATAAAAAAGCAAACGAGATCAGATCGCTTAATGAAAAACTTCAGGCCGCTTACGAAGAATTGGATACGTTTAGCTACACCGTGTCGCATGATTTAAGAACACCGCTTACCTCTATTAAAACCTACGCAGAGCTGATGTCTAAAAACAAAAGCATAGATGAGGGAGGTAAAAAAATGTTAAGCAGAATTTTGGTGGGTGCCGATAAAATGAACTTGTTAATTAAAGAGATTTTAAATTTGGCAAGAGTTGGCCGCTCTGAAATTAATTTTGAAACAGTTGATATAGCCTCTTTAATAAAAGACATCACCAGCGAAGTTTGGGCAGCCTACAAAGCAGATCATGTTAGCCTGGTTTTAGGACAACTTCCCAATATCAAAGGAGATAAAACCATGATTACACAGGTTTTTACCAACCTGATCGGAAATGCTGTAAAATACTCTTCAAATGCCAACAAACCCAAAGTAGAAGTTGCTGCGTATATAGAAGGGGGAGAAATCATCTATTCGGTAAAAGATAATGGTATAGGAATTGATAACCGTTATTACGACAGGGTTTTTGAGCTTTTTAAGCGCATGGATAATGTGAAAGATATTGAAGGATCAGGAGTAGGACTTGCTATAGTAAAAAGGATTGTAGAGAAACATCATGGCAGGGTTTGGTTCGAAAGTAAGTTAAATGTTGGATCTACCTTTTTTGTAGCTTTTAAAAACAGATAAATGAGAACACCAGATATATTTTATGTTGAAGATGACATAGACTATGCATTTTTTATGCAAAGTGCTGTACAGGAAGTTAAGGAGACGCTTAATCTGGCCATAGTTGAAGATGGGGTAGAGGCATTGAAAAAACTTCAGCATTTTGCAGAACATAAAACCAAACCGAAGTTAATCCTGCTTGACCTGAACTTACCGGGCTTATCCGGTTTGGATTTATTGAAATTTATACGTGATATTCCTTATTTAAAAACCGTACCGGTTATCTTATTTTCAACATCCGATAATCCGGACGATGTAAAAGCATCGATAGAATTTGGAGCCAATGCTTACCTCACCAAACCGGATGGTTACGAGAACCTGGTTAAGTGCGTACATTCCGTACACGACTTTTGGTTTAACCAGCACTTGAGGTTAAATTAATAATATAATACAAATATGAAAAAATCTGGCGGCAGGCCCGGATTTTTTCTATTTCATCGAAAACTTCCCTGTATGATTGCCAATTTACTGAGAACGGAAACAGCACAGAATCACAAGACATTAGAGTCAATGATGTTCGTTAACGAAATTATGAACCTTTCTTTAAGTATCGATCAATATAAAAAGCTGTTAACCATTAATTATATCGTTCACCAAAAACTGGAGAATGCACTGGCAAATATGCTAGACCTGGCTATTGCGGAGAAATTAGACATGAAAGGTCGTTTGAAGTTAAATGCTTTAGAAAAAGACCTGAATTACTGGGAAATAAGTAGTTTGGCATTACCGGGTTTAAATTTCGAATTATTTGTTCCTGAACAGCATACAGCAGAGGTTTTAGGCGCATTATATGTGCTTGAGGGCGCTACATTAGGTGGTAACGTAATTAAAAAGCATATACTGGCCAATCCTAATTTTATAAACCAGGAGGGTGGCTTAAATTATTACGGTGTATATGGTGATGAACTCATCACTAAATGGAAAAGCTTTGTTATGGTAATAAATGAGCATGTTGCAGAAGCCGATTACGAACGTTGTAGCAATAGCGCAAACCAAACCTTTAATAACCTGATTATGCTCTCCAAACAAATGACATAAATCAACTTATTTTAATTTAAAAAAACTAAAAATGTGGTTGTAATATGTGCCAGGGCATTTTTTTGATTTTGAAAATGTGCAAAACTTATTGTAAATAAATATTTGCTTTCTGTTGTTAATTCGAGGTAAATATGTATTATTGAAAAAAAATAAATTTTTTAAACCTTAAAACATCAATTAGCGATGGAAAAATTCTCAAAAGTTAAAGCTGCTGTTGCTGCTATTGAAGCAGACGTAGAAAAATTTTACAATGCTGGCAACGCAGCTGCTGGTACTCGTGTGCGTAAAGCAATGCAAGATCTTAAAGTTTTAGCACAAGAAATCCGTGCAGAAGTAACTGAAAAGAAAAACTCTGGAAAATAATATTTCGCGAGTATGAAACAAAAAGGGTTTTTGGTACGCCAAAGCCCTTTTTGCGTTTAGATATCATCGTTCTTCAATCTAAATTCGGTTTAGCTACAAACGCTCCGCTTATTTAAGCACATAAAATAAAGCGAATACCAGAAATCTCGATTCCAGACTTTTTTAGAATCTTAATGCCTGCGATAATTTGATGGCGGCTAAATAAAAGGTGCTTATCAAACATACCGATATAAATGATAAAGCTCCCCATCGCGGGGAGCATGTATCCAACTAACAAAACATATTTTTACCAGGTTAGGATCTTCACTAAAATGGATATTCTTTTTATCAATATATTTAAACCCGGTGTGTTGCTCTAAATCATTATCATATTAACCCGGTCAATCACACATCTGCGGTAAAATTTGAATTTTAAAATCTGCAAACCTATTGCCCGTAATCCAAATATCTTTTGGCCCCTTTCTTACACAAATATATAATTATCTTATAACTTATTTAGACTAATTATAAATAATTATAAAATATATTGATATTCTCTAAGAGGAGGAGAACGGTAAACGCATAAGTGAATATGAATTTACCTCTCATTTCTTCAGGAAAGAAACTTATAATTAAGCAGATGTAGCAAGAAAATTTCATGATACTAAGCTGTGTAAGAGCGTGTAACAATTTTCACTGCAAACCATGAAACATTACACGTCATTCAAATTCGTTTATTAGTATGCACATCACTATTGCAAAATGTCTACCAAAAACAAGAACAAGAAATGTGTGTAAGGGGAGGGGTGATATATAGAAGATCTGGTAGTGAAAAAATTGGTAAGGCAGATTTACAACTCTGTCATTCTTTAACACAGATACCAAATAAAATGGAGATTAATGATTACAGGCTCAACACGCTTACCCGGAAGGTTAAGCAAACCTGAAGCATCACGCAAACGTTTGTTCAGTAATTCGTTTCATTTACAATAAGATCGGCATCAACAATGGTATTATAATAGGCCTGGTTTTCAGTATTGGGGCTATGAATAAGATCCAATAGAATATTTACCGCCTTTTGCCCCTGCAAATATGGGTATTGCTCTACCGAAGCTACGGGAGCGTGATCAAAATAACTGATAATAGGGAGGTTGGCATAACTTACGATGTCAAAATCGTCGATTACATTCATCTTTTTAAAGTGTTTGATTAGAAAAAGTGCCACATAATCATTAAAAGCGACTATAGCGGTTGGTTTTCTTTTATGCTTTAAAAACTTTTCGGCAGCATCTATAGTACCTTGTTCTGTTAAATCGCAATTGATGACCAATGATGGATCGAACTTTAAACGGTTAAAAGTAATTGCCTGTTTGTAACCATCTTTGCGCTCTTCACTGGCATATAAGGTACCTGGACCATTAATCATCCCGATACTTCTGTGTCCTTTTTTTAAAAGATAGTTCACCGCTTTAACTGTTGCACTTTCCAAGCCGGATGCAACGTAATGCACGTTTTTTAAAGGTGGTATCCGGTCAAAAAATACAACCGGAATATTAAACGAATTAACTTTTTCGAAATGATCAAAATTACAGGTGTGCTTACTGATTGATACCAATAAACCGTCAACACGTTGATTTTTCATTTTCTCCACAAGTTTTACTTCGAGCTCATAACGGTCGTGCGACTGGGCGAAAATCACGGTATAATTTTTCTTCATCGCCTCATCTTCAATTGCAGAAATAGCGATTGAAAAAAAGTGTTCTGATAGCTCCGGTAAAATGACACCAATGGTATATGTTTTTCCTTTTTGAAATAGAATGGCAGCCTTGTTAGGCTCATAATTCAGCGACTTCGCCAACTGTTTAATTTTCTCCCTGGTAACTGCCCCAATGCTCGGATGATCGTGCAGGCCCCTTGAAACGCTGGAGGGAGAGATATTTAAGATTCTGGCTATTTCTTTGATCGTTGTGGGTTTCGACTGCATGATGCGTACTAAACTACTATATTAAATTGCTTCAACATATAATAATACAAAATTAATCAAACGTTTGCGCTGTTTTCACTCCTTGTTCAGCTAAAAAGATATGTAGTTATACCCAACCTGTAATCCATTCGTCATATATATCACACCGGCCGCATCTTTGAAATCATATTCATATTTTGGCTGCTATTTAATTTAAAAATGATCGCAGTATATATTTTAGTTTTTGTTGTCGCGTTATTTCTTATTATAACCAATTTACCCGTTTTCGGACAGTTACCAAAGGGATTGCGTTTGGATAAAATCCGAAGCCTGGGTAATTATCGCAATGGCGCGTTACAGAACTTATCCATCACACCAATGCAGCCAGAAGGAGTAAGCTTTTTTAAGATTTTAAGCGCTTTCTTTTTCGAAAAACATCCGGATAAGGCTCCGAGCAAAGCGCTTCCATATATTTCACCGAACATAAATGGCAGTGCTAAGGGTAACGCGCCTGAAATTATCTGGTTTGGCCATTCGTCATATCTCATTAAAATAAACGGACTAAGAATTTTGGTTGATCCTATATTCAGCAAAACACCTTCTCCGTTTTCATTTATCGGGAGTAAGGCTTTTTTGGGCACTGACATTATAAAGGCCGAAGAATTTAAAAATATTGATATCCTCATCATTACACACGATCATTATGATCATCTGGATTATGAGAGTATATTAAAAATTTCGCCGCAGGTTAACAGTATTGTCACTTCGCTCGGTGTAGGGTCGCATCTGGAGCGATGGAAAATTAAAAAAGAAAAAATTAATGAGCTGAGTTGGAACGAATCGGTCACATTGTTTAACCGTTTGCATTTAACAGCTGTTCCGGCCAGGCATTTTACAGGCAGAAAATTTAAAAGAAATCAAACACTGTGGTCAGCCTTCGTACTGAAAACTGCAGACTTTAAACTTTTTTTAGGTGGCGATTCCGGCTATGATACACACTTCGAAAAAATAGGTGAGGAGCACGGTCCCTTTGATTTGGCCTTGCTGGAGTGCGGACAGTATAATGCTTACTGGCCATACATCCATATGTTCCCGGAAGAAACTGTACAGGCCGCAATCGACCTGAAAGCTAAAATTTTAATGCCGGTACATTGGGGAAAATTTAGCTTGGCCATGCACCCCTGGAATGAGCCAATAAAACGGATAGTTGTAGCCGCAGCAGCCAAACAGTTTCCTTTGGTCACTCCAAAATTAGGAGAAACCATTATTTTAGATGAATATTTACCAACCGAAAACTGGTGGCTAAAAGAATAAAAAATTAAACAATAAGAAGACTATGGTGTTTAATGCTAAAATCAAATACCATTATGAAAACCGATCTTGTAGAAATTTTTCAGACCATCAGAGCCGGCTTACAGCCCTATGCCACCCGCGGATATACGGTACACGAAAATTCAGAAAACGGATATGATCTGTATAGTGAAAAAAATATTGAACTAAATGAACAAAAAATAACCGAGCGATTTTTTGCAGGTGTTTATATCAATGGAGATGCCGTTGAAGTTAAGATCAATACAGAAGAATTTTCTACAGACAATCATAATTTAACTGATTTTGGCCATAATAAAGCTGGCTTGAAAATTTCGGCTCTTGATGATGCCAAATTAAAAGAGGTAGAAACTTTAATAGAGATTATCAGTACGAACTTTAAAGAAAAAGAATGGATTTAACAATCTGATGGTTAAATTTGCAGCAGATATATTTCTGAATAACATTCTACTGATTGAATAATTTAACTTTTGAAGATAACTGGCACCATCAATTTAGTTTGGCTATTGCTGATCATAAAATTGGGTGCTTTTTTTTTTCAGAAGATGGTTTTCAGTTATTTCGGATTGATCATCAACTGATCATCCACCTGGTCAGCTTACAAAACAGCTTTATTCCACAGGATCTTATTGCACTGCAGGAACGACATTATCAGAAAGGCATTAAGCTCATTCACCTTTGGGAAGACCTTTGGTTATCAAAACCCGGGCAGGTTTTAGCGAGAATAAAATCTTTGCTTGGCAAAAATAGCCGCATTCACGGCAGGAAAACTAAAATATTAAAAATTACCAAACCTGTTGCTGATTCTTTTTTAACTGAAAATCATTTGCAGGGTGCGGTAACGAGCCGTTATAAAATAGGTTTATTTGAAAAAGATCAACTGGTTGCTGTTGCTACCTTTTCGGGATTGCGCAAAATGAACCATACCGAAAATTACAGATCTGCAGAACTGATCAGGTTTGCAGTTAAAGCGGGTTATTCTATTACAGGCGGATTAAGTAAATTGATTTCATTTTTTGCTTCAAACTATCAACCTAACGACCTCATGACTTACGCTGATCGTGATTGGTCTGCAGGAGAGGCCTATACTAAACTGGGCTTTTTACAAACTGCAATTTTGGAACCGCAGATTTACAGCCTGGATGAAAATCTTAATCGTGTACTCAAAAAAGATGACCGGGTTTTTGCACAGGAGGTATTCAACACCGGGAGTTTTAAATTTATTCTTCAGTTTTAATGGACCAACATAATCTCATCATCATTTTAGGAGCAACTGCGTCTGGTAAAACGAAGCTGGCCGTGAGCGTTGCGGATGCTTTAAATGGCGAGATCATTAGTGCCGATAGCCGTCAGGTTTTTAAACGAATGGATATCGGCACAGGTAAAGATCTGCAAGAGTATCATATCAACGGCAAAACGATTCCATATCATTTGATTGATATTTTATCGCCCGGCGAACGTTATCATGTAGATGCCTTTAAAAACGATTTCTACAAGGCATTCGCAGCCATAACGAAAAAAAACAACATGCCGGTGCTGTGTGGCGGGACAGGCATGTACATTCACAGCCTACTACAGAATCAAACCTATACCGCTGTACCCGTCAATCAACCCTTGAGGGATCGGTTAGATTTATTATCAAAGGAAGAACTGGTTTTGATATTGCAAAGTGATGAAAGCCAAAATATCGGACATGCTGATCTATCCTCAAAAAAAAGACTGATCCGCGCATTAGAAATAGCAGATTATCTCAAACATAACATACTCGAAAAAGTAAATCGACCGTCACTTAAACCGGTTATTTTTGGATTAAAAAACGAGGTTGAAGTTACCAGAGCTAAAATTCTAAGCAGGTTGAACGAAAGGTTCAAAGCCGGCCTTGTAGAAGAGGTAGAACAATTGCTGAAAGAGGGAATTGACCGGGAAATCTTAGTTTTCTACGGCCTGGAGTACAAATTTATCGTAAACTATCTTGATGGATTATTAACCTTTGAGGAACTGAAGTTAAAACTTGGTACCGCCATTTGTCAATATGCTAAAAGACAAAATACATTTTTCAGAAAAATGGAAAAGGACAATGTGGAGATTATCTGGCTTGATGCCAGCATGCCGACAAACCTGTTAAAACAGTTGGTTTTGGAAAAAGTTTCAACAAATAAAAATTAGCTCAAAAAGCTGATTTTTAGCAAGCAAAATGCGCAAATAAGCCCAAAGATACCCTTTTGGCACAACCTTTGTATTTGCATCCGATATTATTTTAACTCAAAAAGAATATCTTAAACATGAAGACAATTACAAAAATTTTTGCTACATCAGCAGCTGTTGTAGCACTATTTTTTTCAACCAATGCAAATGCTCAAAGCTCTGCAAGAAACTTAGGTATAGGTTTAAATGTTGGTGCAGGAACAACAACAGGTTTAGGTTTGGTTATTGGTGGAGATATCAGATACCAATTCAATGTAGATAAACAATTATCTATCCCTGTAACCGCTGGGTACAACAATTTTTCAAGAAAAGATTCGTACGGTGGAGGTAGCTTCGGAATTATTCCTGTAAAAGCAGGTGCTAAATATTTCTTTAATGATTCTGGTTCTGGTGCTTACGGATTAGCTGAACTTGGTGCTGGATTTGGAACTGAAAAAGGTGCTGGCACATCTTTTGTTTATTCACCGGCAATTGGCTATGCATGGGCTAATGGTTTAGATTTAGCTGCGAAATACGAAGGTTATTCAAACAATGGTAGCATTGGTTTTGCAGGCATTCGTTTAGCTTACGGATTTAGCTTGTAAGATTATTTACCTGATACTTAAAGCCCCGGCAAATGCCGGGGCTTTTTTATTTATCATTATTTCTGAAAAAAATGAAAATAAAAAAATCTGAACGAAACCACACTACGTATATCTACCAAAACCTTAGTATTAACTTAATTTATCTAATATGAAAATGATTACTAAAATTTTCGCTACAGCAGCTACTGCAGTTGCTTTGTTTGCCACTACAACACTAAATGCGCAAACCATGACAGAAACTGATCCGAATCCGGCTCCTAAGGGAATGGCTTTCAAAATAGGGGTTGGTGTTAACGGCGGACTCTTCCGTGATCAATCGCCAATGGATTACGCTTATGGTGCTGATTTGAAATTGCAATGGGATTTATCACCATATGTTGCCGTGACTGCCTCAGGTGGTTATACCAAACTAATGGCTAAGAATAACGCCATTGACATTGATTTTATCCCGGCCAAAGGTGGCGTTAAAGTGTTCCCGATTAAAAGAATGTATTTAGCCACTGAAGCAGGTGCAGGCTTTGCCATTAAAGATGGTGGCAAAACGAACTTTATTTATTCGGGTGGACTGGGTTATGAGTTTGGCGGTTTCGATGCTGGTGTTCGATATGAAGGTTATGTGAATGATAGCTCATCAGCCACCTATTTCAGAAAAACAGGTCAGTACGCATTAAGGCTGGCTTACAATTTCAAATTATAATTCAAACATCATATAATATTAAAGTCCCGATGAAAATTGGGACTTTTTTATTTATTTACCATTTTAATTCCTATTTTGAGCCGAAAACCAAATACCATGAAAAGAATATTCGGGATAGCCATATTTACTACTTTAATGGCCTGCAACCAGGCAGAGCAGAAATCTACTGAAACCAAAGATTCTACCAAAACCGAAGCTACATCAGTTAACAACGAGGTTTTAATAAAGGACGAGAAGAAACTGGCGATATTTAAAAACTATGTGAATTTGAAAAATGCGCTGGTGAAGTCTGATGCTGCAAATGCGCAGAAAACTGCTGCCGTGCTGAAAAATAGTCTGGCTGCCTACGAGGGCTGTGAGCCAACTGCAGAAATTGCTCAGAAAATAGCGGCAAGTAATAACCTGGTTATACAAAGAAAAGATTTTACTGCTTTAAGTGCCGATATCATTGCTTTGCTTAAAAATGCGGAAATAGAAAAAGGAACCATTTATGTTCAGCATTGTCCGATGGCGAATAAAGGAGATGGAGGGGACTGGTTATCAACCGAAAAGGAAATTAAAAACCCTTATTACGGCAATGAAATGTTAGAATGTGGCAGAGTTGCAGAAGAAATCAAAGCAAAATAAGATGCTGAACCGGGCTAAATTAAGCATGATTGTTACGTCATTTTGACCAATTATTCATATTAATTTAACAGATTTGTTATGCATGTATATTAATTTTATATAATTTAGAAAGCTATAAACACAATACAATAATATGTCAGATATTGCAGAGATAAAAGTTGATGGTAAGACAGTAGAATTGCCAGTAATAACAGGAACAGAAGATGAAAAGGCCATAGATATTTCGAAATTAAGAGATTCAACAGGCTTCGTAACTTTAGATACTGGTTTTAAAAATACTGGTTCTACAAAAAGTAAAATCACTTTTTTAGATGGTGAAAAAGGCATTTTAAAATATAGGGGATACGCTATTGAAGAACTTGCAGCAAAATCAAGTTTTTTGGAAGTGATTTATCTGATTATTTATGGCGATCTTCCTACACAGACTCAATTAGAAGAATTACAGGCCGAAATCAGTAAACATACGCTCATTCACGAGGATATGAAGAAATTTTTTGATGGTTATCCGTCAAGATCTCATCCTATGGGGCAACTCGGCTCACTGATTTTCTCGTTGTCTACGTTCTATCCGGAATGCTTAAAGCCAAATCAAACTGCAGAAGAGCAGAATTTAACCATAATTAAGCTCCTGGCTAAATTTCCAACCATTGTTTCATTCGTTTACAAAAAGTCATTAGGTCACCCGCTTATTTATCCAAAAAATAAGTATGATTATGTAACCAACTTCCTTTGGATGACGTTTGGCCAACGTACGGAAGATTATGATGTGAATCCTATCGTGGTAAATGCCTTGAATAAATTGCTGATTCTGCATGCCGATCACGAGCAAAACTGTTCTGCGTCAACCGTTCGTATTGTAGGCTCTTCAGACTGTAACTTATATGCTTCAGTTGCTGCTGGTATTGCCGCGCTGTGGGGACCATTGCATGGCGGTGCTAACCAGGCTGTAATTGATATGCTTGAATTAATCAAAGCTGACGGTGGTGATACAGAAAAATGGATTGCAAAAGCTAAAGACAAAAACGATCCGTTCCGCATGATGGGCTTTGGACACAGGGTGTACAAAAACTTCGATCCAAGAGCTAAAATCATTAAAAAAGCTTGTGATGATATTTTAGAGAACTTAGGTATTGATGATCCGATTTTAGAAATTGCTAAAAAATTAGAAGAGGCAGCTTTAACGGATCAATACTTCATTGACCGTAAGTTATATCCGAATGTGGATTTTTATTCAGGTATTATTTACCGCGCATTGGGTTTCCCATCCGAAATGTTCACGGTGTTATTTGCTTTAGGCCGTTTACCAGGGTGGATTGCACAGTGGAAGGAAATGCACGAAAACAAAGAACCGATTGGTCGTCCACGTCAGATTTACGTTGGCGAAACCGACAGAGAATTTGTTGAGATTAAAGACAGAAAATAATTTCAAAAAAAAGATAAAAAACCACCCGAATCCGGGTGTTTTTTTTTGTTTTATGCGTCATCTCGAGCGATGTGCAACGCAGTCGAGAGATCTTTAAAAATGTTTAAGTGATAAAAACCTGAATTCAATTAATAATTTGCTATAATTTAGGCTTGTTGCCAACTTACAGGAAACGGTCGTCACCCTGAACTTGTTTCCGGATCTTTATAGAAAGGTGGTTCAACAATAAGATGCTGACCATAAAACAGACAGAAGGCCATTGAAAATATCATTTCTACTCGTAAAACAAGTTCAGAACCACGAATTTGCGTGATCAGATTCGTCTTGAGCAGAGTGCAAGGTAGCCGAAAAATCTGCTATAAATAGAGTTCTACATTTCACTGCATTCCAATCGGGATCTCGCTAAACTAAGTCGCTACATAATAAATTAAATTGATCATCACCATTTCAGTTAGCTTAAATGCCACTGAATACAAAATCAAGATCCAGAATATTTTAAAAATGGTACTCCACGTTTTTCTTTGATAAAAAATGGTAAGCGCCTTAAACATGTACCAGAATAAAAATATCGTCACACACACCGCTATAATTTTACTCATGAAGGAATCCTCACCGAAAACGTGCTTCATTACAGGCTGTGTGATTATCGAAACGATAAAATAGACCATCATACCATGAATGGTAAAAATCAGGTGATCAAGATAATAGATATGATTTTTCCTGAAATTGAGCATGATAAACCAGGCCAGCAATGGCATCAATAAAAAATATTGTTTAGGCCGGTTATGTTCAAGGGTTTCCTGAATGACTTCTGATTTTTCTCCAAGGGTAATTGCTCTCTTTTTAATCAATCTATCATACCAGCTATCCTGTTTTGAAACAGGCAGTTTTTTTTGTCTTGACAGATAAGCCGCATAGGTGCTATCGTTCCGTTCGATATGAATATCGTTGTACTCATCAATAATATCGCTGAGAGAATCGGATTTCAGTTTGGCATTTTCGGCGTTAAGTCTTTTTAATTCCTTCTCTTGATCAGCAAAGCCAAGTTTTATAAATTCTTTTCTCCTGATTGCTTCATTAATTGATTTTGTTGCTTTATCGGCAATTTCTTTAGATAAACCTGTAAGCTTTAATGCTTTATTCACACTATCGGAAACATCCGCACCCTTTTTTTCTTCAATGTCGATATGACCATGATCAGGATCCTTTTCTACATGTTTTGGAGAGTATACCACCAAAAAATAGATAATGGAAACAAAAATGTACATGCTTACCGGATTGATATACCGGGCTCTTTTACCAGCCAGATAGTCGAGTGTAACTTTACCTGGTTTGGTTAGGAGAGGGACCAGCGTTTGAAAAAACTTATTGTCGAAATGAAAATAATGGGCAATACTATGACTTATAAAAGTCCAGAAACTTTCCTTTAATTCTAAATTCGGTTGACCACAATCGCTACAATAATGTTTCTCAACATGAGCACCGCAGTTTAAGCAATTGTGTTCTTTTCTATATTTACCAGCTGACATAAGAGGCTAATCGCAAATTATAAATGGTTAATGACTTCGAGTTCGGCTCGGGTATGTTTGTGTTTAAAGGTGACAACAAAGATAATGGCAATTATGAGTACGTAAATGGTAAAGGTTAACCAGATGTTATGCCAGTCTTTTACATCCAACGCCCGGCTCAGTTCGCCATTTGGTAGTACATCAATCCCTTTATTTTTAAGAAATTTAAGCAGATGCACGTTGTCTTGTTCGCTTTTAACATATTTGGATAGCGATCCGATGGTATGGTAATATGTTGTAAAGAAACGGCTAATCATCCAGCCTGAAACCAAACTGCCAAAAACGGCACCAAAACCATTGGTCATCATCATAAACAAGCCCTGCGCAGAAGAGCGGATTTTAGGCGCGGTTGATGTTTCAACAAACAATGACCCTGAAATATTAAAGAAATCGAATGCCATTCCATACACAATACATGAAATGATGATCATCCATAGATTGGTTGATGGATCGCCATAGGCAAATAAACCAAAACGAAGCACCCAGGCAAACATGGCAATGGCAATAACCCATTTAATACCAAATCTTTTCAAAAAGAATGGGATAGCCAGGATAAAAAGCGTTTCTGACACTTGCGAAATCGATAAAATAATGGTAGAATACTTAATTACGAATGACTCTGCAAAAACAGGAAATAATTTAAATTCATCCAGAAAAACATCACCATACGCATTGGTTAACTGTAAAGCTGCACCCAAAAACATTGAAAAGATAAAAAACAAGGCCATCTTGTAGTCGGCAAAGAGCTTAAAGGATTCCAGTCCAAGTTTTTGTGCAAATGTTTTCTTATCGCTGATTAAGTTTAAAGGCTTACAAGCGGGTAGCGTAAAAGAATATATACCCAACATTAAAGCACTTATACCTGCAATATAAAATTGGTTGGCGCTGGCTTTATTACCGGTTAAATTGGTTATCCACATGGCGGCAATAAAACCAATGGTACCCCAAACCCTGATTGGCGGAAAGTCTTTGATCACATCGAAATTGCCGTTTTTTAAAGTGGTGTAACTAATGGAATTACTCAGCGCTATGGTTGGCATATAAAAGCACATGGCTACCAATATTACCCAGAAAAAAGTATGGGGATTATCTACCTGCGGAAGGTAAAACATGGTTGCGGCGTATAGAAGATGCAAGATAGCATAAAGTTTTTCTGCATTGATCCACTTATCGGCTAAAATACCGGTAATGGTAGGCATAAACAGCGATGCAATACCCATGGTGGAGAAAATGATTCCAAAATCTGCACCATCCCATTGTTTGGTCCCAAACCAATAATTTGCAATTGTAATTAACCAGGCAGCCCATACAAAGAATTGCATGAAACTCATTATAGTTAAGCGAAACTTAACATTCATAATAATACTTTAGTTTGAATGATTGAAAGTAAAAGCTGAATATAGAATTATTTTGAATGATAATCCAAAATGAGCCCAAATTATTTTAATTAATTCGGATCATTTTAGAATTTAGCTTTTACAAATGGGATTTGAGAAAAAAAATTCAAGAGCTTTTGAAAGGATGAACATTTTAAGCACGCCGGTATCAGGATTTACTGCGTTTATTCAATTCATCTCTTAATCTTGCGGCTCTTTCGTAGGCTTCTTCAGCAATGGCTTCCTGTAATTTTTGCTGAAGTTCGTCTAATGTTAAATCACCAAAGCCCGGTTGCTGCGTTGAGCCTGACAAGTTTTCGGTTTCATGTTCTTTTGCAATAGAATCCATATTTTCGAGGAAAAGAAAGTCATTGCCTTCGATTACAATTCCTGCAGAAGCCAGGATAAATTCGTAAGTGTAAATCGTGGCATTGAAGCGAACAGCCAAAGCAATAGCATCTGATGTTCTCGCATCAACCTCATGGGTGTTTTTACCATCACTACAGATCAACTTTGCATAAAAAACACCATCAACCAAATTGTATATGATAATTTCTTTGATACCGATATGAAAAGTATCAGCCATTGATTTAAATAAATCGTGCGTTAATGGCCGGCTAGGAGTCATTTTCTCAATTTCTATTGCTATAGCCTGTGCCTCAAATGCGCCAATAATAATCGGTAAGCGCCGACGCCCGTTTACTTCTCCTAAAACCAGGGCATACGCACCAGATTGTGTCTGGCTGTAAGATAAACCTACAATATCTAATTTAACTTTTTTCATATTTGTGATAAGACCTTATCGGTTTTTAAAAACCGATAAGGTCTATAAGATATTATCCTTTATGTGCTTTTAATGCCTCAATTAATTTTGGAACAACTTCAAAAGCATCGCCAACAATACCATAATCTGCTACTTTAAAGAAAGGCGCTTCCGGATCTTTATTGATGACAACAATCACTTTTGATGAACTCACACCCGCCAGGTGCTGGATAGCGCCGGAAATACCAATTGCTATATAAAGGTTAGGACTAATTGCAATACCGGTTTGACCAACGTGTTCTGAATGCGGTCTCCAATCTGCGTCTGATACTGGTTTAGAGCAGGCAGTAGCAGCGCCTAATAAACCAGCTAATTCTTCGATCATTCCCCAGTTTTCAGGTCCTTTTAAACCTCTGCCTGCTGAAACGACCAATTCTGCATCAGGTAATGATACTTTATCGGTTGCCCTGACAATCTCTTTTATAACCGTTCCTAAATCTGATTGTTTCACATCTGCAGTAAAAGTTTCTATCGCTGCATCGGTAGCATTTTCTTTCACACCAAATGCATTAGGATTTAAAGCAATTACTTTATTGGCTGATGTTAACTCGGTAATGGCGAATGCTTTACCAGAGAAAGCTGTTTTCTTAACCGCAAACTTCCCATCTGTGCTTGGTAATTCTACCGCTCCATCGGCCAAGCCTGCTTTAAGTTTTACTGCAATACGCGGTGCTAAACCCTTACCAGAAAAGGAATTAGACAACACAACAATATCTGCACCTTCTTTTTCTGCTGCTGCAGCGATAACACTTGCATAAGCTTGATTTACAAAGGTCTTTAACTGATCGGCACTTACATTTAGCACTTTTGATGCACCGTATCTACCTAATTCTTTCAATTCGCTGTCGGCTACATCGCCAATAGAAATAGCAGTTAAATTGGTTGACTGTTGATCGGCAATGGCTTTGGCATAAGATACAGCTTCAAAAACCGACTTCTTAAATTTTCCCTCAGCTTGTTCTACATATACTAATACTGACATATATTTTTATCCCGAAATTCCCTTATTTGGAAATTTAATTTTACAATGAATTAATTCTATTTATTATCTCTTTATCAACTGGCAGCTGAAAATTTCAAACGGCCAATTAAATTACTTTAGCTTCGCTATGTAAAAGATCAATTAACGATTCCGTTTGATCTGCAGGAATTAATTTTACCGTTCCACGCGGAGCAGGGGTTTCATATTTAATGACTTTGGTTACTTCTTCAGCATCAACTGCATCTACCACATTCAATGGTTTGGTTCTGGCGCTCATAATACCACGCATATTCGGGATTTTAGGTTCCGCCACACCTTCAGCACAGCTGGCAATAAATTTGCCCGAAACCGTTAAAACTTCTTTACCACCTTCAATTTCACGTTCAATTGTTGCAGTATCTCCATCAATAGCTAATTTTTTGATGATAGATACCGAAGGAATATCCAAAAATTCGCCAACCATAGCGGCAACCTGATTACCATTATAGTCGATTGATTCGCGACCCGTTAAAATAAGATTAAAATCTTTGTCCTTTGCATATTCAGCAATTTGTTTAGCCACAAAATAAGCATCTCTCGGAGCTGCATTTACCCGAACCGCATCATCAGCACCAATTGCAAGGGCTTTTCTGATGGTTGGATCATTAGCTGCTTCGCCAACATTGATCACGGTTACCGTTCCTTTTCCACCTTCAGTTAACTCAATTGCGCGTGATAAAGCGATTTCATCGTATGGATTAACAATATATTGAACTCCTGCCGTATTGAATTCGGTATTATCATTAGTAAAAGTTATTTTTGTCGTTGTGTCTGGCACGTTACTGATACAAACTAATATTTTCATATGTTAATAGTGGTTTTATTGTTATGAACGATCTCGAACTAAAATTGTTTAGCTATCGATCAGTCCATATACGATATGATTATTATATAAGGTCTTTCTGCAAATTTAATTAAAAAAGCAAGGAAATAAAATGTCATCCACCCGTTTAAGTAAGTTATTGGAATTTTTAGAAAGCGATCCAAACGATCCATTTATACTATATGCCTTAGCCACAGAGTATAATGCTCAAAATGATAAAGAAAAAGCGTATTCTTTTTACCTTCAGTTAACGGATAAACATCCTGATTATGTAGGTACCTATTACCATTTAGGCAAGTTATTGGAAAAAGACGATCAAAAAGAGAAAGCAATCGAAATTTACCAAAAGGGGATGCAGGTAGCCCGAAATAAAAGAGATATGCACGCCTTTTCAGAATTGCAGGGCGCGTATAATACAGCCGCGGGATTAGATTATGAGGATGACTAGGCAGACCTTCAGTTTACAGTTGTCAGTTTACAGTTGTCAGTTGACTGCATTCAGTTAACATTTTCAGTTTAAATTAATGCAAAACAAACCCATAGCTGCTAAAAGACAGTTGCTGTTTATCCGGAATGTAATTTTTTTCACCTTCACTTCTTTTGGTGGCGCACAGGCGCATCTGGCCTTGTTGCTAAAATATTTTGTCCAGAGTGCTAAGTTTATTTCAGAGGAAGAACTTTTAGAGTTGAATGCCCTGGCACAGGTACTTCCCGGACCGGCATCTACACAAACCTTGGTTGGCATAGCCTGGAAGGTTGGAAAGCTTAAGCTGGCCATTATCACTTTCCTGATCTGGATATTACCCACCGCAACGATAATGACTTTAGCTGCCATCAGTTACGCTTTGCTCGATCAAAAACAGAAGTTTAGTTATGTTTTAGAATATATTCAGCCCATAGCACTCGGTATTGTTGCTTATGGTGCCTGGAAACTTGGCAAAAAAGTTTTATCGTCAGAGGTTTCTATATTTTTAGCTATTGCCTCGGTTATTGCCACATTGGTTTTAAGAAATGCTTATGTTTTTCCATTGTCGATATTGATAGGAGGAATGATCTCTTCGGCTATTGAAACACCAAAAGAGGAAACGGAGTTAAGGGTAAAACTTTTTTCGAATATCAATCCCCGAAAACTGGTTTACTTTCTTGGTGCTTTACTTTTGTTTGCATTGGTAGGCGCAATCATAAACAGAACGTCTCCCTTCAGTTTACCCATCCGTTTACTGGAGAACTTTTACCGTAACGGAATATTGGTTTTTGGAGGAGGGCAGGTACTGGTTCCGCTAATGTTTACCGAGTTTGTAGAGATGAAACATTACCTGCCTTCATCCGGGTTTTTATCAGGTTTCGCGCTACAGCAAGCCTTACCTGGACCGACATTTTCTTTTACGAGCTATCTGGGCGCACTAAGCATGAAGAATTTTGGATATGGATTATGGGGGCAGATTTTAGGTGGATTGATCGGCGTGATCGGGATTAATTTACCCGGCCTTATCCTCGTGTTATTCATTGTGCCTTTTTGGGATGATCTCAAAAAGATTTCCAGGATCCGGCATAGCCTTTCGGGCATTAATGCAGTTAGTGTTGGATTTATTATTGCTGCTTTTGTGCTGTTATTGATCCCAATAGGCTTTAACTGGTTGTTTCTGGGTATTATGCTCGCTACATTTCTATTGCTTAATTTCACTAAAATAAGTCCGCCGGTTATAGTAATAGCAGGCATTCTTATAGGATACATCCTCTAATTTTTAACTTTTTTTTTCCCAGAATACAGTCTGTTCTTCAATAACTTGTTTTTTAGTTTTATCTTCATCGAAATTTAAATCAGATCAAACAATGAAGAAACTATTAACGCTTTTATTAGTTGCCGGCTTCGGCATAACCGCATCGGCACAAGAAAAAAACAGTCTGGAATTGGGATTACATGTCGGATTTAACCTCGCTACCGTATCAACCAGTAGCCAAACAAACAGCGATTACAGAAATGGCTTTAACCTTACAGCTGTTGGCGACTACTTCTTTTCAGACAGGTGGAGCATTAAAGCTAAGATTGGTTATGATCAAAAAGGTTGGGACAATGGCTACATCACCAATTTGGATAACGGGCAAAGCTTTATTACAAATTACCGGATTAACTATTTGACTGTCCCTGTAATGGCGAACTGGCATTTTGGAAAAAAAAGAAATTGGTACCTGAACTTCGGGCCATATTTCGGGGTTTTATTGAATGCGAACGAAACAAAATTCAATACCGATTTAAAGAATTTTATCCATAACAGAGATATTGGCATTGACCTGGGTATCGGTGTAAAATTACCTGTAGCCAATAAAGTAAAGGTATTACTGGAACTTGACGGACAATCCGGCCTTACCGATCTTTTTAAACAAAATCAAGGTTACCAGGTCAGGACAAACCGATCGAGTTTTAATGCAGGTTTGCTTTTTGATTTGTAGGAAAAGCTTTCTTAAATAAAAGAAGCTGTGTCATGATTTGTAATTTTACCTTCGTTTGTCACGTTGAGCCTGTCGAAACGCCTTTAGAGCAATTAAAACATGGTCCTTCGACAAGCTACCATTGACGTTATTTTGTAATCATCTATTAATGAGCAGAATGCGACATCATGCATTTCCGTATAGCTAGGCCATAGCACCGTATCACCGTTCTACTTAAAACCGGCCTAATAAATTTTTCGGACTGCACTGTTCTAACCATAGCACTGGCTTTGAAAGAAAAATTTTCAGCCGGCATTTTTTGTTACTTTTTGATGCCAAAAAGTAAGAGCCCTTCGGCGGCGGTGAGCCGAGGCAAGAATTGTGCGAAGGAAAAAACGTCAATCATATTGATTTTTATATCATAAATTATCCCTCAGGATGACAACTGTACTTATGATACAGCTTCTTTTTTATAAATACCGATCTTTTAGGATCATAATAACCAAAAATTTCTCTTACGCTCGAAATGACGATCAAAGATGATTAAAAAGGTGGATCATCGTCATTGTAGTCGTCCATTTTTGACGGACGGATAATCACATTGCTTTGTTTTTCAAAATCCTGAGACGGATACATTCCAGCGGAAGGATCGGCAGCAAATGAATTTGGCGGCGCATTGAAATCATCTTCCAGATCCTGGAACTTAACAAATTTACCCACAAATTTAAGCGGTACAATTCCGGTTTCACCATTACGGTGTTTCGCAATGATTACCTCACCGATACCAGCCTGTGATCGTCCCTGCTCATCTTCGGTAATACCATAATATTCTGGCCGGTATAAGAACAATACCATATCCGCATCCTGTTCAATAGAACCCGACTCACGTAAATCAGACAGCATAGGCCGTTTTCCCTGTAAACCAGGCCTACTCTCTACCGCACGACTTAACTGCGATAATGCCAGCACCGGAACATCCAGTTCTTTTGCAACTGACTTAAGTGCCCTTGAAATACTACCGATTTCCTGCTCACGGTTACCTCCGCCTTTTCCTTCACCTTTACCATGCATCAACTGCAAGTAATCGACAATAACCAATTGGATATCGTATTGTGATTTTAGTCTCCGGCATTTTGCCCTAAACTCAAAAATATTTAATGCAGGTGTATCATCAATTAATAGGGGCGCTTCGGTTAAACGTCCAATTTTGCTGTGTAACTGCTGCCATTCCCATTCCTGTAAATTTCCTTTCCTGATTTTTTCCTGCTCGATTTCTGCTTCTCCTGAAATTAAACGATTAACCAGCTGAACTGAAGACATCTCCAGCGAGAATACTACACAAGGTCTTTGGAAATCAACAGTAGCGTTACGTGCACAGGTTAATACGAATGCGGTTTTTCCCATCGCCGGACGCGCAGCAATAATAACCAGATCCTGCTTTTGCCAACCCCCGGTAATACGGTCCAGACCGGTAAATCCGGTTGGCACGCCGGTTAAACCATCGGTTTTGGTACGGAGTTCTTCGAGTGTAGCCAGTGATTGTTTAACGATATCGTCCATTTTTTGTGTATCTCTACGCAGGTTGTTCTGGGCGATTTCAAAAAGGCCTTTTTCAGCCTGATCCAATAAGTCGAAGATATCTGTGGTATCTTCGTAAGCATTGGTAATGATTTCCGTCGAAATTCTGATCAACTCACGCTGAATGTATTTCTGAGAAATAATACGCGCATGAAACTCAATATTTGCTGCAGAAGCAACACGGTTGGTTAAATGAGTAATGTAATAAGCGCCACCAACCATTTCTAAAGCTCCTAAAGTACGGAGCTCGGCAGTTACCGTTAAAATATCTACCGGCTTCGATTTCTGGAAAAGGATATGGATCGCTTCAAAAATTTTCTGATGTGCGATATTATAAAAAACCTCTGGCTTTAAAACGTCAATTACCGCTGAGAGTGCATCTTTTTCGAGCATCAATGCACCTAAAACAGCTTCTTCCAGGTCTAATGCCTGTGGGGGGATTTTCCCCTGTGAACTTATGGTGTTACTTAACCTGCTTTTTCTAGCAGTCATGCTACTCTTTCCGCCTTGTTCGTTATCGATACTCATTCTACAAAAGTAAGCAAATTTTGATGGGGTTGTTTGAATAGTTACTAGCCGTTTGTTAACAAATTGAGGGATAATCAAATTAAATTTTATCGCATTTATGAGGCTTTAAAAATTTTAAACAATTAAATGTTAATAAGCTACATATTGTTTAGGGTCAAAACATTTTAATTGAATACTTTTGCCTAACAATTTTGAAACATGGATAATTTTAGAAGACCGCAAAGGGCAAAAGAGAATAATGAGTTTGTATTCGGCATCAGGGCCGTAATAGAAGCCGTTAAAGCAGGAAGAGACATTGAAACCATTTATCAGCAACGCGGTTTGGGAGGTGAACTCTTTCTGGAGCTGAAAGCCCTTCTAAAGGATACACTTATACCATTAAATTCGGTTCCTGTAGAAAAGCTGAACCGCATGTCGCAGAAAAACCATCAGGGCGTCATTGCTGTCATTTCTCCAATTACCTATCAAAATATTGAAGATATTATTCCTGCTGTTTTCGAAAAGGGCGAAGTGCCGCTAATTCTGGTTTTAGATAGTGTAACTGACGTGCGCAACATGGGTGCAATAGCACGTACGGCTGCCTGTGTAGGTGTTCATGCCATAGTTGTTCCGTTAAAAAATGCGGCACAGATTAATGCAGATGCGATTAAAACTTCTGCAGGGGCATTATTCAGCATTCCGATTTGCCGCCATGCCAACCTGCATAAAACCTGCTTATTTCTGCAAGAGAGTGGTCTGCAGATTGTGGCCTGTACTGAAAAAACCAATGATTTTATTTACGTCCCCGATTATACCATGCCTACAGCAATTATAATGGGCTCAGAAGATGAAGGCATTTCTAACGACCTTTTGAGGGTAGCAGATCATTTAGCTAAAATACCTATGGCAGGAAAAATTGAATCATTAAATGTTTCGGTAGCTGCCGGGGTAATTTTATACGAGGCAGTTAGGCAGAGGATGTAACAATGTAAGATGTAAAAGGGGAGATGGATAATGGAATTCAACCAGATCCGCCATGCTGAACGTGTTTCAGGATCTTTAAACGCAATTTAATGGAAAAGGAAAGATGGATGCAATCGCTTTAAGATTCCCGCATGCGCGAGAATGACGACCGCCCTAATGAATTCTATTAATGGTACTTGTTTCTTTCTATAATAGAATATGCAAAATGGATGATGTAACTATGCCACATCATCCATTTTACATCCCACATTATCCATCCTTAGATAAACTTATTCCCAAATCTGGATTTAACTTCCGCAACAAACTCTTTAACCTTCTGTTCTTCGTCTCTAGGGCAGATCATAAGCATATTATTGTTTTCAACCACAATATAATCATGCAGCCCTTGTAAGATCACCAATTTATCCTTTGGAACATTTACCATACAATTTGATGAATCGAACATCAGCACCTGTTCTGAAGGAATAACGGCATTACCCACATAATCCTTTTCAGCCATTTCATAAATAGACGCCCAGGTACCTAAATCAGACCATCCGAAATCAGATGGAAGTACGTAAACGTTTTCTGCCTTTTCCATAATTCCAAAATCTATTGAAATATTGGTGCATTGGAAATAGGCATTATTGATAAATTCTTTTTCACTGGCCTTATTCAACTCAGCCCTCCCGACATTAAATATTTCATACATATCTGGCAGATGTTTCTCGAAAGCCTTTAATATCGCTCTGGCAGACCAGATAAAAATTCCGGCATTCCATAAAAAATCACCGCTTTGTATAAATGATTTAGCCAAATCTAAATTTGGCTTTTCAGTAAAGGTTTTAACCTTATGCAGGTCAGTATCGGTATTAAGCACATAATCAGTATGCTGGATATAACCGTAACCAGTATCCGGACGGTTCGGTTTAATTCCTAACGTGATTAAACAATCATTTTTGGATGCTGCTTCTAAAGATTGCTCAATGGATGCTACAAAGCCATCATTATTAGCAATGGTATGATCTGATGGCGCAACCACAATAGTCGCATCAGGATTTAATTCTGCGATTTTTAAACTTCCGTAAGCTATACAAGGTGCTGTATTTCTCATTAAAGGCTCAGCCAAAATCTGGTTATCCGTTAACTGTGGTAACTGCGCTTTAATCAGACCGGTATAAATTTCGTTGGTAACGATAAATATATTTTCCGGAGGACAGATATTCAGAAATCTTTCATAAGTGCTTTGAATAAGGGTTTTTCCGACACCGAAAAAATCTATGAATTGTTTTGGATATTCTGTTCTGCTCACCGGCCAAAAGCGGCTTCCAACGCCACCGGCCATAATTAATGCATAGTAGTTTTTATTCATTTTATAATTTAAAATTACACAATGCCTTCATTCAAAAGATCGTGTAAATGGATGATGCCAAAGTAAGTATTTTGTTCCAGAACTAACAACTGGGTAATATTGTTTTGCTTAATAATATCCAGGGCATCGACAGCTAAAGCATCAAATTGTATGCTCTTTGGTGTTCTGCCCATGATATCCTGCGCTTTTAAGTTTGCAATAGTAGTATTATTTTCCAACATCCGCCTAACGTCACCATCGGTAATGATGCCCAGTACCTTATCGTCGCTATCTACAACAGCTACGGCCCCCAAACGGTTTTTACTAATTTCGATCAGCACATCTTTAACTGAGGCAGAAGGATGTATAGCTGGTTTTTCGTTAGACAGGGCTAAATCACGTGCTTTTAAATATAGCTTTTTACCTAAAGATCCACCAGGGTGATATTTTGCAAAATCAGATTCGTTAAACGCTCTGCATTCTAACAAACAAATGGCCAAAGCATCACCCAATGCCAATTGCGCAGTTGTACTGGTTGTTGGCGCCAAATTATGCGGACAGGCCTCTTTTTCGAAAGCGGTATTCAAAATCAGATCGGCCTGCTCTGCCAAAAAAGAATTTAATTCGCCAACCATACCAATCAGTAGATTGCCAGCTGTTTTCAATAAGGGAATAAGCACTTTAATTTCAGGTGTATTTCCGCTTTTGGAAAGGCAAATGACAATATCATCCATTTGGATCATGCCCAAATCGCCATGGATCGCATCTGCAGCATGCATAAAAATAGCGGGTGTACCCGTTGAATTAAAAGTAGCCACTATTTTCTGCGCGATAATTGCACTTTTACCTATGCCCGTTACAATCACCCGCCCCTTGCTATTTAAAATGCTTGATACGACTTTCTCAAAATCGCCGTTAATGTTTTTCGCAACATTTAATATTGCAGCTGCTTCAAGCTCTAAAGTGCCTATAGCTGATTGGATTATGGATTTTTTACTTTTCAAAGAGAAAATAATTGTTTGTTAATACTTGAAATTCTTGTAAAATTATGTTATTTTGGATACAAAAATAGCATCGCATATTTTATTACACAAAATGGACGTGAAAAAGTCGTTATTTGATAACCTACAAAATTTCTTCGGGTTTGATAATTTCAAGGGTGATCAGGAGTCGATCATTACCAATATTTTAGAAGGCAATAATACTTTTGTTATTATGCCCACAGGCGGAGGGAAGTCTATTTGCTATCAGTTGCCCGCTTTAATGAGCGAAGGTACAGCAATTGTGATTTCTCCTTTAATCGCATTAATGAAAAACCAGGTAGACCAATTAAGGGCTTTTGGTGGAAATGACAGTATTGCTCACTTTCTTAATTCATCCTTAAACAAATCTGAAATTACTCAAGTTAAATCTGACCTCTTGAACGGTCAGACTAAATTATTGTACGTTGCGCCAGAGTCTTTGGCAAAACAGGATAACATTGAATTTTTAAACCTGATTAAAATTTCCTTTGTCGCCGTTGATGAGGCACATTGTATCTCTGAATGGGGGCACGATTTCAGGCCGGAATACCGTAAGATTAAACAGGTTATTGCAGGGTTGGGGAATAATATCCCGATTATTGCATTAACTGCGACGGCTACGCCAAAGGTACAACAGGACATTATGAAGAATCTGGGCATGACGGAAGCCACGTTATTCAAATCTTCATTTAACCGGCCGAATTTATTTTATGAAATCCGTCCTAAAAAAGATATCACCAAAGAAATCATTAAATATATCAAGTCTAATCCGGGTAAGTCAGGGATTATCTATTGCCTAAGCCGTAAAAAGGTAGAGGAAGTGGCCGAAGCTTTAAACCTGAATGGAATCAGTGCCTTGCCTTATCATGCAGGTTTAGATCCGAAAGTCAGGGCCGAAACACAGGATAAATTTTTGATGGAAGATGCCGAGGTAATTGTTGCAACGATTGCCTTTGGTATGGGGATCGATAAACCAGATGTACGCTTTGTCATCCACCACGATGTGCCTAAGAGTATGGAAGGTTATTATCAGGAAACCGGTAGGGCCGGACGTGATGGTGGCGAAGGCGTGTGCATTGCTTTCTACTCTCAAAAAGATGTAGATAAACTGGCGAAATTTATGAAAGATAAACCGGTTTCTGAAAGAGAGATTGGTACACAGATATTAAAGGAAGTGATTGATTATGCAGAATCCGGCGTTTGCCGTCGTAAGCAGATCTTACACTATTTTGGCGAAAACTTTAACGAAACCGGCTGCAACTGCATGTGCGACAACTGCAAAAAGCCTAAAAAACAGTTCGAAGTAGAAAGCCAGTTATCTACCTTATTAAAGTTTATTGAAAAATCCGGTGAGAAGTTCGATGATGCACACCTGCTAAATGTGTTCTTAGGTCTGGAAACAGCGCAAACCATTGCTTATGAACACAGTAAGGTTCCTGAATTTGGAATCGGCAAGGAAGACGGTGAGCTGATGTGGAAATCCATTATCCGCCAGGCGGTTTTAAATAATTATCTTTTTAAGGATATCGATAATTACGGTTTATTAAAATTAACTAAACAGGGAAAAGATTTTATCGTTAATCCTTACAGCCTCAAATTCATATTAAATGAGCCAATAGGAAACGGTACCGACGATGATGATGAAGATGTAAAACAAGGCACAGGCGCTTTGGATACCCATCTTTTATCGTTGCTAAAAGAGCTTCGTAAAAAAATTGCGAAGCAAAAAAGCGTTCCACCATTTGTGGTTTTCCAGGATCCGTCTTTAGAAGAAATGTGTACCCATTATCCAATTACCATGGAAGAACTTCGCCAGATTTCTGGTGTAGGTTCTGGTAAAGCAATGAAATTCGGTGCACCTTTTATTGAATTGATCAAAAAATATGTGGAGGATAACGACATCGAACGTCCTATTGATCTGATCATTAAAACGCAGGCCAATAAATCGCAGATGAAAGTATCAATCATCCAAAATATCGACAGACAGATTGGCCTGGAAGACATTGCCGATTCAAAAGGCATCACTTACGAAGAAATCCTGAAAGAAGTAGAGTCGATTGTAAACTCCGGCACCAAACTAAACCTGAACTATTTTATTGATGAAATCATTGACGATGATAGGCAGGATGAAGTTTTTGATTACTTCAGGGCAGCTGAAAGCGATTCTATAGACGAAGCACTAAATGAACTGGGCGAAACCGATTACACCCGGGAAGAAATTCAATTGATGCGGATAAAATTTATGTCGGAATTAGGAAACTAAAAATCAGAGATGAGATTTGAGACGTTAGATATGAGAGAAACACAATTCTCAAATCTCATATCTCAAATCCCACATCTCACATCTCAACAATGTTAAACTATTTAGATAAATTAAAAAATACAGATTCAGGGAATTTCTTTTTAATGGCGGGTCCATGCGCGATTGAAGGCGAAGATATTGCCATGAGAATTGCTGAAAAGATTATTACAGTTACCGATAAACTGCAGATTCCATACATTTTTAAGGGTTCGTACCGCAAGGCAAATAGAAGTAAAGGAAGTTCTTTTACGGGCATTGGCGATGAAAAAGCGTTACGCATTTTAGAAAGGATCGGCAGAGAATTTGGTGTGCCAACCGTTACCGATATCCATGAAAGTGGTGAAGCCGCCATGGCTGCTGCGTATGTTGATGTATTGCAGATTCCGGCTTTTTTGTGCCGCCAAACCGATTTATTGGTTGCTGCTGCAGAAACGGGGAAAGTGGTAAATGTAAAAAAGGGCCAGTTTTTATCGGCTGGGTCCATGAAATTTGCGGTTGAAAAGGTAAAAGAGGCGGGCAACAATAAGGTCATCTTAACCGATCGTGGAAATACCTTTGGTTATCAGGATCTGATTGTAGATTATCGCGGTTTACCCGAAATGCAAAGTTTTGGTGTGCCTGTGGTAATGGATTGTACCCATAGTTTACAACAGCCTAATCAAAGCAGCGGAGTTACCGGTGGTAAACCCGAACTGATTTCAACTATTGCAAAAGCAGCCATTGCCGTTGGTGCCGATGGCTTATTTATCGAAACACATCCTGATCCTGCAAATGCCAAATCAGATGGAGCCAACATGCTTCATTTAGATTTGCTCGAAGAAACTTTAGTCAAATTAGTTCGTTTAAGACAAGCTGTTATATAATGACAGCTAAAAAAGGTGTTTTCTTAACTGCGGAATGGCGAAAGTTAGCACTTGCGCAATATGCGGTAGATGAGCAAATTCTTTTAAAGTATCTTCCTCCGCACACCGAATTAGATAGCTGGAATGGAAAGTATTATGGGAGCTTAGTGGGTTTCATGTTTATGAATGTAAAGTTACTTGGCTTTAATATTCCATTCCATACAAATTTCGAGGAAGTTAACCTGCGTTTCTATGTTCGGTATAAAGATGGTAAAGAATGGAAAAGAGGAGTTGTTTTTGTTAAAGAAATTGTTCCTTTGCCTGCAATCACATTTGTTGCCAATACCATTTATAAAGAAAAATATCAAACTTTACCCATGAAACATGTTTGGGTAGAACAGGAAAACCAGCTTGAGGTGGATTATCTTTGGAAAAGTGAAACATGGCATAATTTTCAGATTACTGCCAATGCTAAGGCTGAAGAAATTGCACCGGGTAGCGAAGAAGAATTTATTACCGAACATTACTGGGGATACACTAAAATCGGCCACAATAAAACCTCTGAATATGGGGTAGAACATCCGCGCTGGCAAGTTTATCCTATAAAAAGTTATAAAATCAACGTCAATTTTGGGATAAACTATGGTAATGATTTTGCTTTCTTAAACCATGCCGAGCCAGATTCTGTTTTCCTGGCAGAAGGATCAGAAATCAGGGTACTTAAAGGAAAACGATTTTAGACGGAATTACCATCATTCAGGTTAAACGCAATGATCATGACTATTCTGAATTTGATTTTTTTTCCCCTTAAATCAAAATCATTCTCATTTTTTAATCCGGTAGAAAGGCAATAATTGTAGTACAAAAGTCCGAACAATTTTTGAAATTGTTGGTTTTATGTATGTTGGTATCAACTTCCGGCGTAACTTTTCTTTTACCTATCAATTTTAAGGAAATTAGCTTTAGTTTTTATTTTAAATTTAGAGATGGAAATACCGGAAAAACGGTTAATTTTTATCGAAGAATTCATAATAATGAAGATTCTGGTAACGCAACCATTTATAAACATCCAACTATGAAATCTTCTGAACAGAAACCAAATCAGGGTGATAGCAGGCGCGATTTTCTTAAAAAGACCTCAGTAATTACGGCCATTGCACTAACGCCTGGTACTGCAATTAAAGCAGCAGAAAATAATGCCGATGAACGTTTTGCCGAACTTTTTGAGAAAATACCCTTAAAGCTTACGGTAAATAACAAAGCTTATCAAACAACGGTAGAACCCCGGGTAACCCTTTTAGAGTATCTGCGTGAAGAATTACACTTAACGGGTACTAAAAAAGGATGTGATCATGGCCAGTGTGGCGCCTGTACTGTTCATGTAGATGGACAAAGGGTAAACGCTTGCCTCAGCTTAGCAGTGATGAATGAGGGAAAGAAAATAACCACGATTGAAGGTTTGGCAAATGGCGATACTTTACATCCGATGCAGGCTGCTTTTATTAAACATGACGGTTTTCAATGCGGCTACTGTACACCAGGGCAGATCATGTCGGCAGTAGCCTGTGTTCGTGAAGGCCATGCCAATTCAAGGGCTGAAATAAGCGAATACATGAGCGGAAATATTTGCAGGTGTGGTGCTTATCCAAACATAGTTGATGCAATTATTGAAGTGAAAGAAGGAGGTGAAACCATATGATCAATTTTCAATACCTCAGAACAACCACAGCAAAATCAGCCATTGCTTTATTGGGTAAAGATAAAAATGCCAAATTCCTGGCAGGTGGTACCAATTTAATCGATCTGATGAAAAGAGGTGTTACCGCACCGGAAAAACTTATTGATATCAACCACGTACCGCTGAAACAAATCAGGCAGATCGGGAATAAAATCCATATCGGTGCTTTGGCTTCGAATACGGCAGTTGCAGATCATCCCCTGATTAAAGAGAAACTGCCTTTACTTTCCCGGGCTTTACAAGCCGGCGCATCAGCGCAACTCAGAAATGTGGCTACGGTTGGCGGGAACATGATGCAGCGTACGCGCTGTGGGTATTTTTACGATATCGAAATGCCTTGTAATAAACGCCAGCCCGGTACAGGATGTGGAGCAATGGAAGGTTTTAACCGCATGCATGCTATTTTCGGAACTTCAGAAAAATGCATTGCTGTTCATCCGAGCGATATGTGTGTAGCCTTAATTGCCTTAGACGCTGAGGTGATATTGGCCAATGCAAAAGGAGAACGCAAACTATCATTTAAAGATTTTCATCGCTTAGCCGGAGATACACCACAGTTAGACAATAACTTAAAGGCCGATGAAATGATTATAGGTTTGGAAATCCCTACAAACAACCTGGCCAAAAATTATCATTATCTAAAAGTCAGGGATAGGGCTTCTTATGCTTTTGCACTGGTATCAGTAGCGGCAGCTTTTGAAATCGTCAATAATAAAATTACTGATGTTCGGCTGGCCATGGGCGGCGTGGCACATAAACCCTGGCGTTTAACCGCATCTGAGATTTTCTTAAAAGGAAAAGAAGCCAGCTTAACCAATTTTGAGCAGGCTGCGCAACTGGCCATGAAAGATGCAAAAAGCTTTGGAGGAAACGACTTCAAGCTAAAACTTGCACCCAATACAATTATTGAGGCCTTAAACCTAGCAAAATCAAAAGCCTAGTTATGGAAAAGAATATGCTAAAAGATGAAAACGACAGAGTAGACGGATTCTTGAAAGTGACCGGAAAAGCCAAATATTTTGCTGAATATGATTTACCTGGTTTAACCTACGGTGTATTGGTAACCAGTACCATCACTAAAGGGAAAATAATCACACTTGATACGAAAGCTGCAGAAAAAGCTCCGGGAGTGGTCGCGGTGATTTCGCACCTGAATAAGCCCTCGGCGGCGGCTTACGAACAGGAGGGTGGACCGCAGATGAAGATTTTTTATACCGATAAGATTTTCTATAACGGACAACCCATAGCTATTGTGGTGGCCAATACTTTTGAAAGGGCAACTTATGCGGCATCATTGGTTAAGGCGACCTATGCTAAAGAGACTTTTAATACTGATTTTGAAAAAGCGCTGAAAGATCCGAAAGCTAAAAAGCTACAGGGGCAGGCCGACTATAAACGTGGTGAAGAAAATGCTTATAAAACTGCAGAGGTAAATCTCGAAGAAAGGTACTTTCTTCCAATCGAGACACATAACCCAATGGAATTACATGGGATTATTGCCGATTGGAGACCAAATAACCAGCTTACCGTTTATGCCAAAACACAAGGCGTAAAAGCTACGCAGGGTACCATTGCGAATGTTTTTAAAATCCCAATGGAAAATATCCAGGTGAACTCGGAGTTTGTGGGTGGTGGTTTTGGGATGGCCTTACGCACATGGCCATTGGAGATCGCCACAATAATGGCTTCTAAACACATTGGCAAACCTGTAAAACTGGTTGTTACCAGAATGCAGATGTTTACGATGGTAGGTAATCGGCCAGCGGCCATACAAACCATTGGTTTGGGTGCAAATAAGGATGGCAAGCTAACGGGCATTACGCATAGGGCTTATGGTGAAACTTCTGCTTATGAGAACTTTACCGAAGGTGTAGTGAACATGGCAAAGTTTATGTACCAATGCGATAATGTAAATACTTCTTATGTTATTGTTCCGGTTGATCTGGGCGTGCCGATATGGATGCGAGGACCAGGGGAAGCCACCGGAGCTTTTGCGCTCGAAAGCGCGATTGATGAGATGGCGCATGCCCTAGACATGGATCCATTGGAATTTAGAATTAAAAATGATCCTGAAACCGATCAACAAAAAAACAAGCCTTTTTCCAGCAAGAATATTAAAGAGGCCTATAAAATCGGAGCTGAGAAGATTGGCTGGCGCAACCGAAAAAACAAACCGGGCAGTATAGTTGAGGGGTCATGGCAAACCGGTTACGGGGTAAGTGTTGGTGTATTTAATGCCAATAGGGGTAAAGCCAGCGTAAAAGGCATTTTAAAAGCCGATGGATCGCTTCTTTTGCAAAGTGCAACAAGTGACATTGGTCCTGGTACAGGAACCGGTATGACTTTAATTGCCAGTAAACTGATGGGTATTCCTGTAGATAAAATTACTTTCGAATTAGGTGATTCATCTTTACCGCCAGCGCCAAGTCAGGGCGGTTCGGCTACACTATCTACCGTAGGCTCAGCAGTGAATGATGTTTGTGTAGCCTTAAAATCTACCATTGCCGAACTCGCAGCAAATTCAAATATGGATGCAACGTCTAATTTTGTTGATGTTTTGAAAAAGAATAATCTGCCGCAAATAGAAATAACAAAAGAGAGTCAGGGCGGTAAGGAAAGAGATAATTACTCGATGTATTCGTTCTCCATTCACTTTGTACAGGTAAAAGTAAATAACCTGACAGGAGTGGTAAAGATAAGTAAAATTGTTTCTGTAGGTGATTCAGGAACCATTGTGAGTCCGAAAACCGCCAGAAGCCAGATGGTGGGCGGCGCAGTTGGCGGTATAGGAATGGCTTTAACAGAAGAATCAATAATCGATCACCGTTATGGTAGATACATCAATAACAACTTTGCTGATTACCACGTTCCTGTGAACGCTGATGTACCGGAAATCGATGTTAATTTTATCAATAAACCTGATCCTTACATTAACCCGATGGGTGCAAAAGGTATGGGTGAAATTGCTTTGATCGGCTTTTCTGCTGCAGTAGCCAATGCCGTTTTTAATGCTACTGGGAAGAGGATCAGAACATTACCCATCACACCTGATAAGATATTGGCTTAAAACAAGAGAAGTGAAGTTTTTGAAAAACCTGACTTCTCTAAACACCCGAAACAAAAAATGCGTCCAGATTTTACATTGGGACGCATTTTTATTTTTCTGCTAAGGAAAACAGCTTGAAGATTCTTCGCTTTCGCTACCATTGACGTTATTTTGTAATTACCTATTAATGAGCAGAATGCGGCATCATGCATTTCCGTATAGCTAGGCCATAGCACCGTATCACCGTTCTACTTAAAACCGGCCTAATAAATTTTTCGG